>Ga0306922_10003836_pt1 | contig 14139 bp, 17 predicted proteins | sample sta12Cox44000082_FD_203758 | JGI IMG/M metagenome (GOLD analysis project Ga0306922, IMG submission 203758) | Lab enrichment of tropical soil microbial communities from Luquillo Experimental Forest, Puerto Rico - statoxic.12C.oxic.44.000.082 (v2)... | ecosystem: Environmental > Terrestrial >... | reverse complement strand
CCATGCAACAGCGGAGCCTAATCGCTCCCAGAATAGCTAAAGGAAGAACTAACGATGAGCAAACTGATTCGTATCGCGCTGACCGTGATGGTCCTCTGTCTCTCGGCGGCCGCACAAACCGAAACCAAAAACGAGCTTGGCTTGTCGCTCGGTGCCGGCCTGGTTCCGCAGCGAACCACATCGGCAGGTCAGGCCATCAACTTCGGCGCCAGCATCGCCTTCTCGGCCAACTATGCGCGGCTGATCAAAGACGGCAAGACCTCATTATCTTTGGAGTTTCCGTTTGTTGCCGAACCAGCCAATAGCGTGCAGTCGGCCAACCTACAGTCTATTGTTTCGCTGGCGACCATCTTTGTTGTGCCCTCGGTGCGTGTGAACTTCGCGTCAGGAGCAGGAATCTCTCCTTGGCTTTCTGGAGGCTTCGGTTATGGCATCCGGGAGGGCAGCGAGTTCTTCGGCAACGGCCAGCGCAACGGTTCGCGTTACCAAAGCACGGGTGCAGCTCAGTTCGGCGCCGGAGTTGATGTCCGCACGCCAATTAAACTATTGTTCCCCATCAGTCTGCGTGGCGAAGTGCGCGATTACTATTCGGTTACCAATCCCACGTTTGGCGCTGCGGTGCAGGGAGGCGGGCAGCACAACGTCGTGATCTCGGGTGGTGCGGTCCTGCATTTCTAGACTATGTTCCAACCATCTTGCCCACGTCCTTCGCGTTGCGACCCGAGAGTTCGTAAGGATTACGTTTCCTTCGCTGGAGAGCTCGATTTGCCAGTGGAAGCCCTACCTTCGTCTCAGAGACAACAGGCTTACCGAATGTAAACAGTCTGTCAACGCCGTAACCTACGTCGCAGTCATTCATCTCAGCTTCCAGGTAATGCTGGACTGCCGCCTGATTAGCGTTGCCCATTTTTTGAATCGGGAGATTGTAATGCAGGAAACATGCATGTGCGAGATTAGTGACGTGCCTTATACACAGCCTTAGACAAGAACGATTGCCACACTAGAATCACTGGGCACGTTCATTCTCCGCTACGGACTGGTGTTTGTGCTGTTGCTGTGGGGCGCTGCAAAGTGGACCAAACCGGAAGCCGAGGCGATTCAACCGCTTGTCGCGCATAGCCCCATTCGGTCATGGATCTATCGAATCGCCAGCGTTCAGCATGGGTCAGAGTTCATCGGCTGCATAGAGGTTGCTCTAGCTGTTCTCATCGTGCTTCGTCGCTGGTTCCCGAGAGCGTCTGCTGTGGGCAGCACCGCAAGCATTCTGATGTTTTTGACAACGCTTAGCTTTCTAGTAACCACGCCGGGGCTGGATGGCGGGACCCAAAGGGTTCCTCATTAAGGACATCCTCCTGCTGGGCGCGGCCGTATTCACCGCCGACGAAGCCTGGCCGGCCACGCTTAACGAAAACAGATGACCTCTGCTCGTGTTTTGGTTATGGCTCACCCCTTTTAACTTTGGCGTGCTCTCGATCGTTACTTCTGAGCCGAAACACAATTGGAGTGTTGAATGAAGACTTTAGGTTCGTTCCTGCTTTTACTGGCCGTTGCGGTTGCCACAACAAGCGTATTCGCTGCAAACAACAACGCCGTTCCGGAAAAGGGACAGTTCATAAGCCTGAAAGAAAACGACGGACGTGAAGTCCGCGCCTTCGTTGCTGGCCCTGCGGACGCCAAGGCCGCAGTCCTGGTGGTTCACGATTATCTCGGCATATCCGATGCCACCGAACAATCGGTGGAACGCCTCGGTCATATGGTATACCGCGCGGTTGCCATCGATCTCTACGGCGGAAAATCGACGACCAACCATGAGGAGGCGGTAAAGTTGATGGAATCATTGGACCGAAAGGCTGCCGCTGCAACCTTGCAAGTCGGCCTCGATTACTTAAAGCAGCCGGGAAGAAAGCTGGCGACGATCGGATTCAGCATGGGTGGTCAGGAAGCGCTCAATGCAAACCTCAATGATCCTGACGCGGTGAGCGCCACGGTAATGGTGTATGGATTTGGATTCGATACTGTCGATACGCAACGGCTGCAGAAACTGGAGGGTCCAGTCCTAGTGATCAGCGGCGCCAAGGACAACGGCGCAACGGACGCGGCCATTCACTTCCTATCCAACATGAAACCTGCGAACCGCGCTTGTGAGCTGTTCGTCTATCCGGGCGTGGACCATGGCTACGCGCAGCCTCTGTTCAACGGCGGAAAGAACTACAGCCCAGCAGCGATTCGAGCCACATGGGTAGTTGTGGACGATTTTCTCGCGAGACAATTGTTAGGCCAATAGGCGCTAAATCCGTTGACGCATTCGTGGCACAGGTAGTGTGGAAGATCGGCTCGCGCCTCACTGAACGACAACATGCGGGCGAAAAAATTGCCGATCTGCTGAAACAGCGGCTGTTACAGCTAAGCTAGAGACGTTTTATGGCTATGATCGCTGCCGGGCGGTAGCCCATGCGATGCTGGTAGAAGGAGCCAGCGCGGGTGTTTGCGGCGTGATAGTCCAAAGATGCGAACTCCGCACCCAACCGGCGTCCCCAGTCTTCAGCCGCTTGAAGCAGTCGCCGACCGATGCCTTGATTCTGATATCGGAAGCTAACCGCAAACTCCGCAATGTGGCAATACATCATTTCCCGATGCATTGGGTCCGGCGACTGCTCCAGTCGGGCGTCGATGAATCCAACGATCTCACCGCTGAGATCCGCAATCAGGGTGATAGCCATTGCACCTGCATCTCGCGGATTCTGCCGCCCCGCTCGGTAGCGGGCCGCTATTGGCTCGACTGGGGGGATCGAATAGCGTTCAGGATCAAGGCGGGCATGATACTCAGCACTTTCGAGGAACATGCGGGCGATTCCGTCAGCATCTTCTGCAACAGCGTGACGAAGGGTAATTGCCGCCGGGTTTGGGACTTCGCCCACGAGAGGAGTATTGGCTATGGGCTTGGCCGCCCATCGGAGTTGTCCGTGACCTCCGGCGCAGACAGTTCCCTCTCAGCATCGCCTGTGTTGAACCCTTCCCGATATTCTGTTTTGGCTACATTGATCGCGTATGTGTTATCCATGACTGTTCTGGCCTGCAGCACAGTCTAGCCGAGAAGGATTGGCAGCAGCACGCCCAGCCCCAACACCAGGAACCACAGCGCAGGCGCCGGAGTTCCCAGCGGCCGCACGCGCCGCTTCTCGCGCATGGCGATGCGCGGATTGAGCAGCAACCACCGTAAATACCGGCTCTCCAATACAAGGAAGACGCACGCTGTCACAGCGCCAAACACCAGGTGCCCAATGAGGGACGGCAGCAAGGCCGAGGCCGCATCAGTGCTCCAATCGCAAACGCCGGTGAGCATCAGGGGAAGCAACGTCATCGGCCCAAGATACCACCAGATGAGGCCAAACAGCCATCCCCATGCTACGCCTGCGCTCAGGTTAGTGGACTCATTTCGAAACAACAGCCCAAATGTCATCCCGATAGCTGTGCTCACCAGCAGATGCACCAGCAACCCATGCCAGTTGCTGAAACTCGTATCCAGCCCCGCAACTCTTGTGAGCACGCCGGTCTTCAGCATGATCGGGCTGGAGACCAAGCCACCCGCGAATCCCGCGACCGCGCCCCATCCCAGCGACTGCAACACGCGCAATCCCGGGCCATGCGGCTCGCGGTTCAACGGGTCCGACTGAATGAACAGCCTTACCCAGACCCTGTCGATGGTGGCGTAAGTCACGCCCAGAATCAGTCCGTACAAGATGTGACCCACGAGCGAGCCGAACATTGCACTGCCTACGTCTGACGACCAATCCAGCGGTGTGCGCGAAGCCAGTGGGAACAGGGTCATCGGGCCCAGGAACCACCACAGAATCGCGTATCCAACGCCCCACCCCATGCACGAACCGTAGCCGCGCACATCGCGCTGGAACAGGGTGCCAAAAATCACTCCCATCATCACGGCGAAAAGAAATTGCAAAACCAGGCTGCGTCCAGGCGATAAGGTTGCACTCAACCCCGACAGCAACGGAAAGAACTCTCCCGCCGACATCCACCGGTCGAAGATCGTCCCTCCCAGCACGCCCGCAAGCCCGCCGGCCACCACGGCTCGAGTCCAGTTAAAGTGGCTCTCCACGCGGGCAGGGCGCATTCCGTTTCGAATCCCAAGCACCAGACCCACAGGCATTCCCAGGCACACCAGATATCCCACAAGTAACGGAAACTGGTCCCGGGCATCTCCCAATGCCGCCATGGAATGGAACCCACGGCTGTACAAAGATCCTAGCCCTGCCGGAAAAACCAGCCATATCAGAAAAGCCGAAGCGAGTCCCCAAATCAAGCCTGCGCCGGCGGTGCCGGCCCTGCGCTGGAAAAAGATTGCGAAAATCAGGCCGAACAGTCCACCCACGATCAACCCATGTGTCAACGGTGCGCCGAGCGCGGCACTCTCTACAGCGCCTCCGGCCAGGCCGACGGTGAGGCCGATCACCGACTCGGTTCTGACAAAGCGATGCATCTTCGTCTCGGCATCAATTGCGGGAATCGTCTGGGTAACTGACATAATACTTCGCTCCTACCGCAGGTCAATGGTTTGCACAATGTCTTTGGGAAAGAACAGCTCTACCGTCCAGTCCACCAGGACGCGGATCTTGCGCTCCAGCCCGGGCAGCTTGCCCAGGTAGATGCTGCGCCACATGAACCACGCCAGTAATCCCGAGAAGCGCAGAGCCTTTTGGCGTACGAAAGGAATGGTCAGCTCGGCGCAGGCTGTCTGGTGTCCCACCACGCAGAGTGCTCCCAGTGAATCGAAATGAAATCCTTTCGTGGTGCGGCCTGCGAGAGTGGCACGAATGTTTCTCGCTAAGGTTGCCGCCTCACGCAGCGCAAACTGCGCGGTAGGCGGACATGGCTTCCCACTCTTCGCATCCACCACCACCGCGCAATCACCGAGCGCCCACACTCCTGCATGTCCAGCCACAGAGAGGTCCTGTGCGACGATCAGCGCGCCACGTTTGTCTTTCTCCAATGGCAATGCCTTTGTGAGCGGATTCGGCGCCGTCCCCGCAGTCCACACCAGCGTTTCCGCAGGAATCTCTCTATCACTCAGCACAACCGCACCTTCTCGCGCATCCGTGAGGCGCGTGTTCAGGCGGAACTCGACGCCACGCATCTCCATGCGTTTTTGCGCGTAGCGACCTAAGGATTCACTCAGTTCCGGTAAGATCCGGTCGCGCGAATGTACCAGCACAACCCGTACGTCCTCGCCTCGCAGGTTCGGATAATCGGCGAGAATTCCACGCGCGAAGTCATTTAACGCGCCAGCGAGCTCCACTCCAGCAAAACCACCGCCGGCAATCACGAAGGTCAGCAACGCTTTCCGCGCCTCCGGATCGCGCTCGCGATCCGCTCGCTCAAACATCTCGATTACGTGGTTACGAATCCGAATCGCGTCAATCAGGCTCTTGAAATCAAATGCCAGCCTCTGCACGTTGCTCAGGCCCAGGTAATTCGATACGGCTCCCAGGGCGAAAACTAGGTGGTCGTAGCTAAGCACGCTCTCGCAGCTTTCCGCGCCGCCGATGCTGGCGTCTAACAAGACTCGCTTGTTCTCCAGATCAACTGCGGTCACTCGCCCGCGAATAAACTCCGTACGATGCAGTGTCGTCCTCAATGGCGTACTGATATGGCTGGGCTCCAGACTGCTGCCCGCAACCTCCGCCAGCATCGGCGTAAACAGCAGCGCGTTGGTTTCGCTCAGCAGAGTGATCGAAACCCCAGGATCTTTTTGCAGTTCTCGTTCCAAGCACTCCGCCGCTGTCATGCCGGCAAAGCCGCCACCCAGAATCACAATGCGCTTCTTGGGCGAGTTGTTCTCGGCCACTGGCGCCACCTCCGGTCCAGACACCCTCGCCGCGACCTCATTAAGCAATTGCGTGAACAGGCCCAAGGTCAGCCCAAACAGCACCCAGCCGACCAGCATGGAAAAATGCGAGCGCATCTGCTCGGCGCTCCATTCCGGCATCTGCCCAGAGAACACAGGCAAGGCAATCACACTGATCACTGCCCAGAGGGGCACCCCATACGCTCCAGCCGTAAATACGTTGTCGAGATATGCTTTGGGAGTCTGCCCCGTCAGCAAAGCGTATCCCGCCCCAAGCGCCGCGCCCATCAGTAACACCGGGACAGGATGACCGAGAGCAGGTAGCAGTGCGAGCGAAGCTGCAATCCCGGCAATGCCGCCGAGTATTGCGCCACGGAAAAGTCGTTGCATCGTAAATCCCCAAAGAGAGGTCTAGACAGGTCCAATCACCCGTCTTAATAAGGACTGAGAGTCTCTCAATCGGTAAAGGTTTCAGCTCGCACAGGCTTATTAGTACGATTTCTGTACGACCAAATCGATTCGAACGCGAGCCTTAAAGAGTTAATCCAGGTGGGCAGGCCATAGTGCACGTACCGTCCAGAAACGGGGTGCTCGGAAGTCTGTCCCGTCGTCTCACACTCCAGGTTCACTGCTAAATTTCAGTAGGCGGCGCTCACCAAGGTGCTGTCCAAGGTGAGATGGGGGGAAGTACGGCGGCCCTGGACGGTTTTATTTGGTCGCTCGGCCAACTCGGTGCCTGCCGTTAGCACATCCGGTTGCTCAAAGCCTTCGGGTCCGTCTCGGCCCTCAATAGGCAGGTAAACTCGAAAGCATGTCAATTCGCCATCCACGCAACACCACTCCCTTATCGCGTACCGGCGGTGCAGTTGATCTCCATGCCTGAGAGCAGTATGTTCGGATGAAACCATGATCGATCTCCTTGCACTCTGATTCCGGACGACCACGAAGGTTACAGCTTCGTTCCGTTCTGCACGCTGGCGCTGGCACAGGCACGTACAATCGATAGGACTGACTATCCCCGACAAGATGAAAGGCTTGCTCGCGGCTGGCCAATGGCGCAGATAGCTTGACGAAGGCTGGTTGGGGCCTTGCTACCTGTGCTGAATGGCTTTCGGCGAACGCTCGCCATCCAGTGGCGCAGCCTGAACTTTCCAAGACACGGCCGACGTCTGAGGCAAGTAGCATATCGTGCTGTCGCAGGCTCGGTACGAGAGGTGTCCTTGTAGGGTTAGGGTTTTCCCAACACTCAACGAGTCTGTGAATCTCCTGTCCGCGGAAACTACAATGTCCTGAAAGACGCGGAATCTCCCCTCGAAGACCGGGACCGATTCCTGGACTGCGGGGAGATAGAGCACCTTCGCTTCGGGATAGCGCACCGGCTGTCGTTTCAATTCGGCTTGGCCGTTCAGGGTCAACTGGATAGGTTTGTAACCTTTCGCGCCCGGAGCATAAACGTGGGTGCCGGGTGGGAGCTCGATCTCGGCCGTCACGGTGAACCGGCTGCCGGGGCTCACAACTTTGTCCGACTGATAAAGGCGCAGCTTTATATACGGTGCTGGGACATCACGCCCGTTGCCCTCAACGAGCTGGGGAAACAATTTGAGCAACACGTTATTGGGGGTATCGCGGTCGGTGTATGCGGTTTCAAAAAACTTTTCTTTGACGACGAACGCGGGCGAAATGTAGAAATAACCCGGCCGCGCCATTCCTTTGGTTAACCCAGTCGCTTCTGCGTTCAATACGCCGTAGCTGCGGATGATATCGGAGTCGGGGTCGGCAAGCAGCGGATACTGAATCCTGCGCCGCTCCGAGAAATCCCGCAAAATGGCCTCGCTGTCATAACTTATGGCAGCCAAGCCAAGACCATGACGATGTAATTCCTCACTCGCTTCTTGCAACTGGACCAGTTGCTGTTTGCAAAAGGGTCACCAGTCAGCTGACCGGAAGAACAAGAGCACCAATCCATTCGGTTCCATCAGCGAGGAGAGCGTCCGCTTTTTACCGAACTGATCGCGAGCCTGAAACGCCGGTGCATTCTTCCCGGCTTGGATGCCGGGCATTTGCTGACACGAGACCAGGGTCGCGGACAACACAACAAGGTTCAAGAGCAGTATTCTCAGGCGCACACCCGTGCTCCAAGGCTGATATGAGCTCCGAAAACGATTAAAGTTACAGCCCGGTAATGTTTCAGACAAGGACACGCGCGTGTGTTCGCTAGTTAGGCAGCCCCGTTTGTCGTTGGCTTAAACTCAGTGAGCCAAGCGTTCATTTTCTTGCGAAGATCTGGAGAACCCTCTGTTCCAGCATTGAGTTGCAAGTCTCGCTGAAACTTTTTGGCTCTTCAAGGCTCTCAGAGAATGAAAGCAAAAGGCTGGACAACGCGGGAGCGAGCTTCGGGGCGACCGAGATCACTCACTTGATGGTCCGCCCACAATTCAAAGGAGAAATCTACATGATTGCCAAAAACATCCGTTTGCTGCTCGCGATTGTCCTGCCGCTAGGCGCTGTTTCCGTTTACACCCAGGCGGAAAACGTACCGTTCATAAGAGTCTCGGTCCCCTTCAACTTCACAGTTGGAAACCAGACTCTTCCCGCGGGCGATTACACCATCTCGGACTCCGACGTCCATCCACAATCTGTCATTTGGCTTCAGAGCTTAGATGGCAAGTACGTTGCAGTTGTGCACACCCACCCGACATTTGCACTCGACCCATCAGCAAGAACACAGCTCATCTTCCAGCACTCCGGAAGTGAGTATTTCTTGAGCCAGGTCTGGACCTTGGGCAGCACTAGTGGACGCGAGCTACTGAGCAGCAACCGCGCCAAGGAACTGGCGAAAAACGGCTCGAGCAGCGACGTTGCGACTATCGTTGCGAACGCGAGCTTCTCGCACTAAGAACCTGAACTGATCCCAACCCGGGCGTGCTGACCGCACGCCCATTCTTCTTGGTCATTTGTTCACGGTGATGTTCCTCCCAACCATGCATCTCACAGATCGTCCGTTCGTATTCCTTCCTCCACACAGGTAACTTGTCGGACGCTTGCGAATCGTACCGTTTGTGGAACCTTCACCATCGATGTCAGCAGGCACCACGAGCGTGACAGTAAAAGCACAGATTTCGCCGTCTTTGCCTGGCGACTCCGTCGCGGCTCGTGAGGCGGGCGTGATCGCCCGGATCGTAGCAGGCGAGCGAGAACTTTTTCACGAATTGGTGCGGCCTTACGAGAAAGCCGTCTATTTCGCAGCTTTTTCTGTATTGCGGAATCCACAAGATGCCGAGGATACAGCTCAGGAAACCATGCTAAAGGCCCTCAAGAATCTACATCAATTTCGCGCCGACTCAAAATTCAGTACCTGGCTGGTAGCGATCGCAATCAATGAGGCGCGGGCCCGATTACGCCACGAGCGAACGATCAAGTTTGAGACCATCGGCGATGCGACCGAGGAGATCGATGGTCATTTCACGCCAGCCGTCATCAGCGATTGGCGAGAAGTCCCGCTTGAGGCGCTTGAGCGAAAGGAGCTGAGGGAATTGCTGCAGCAGGCGATCGCGAGCCTGCCCGAACTGTATCGCGAGGTCTTGATTCTGCGAGACGTGCAGGAAATCAATATAGCGGAAACGGCAACGATATTGGGCGTCAGTGAAGGAGTGGTAAAGACACGCCTACTTCGCGCGAGGCTCATGATGCAGAAAGTACTCGCGCCCCAACTAGCCTCGAGGCGAAGCAGTCTGTTTGGGCTATTCAAGAGAGGAGGCGGATCATGGTTCTGAACTGCCAGCATGTGTGGGCGGAGATTTCGAATTACATTGATGACACCGTCACGCCTGAACTTCGCGAGGCCGTCGAACAACATCTGGCACACTGCCGCCACTGTGCTGCAGTTCTGGATTCGACCCGCAATATACTCGTTCTGATAGCTGACGATCGCACGTTCGAGTTGCCTGTCGGTTACAGCGCTCGCCTTCACGCTCGTTTGCAGGAAGAAATGGACGAATGCCAGGAGTAACCGCAATCTCACCGATCACTTGATACTTAAACGGACCAAACATCAAACGAAAGAGCGCTGCTTGAATTCACTCAAACCGGAAGAATCGTTCACGAAGCCAACTCGTCTTTTGTTAACTTGGGGGTCGCTGGCGCTGGCGGCCGCCGAAAGCCTATGCGTTGCTGCGGTCGGACTCAGCGGAATGCGTGTCGCGTTAGGAATGACATCGTTGCTTGCGGCAGGAGCCGGGGGCCCCGCTCATGGTTTCCACAGCGATATGATTCGTATTCCATTGCTCACGCTGGGGGTTGTTGGCGCACTGATTAGCTTGCTGTTACTTTGGAATGAAGCTCGATTACGACGCAGTCCATCGGCCGCCTGGCGGATTAGGCCCTTCACCACCTTGCAACGCAGGTGGCGATGGCTTCAACTGATCACCGCGATATTGACACTCTTGCTGGTTGCAGCAGAGGTAGTCATACATCCGTTGTTGCATCATTGATAGCCTTTACCTAATCGATAACCAATCATCTCCACACTAGTATGCGGGGCCTTTAGCACAGTCCATGGTTCGATCGTGGGTCAAAGAATTCGTGGCCACTGTCTTCAAAAACTATTCCCGCACTGCGTAACTTTTCTCTAAGCCGAGACTCCTACTGAGCGATGGCATGCGGCACAGAACTACGGCCGTGCCAGCCTAAGAGCCGAGCTGCCCTTTGGGTGTGTCACGGCAATTCTCAATGTTTTCAAAGGATGGGAACCAACAATGAAAAACAACTCAGCCAAGGCTCGACTGTTGACCGCTGCCATGACCGGACTGCTGACCGTCGGCATGCCAGCTTTCGCCAGCGCTCACAATTCCACCACTCAGAACAACACCATCAATGTTTCCAAAACGTCGGCGAAGTCCGGCGCCGGCCTACTGCTTGTCGACGACCAGCAAGGTGACAAACATTCTTGCAAAGGGAAGAACTCTTGCAAGGGCAAAGGCGGTTGCAAGTCCAGCGATAACGGATGCAAGGGCCAGACCTCTTGCAAGGGCCACGGCGGCTGCGCTACCGACGGTTCCAAGCCACCCCAGGTTGCATAACCAGTCGACCCAATCAGAGGGTCGGCTTGTCCCGGCCCTCGTCATCATATGTCATCGTTCGTAATTGAAGAATCTAGTCATGCCTGCAAATCGATTTAACGGCTTCACCGAATACGGTATTGGGATCGGGCTACGAATCCCACACTATCGCCACATTCTGCAGAACAACCCCGTGGTCGATTGGTTCGAGATCATCTCCGAGAACTATATGATCGACGGAGGCAAGCCACTCGCAGTTCTCGACCAGATTCTAGAACAATATCGGGTCGTGCAGCACGGCGTGTCCATGTACTTTGGTTCTGCTGAGCCGCTCAATCGTGAGCACCTAAAACGGCTAAAGACGTTGGCGAGGCGGACCAAGACCCCCTGGCTCTCCGATCATCTTTGTTGGGGCAGTGTAGACGGGCGATACACTCACGACTTGCTGCCGATTCCATACACCTGGGAAGCCGTGAAACTGACAGCCCAGAAGATCCGCCAGGTGCAGGACTATCTGGAGATTCCGGTTGCCGTTGAGAACGTCAGCAGCTACGCCGAGTTCACCGATTCCGTCATGGCGGAGTGGGAGTTCTTAAACGAGGTGGTAGAGCGTGCCGACTGCGGAATCCTGCTTGACGTCAACAATATTTACGTGAGTTCGGTAAATCACGGTTTCGATCCTGCTATCTATGTCGAAAGTGTCTCGACCGAACGCGTTGCTCAGATCCATATCGCCGGACACTCACGATACGAAAAATACATTCTCGATACACACGACCATCCCGTCATCGACCCCGTGTGGGGCCTGTATTCCCGCGTGATTGAGCGCATCGGCCCAACCGCAACACTCCTCGAGTGGGATGACAAAATCCCCTCTTTCGAGGACGTACACCAGGAAGCCTTAAAAGCGAACCACTTCCTGAGCGCCACTACGGCTGTGTTGCCTGTCCATCCCCAATCCGCCGCGGTCGAGCTTGTGGAGGTCGGCCGATGAGCGGTCTTCTGGAACTACAACGGCAGATGGCGGAAGCAGTCATGCAGCCATTGACTCGCACGGAAAGCATGCGGAAGAGAAACTCCCGCCATCAGTTCATGACCGAGGTAGCAGGCTCCTTCATTGCACCTAACGATCGGCTCACGAGCTTCGAACGGTTAGAGATCTATAACCGGCAGTACTGGTTCCGGGTAGTGGATGCCTTGTCAGAGGACTTTCCGGGACTGCGGGCAATTCTGGGCGCAAAGCGGTTTCGAGCGATGACCGAGGCCTACCTAACCGAATGCCCATCACGCTCGTTCACCCTACGAAACCTGGGGGAGCGCCTGCCCCAGTGGCTGGGATCGCATCCCGAGTGGATGCAGCCCAATGGCAGGCTGGTCCGAGACATGACGAACCTCGAGTGGGCGCATATCGAGGCGTTCGATGCTGCAGAGTTTCCTGTTCTCAAACCGGAGGACCTAGCGGGGGAGAAGCTGGTGTCGCACCTGACTCTCCAACCCTATATCAGCCTGCTGGAACTCGAGTATCCGGTGGACGAGATTCTTCTTGCGGCTGGCAAAGCGCAAAGATTTTACACAACGTCCTCGGGAGATGGCCGACGCGTGGCAATCAAGAATACCAAACCTGAAACGGTATTCCTGGTAGTCCATCGCGCCGATTTCTCTGTTCACTACAAGCGGGTTGAGCGAGAAGCCTATCTTCTGTTATCGGGAGTCCGGGACGGACTCTCTCTTTCTGATGCTTTGGATTTTGCGTTTGCGGATAGCGATATCGCCGAAGAGATCCAGGCGCGCCAGATCGAGCAATGGTTCGGAACGTGGATGTCTCTGGGTTGGTTCTGCAAATCAAACACTAAGAAGGACTGGTAGCAACATGAAAACCGAAATAAGGAACACTATTGTCAGGGCCTTTTCCCTCTTAACGGGAATTGGCAATTCACTGCAAACTCCTTTGCTGCTCGCAGTGCGTCTCTACTGGGGGTGGCAGTTTGCGCAAACTGGATGGGGAAAGCTCCACAACATACCTCACGTCACAGAATTCTTCATGAGCCTCGGCATTCCCGCCCCCGGCCTTAATGCATGGGTCGTCGCCATCATGGAGTTTGTAGGTGGGATTCTTCTCATCGTTGGCATTGGATCCCGGCTGACCGGTTTTGCATTAAGCGTGGACATGATCGTTGCGTATGTGGCTGCCGACCGGCAGGCGCTGGCGGCAATCTTTTCCGATCCCGGGAAGTTCTACAACGCCGACCCGTACACATTCCTGTTCGCTTCGCTGCTCGTGTTTGTATTTGGTCCTGGAAAGCTGGCGCTCGATTTCCTGCTGAGCCGTCGCGTCGGTGACCTGGCGACGAAATCGGAAATTTCGGCAGCGACATGCTCGCTCTGCGAGATTCCAGTTGCCGCTCATGGTGAAGCATATCCAGACAGGCGCATTTCCTAAGGGGAGAATGATCATGGAAGGGGCTCCGGTATACCAAGCGGAAAGGGTGCGCACCACCGCGAATCTTGAGCAGGTCGGATTGAGAGTGGCGCGCTGGGGACTCATTCTTTGCCTGCTCTTCATAGGATTGGCGAAGTTCACCGCTGAAGAAGCTCACGGCATTCAGCCACTGGTGGCGGGCAGCCCCTTGATGGCATGGATGTATTCCGTGTGGAGTGTTCAGAACGTATCCAACGTAATCGGAACCATTGAGCTCGTGTTGGCTTTGCTGCTAGTGCTCGGTATTTGGTCGGCTCGGGCCTCCCTTCTTGCGGGAGTCGGTTGTGCAATTACATTTGTATTGACGGTGAGCTTCATTTTCTCCACTCCGGGCGCGTTGGTATTCGCTCACGGGCTCCCAGCCCTGGGCGGAACGGGACAATTTCTGATCAAGGATGTTGTGCTATTAGGGGCATCGGTTAGCATCGCTGGGCGGGCGCTCGCAGCACTACGTCGGCAGGCATGAGGCCTGCTTGGTAATCGAGGAAATAGCGGAGCACAAGCCAGTAGTCTAAGAGTGATGGCCGGATCGGTTTGCTTGTAGATCCGTTTCGCGATCGGCTTCCGTCAGTTGCGCACACACATTCCGAAGTTCCATGCTCGGACAGAGTTCAGACAGTTGATTTCTTGACGTCGGTACGACTGATTTCGTCAGCCTTCCCCCGTGGTGGGGTGCAGGTCTGAGCCGAGCTCCCATGCGCAGTTGCAGGTCGGCCGGTTATTCCTAACCTTCGGTTGTAACT
>Ga0306922_10003834_pt1 | contig 14139 bp, 12 predicted proteins | sample sta12Cox44000082_FD_203758 | JGI IMG/M metagenome (GOLD analysis project Ga0306922, IMG submission 203758) | Lab enrichment of tropical soil microbial communities from Luquillo Experimental Forest, Puerto Rico - statoxic.12C.oxic.44.000.082 (v2)... | ecosystem: Environmental > Terrestrial >... | reverse complement strand
GGCGCTGGAATGCGCGCGCGAACTCGGCATTGTGGCAGCCATTAACATCATCGCCGATCCGAGCTGGGACGAACAACGGTTTGCAGCAGTACGCGAATGGGCGCTTACTGTGCCGGAGATTGTGCATATCACGGTGAACACTCCCTATCCTGGCACGGAGACCTGGTATACCGAATCAAGAGAGTTCTCGACCAATGACTACCGACTATTTGATGTGCAGCACGCGGTGCTGCCTACCAAGCTGCCGTTGGAGGAATTTTATCGGCAGCTTGTCGAGACGCAGGAAGTACTGAACAAGAAGTTCATGGGCTGGGTGGCACTGGGCCGCACGCTCGGACTTGCGCTGGGATTCTTGGCGCAGGGGCAGACCAATTTCGTGAAGATGCTGTGGAAGTTCAACAGCGTTTACAACTACCGGCGCCAGATTGCCGATCATCAACGCGAAGTGCGGTACAAGATGCACCTTCCAGAAGGATCTCAGAAAAGGGTGGACCCGAGCAAGCTGTACGTCATCCAACCTCCATCATTCGCCCGCCAAATGGGCCAATGCCGCGCTGCCTCGCAGTGAAATAATGGGCGGGTTCAATCCAATGGAGGATGTCAAAAAGTGCTTGCGGAGATCGGCCGTAGTTGCGCAAAGTTGTCATCCGGGCTGTATGTCTCTCTGCTCTTATAGCGCAAGATTCGCGTGACGGAACCGCCGCAGGCTTCGCCTTTCCAGCCACATCCTGCACACCTAACTGGATATATCCGTGCCTTGATTTGCTCCTCGCACTCAGTCCCGTCGCTGCGAAGTTGGCAGAGGCTTCATACCTTCCACAGTTGATTCAGCGAAATGTCAGATTGTACCTGTAAGCGGTTGCGTAGAACTCCAGTCCGAGTGCATGGGTTGTGCTTCGCAGGGTCCGACAGTAGACGACTCTGGCGCGGGCCCAGAGATCACCTCTGGAGGATTTCACAAAGACACGGGTATCTCGCTTCCAAAGCCGTTCGGTGCGGACGCGCACTCCCCGAGAGCTGACGTTCTCTGTCGAAGCTCGTTCCGCAAGCATGGGCTGTCCCCCACTCGAGAGCAGCACTTCGAACTTCCCGGGGCGCCGCTTTTCGCTCCGGCCCTCTCCTCGTGTCACGCCCTTCGCCGTTCTTGAGGGCGAGCTCGCACCACAGCGTATCGAAGAAGGCAAGGGTGAACTGCCCGAATTCCGAGGATGGCGAAAGGTGCAAAGCTTCCTGAAAAGACTCACCGTTACACCATAAAAACTGCGCGATTACTTTGCGTCTGGCGCTCTTGCCGCTCCAATTAGGTAAACACCCACAATTGCCACTCCGGTCAACCGCGCTATAGGGTTGCTGGCACGACATCATGGATAGGTGACTAATTCCGGATGGATGAAGCGTCGTGGCTAAGACTCCGCACAAGCGGCGAGCTCAACGAGGGCATACAAAAGAGCCTTGTTTTCGCAATTCCCGCAATGTGTGATTCCCTTCTCCTTAAACTCGGCGCCTTTTCTCAAACAGGCCCGACTGGCATGCTGCTATGATCTTCCCGTGCGATTTTTCCGCAAGGTGAGTTTGCCGAAGTGAAAAAGCGGCGTGCCGGGATAGGCGTCTCTATGAGCGCGTTGCCGCCAATTGAGGCACGCGGGAAAGCTTTTGATATTCTTCGTCGCTTAATTGCAACGCGGCCCCGGCAACGTTCTCCTCGAGATGCTTGACCGATGATGTTCCCGGAATGGGCAGCATGATGGGCGCTCGTTTCAACAGCCAAGCAATCGCTACCTGGTGTGGCGTGGCTTCATGTGCGCGCGAGATCTGATCGAGGGTCTGGCCTGCAACGCGGCCCGCCGCAAGCGGAAACCATGGGATGAAGCCGATTCCATTGCGGTTGCAATAATCTACGACATAGTCCCATTCGCGGTCGGCAAAGCTGTAGCGGTTCTGCACCGAAACAATTGGGACGATCCGACGCGCCCGCTCGATGTGCTCCTCGGTGACGTTCGACAATCCAATAAGCCGAATCTTTCCTTCGCTTTTCAGTTGCGCTAGCGTTCCGACCGAATCCTCGAAAGGCACCACCGGGTCCGGTGCATGCAGTTGATACAGATCAATACGTTCCCGTCGCAGCCTCTTCAGGCTTCCCTCGATCGCCTTCCTCAGATGCGCCGGAGTCGCATCGTGAGTCCACTGGTTTGGCCCCGGACGGTTCCAGCCTCCCTTCGTCGCGATCACCAGATCCACGGGATAGGGAAATAGCGCCTCAGCGATCAGCTCCTCGCTCACGTTGGGTCCGTAGGAATCCGCAGTGTCAATGAAATTCACACCAAGCTTCACCGCGAGACGCAGAACTGCTATCGCCGCAGCGCGATCTTTTGGAAGGCCCCAGATGCCCTCTCCCGTGAGACGCATCGCCCCGAACCCCAGGCGATTCACGGAAACTTCTCCGCCGAGCGAAACACTCCCGGCCAAGCTCGCAGAAACCTCGTTCATAATCTCCTCCGCAATTCTCATTTATTTCCGATGCACCGAATCGTGTGTTTGATACGCCCAGCGCGCAAAACCCTGAACCCTATTCTGTGTCCGGAGCGCACGAACCGCGGCGTACCGTGCCCAGCCCTGCGAGGCGACGAGGTCTGCGATGCTCACATGCCCTGCCGCGGCAACCTCTCTAACGGATTATGAGATTCCCAATCCAACAACGCGAGTTAATCCCGGAGCGATCTCGAGAGCCAACTGGCGTTCTTAAGCTGCTCATCGGCATCGCGCCCCTTTTTTCTCACGACATGCACAAAGGCATGGTGGATGCCAAACCAGCCGGCATGAGCTCTTTTCTGCAACCGGCTCAATCCTCACGCGGTTAAGCCGATCCGTAACTTTGACTCGATCAGCGGCGGAGAGGTCCGACGTGTCGGTAGCAACACCGTCACGTTCCGAAACTCCGTCAAGCGCGGATACCCAGCTTTCGTCCATAAGCACACCCTTCCCTAGCGTCGTCTTTTCTTCCTCTTGCCTTTACCATGCAAAGTACTTTACACTACGCAGTGATGCTCGGCGCGCTCCTTACGGGTACAGATGTATCGCAGAGGCTCTGATGGACAACTCGCCAGTTAACAAGCTGCGTTCACTGGCCCGTCGTATATTCAAAGTGTTTGCAGTATTGGCGATGTCGGGTGTCCTAGGGGCTGCCGTGTTGTTGGGGTCGCTCTGGCTGGAGCACCGGACGGAGATCACGCTGCCCACACCAACGGGAGCCTTTGCGGTCGGCCGTGCGCTCTACGATTGGACCGACGATCGAACATTGGACGCGCTGGCACCCGGGCCGGCAACCAAGCGCGAACTCCTTGTCTGGATCTGGTATCCGGCGACGGCTGGTCAACCCGATGCAAAGGCAGAGGACTATGCGCCCGCTTCTGTGCGAGCGACGACCCGTCCGGCCAGCGGCCTGCTGATCTTCAGTTTGCTGTCGCCGGTCGTCGAACTTCTGACGCGGGATCTGTCGAAGGTCCATGGGCACTGTCTTAGCAGCGTCGATGTGTCGCTCGAGCAGCGGTCGTACCCGGTCGTGATCATGCGAGCGGGGGGCTCGCTCGAAGTGTGGCGCTACTCGACACTCGCCGAGGATCTGGCCAGCCACGGTTACGTCGTAGTGGGGCTCGATGCCCCCTATCGCACTGGGCTCGTCGTTTTCCCTGATGGGCGGGTGATCGCGCGGGCGCGGGAGAACAACCCGGAACTCCTTGGGGGAGAGGAGCTGACCCGTCTCGCCAATAAGCTGCTGGCTGCGTGGACCGGCGACATGGCCTTCGTGCTTGATCGATTAGAGCAGTTGAACACTTCAGACCCGTCCGGCAAGTTCACGGGACGGCTCGACATGACGCGGGTGGGAGTATTTGGCCACTCTTTCGGCGGGGCGCAAGCCGCGCAATTCTGCTCACGGGATTCCCGCTGCAAAGCAGGCATCGATGTGGACGGTTCTGTGCACGGTAGCGTCATCGAAGCAGGCATCCACAAGCCGTTCATGTTCCTCCTCAGCGGCCACGGCGATTTTTCCTCTGACGCGGAGGTTCGTCAGATCCAGGCGGACATCCAGTCGGTTTATGATCGTCTCCCGGCGGATCGAAGGCTACGCGTGGTGATTCGAGGCGCAAACCACTTCACCTTCAGCGACGACGGAGCTCTGTTGAAGAGCCATCTCTTGCGGGGGGTGCTCCGTCTAGTAGGTAAGCTCGGTATCGATGGACGTCGGCAGCTCGCCGTTACGTCGTACTGCGTCGATACCTTTTTCGACGCGTACGTCAAGAGGGCAAGCGTTTCCAGGGTCATGATTTCGTCTTCGCAGTATCCCGAGATCGAAGTTCTAGAGTGAAGCAATCATGCTCTACCGGCAGGAAGCGTCGCCTAGCAAGTCTCAGCCGAAGCTCTTCCACTTAATTACCATATGGATGGGACCTGCGTTTGTTTCCCGGTGCCATTTTGTGCGCACTCGCTATGCACACAACACGGAGCCTCCTTTGTCGGCATGGGTCCACTTGATCCCTGGACAATCGCTCTAACGTCGGCAGGATTGCTGGTGGTCGTGGCTGTCGCGACTTGGCTGCCCGCCCGGCGAGCCTGCGGAGTGAATGCACTCGAGATGTTACGAGCGGAATAGCCGAACTGTCAGTCCCATACTCCGAAGGCGTTGGTTTAGTTGATTGGATTTTCGATCCTCAAGCTGCTCCGGGCGACAGCTGGGTGGCATAAAAGCTTACCAACGCCGTCCTATACATAGGCCAGGGCGGTGCGAGCACGAAGGTGTGCAAAAACGGTTTGACCTCTTCGCCCATCCTCGGGGACAATCCTCCGATCGGCTAAGCAGATTCCCGGGTAACGGTGAGATGATGACCCACGATGAGGCTATTTTGAGGGCCAGGGAGATCGCTGGTCGCGTATTGGCGCCGGCGGCAGGACCCAATGACAAGGCGGGACGATTCTCGACCGAGGCTGTCGACTCGCTGGGCGAATCCGGGCTGCTGGCGCTAATGCTCCCGGCGGAGGTTGGCGGTCCTCGTCTCGGCCCGCGCACATTTGCGGCGGTCACGGCGACCCTCGCCGAAGCAGACGCTTCGGTCGCGATGGTCTATCTGATGCACATCCTTGGCGTCGCGACGATCCGAGCGGCGCGGCCAGGCGCGGCCAAGGCGGTTCGACCTCTGCTCGAGGAAGTCGGCGCCGGCCGGCATTTATCGACGCTCGCTTTCAGTGAACCCGGCTCCCGCAGCCATTTCTGGACTCCTATGTCGCGAGCGCGTCGGAACGGCAGCGGCGTGTCGATCAGCGCCAAGAAATCCTGGGTGACGAGCGCCGGTTACGCGCGAAGCTATGTCGTCTCTTCCTTGGCCCCGGACGGAGCAGCTCCCACCGACTCGACTCTCTACCTGGTCCCAGCGGATACCCCCGGCGTGTCAGTCGCCGGCCCTTGGGACGGTTTGGGACTCCGGGCCAACGCCTCTGCGCCGCTGGCGCTCGACAACTGCGAAGTTCCGTCCCATTTTCAGCTGACCGATGACGGCGCGGGGTTTCAAGTGATGCTCAACGTGGTACTTCCGTTGTTCAATTTGGGAACAGCATGTGTGGCGCTCGGATTGTGTCGAGCAGCGGTCGCAGGCGCCACGGCGCATCTCAAGGCCGCGCGATTCGAGCATCTAGGTCAGAGCCTCGGGGAGAGCCTGCCGACGCTAAGGGCGCAGCTCGCGGCCATGCAAATTGAGACAGACGGACTTTCCGCGCGTGTCGACGATTTGATTGAGCATCTTGAGAGCCCTCGCGAGGCCACCATGTTGCGCGTGCTTGAAAGCAAAGCGGCTGCTGGCGACGTCGCCATCAGCGTCACCTCCACGGCCATGCGCATTTGCGGCGGTGCCGCGTTCTCGAAGCATATGAGTATCGAACGCCTGTTCCGCGACGCGCACGCGGGCGCTGTTATGGCGCCGACTGGCGACGTGCTGCGCGAGTTCATTGGCAAGGCCCTTTTGGGAATGCCGCTCTTCTAAGACGAAGCTGAGGCAAGATGCGGGGGCCTTTTTTTGAAACATTTCCAAAAAAGGAATCGCGGGGAACTATGAGCAGAACAATTTGGGTGGGAGCCGTTGCATACAACCCAAAGGTGGTCCCAATTTGGGAGGGTATGCGGCGATATTTTCACGACGAAGCGCATTTGCCCGTGGAAGTCGTACTTTTTCAGAGCTATGAGGCGCAGGTCATCGCCCTTCTCGCGCAAGCAGGCGATCCGCTGCCGTATATCGATATCGCCTGGAATACAAACCTCGCTTATCTTCAAGCCGAGGAATGGAGCGGTCATCGCTGCCGCGCGGTCGCCATGCGCGACACCGATCTTGGGTGGATGACGAAGATCGTTGCTGTCACGGGAGGTCCTGTCTCCGCGTTGGCCGATTTGAAAAATCGAACGCTCGCGCTCGGTAGCCGAGACAGCGGACACTCAGCTATTTTGCCCGTTCACTTTTTGGAACAGCAAGGAATGCGAGAGGGCACGGATTACCGGACAATGCGGTTCGACAGCGACTTGGGCAAGCACGGTGACACGGGGACCAGCGAAGTGGAAGTCGTCCGCGCCGTACTCGACGGGCGAGCCGATGCTGGCGCAATCGGCAGCCCCTTCTGGAATACCGTGCAGAGCGAGGGGCTGGTGCCCGAGGGTGCGCTTGCCGAGGTATGGACCTCGCCGGCGTACCACCATTGCATGTTCACGGCGCGGCCCGATCTCGACCCGGCACTCGAGCGCCGCTTTGCCGACGCGCTCTCCGTGATGAGTTACGATAACCCGGTTCACCGCACCGTACTCGACGCCGAAGGGCTTCAACGTTGGTTGCCGCCTCACGTTGACGGCTACGATGCGTTGCGTCAAGCCGCCGCCCGACAAGGATTCTTTAGGCAGCCATTCGCCAAGTCGGCTGAACGATGAGCCGACTTCCGCTGGAGCCGCGTACCGTAATTTTGCCGCCACCGAGCACTGTCTCACGCGCAATTGAAGATACTTGCCAACTTGAGCGCGTGTTCGCCTTCGCGCTCGAAAGCGCGGCGAACGGCAGCGAACGCCTCGGCCAGCGGAAAAATGTCACGGGTGACGAGCAAGTCGGCGTCTTCCGCCCCTACGGGATGCCAATAGACGCCTTCGGCGGTAATCGTAACTTCGGGCACCAAGTCGGACCGCGCGAGAGCGACTCCTTCCGTTGCTGAGCCGCGCAGCGCGATCCGCCGGATCACCCGGTCTTCGGGAGCAATCTGCTCCTCATCGAGGAACTGGCGGAACTCCTCAGCCTCTCGATCGCTTGAAACGGTCGCTGCCAGTCGAACTCGAAAGCCTTGCGCGCGAGCAAGCCCGATGCCTTGCCGTGTGCGCATCCAAGTTCCTGCCCCACGGTGGAGATCGTGCCGTTCCGGCGTGGCGCTGTCCAAGCTGATCTGAAGGACAATGCGATCCCGAGGCAATGTCCGCAAACTCTCCATTCGTCGTCCGGTAAAGAGCATTCCGTTGGTCAGCACTGTTGTCGGTGCTGCCGCGGCGCAAGCAAGGAGAAGCTCGCCGACATCAGGAAGCAAAAACGGTTCGCCTCCAGTCACGAAAATTTCTTTAACGCGTAGTTCGGCCGCCTCCCGGGCGATTCGCTTTACGCACGCGAGCCCTAGTTCCCGCCGCGGCGCACCCGGTGACGAACGCACACAGCAGTAGTCGCAATGTAAGTTGCAGTCGAAGTTCGTGTACAGCCAGAGCCGCGAGCCCACCGGCCGATTGCCCTCCAAAGGTACCGTCCCGTGCCGGATCACCCAACGACCATGGTCATTTTCGACCGTGGATTCAACCAGCGCATTGCCCGTAAAGCGGCACCACGCTTCCAAGTCGGTAGCAATGCTTTTTTCGGCGCCAACCACCGCGATCAAATCGCCCGGCTGGGTGCGGCGCAGAGCCGCGATCAACTCTGGCAACAGGCCAGATGCAAACGTTTTGCGCCCGACATCCAGGTCGATCTTTGCCTTCATAGGAATGCGCTGTATTTTACAACCGCCTGCGGAACCGAAGATAGCTTCGACCTGCGCGCAGCCCAGCAATCGTAGACCAGCCAAAGGTAAACGGGACCGTATTCGAGCGACAACATCAGAAGAGAATTCCCGAGGGGCTCCCCTGCTCCGTAGGTGATTGCCGGAGTGTAGGCCAAAACGCTAGTGACAGTCATGAGCAGCCATGCAGCGCTTGGGTAAAAGCACAAGAAGGGGATCGACCAAGTGAAATACCAGGGATAGGCAGTCGGCGACACTAGGAGCACTCCGCCTGTAAGCACGAGACTCGACCATAGCGGCGTCGCCCGATTCTTCGCTAGGTAGCCAATCGTCGCTATCACGATCAACCCGGCGACCACCTCGGCACCGGCTCTCGAGCCCGCGACGAACTGCAGCAGGGAGAAGAGGGTCGCATTGTTCACCCAATCTCGTGCGTAGTTCTCCGCACCATCCAATAAGTGCCAGCCAGCGCCCAAGAACGGAACATAACAGGTGAAAACCAGGGCTACAAAGATGCCTACGTGAGCGAGCCGCACGCGCTTCAGGAACGTAAGCAGGAGCAAGACCGGGAAGAACTTGGACAGGAACGACAACGCAAGCGCGGCCATCGAAAGCGCCGGGCGATTCGTCACGAGGAAAAAAAGCGCTGCCAGAATTGTCACAATGGCCAGCGAGTCAAAATGACCACTCATCGCAAACGAAATGAGCACGGCGGGGTTCCACGCGTAAACAAGCACACGGTCGAGAGGCTGGTTCATGGCGGCAAGCAGAAGCATCAAGAGACCGGCGCTCGCTAGATCGAGAATCGTGGAGACACGTTTGTATCCGGGCACCGTCCCGATCAGCCTATAGGCGAATTCACTGAGCGGCGGGTACATCGTTGGCGTTTCTTCGCCCGGCGGTTCAGGGTGCTCGGGGTTTTGCAGCCACTCCAGCCCCTCTGCATTGGGAAATACGACGTATGGATTTAGGTGCGCTCGTTGCGCCCGGCCATCCCATTGGTAGCGATACACATCGTCAGAGAGTGTTGACGGGGCCGACAGCAGCACCACGCGAAACAAAACCGCACTCGCCAGGATGATCAGGAGAGCGGCTGCTCCGAGCCGAAATCTCTCGACGCAAAACACGCCTATCACGTAGAAGATGCCCGCTAGCAGCAGAAGTCCGATGAATTCCGGCATGTGCGCGTCCAGATCCTGCACCCGCGCGACCCACTTGAAGATACCTGTCAACCCTACCGCCAGGACAGCCAGGCCCAGCGTGACAATGCCACGGGGCCAAGGAATCTTTAGGCGTTCGATGTACTCCCGCCAGAGCTCCTTCATAGAAGTCCTCTATTCGCGCCCTGCACCTGCCCACCCGGAAAGCCATTTAGCCGTTCTTGGCGCCTTCCGTGGCGAGCGCTGGAGTTCATCGGCGAGCTGACTCAAGTCTGAGGCCACATCAATATCATAGAACGGATCAATCAGCTGTACGGAAAGCCCCAGCTCACGCGCACGCCGCAACAGCGCCTCAAGCGCGTTTGCCGTTCCCATCCCAGCATTGCTGAACAGACCCGGATGGGACGCTCTCGCACCGACAAGATAGTAGCCACCGTCTTGAGTGGGTCCCACAACCAGGTCGCACGTTTCGAGTACCTCGAACGCGGCTTCGAGTACTGATGCTGGCAGGTGTGGACTGTCGCTATTGAAGGCAATGACCTCAGGGTGGCCAGGAGTTGCAAAGTGCTGGAACACCGAGGCAAGGCCCGCGGCCAGGCCTTGGCCCGTCTGAGGGACGATGGGCACTGTTTTAGGGACCACGCGCGACAGATCTTGAACGTCAGACGCCGGGCACATAATGGCAATTTTCACGTGATGGAGTGTTTGTGCTAGCGCTATCGTGTCGTTCAGAAGACATCGGTACAACTCGGTGACGGCTTCCAGAGGAACGATCTCGGCCAACCGGGTCTTAACCGAGCCCAGTCTGGGTGCTTTGGCCATGATAACCAGTATCCGGTTGATTGATGTCATCGAAAGGGATCACCGTTCAGACGTTCACAAGCATTGCCCGCATGGAAGTTTACGCCGAACCAGGCATATTGCTTTTTTCTCGCCGGAAGTAGTAGCGCGCGATGAGACTAAGAATAAACCACGTAGCTCCAATGGTGCCTCGGAGCGTACCGCTGATCTTCGATTTCCCGATCCGTGGGTGATAGCTTACGGGAACCTCAACGATGCGGAAACCGCGGATGGCTCCCTTTAGGATTAATTCCACGGCCCATCCGTAAGTGGTTTCTTCAAGCTCAACCGCGCGGAGGATCTCTGCGCGTGCGGCGCGGAACGGACCGAGGTCGCTGATTTGCAATCCGTAGAGGCGCGTGATCAGGCTGGCCGCAAGCCAGTTGCCGAACAGGGCATGCCAAGGCAGCGCCCCGGGCGAGCGCGGACCCGCGAGACGCGAACCGATGGTGATGTCGGCGCGACCCGCCGTGATCGGAGCGAGGAGAATCGGAAGCTCAGCAGGCCGATCGCTGTAGTCGCCGTCCAGAAAAACAACAACATCAGGCGCGCTCGCGCAGGCGAGCCCCGTCAAGCACGCGCGGCCGTATCCACGACGCGCTTCGGAAATGACTCGGGCACCCATGCGCGCAGCGATGGCAGGTGTTTCGTCTGAAGAGTGATTGTCGACGACGATAACTTCGTTGACGAAATCCGATGGGATGTCAGCAAGGACACGACCAATCGCCTGAGCCTCGTTGCGAGTAGGAATGATTACTGAGACCCGCACGCGACCTCCGTTTTGTTACCACCAGAGAGCCGATGGCCGCCTGCGCGCCAAGAAGGAATCAACACCCCACGTGCGGCCCGCTCCCCCTACGACCAGTGAGAGCGAGGCTAAGACCGGAACCAGCAGTTCCCATATCCACGCCGTCCCCCACTCCGAGACCCATAAGCTCGCGAGGAACGCAAATGCGACGAGTGCAACCGGACGCGTAAGAAGACCGAGTATCAGCAGCACGCCGAGGGAAATCTCCGTGAATCCTTGAAGCGGTGCGGCCATCGATGCGTGAGCCGCCGCGAACGCCATGACAGTCTTCCACACGGCAGGCGCGTGACCATTGTCAATGTAGTCCTGAATGAGGCCCGCGTAGCCGGACGGTGTGTACAAGCCTTTCCCCAGATTCTCGAAGAAGACCCACACGAGCATGGCGCCAATCGTGAGCCGCACCAAAGCGAGCCCCATTCCGGCATGGGGCTGGTCGGCTACTTGGGATGTGTTGTCGCTCGGTTGCATCGTAGGCGTAGTCATCATGGCTCCTCACAGTCCTCCAGTCTAAGCGATCTTTGGTGCCACCCTCCCCAGGAACCATCGAGCCATGCTCAGGTAAGCGCACCGTGATACATGGCCGGATTCTAGATCAACAGTCCCGTACCCGAAAGTCAACTCACAGCCCACATGCATTCGCCGGTATAATCCGCGAGGACCCCAGTAGTAGTAATTCTGGTGCCTGGGAAGAGCCAGTGACAGGCCCACGAGTAGCCAATCTCCTCGAAGGGATTTGTTGTCACGCGATAGCGACCGTCCGGGTTCCTCACTGAGCTGGGTCGCGAGCGCTGCCTGCGACTCATCAGAAGAGTTTTCTTCCGGGAGCATAGCGAGTCCGAGCTTAGCAGAAACACCGGCTCATTCGTCTAGTTCGCTATCAGCCGTTCGCGGTGTGCTTGACATCGCCACCGATTCCAGGCCTTCAGCTCGGAGGATAGCGTTGAGCTACTGGCGGGCAGCGGGGGTTCCTGTCGATGTCAGCGGAAAGACTATCGTCGAGGGCTGGCCATGAGTGACAACCGGAAGATTACGATCAGCAGTTCCCGAATGGCAGAGCACAACGCACTGCGACTCATGGGCAGAGGGTCTCCTGCCCTGAGGCCGGAGACCATCGCGGTGCGGGCAGGCGCCGAAATTGACCCCGATACCGGGGCCCTGTCACCTCCCCTACACCTCTCCACCACGTTCGAGCACGGCCCCGCAAGCGAGGCCATCCACGGATTCCGTTACACACGGGAAAAGAATCCAACGCAGTTGCGGCTTGAGGCCGCCCTTCGCGATCTCGAGGGCGGCTTGGCCGCCGTGGTTTTCTCCTCAGGCATGGCCGCGGCGGCAGCCATGCTACAAACACTGAAACCGGGTTCGCACGTTATCTTCTCCGACGATATCTATATCGATGTCCACAATCTCGCCCGCGATTTCCTGCCCATGTGGGGCATCGATAGCAGCATCGAGAACCTGCAGGACTTGGACCGCCTTTCGAGAGCCATCCGGCCATCGACAAAGCTCATCTGGATGGAGACGCCTTCCAACCCTCTTCTGAAGATTTTGGACATTCAGGCTCTTAGCCAAATCGCCCGACGGGCGGAAGCTCTACTGCTCGTGGATAATACGTTTGCCACACCGATTCTCCAACGCCCTCTCGGGCTTGGAGCAGATATCGTTCTTCATTCCACGACGAAGTACTGCGGAGGTCACAGCGATGTTCAAGGCGGATGCCTGATCGTCAAGTCTCAGGAGTTGCTGGACAAGCTTCTTCACGTTCGTGAGATCCTCGGTGCAGTCGCATCTCCGTTCGGTTCCTGGCTGATCCTGCGAGGACTTCGCTCGCTGCCCTGCCGTATGGAGCGACACTCGGCAAACGGAAATGCGGTCGCCGCCGCGCTCGCTGCATGCCCTTCTGTCCAAACCGTCTACTACCCAGGCCTCCCGTCACACCCTGGACACCATGTCGCCCGGCGCCAGATGAAGAGCTTTGGGGCCATGCTCTCGTTCTTGGTGCGCGGCGGGCGCGAAGAAGCACTTCGTGTGGCTTCCCGCGTGAAACTCTTCGTGAACGCGACTAGCCTCGGCGGCGTGGAGAGCCTGATCGAGCACCGGGCTTCGAACGAAGGCAAACTCTCCCGCGCACCGCAGAATCTATTGCGGCTCTCGGTAGGCCTTGAACACCCTGACGATTTGATCGAAGACCTATTGCAAGCGCTAGCTTGAAGGACCGCTGACCAGCACATCCTACTCAGCTTCTGCCAGTCTCAATAGTTCGCCGTTTGCTTTGCCAGCCCAGGCAGCCTTTTTGAACCGCTAGAGGTTTGTGTTCGTGCTTGCAAGCAAGGGCTTCAGCGATTGGCGCGCACCCGTCCGTTGAACCCGAAAATCCGGGTAATCCTCCCGTGCGTTGCCGCCATGCACAAGACAGTCTGGTCTGGTTCGCCGTATAGGTGAGTGACTTCGTGGGGTTCCCCCGCTAGAATTGGTCGTTGTTCGTCTGGAAGAAGGCCAAGTTGCAACTGCGTTGTCAGCAGTCGAGATGCTTACGATGCCTCCGCATTTAATGCGACGAAAAGTGACCCCTAAGAATTCACAGCCCCTTGCACTGAGCCTTTGTTTAGCAGTTCTCTGGTGCAGTCAGGGTAGCGCGGGCCAAGGCATGGCCGGCCTGAGAGCGGAGGTTCGCAGAAAAGGTCTTCGGAGCTTTGTTGTGCAAGCTTCCAGTGCCCAGGATCCGCGTGGCCAGGAGCAAACTTCTCAGCCTCCCCCGTCCTCTCCCTCCCCACAGGTGCAAGCCGGCCAGACTCTCTTTGCCGCTCAGTGTGCCTTTTGTCATGGACGCGACGCGGCCGGAGGCGAGACCGGCCCGGACCTGACGAGCTCCGAGATCGTGGAAAAGGACGTCGGCGGGAACGAAATCGGCACGGTAGTTCGCTCAGGGCGGCCTGATAGAGGAATGCCGCAGTTCAACCTCACGGATACCGATCTCGCGGCCATTGTTGCATTTCTGCACGATGAGAAGGCAAAGGCGGAGTCAAAGCCAGGCCGCCGCCGTAACGTTCAACCAGAAGACCTCCAGACGGGCAATGCCGAGGAAGGCAAGCACTATTTCAATGGTGCCGGGGGCTGCGCGAAGTGTCATTCTCCCACCGGCGACCTGGCTGGCGTGGCCAACCGGCTGCGAGGATTGGCGCTTCTCGAGCGTATGCTGTACCCCAAGCCCCGCAAAAGCGGCCCTGCCGATTCCCCGGCGTCCCCGGCGACAGTCATTGTGACATTGGCGACGGGGCA
>Ga0306922_10003832_pt1 | contig 14144 bp, 17 predicted proteins | sample sta12Cox44000082_FD_203758 | JGI IMG/M metagenome (GOLD analysis project Ga0306922, IMG submission 203758) | Lab enrichment of tropical soil microbial communities from Luquillo Experimental Forest, Puerto Rico - statoxic.12C.oxic.44.000.082 (v2)... | ecosystem: Environmental > Terrestrial >... | reverse complement strand
CGATTTCTCGAACGTGACCTACACGTTTTACGGTCAACCGTTGGACCCGGCCAACGTCATTCACATCTGCCGGGGCGTGGACCGCACCTACCCGGTCCGCGGTGTCGGCGTAGTCGAAGAGGCCTACTCGACCCTGGACCGGGCCGCCATGGAAGAAGAATACGAACGGTCCGCCCTGGCCGGCGGCGCCGTCCCGTCGGTGGCGATCATCACGCCGCAGGCCACGTTGACCCAGGACGTGGCCGACCAGGCCAAGGACAACTGGTTGACCAAGTTCGGCGGCCCGGTCCGCGAGCCGGCCATCCTCCCGAACGGCACCCAGGTGGTCCCGTTGGCGTGGTCGCCGACGGACACCCAGCTGGTCGAGGCCCGCAAAATGACCCTTACCGATATCGCCAACCTGTTCAACCTGGACAGTTACTGGGTGGGGGCGGCCGTGCAGGGCATGACCTACAAGACCGCCGCCCCCCAATATCAACAAATCTTGCGGACGTCGATCGAACCGGTTATCGCCGATTTCGAGCAGGTCTGGTCGGACGCCTGGTTTCCCCGGGGCACGACCGTCCGGTTCGACCGGAACAAACTGTTGGCCGAAGACCTCCCGACGACGGCCCAGGCGTTGAACCTGCTGGTCACGGCCGGGATCGTCACCGGCGAAATGGCCTGGCAGATCCTGCAAGGCGTGCCTTTGGCCTCGATCGACTACACGGAACCGCTGCCGTCGCCGCCGCCCGTCCCGGTGACGGCAGCCCCAACCGAATCCGACAGCGGAGGTGCCAACCAGTGATCACCGAGCGCGCCCTATTCAACCTGGAGCTCCAGGTACGCGACCTCGACACCGGGCGGAGGGGCAGTCTGCTGACCCATCTGGAAGGCCGGGCCGTCCCCTACAACACGTGGGCGAACGTGGGCGGCTACATGGAACGGTTCCGGCCGGGGGCGTTCGCCAAATCCATCAACGAGAACCGGAAAGCGTTGCCGCTGATGTTGTTCCACGGCCGCGACGATCTGTGGCCCATCGGGCTGGCCACCAAATGGTCGTCGGAAAACGACGGTCTTTACGGGGTGTGGCGCTTGAACGACTCGCCGAACGCCCAGCGGGCCGCCGAAATGGCCCGCACCGGTGAGCTGGGGTTCCTGTCGATCGGGTTCACCGACATCCGTTCGGCCCCGGAGCTGGTCGACGACTACAACCCGCAGTTGGGCGAGGAGCACATGGACCGCATCACCCGGATCGAGGCCCGCCTGGTGGAAACGTCGATCGTCCCGACCCCGGCTTACGCCGACGCCCAGGTCACCTGTGTGCGCTCGTATCGGCGGCCGGCGTCGGGTGATCCGCATCCTCGCCTGACGGCCTGGAAACGCGAAGCGGCCGGCCTGCCGCGCTAACATCCCGGTTGACAGCCGCCGGACCCGCGCCGCACCCTGCCGCCGGACCCGCGCCGGGCCATCCCGGATGGCCCACCCGGGCACCACCGTGGGGGCACCCGAGGCACCACCGCCGCCGAACGGATACCCCCGCGAAGAAAAGGATGCCCACCTATGTCGAACGCCGTTCTGGCCCGCCTGTACACCCAACGTCAGGAGCAGATCACCTTCATCGACCAGACCCTGGAACGGGTCGAAGCCGAAGGCCGGGACCTGGTCGACGCCGAGCAAGCCAACCTGGACGCCGCCCGCCAGCGGATCCGGGAACTGTCCGCCCAGATCGAACCGCTCGAGGATTTCGAGAAACTGCGCGGCGCCCACTCCGAGACGGCCGCCCTGCTGATCGGACCCCCGGACCGGGTGCCGGCCCAACCCCGCCAGATCGACGGTGACAGCCGGGTCCCCGAATATCGTTCGACCGGCGAATATCTGGTCGACCTGATCCGGGCCCGGGGCATGATGAACTCCGAACCGGACCCGGCCGCCGCCCAAAGGATCGCCGCCATCCAGGCCCGGGTGGTAGCCGACCAGAAAACGTCGAACACGCCCGGCATTTTGCCGACGCCGATCGTCGGCGCCGTGGTCGACCTGATCGACTACAACCGGCCGCTGATCACGTCGCTGGGCGGGGCTATGGGATTGGGCGGGATCCCCGGCACGACGTTCAGTCGCCCCAAAATAACGCAACATGTGACGGTTGGCCAGCAGTCCGGCGAGAAAACGCAGCTGGCCTCACAGAACATGATCATCGGTTCGGTCACGTTCACGAAAGCCACCTACGGCGGTACCGTCGACATTTCCCGCCAGGACATCGACTGGACCAGCCCGGCGGCCTGGGACATTCTCGTCCGGGATCTGGCCCAGGTGTACGCCGTGCAAACCGAGACGGCCATCACCGCCGATTTCGCCACCAAAGCCACCGGCACCAAACCGCCGGCCCTGCCGGCCGTCCCGGTCCAGGCCGACTGGGTGAAAGGACTCTATACGGCGGCCATGCATTCCTATCAGGCCGGTCTGCGCATGCCGGACCGGGTGTGGGTCAGCCTGGACGTCTGGGCCGCCCTCGGGAGCCTGGTGGACACCACCCGGGTGATCTTCCCGGTTGACACGGTCCGCGAAATGGGCGCCCCCGGCACGTCGGAAATCGCCTCGTTCCGGGGTGACGTGCTCGGCCTGCCCCGCATTGTCTGCCCCCTGCTGCCGGCCAAAACGTGCATTGTCGGCAACAGCCAACTGTACGAAGTGTACGAAGAGGTCATCGGACTGTTGTCGGTGATCGAACCGTCGATCCTGGGTGTCCAAGTGGCTTACGGCGGCTATCTGGCCTACAACAGTCTGGCCCAAACCGCGTTCGTGGGTTTGGACCTGTCCGCCGTCACCTCTATGCCCACCGCCGCCGAAATGGACATCTCCGCCCCGGCCACCGAAGAAGAAACCCCGGCCGAAGAGCCGCCCGCCGGGCGGACCCGCCGCTAAACATGTCCACCGGTTGGACCGCCACGGTGGCCCATGCCACCTCGAACGTCCAGGCTTACGCCACCTCGGCCGACCGGGCCGGGGTGGCGTTCGGCCCCGGCGAGCTCGTCTACCTGATCGACGACAAATGCTTCCAATACTGGGATGGCACCGGCTGGCAGGAAGTGGCCACCGCCGGAGCCGCCGCACCGGCGTGCACGGTCGAAACGACCTTGCAGGTCAACGACGGGTCGATCTGGAGCGACTATGTCCTACAAACTCGCCTACCCGAACAGGGCGGTCCTACCGCCATTGTCACGGCCACCACCATCCCGGTCATTCTGGCCGCCGGCGGCTACTTCCACTGTTGGGTGGCATTGACCGGTATCCCGCCCGCCTCCGGGGCGGTCACCCTCACCTGGTCGACGTTTATCGCCGTCTCGAACCAGGCCGGCACACAACAGTTCGGCGGCACCCCGTCCGCCCAGATCACCGTCACCGGGACCACCACCAATATCGCCTGGTCGAAAACGACCTGGCAGCAGACCGGCAGCGACCTGAACCTGGCCGGCGGTAATCAGCAGATCAAATCCACCGCCGGCGGGATTTTCACCGCCACCCTGCAAACCTATCTGACCTGGGCGTGAATGGCGTACTACCCGAAATTGCAGGAAGTCCGCAGCATGTTGCGGTTACAGCCGGACGCCACCGAAGACTCGATTATCACCACCGCCCTGGCCGCCGCCGTCGACTACGCCAACCGGCGTCTCAACTACAAGTATCCGATCCCCCCTTACGATGACGGCACCCTGCCTGACGCCGCCCACGAAGCCTGTCTGTTGCACGCCGCCCGTCTCTACCGGCGGCGGGATTCGATCGACGGGACCATCTCATGGGGGGATCTCGGGGCGATCCGGGTCGGGCGTATCGACCCCGATATCGAACAGTTGTATGCGACGGTCGGCCCTCTGGTGTTCGGCTGATGTCCGATATCCCGGCCCCGTCAACGTCGAGCTCCGGCGACTTTTTCGGCTCTGAGTGGCATATCACCGCCCACGAAAAACTCGCCGTGAGAGGTTCGCTGTCGTTTCTGCGGGCCTTCGGTCCCGACACCTCGAGCACGGTCTCGGCCAACACCTGGACGGCTATCGTCCTGGACCCGGCCGGCGAACCGTGGCGCCAGTTCGGTCAGCCGTGCTGGGAGTGGATCGGGCCTGGCGATCCCGACTATGCGCTGTCGCCAGCCGGGATCCGCTGCCTGATCGAAGGCGTCTACGACCTGGCCGGCAGCGTGATGTTCAACCCGGCCCAGGCCACCGGAACCCGGGGCGTGAACATCACCGAAGTGAAAGGCCCGTATGCCGGGCAGTGGAACCTGGCCACCGGCCTGCCGGTCCCCAAGTCGACGAACACCCCGGTGCTGGTGGCCGGCGAAACCTACCAGTACGCCGGGAACATTATCGAGCTGCAAGCCTGGTCGGATACGGCCACCTCGACGCTGGCGAACCCGCAGTCGGAGTGGCTGTCGGCCTGTCTGATCGCGGCCAAATGAGTTTCGACCGTCAGGCCATGGCCGACGCCCTGACCGCCGCGTTGCAGACCGCGGTGGGTGAGACGGCCATGGTATTTCCGTCGCCGCCGTCGACGTTCAACCCGCCCGCCGTGGTCGTCGGGTTTCCGACCACGGTGGTGTTGCATTCGCCGGCGTTCGCGGTCGACACCTGCACGGTCCCGGTCCTGTGCACGGCCGGGGTGGCCGACACGACCGGCCTCGACTCGTTGATGGGCACCGTGTCCGCCTGCCTGGACGTTTCGGGGACGTTCCCGCCGGACGTGATCGTTCTGGGCCCGTCGGAGTGGCGGAACTGGCGGATCCTGACGGTGGCCGGGATCGACATGCTGGCCGCCGACATCATCACCGAAATCCGAATGTAAAGGAGAAAACTGTTGTCCGACACCGATGTGGAACTGTTCGACGAGGTCAACCCTTTGGCCGACCCGGTCCCGCCGACGGCCACCCCGGTCATGATGACCGACACCTATGTCGAGGCGAATGGCAGCAACCTGAAATGCTTGTGCGAAGAGGTGTCGCTGGAGGCCGAGAACAAACCTATAGAGGTGATCACGTTTTGTGGTGTGCAGGACTATCCGGGCCCGGTGAAATGGCATTTCAAAGCCAAATTCGTACAAGCGTTCGATGCCGGCGCCACCGACGCCACCCTGTCCACCGCCCTCACCAACTATCAGACATCGGGGACGCCGATGCCGTTCAAGGTCCGCCCGTACGCCTCCCGGGTGGTGTCGGCCACCAACCCACAGTATTCGGGGTTTGCGATACCCCAGCCGTACACCGTTTTCGGGGGCGCAGCCGGCGCTGCCTCCGAGGTGGACATCGATTGGATCATGACCGCCCCGCCGACCAAAACGACAGCCGGGGTGACCGCTACCGGGGCTACCGCCGGGGCGCCCGGCTATTTCACGCCGACCGGGGCCACCACCCCGGCCAACCTGGCCGCCCTGACCGGTATCACCGCCAGCCCGGCCACAGCGTGGACGACCGGACAATACGTGGTGACAGCCGACCTGTTGGCCGCGAACTGGACCGGTAGCGCCTGGGCGGCCGGTATTCACGCCTGATGGCCGAACCGGTCGTCACCGTGGTGGGGGCGAAAGCGTTACGCCGAGACATCAACCGGCTCACCGGCGACGTGAAAAGCCCGCTGTACAAGGCGATGGCCCAGGCCGGCTATGACGCCGTCCAACCCATCGTGGCCACCACCAAAGCCACCCTGCCCAAAGGTCCCCGCACCGGCGGCCGGCTGGCCTCGACGGTGCGGGCATCGAGGATCCGTACCGGTGGCGCGGTGCGCATGGGCCGCCCGTCGGTCCCCTACGCCGGGTGGGTGGAGTTCGGCGGCACCCGCAAACAACCCCACGAATCGTCCCGGACATTCGTGCGCACCGGCCGCTACCTGTTCCCGGCCGCCCGCGACCTCGCCCCCCGGGCCGCCGCCGACTATTCGGCCGCGCTCACCCGCCTGTTCGCGTCGTCGGGGATCTGGACGAACACCACCGACAACCCGGGAGCCGTCCATGACTGATGACGAGCCGATCGAGGTCGGCGCCGAACACCCTCTCCGCCTTTCTGCGGACGCCCTCCGCAGTTTGAAGAAAGCGACCGGTAGGACGATGACCGACTTGTTGGCCGACGAGGACGACGAGGTCAGCAGGTTTCAGGTGTTGGCGTTCGCCGAGCTGCACCGCCGGGCCGCCCGTCTCGGGCATCTCCCGGAGGCCGCCGAACTGTGGGAGCGGGCCGGCCGGGTCGAACTCGATTTTGTGCCGGTGGAACGCCTGGACCCTACCGGCGCCGGGTCCTAGAAAACCTGTGCGCCTTCATGCGCTACTGGCGGCTCACCCCCACCGAGGTTGACGCCATCGACGACGTCACCTATCACGCCATGGTCGGGTTCATGATCAAAGAAGCCCGGGCTGTCGAAAAAGCCTCCAAAAAGGTGCGCTGATGGCTGGCCCGACCGTAACCGTCCGGGTCCTGGGTGACACCAAAGGGCTCGACAAATCTTTCAAGGACACCGCCAAACAGGCCCAGTCGGCCTCGTCACAGATCCATGGCGTCTTCTCGTCGACATTGGGGATTTTGAACCGGGCCGGCGTGCTGTCCGGGTTCGGCGAAGCCATAGCCACCGTCGACGACGCCCTGATCAACATGGGCGAACACGGCAAAGCCGCCGGCCAAAAAATCATGGCGGTGGGCGGCGCCCTGGTCGGCGCCGGGCTCGGCCTGGCCGCCCTCGGGTCGAAAGACCGGGCCGCCCGAGCCCAGTTGCAGGCCGCCATCGAGGCTACCGGCGCCAGTTTCGACGACTATTCGGACCGTATCGAACAGTCCATCAAACACAACGAACGGTTCGGTGACACCGCGGCGGCCACCCAGGACGCCCTGCGTATCCTGACCCAGGCCACCGGCAACACCGACAAGGCGTTCGGCCTGATGTCGACGGCTACCGACCTGGCCGCGGCCAAACACGAAAGCCTGTCGGAGGCGGCCGCCCAGCTGGGCAGGGTGTACAACGGGTCGACCCGCCTGCTCAAAGAGTTCGGGATCACGGTAACCAAAACCGGTGGCCTGACCAAAACCATCGCCAGTGATACGACCAAAGCCGCAACCGCCGACAAAGCCCTGACGGCCGCCAAACGGCGCCTGGCCGACATCGAAGCGATAGACGCCGGCAAGAAACATTTGACGGTGGCCGAGGCCATCAGGTTGCGCGACGCCCAACAAAAAGTGGTGGACGCCACCCAGACCGCCGCCGCCGCCCACCAGAAACTCGCCCAGGACCAGGCCGCCGCCGCGGCCGCCACCAAAGGCCACGTCTCCGCCGTCGACGCGTTGGGCGCCAAACTGCGCGGCCAGGCGTCCGCCTCGGCGGACACGTTCACCGGCCATCTGAAAGCCATCGGCGCCGAAATCGAGGACCAGGCCGCCAAGTTCGGCCAAAAATACGGGCCGGCCATCACCGCCGCCGGCACCGCCGTGACCGGTCTGGGCGCGGCCATCTCGGTGGCCGAGGCGGCCGGCAAACTGTTCAAGACCACCACCGAAACCACCACCGCCGTACAGGAGACTGCTACCGCCGCCACCACGGCCGAAACCGAGCAACTGCAATTGTTCGCAACAGCCGAATACGAGGCGGACACCGCCGGGATCGGCATGATCGCCACTGTCGGTCTGATCGTTCTGGCCATCGCCGCTTTGGGGGTGGCCGCCTATGTGATCTACCGGAACTGGTCGACCATCTGGGCGGCCATGAAAGACGCCGCCCGAGCGGTGTGGGACTGGATCCGGGTCAACTGGCCGTACATTTTGCCGTTCATTCTCGGCCCCATCGGCGCCGCCGCCCTGCTGGTGATCAAACAGTGGGACAACATCAAACAGGGCGCCTCGGACATGTGGCAGTGGATCAAGGACGGCTGGAACGACCTGGTCGGCTTTTTCACCGCCCTGCCGGGCCGGATCACCTCCATCGTGTCCCACCTGTTCGACGGGTTCGCTAACGCTTTCGTCGACGCCATCAACTTTATTATCCGCATCTGGAACGGCTTGCAGTTCAAAGTGCCCGGCGTCAGCGTGTTCGGCCACCATTTCGGCGGGTTCACCATCGGCGTCCCCGACATCCCCGAGGTCCCCCATCTCGCTACCGGCGGGCTCATCACCTCCAGCGGACTCGTCTACGCCCATGCCGGCGAAGCCATCACCCCCCTACCGTCGAGGCTGGGCCCGGCCGTCCAGATCGACAACGCCCACTTCTCGTCCGAGGTCGACGTCGACCTGTTCTTGCGCCGGGCGGCCTGGATCGTCCAAACCCAACGCATCTGAAAGAGGAACCGTATGGCTGACAACATCAGCGCCGGGGTTGCCAACTCGGTGCTGAACGCGCTCGTCAACGGGGTGTCGTTCGCCGGATTCAGCGCCACCTACGCCCTATTACATGTCGGCGCGCCCGGCGCGGCCGGCACATCGAACATCGCCGGCAACAACGTCCGCCAGGCCGCCGGCGCCTTCGCCACACCCTCAGGCGGTACTACATCGAACAGCGGCGCCATCACATGGTCGAGCGTCAGCACTGCCGAAACCTACTCGCATGTCACGCTGTGGTCGGCCAGCTCGGGCGGCACCTTCATCGCCTCAGGTTCGATCACCGCCGGCGCCATCCTGGTCGGCCAAACCTTCACGATCCCGGCCGGCGGCCTGAGCGTCACACTGCCCGTCGCCTCGTGACGTAAGGCCTGCGGGTGCCGTCGCCAGCGTTCGTCTCGGGATCCAACAATCACACGACCGGCACATCGGTCAGTGTCACCGCGCCCGCGTCGATCGTGGCCGGGAACCTGCTGGTGGCGTTCATGTGGGGCTTCGGTACCACCAACACCTTCACGTTGGACTCCGGCTGGACCAGCGCATTTCAACACAACGCCTCCACCAATGAGGGCGCTACCTGTGTCGCCACCAAGGTCGCCACCGGTTCCGAGCCGGCGTCGTACACCTTCGGTCTGACCGGCAGCGGCTCCGGTTTCAACGTGAGCATCCTGCAGTTCAGCGGGGCCAGCGGCCTGGACGGCTCGGTCGCGCTCAACGCCATGGTGACCAACACCAGTACGCCCAGCGCGCCATCAGTCACGCCGACCAAAACACCCGACACGCTGGTCTGCTGTTTCGGATCCGCTCAACCTTCGACCGTGTCCACACCGGCTGGAATGACCGCCGGTCCGAACGGCATTCAAAGCGGCTACAACAACAACTACACCTTCTACGAGTACATCTCCGGCACGTCACCCACCGGCAGCCAATCGGCAACATGGTCTATGGGGCCCGGCAGCGGACTGTCGTTTCTGATCGCGCCGCCCAACGCCGTCACCGGTACCGCCCTGGTGGCGGTCGGCCCGCTGCTGGTGGCGGGCTCCGCTACCCCGGTCGGCGGTTGCGGCCGGCAGGCCTGGCTCGAACTCGACGGTGAGAGCCTGGCTTTTCAGGACGAAACCGGAGGCTGGTTTTGTACCAGCTTGGATATCGCCTTCCCGGCCGTCCGCGAGATCATGACCAGCCGGCCGGACAACACCGGCATGACCGACCGCACCCAATATTTCGGGTCCCGGGTCATCACCGCCCAGATCGAAGCCCTGACCGGGGCCGGCGCCCAGATCGACGCGGTAGCCGCCCGGTTCGCCCCATTCATGGACCCGGCCCGACGTCCCCAACTGTTCTATGTCCTGGACCGGCCCGGCCAACCCCAACGCACATTGACGGTCCGGCCCGCCGGTTTCTCGTGGCCCATCCAGGGTCCCTACCAACGCAGCATCCAGTTGCAGTTCGTGGCCGCCGACCCGGTCGCCTACGACCCGACCGTCCAGACGGCCACCTGCGGCCCGGGCGCACCGGCCACCATCACCACCGCCGGCGTCCTGGCGGTACGACCGCTGATAACCGTCACCGGCCCGGTCACCGGCCCGACGGTAACCATCACCCCGGCCAGCGGGACGGCCTGGGTGCTGGCCTTTCTGTCCACCTACACGATCCCGGCCGGCCATCACGTCGACATCGACACCGACAACCGGACCGTCGTCTATGACAGCAACCCGGCCCAACCCCGCCTGTCGTCACTGGACTGGACCCGAACATCGTGGCAGGCCATCCCGGCCGCCACCACCGCCACCATCACCCTGACCGGCACGGCCACCAGTGGTGCCACCCAGGCCCGAGCATCCTGGCAGGACGGCTACCTGACATGACCCTCGCCTATTTCGGCGATTACGGGTCGACCATTTACGGGTATGACGCCGTCGGCGCCATCAGTGTTCTCACCTACACGTCCACCGTCCAGGTCGAGTTTTGTGCCGTTTCCCCCAACGGCCATTGGTTGGCTGTCCTCGGCTACAACGCCATGTGCTTCGTTGACCTCACTTCGGGCACGGTCGGGGCGGCCATCCCGTTGAACACCACGGCCACCCCACCGGGTAGCGGCTTGTGCTGGGCGCCCGACTCGTCCCAGGTGTACGTGCTCGAACCGCAGTACTACGCCCTGACCGCGGTGCCGATCAGCGGGCCGCCGTTCAAATACGCGTTCGGGGTCGGCACCCTGGGCGGCGGCGGCAATGCCTGGCCGTGCGTGTCCCCGGACGGGCGTTACGTGTATATGCCCGGCGCCGTCTCGACCGGCGTGTGGCGTATGGATACCACCGTCGGCGCCGGCAGCATGACCCTGCAATATCCGATCAGCGGGATCGGGGTTCCGACCGGTATTGCTATCACCGGTGACGGCACGAAACTGTATGTTACCGACAACAGCGCCCCAGGTGTCCTGAACGTGGTCACGGTCGCCGGCGGGGCGGTCACCCCGGTTGCCGTCAACAACCACCCGTTCGGGGTGTGCCTGTCACCGGATGGCACTACCGTCTGGGTGGCCTGCGGCGGCGGCGCCGTCCAGGCTATTTCCACGGCGTCACTGGCTGTCACCCACACCTTGACCGCCGGGTTCGGTGGCCCGTCCTATATCAACATCGACCCGACCGGCAAGACGGTGTGGGTGGCCGACGGTCCCCAACACACCGTGTTCGGTGTCGACGTTCCCACCCTGGCCGTCGGCACCGCGCTGGGCGGTTTGGCCACGTCGCTGTCGTCGATCGGCATCCTGCCGTCGGCGGCTGCGGGCGGCCTACCGCCGGGCGGGGTCATCTCGGCCACCGTGGCTCTCGGCCCGTTGACGTTGACGGCCTCCGGCACCGTTTCGGGCAGCGCCGGCACCGTGACCGGCACCGCCACGTTGAATCTGGGGCCGTTCACCGTCTCGGCCCGGACCAGTCTCGAAACGGTTACCGCCGCCGCCTCGATCCTGGTTGGCCCGCTGGTGGTGGGGGCCGTATCGGGGCGGGTCGGCCCCCAACAGTACCCGGTGCCCGGCTACCGGGGCCGCTGGCGGCTGACCTTGCACACCCGCAAATACGTGCCCGCCTCTTTGTCGTCGACCATTATCGCCGAGCTGGCCGACGCCCGCGGCCGCCAACTCGTCCAGGCCTGGAACACGCCGGCCAGCCTGACGTTCACCCTGGACGGCCACTCCCAGGCCGCCGGGCTGATCGACGTCGAACTGTTCTACGAGGTGGTGGCCTGGCGCTGGGACGACCAGACCGGCCTGGAGTTCCCGGTTTTTCGGGGTCCGATCACCCAGTCCGAAGACCAGATTTCGACCGAATCGCACACTGTCACCTACATCTGCCACGACTACGGCGCCCTTCTCGCCCGCCGGTTGCTCACCGGTACCGGCCCGTACACGGCCGTCGGCCGCGACCAGGACCTGATCGTCTCCGACCTTCTGGCCGCCGCCGTCAACGCCCACTCCTCGTCGGGAGTGTCGTTCTCGCCCGCCTCGTTCTTGCCGGTCAGCCTGTACCCGGCCGACCCGGCCGGCAACCTGCGCGGCCAGTCCGGCCGGGCCCGGGACCGCACCTATTACGGCTCCCAGAATGTTGGTACCGCCATCGACGACCTGGCCAAAGTGATCGGCGGGTTCGACTGGGATGTCAAACCGTCCCCGGTCGACGTCACCGACAACCTGCGCCTGTTCTATCCCGCCCAGGGTGTCAACCGCACCGACATCGTCCTGCAATACGGGTCGACCGTCCAGGCCCTGACCAGGACTGTCAACAGCGCCGACTACGCCAACTATGTCCGGGTCCTCGGCAACAACCAGTCGTCGGACCCGACCCCCCAGCTGTACGCCGAAGACTGGGACTCGACCGCCATCAGCATCACCACCCCGGCCGGCCTATGGATGCTCGGCGACGACGCCGCCGACGTCACCGTCCAATCCACCCTGAACGACAAAGCCTCCGGCACCCTGGCCCTGGATACCATCCTGGTCCCCCACTACACCCTCACTCTCAGCCCCGACGCCTACACCTGGGGTCACCCCAACATGGGCGACACCGTCGGCCTGGTCGTCCAGTCCGGCCGTCTCAATGTGGCCAGCCTGCCGCCCGGCGGCGGCGTCCGCGTCCTGGGCATCACCTACGACATTTCGGACGATGACGCCGAAGATGTCACCCTGGTCGTCAACCGGCCCGCCCGCACCTTCAAAGAGCTGTTGACCAGCCCCGACCGCGACCTCAAAGCCCTAGCCCGGAGGTAGATCATGGCCCGTTTCGACTGCGCCGAATGGAAACCGATCACCGGCAACACCGGCGGCCCCATCTCGCCGAACATCGGTCTCGTGTTGCATCATGCCGTAGCCAACGGCAGCCTGTACGACACGTTCGAGCATGGCGACGTGTCCGCCCACTTCTGGGTGGCCTACGACGGCACGATCGAACAGTACGTCGACAGTGAGACGGTGGCCTGGCATGCCGGCTCCGCGGTCGGCAACGGCCAGTACTGCGGCGTCGAAACCGAAGGCTGCGCCGACGCCCCCTACGCCGACCCCATGACCGACCCGATGGTCGACGCCCTCGCCGCCCTGTACGCCGAAGGCCACCGCCGCCACGGCTGGCCGTTCACCCCGGCCGACACGGCCGGCCGGCCCGGGTTCGCCTACCACCGCCTGTTCTCGGCCACCGCCTGCCCCTGCCAGATCCGGGTCGACCTGCGCCTCGAAATCCTCACTTTGGCCGGCGAGCTGGCCGACACCCCCACCCCGCCCACCCTGCTAGAGGGAGAGAACGTGACCTCCTATTACGTTGACAACACCCATCACGTGTACGCCCAGCGCGACGACGGCACCGTCGACCACTGGTGGCTCGACACTGCCACCCGGCCGCCCGCCTGGAACCACGAAACCCTGCCCAAACCCTGATGCCGTGGCGGCTGCGGCGCCAGGTCGCCCTCATCCTGCTGGGCGTGGTGGTCATGGCCCTGTCGATCGTCGTCCTGATCTTGAACCAGTCGGCCAGCTCGGAGATCCTGGCCGCCATCGGCCTGGTCGGCGGGATCGCCATCATCGTCAACCTTTTGCCCGCCAACGGCCACGACGACCAGTGAGCCGGCTGTGGCTGATCACCTGCGACCGGTGCGGCGCCGAGTCCGAACCGGGCCCGGCCAAACTGGAAGTCCTGGCCCGGGCCCGGGCCGCCGGCTGGCGGTTGCGCAGCGGCGGCTGGGAGGCCAGCCGCGACCTGTGCCCCGACTGCCGCCCTGAGGGGTGACCGACCATGACCGGCGGGTCCCGGTCCTGATCGTCTTTTGTGCCATCGTGGCCGGTATCGCCGCCGGCGCCGAGCTGGTCTACCTGTTGTTGCGCTGGCTGGCGTAACTGTTCAGCCCGCCGGCCGGCAGATTCACCGTCTTCGCCCGCCGCGACGACCCGACGGCCGCCGCCGGCTGGTGGTGGCGCATGGCCCACCGGTAGGTGCGCACCGCGATCGAGGTGCCGTAGCCGACCAGCATCCACCAGACGACGAAGATGAGCGCCCAGGCGGCCAGGCCGCCGACGGCGAGGAGTAGTGCTTGACCTTGTGACATTTGAAGCCCCTTCTCAATTCCGGATAAGTACCGTTATCCGCGACAACGGCACAACATGCACCGACCGGCATGCTACCAGCCAAACTGTGCTAATGTAGTGTCATGCAGCCAGATTTCGGGATCCGATTACGGGCCATCCGCAAACAGCAACACCGCGGCGGCGAGGACGTCGCCCGCGCCGCCGGGCTCTCCTACGCCCACTACCAGCGCCTTGAGCACGGCAAACACTCCCCCA
>Ga0306922_10003828_pt1 | contig 14154 bp, 18 predicted proteins | sample sta12Cox44000082_FD_203758 | JGI IMG/M metagenome (GOLD analysis project Ga0306922, IMG submission 203758) | Lab enrichment of tropical soil microbial communities from Luquillo Experimental Forest, Puerto Rico - statoxic.12C.oxic.44.000.082 (v2)... | ecosystem: Environmental > Terrestrial >... | reverse complement strand
GAAGCGTGCGATGCAAGGAAGGACATTCTACCTGATGGTATTACACCGAGAGAATTGCTTTCTCAACTATTCGACTTTTCCGTTATAGGCTATTATCGGCCGGGCGGTGGCGGTGGCGGATCTGATTATGTATGGCGATATCGTGACAGACGAGCATTGTTCAACGAAAATGCTGCAACTTACCGCGTCCATCCCGGCCTTAGAGGAGTCCTGGGACTTCGCAGGTATACATGGGGTTGATGGACCGCGGGCGGGCCGTTATCGGCGACGATGAAAGCCTATTCCGGCCCGCCGATGACACTAGGGAATGCGGCGGCTGCCCATGTTCGCCTGATCGTGTGGTGCCTCCCCTTAGGGGAGCCACACGGCTTTGCCGGGTGCCGGAATTGCGGCCATCAAGTTGAACCCGCACCCGCGGAAATGGCAAGCCGATACGGGTCCGAGACTACTGTTCCAGACTGGTCAAAGCGCCTCGTCTGTTCGGTATGCGGAAGCCATCATACCGACATGGTGGTGACCGGAACCCAGCGGGAGTGAGTTGGTCACACCGAGAGACTGGTTCCCGTTGACCGGCAGAGCTTTGCTCCATCGTCCTTCATCGTAACCGACCGTCAACCATGATCTGGCACGATCGATCCCATGCCAGACGATCACCGCCCCATAATGCCGTCGACTAGAGGCGATGGCTGGCGCTTCCCCGAGCCATGAGGAGTATGCCTACCCCAGATGAGCCCTGATTTGTAAACCTCACTTCACAGGGAGCATAAGGTGCTCGTAGGGCGTCCCCGCGAACATCACGTAGGGCTTCGTCGGATCGGCATCGGCGGTTCGGGGATAGCCCGGCATCGCCTTGACGGCGGGACCGACGATCATCACGTGCGGACCTGTCACGACCCAATGGTTATCCGGCTCGGGTTTGGTTGCCCACGGATCGGTGTTGCTCGCCCCGGTGTCGCCGTTGAGCATATAAACAAAGCCGACCTTATCGGGCGGTGGTGCGTGGGTCTGCAACGCCTGTACCCACTCCATGGCGTTGGGATCGAGGCACATCGGCACGCCGTTGTTTTCCAGACATGTGTATTCGTTGGTTCCCTTTTTGAGGGTCTGAGTGACACCGTTCACCGTGCGCACGATCGTAGCACTCTGACAAATCGGCAGCGGCGCAGCGGCCATCACTTTCGCCGTGTATTCGGCATCTGTGTCCGCGGCATCAGCACCGCCGCAAGCGAGCAGCAATAGGCCGCTCGCCAACCCAACAACACTATTTCGCATGGCGTGTTCCTCTCCTGTGACCCGATGTAATTCCAACCGGCTTGTCCGAGACTACTTTTCCGGTTCCGGCAAGTTCTTCCAGAAGCGCATGATCCATTCCTCCCTTCGATGAGTGATGCCCCTTGTCACCTCGCGGTTTTTTTGGACAAAACCTCTCGATTGTGAGAAAGTGACAGATTAAGGGCAACTGTCAACGATAAGTTACGGTTAATTACGAAATGTTACCGTTGGAGCGCGATCTGGAGCCTTATTGATTAACTCGACCCTCCGGCCAACAGAGTGCTCCCGCTCTCCGGTTGATCGGCTTCGTCTCCCGCCCCGCCAGCAGTGACGAGCGGATCGTCAACTCGTCACCGACCATCATTTGGCACTATCTATCCCATGCCCGACGATTACCATGCCCCGATGCCACGGCGTAACCCTGAGGACATCGATCTCGGTGCCATTAAGGCCGACCTAGAGTTTCTGATCGAATGGGTCACGCGGTTCCGCGAGGAGCAAGCTCTAAAACCCGTCTATACGATGATCGGGAGCGCCGCGATCGTTATCGCCTGGATCGAGCTTTTCTGGCGGCACTGTTTATTATCTGGCGATTGTGCTCTACGCCGTAGCTCGTGTTGCTGTCCCTCTTGTGTTACCACGCGCTGCTGCTCTGAGTGCCGCTGCGACATCGACCAGGGCATGATCGGGCCTCTCTGCGATAGCCCAGCATTTGGAACTGATACCTATCCCGAGCCGCGAGATCGCGGATCGCGACAGGGCTATACCACCGGTTTCGAGAGCAGATCGTAGCCCGCGTCCTTGTTACCACATTGTTGCGACGAGGTTACACCGTTAACGAAATTGTCCTCGTGTGCGCCGATGAGACCTGACGAACGCTACGAAAAAGAGCAATGATCCCGCTGCTCCGAGCGGGCCCGCATCGGCTGGGGGAAGCCATGCGGGTCGGGGTCCGGGGGATGGACCTAATCTTATCGCGCTCGGGGCGGTAAATAGATGCGCTTTGCCTGCGTAAGTTCAATCAGGGAAAGTAGGTCGGCCCAAGGAAGGTGCCCCCGACCCCAGCATACCGTAGTCGGCGAAACCCTCGACCCTGATTGGTTATACTGACCAAACAGAGACTCTACCACGAAATCATAAGTTTCATTGGAATTGCCATTTATCAGTTTTTTTTGTTTGGAATACTCGCCCTCCATGAAGCGGTCGTATCGGCAAAAGATGGCATAGAATACCATTTCTATGGCTTCGCCATTGTTAATGCTCTCATCTTCGGAAAGGTCATACTTGTTGCCGAGGACTTTAGCTTTGCGGAGTGGTTTAGAGAACGGACACCAATCTATGCCATATTGGTGAAATCTGTCGCATTCACGATTTTATTATTGATATTCGATATAGTAGAGGAAGTGGTTGTTGGCAAATTCAAGGGCAAGACGATAGGTGAAAGTTTCCCGCACATCGGTGACGGAAGTCCGAGAGCGTTCCTTTTCGTCATTATCATCTTTACTATCGCGCTGATTCCATTCTTTTCGTTTAGAGAAATTGGCCGAGTATTCGGTGAGCGCGAGTTGCGCTCCCTCTTTTTTACACCTGCAAAACGATAATCAGCGACGATGAAATCCGATTCCGGCCCCCCGATGAATGGAACGAACTCGTGCGGCTAATTAAGCGGGCGAACTGCGCGAGGTCTGAGGATCAGGGGTCGCTCGATGTGCTGACCAAGAGACTCTACCACCAAATGGTCAATTCACGCGCTCGATGTCCGGCAGCTTCCATGTCTTCTCAAAGAGCGGCTTTTCTGGCCCGTAGAAGCGGAAAAAGGGAAACCAAGCGCGGCCCGATGAACTTTGAATCCAGTTAGCTTCCTTCCCCGCAGGAGGGCTCGGACCAATGTAGATATCGACTGAGCCGTCAGCGTTCTTCTGCATTTTCTCGTCGTAAGAATCTATGCCGGGACGCGGCATGTCACGAATGAAGCCGCATGTCTCGCGGTCGTAAAGCGTCAACGCCCAGAATTGCTGTGCGGGCACGTTGCGGGGGACGTGCAGCCTGTAGCCTACCTCACCTCGAAGAAGGTCGTCATTCGCATCCTTGAACGTGCCGACATAAAAAGTCGCCGCCCCCAGCTTCTTGGGCGGCGCATAAAAGCTGAAGTATCCGATGCCGCGCGCATCCACGTCCAGGTAGTTGGGCCGCTCAAACGAAAAAGCCGTCTCGATAGCTGTTGGTGCTGCTGGTACCGCCCATCGGCTGTTAGGCCAATGCGGCGTGCTGTAGGCCAGCAGCCCGTTCATCAGCCACGCGTGCGCCTCGCGGGCGGATTGCGTTAAGACGGCCTGCATAGTGGTGTCGGGCTTGAACTCTTTTCCTTTCTCGATGCTAAGCGAAAGCAGCAGCCCCATCATCGCCCTGTCCTGCGCCAGTACTGGCTCTTCGTTGATCATTTGGGCAAGACTGACGTAGAAACTTCCGTCAAAGCGGACGATGCCGTCGAACAGCTTTCCTGTCATGTCCACGAAGTGTTGTTCGGGCGGGCTGTCAGCCTTTACCAGTGGATAAAGTCGAATCTTCTTCACCAGCGCGATGGCGTTGCTCACGTCCGCTGCCGATGAACTCTTCGGGATGGACCGGAACAGCGCGTAGCCGTTGAAGGTCTGAGGACGAACGACGATGTAGCCCGTTTGCGCATTGCTCCTGAAGTCAGGCGGCAGCAACAAATATTTGCCGCCCTTGCCTTGGTCCTCGCCCTCCGGGCCAACGTCGGCCAGCGGCACTTGCCACGCGTCGAGCAACGTCCCGAACAATCCGGCGTCCACAGCAGGCGGGATTTCCACCACGACTGGCCCGTCCTTAGTGTTGAAGTTGAAATACACATAACGGGCAGACGCGTTGGGTGTTGTTGTCTGGTTCTTCCAGTCCGAAGGCTGAGACCAGAAGACCACATCGTTGTAGTTGGCTTTGGCGTCGCGGAAGAAGGCGCGCCGCATCGCGTCCACGCTGACGATGGGCATCCCCCAGATCGCTGCGGTGACGGCACGCTGCTCCAAAGTTTGCCGGTAGAGTTCCATCGAACCGCCTCCCGTGTCATCAATCGCGTTAAGGCACAACCTCGAAGTCGCGCAGACTAAACGTCTTGTCAAAGAATGGCTGCAATGGCGCGTACAAGCGGAAATACACAAACCAACCATCTTCGCCCACCGTCTTGATGCGGTTGGCCTCGTGACCGGCGAGAGCTTTTGGGCCGATGTACAAATCGATACTGCCGTCCGCGTTGTACTTCAAATCTCTCATGTGGCTGTCGATCCCGGCGCTGCGGAGCGCCGTGCTCCCGTTATCATAAATTCTGCGCGTGTTTTCACTGTACAGCGTTAATGACCAGAACTGGCCAACGGGTACGTCTTTCGGTACATGCAGCCTGTACGTCCTATCGGCGCGCAATAGATCGCCTTTGCTGTCGCGCTTAGTGGTCATGTACACTTGGCCGGTGCCGACAGTGGGATTCGCCATGCCCTTGGTGGTCCCGACCGCTTCATAAAACCAAGTCGTGCGCTCATCCAGTTCCACGCGAGTATCGATCTCCTGCTCGACGTGAAAATCGATGCTCTTATACCAGTGGGTTCCTTTCCAGTACGGTTCAGTGAAGCGCGGATTCACTTGGAAATTGCGAGCCATCAGTTCGCCCATCGCCGCACCCTTCAGCAGGGCGGCTCTTTGGTTTGCATTCGGGCTAAACGGCTTGCCCTTTTCGATACCGAGCGGCAGCAGCATCGCGGTCCACGCTTTGTCCACCTCGCGGACCGGTTCCTCGTTGATGATCGACGAAAGGATACTCCAATACTCCATTCCGCGGGGTGCGGTGGCATCCCATTCCACGTCGCGATCTTCGATGAATCGACATTTCTCCAGCGCCCTACCATGGCGGCCCATCTTGATCGTCGCCTTGAAACTTTCGTAGAACGCCGGATCTGGGTCGAGATTGCGCAAGAGGACCGCGACGTTGTTCGTTGCGCATTGGAACAGAAACATCTCCGAGTTGTTGTACTTCTTCGGATCGTCGCCGGGTCCAACAATAATGTAGCGACCGCCATTGCCTTGGTCGGGGCCGGTAAGGCCCAAGTCTGCGATCGGGCGTTGCCAGAAATCTAAAATTCCACCGGCAGTTTTGCCAGCCGGGTAATCAATTAGCAACGGGCCTTCTGTTAGACTGTTGAAGTTGAATATGTAAGGCGTTATCAAGTTCGCCGTCAGGATTCCGCGCTTTTCTCTTAGAGATTTCAGCACCACGAAGTCATTTGTGCCGCTTACTCCGAACGCCTTGCCTTGGCAGTTGCGCCAGTTGGCCATGCTTACGAGAGGCTGACTCCAAATGTAAGCCTGCACGGCACGCTGGTAGTCAAGCTCATCGAAGAGCCTACGGGAAGCTTCGTCATCGAAGTAGTTGTGCACAAGTTTGATATCACCGATCGGGGTTTGAATAAGCTCATCACCTTCGAGCTTCGCCCGCTCAAGGGTTATCGCACTGGTTCGGGTGCTCGTGACCATGTTACCGCTCCTTACCGCTCAGGAAGATCCTATCCCGCTTTTGATGATCGCCACAGAGCGATACCGTCCGGTCGAATGACGCGACCGTGGGTCAACCTTTAGACGCTGTTTTGTGCGCTTAATCCGCCGTCCGTAGGCCGCGTGTAAGGGCGGCAAAGAGTGTGTCCTTGTAAACTGCCAAAACGCCGTTGCGGAGTGACCGGAACCCCGCGGCGGTGAATCGGTCACACCGAGAGACTGGTTCCCGTTGACCGACAGAGGCTTTGCGTCCTTCATCTTAACCAACCGTCAACCATGATCTGGCACAATCAATCTCATGCTTCGCGGCGAAGCCGCGAGACTGTCGGGAACCGACATGCCAGACGATCATCACCCACTGATGCCACGACGTAACCCTGAGGACATCAACCTCGGTGCTATTAAGGCCGACCTGGAGTTCCTGATCGAACAGGTTACGCGATTCCGTAAGGAGCAAGCCCTCAAACCGCTGTATACGATGGTCGGGAGCGCTGCGATCGTCATCGCCTGGATAGAAGTCTTCTGGCGACACTGCCTCTGAGCCATGCAGATCTTTTGGAGCCTCACGGCAATCGCCTCGCTATTTGCGATCGTTTTCATTGCCACGCGGTGACGACAAATGTGCTCGGTTTCGTTCGAGGCTTGGCGTATGCGGGAGAACGTTCAAAGCTTGGCGTATGCGGGAGAATTTGACGAAAAGGTTAAGCCCCGTGAAGCTCGGCTATTCCAAGCGCATATCGCAGACCACGATGTCTAGGGAATAGTCTTTATCCAGAGCCCAAGTCCTGCCGTAACGATAGCTCGCCGCCAGTCGCGGGCAGGCTCGCGTGGTTCATGGCGCTGGAATCCGGTAAATGATGGCCCGGTATTTTGGGCGGATGGTCGATCGGATGGGCACCCCGCCCAAAGCCTCGGCGAGCCGTCGACTGCGCACATTCTCCTCAGCGACCGGCCATATAAAGCTCGCAATGCCAAAACGCGGAGCGGCCCAAGCAGCCAACGCCGCTATCGCTTCGCTGCCATAACCACGGCTCTGAGCCGTCTCCTTGATCCAGATGCCGAGTTCCGGCTCCGCACTGCCAATCGCGTGCAATCCAGCCCTCCCAAGAAATTCTCCGTCGTCCTTCAATCGAATAACGAGGTGTAGGTCAGTGCCAGCAGCCATGGCCGATATCTGGATCATTTGGCTCCTGGCCATGGCGGCGGGCGACACTGGGGGTTCCCACGCCATGAAGCGGGTCAGTTCCGGCGTGATGGCTGCAAAGATCTCCGCAGCATCCCCCGGCGTCAAAGATCGGAGTTCGAGCCGCGGCGTCGAAATGACCGTGTTAGTGATGTTTTCGGGGCGCATCCTAAATCTTCCATCCCGGCATTGTGCCATACATGCACCTCCGAACTCAGATTTTCCGATTAAGGCGTCGTGACGCCCCGAGCCCCCGCGGCTCCCGCGTTGCACTAGACTTACGCGCCTTCCAGAGTGTGACAGGGTGGCCTTGACAAGCGCTGTGAGAGCGCCGGGAGTCGTTACCGATATCCCATACCACCCGATAGGAAGACTTGCAGCCGTTGTCGCGGGCCGATTGTTCCTAGCGATTCACAATAGGAACAATTCGCAGAAACCCGCCGATCACGACTGGGCCGGTTCGGCGAACATCACCCTAAAGTCGAAACTCCTGACAAAGGGTATCGGCGTTTTGCAGGCCGATCAGTGGCTCGCCAACATGTCCCATGGGGTCTTTCCCTCGGGCATCGGCGGAATGCGAAGCAGATCCGCCATCGGCTCACCCGCCTCGTAGCGGCGGCAAAGCTCCTCGGGGTCATAGGTGACGCCGACCGGGTTCTCGGCAAAGGCCCGGCTATGGAAATAGCCGTCAAGCTCCGCAGGTGTAGCGAAATTGTCGATCTGAAGCTCAACCCGGTTATTGTCGGGATCACGGTAGTACATCGATGTCGTGACACCGTGGTTGATCGGCCAGTGCGGCAGGATGCCAGCCACCTTCAGTCGGCGGTAGGTCAATAACAATTCACCGAGGTTGTTGTAGGCGTAGGCCACGTGGTCGGTCCCGACAGCATCGGGATCGCGCACCGGCAAGCCAGGGATGTTGATTAGCGCCAAGCGATGATGCTCGTCGTCATAGGACAGAAAACAAAGCCGCTCGTCACGAAATACGGTACGAGCCGCGAGCACGGTCTGGTACCACTCGATCATCTTTTCGAACTGCCCGGTTCTCAGCACGAAATGAGCAAACTTTGCCGGGCTTATCGCTTGCGAGGCGGGGCTTAGCTGGCGCATCGGAGCTACGTCGTTCATAAAAATACCTTTCGAGCTTAGGGGCAGCCGATGGATCGCTTTGAGGATAGCACAAAGGCCGCGCCGCGCGGAAAGCTCATCGGGGTGTCACGCACCGAAGCTAGTGCCCGCCTGCACTGATTGTCGTCGATCGGGCCTTTAGTGCCTCTGTGAAGACTCTCGGGTAATCATATCCGCCACATCGAGCGGCCACACGATTTCGAAGCGCTCGAAGACGGTAAGGATATCCTCGCCGAACTCGAACCCTTCACGCTTGCTTGCCGAGTGAAATAGCGGCGATGGGCGTCGAGCCACCACTCTCGCGTGCGGTCCCCTTCGCCCTCGTCCCACGCAAATGCCTCATCAACTTGGGAGAGCGGCTTGATAGTAACCTGAGTGGTACGCCAGATGAACCTGGGACGCCCCTTGCCGTCTTGCATCATCACGAAATCGCCGGGCTCGGGTGTCGGCTCGCGGCCCTCGCCGTAATCGCGTGCCAAGCTGGCCGTGGCCCTCTTAATCCCGGTGACGACCAAATCGGCCAGTTCGGTTGCCATCTCTGGAGAATCACCGAATGATCCGACGACATAATTGTCGTGATCGAGCCCGGCATTGCGGCGAAAGGCTTGCCAGAATGCATCCGTGTCAGGGGTTCGCGGCAACATAGTTCACATTTCGATTGGAGATGGACCCAACGGTATCGACTCTTTGCGCTTGATCTCTGCATGAGGCAAGGCCACCTAATCGGCACCGACGCGAGCGACCGTCTTTCGGATCGACCAGACCTTATTCCCACCAGTGACCGCGAGCGGGCGTTTGCCTTACTCTCCCGAAATGATCGGGCATCACCCTCCAGGAATCCAAGTTGAGAAATCAAGATTTCCGCAATTCACGGCGTCGCGAGTTCGACGCTGATACCTTCTCCCCGCAACCTCGTACATTCGGCACCCGACCCCGGTTCAGCCAACCCCGGTTCGAGGCCCCTTCCGGGCCACCCGTTGGCGGCGTTGTCAAATGGTTCAACCCCGACAAGGGATTTGGTTTTGTTGAACTCTCTGATGGGTCTGGCGATGCCTTCCTCCATGGGAGTGTCCTCGCTCAGAGCGGGATCAACACCGCGCAACCGGGCGAAACGCTCGAAGTGCGCGTCGGTCCCGGACACAAGGGGCCACACGTCACCGAGGTACTGAGTATCGACAGCAGCACCGCTGTTCCAATGGCATCACGGCGGTCGAATGCCCAGGCGACGACATTGAACGGGCCATCGGTCGAGGAGACCGGCACGGTGAAGTGGTTTAATGCCGATAAGGGCTACGGTTTCATTGCTCCGAACGGCGGCGGGAGGGATGTGTTTGTCCACGTCTCGGCTCTTGAGCGATCTGGCATCGAGGGGCTCAGCGAAGGGCAGCAAGTGGTTGTCGATGTCGTCGAGGGCCGGAAGGGTCCAGAAGCAGCGAGAATTCGCCTGATTTAAAGCTCAGCCACTATCGCTCGCCACAAGGCCACGTCTGGCGAGCGGGGATAGTAGCCAGTGCTGATTCCGTCCTCGCCGGAAGGATCTCGATCCTGCACTCTCGATCCCTCTGTCTTCTCCGGCACCATCCGTCCGCATGATCGCGACGGCAATTCGCGTCGCCGCCGCAGCGGGCCTCGGTGGCGTCGCCGGTCTATTTGGCGGGCTATTTGGGGTCGGCGGTGGCTTTCTTGTGATCCCCGTGTTGGGGTTCTTCTATGGCATGGATCAGCAAACCGCGCAGGGCACCGTCCTAGTAATGGTAGTCCCCAAATGTAGTGTGGGCATTTTCGCGCTATCGGCGACGCTTCGGCGTCGATGTGCGCATGGCGGCGACCATCGCCGGATCGGCTTTGATTGCGACCTATCCGACAGCCCGTTTGGCAACCGCCCTCGACCCGCATGTCCTACGGCTCGCCTTCGCGGTCCTTCTCGCCGTGATTGCGGCGACCGTTGCCTACCACACGTGGCGCGGCGGTGCGAGGGTTGAAGCAAGGCCGACGCGAGCCTGGGGGTGGATTGCAATCGTCGGTGGCTGTTTCTCAGGGTTCTTCGGAGTCGGTGGGGCCTTTGTTGCGCCCCCGCTATTGACGACGTTCTTCGGATTACGGCAGTTGGAGGCGCAAGGTCTGGCGCTGGCGCTCGTTTCCCCCAGCGCACTTATCGCATTACTGGATTATGCCGAAGCCGGTAGGGTTGATTGGCTGATCGGATTACCGCTTGCGATTGGTGGCACCGCGGCGATCTCCGCTGGCGTCGCGTTCGCCAGCCGCCTGCCCGAGAGACGGATGCGGTTGGCATTCTGCGGACTCTTGCTGCTTACCGCGGTGCTGCTGGCGCTGCGGGGGTGACCGAATCGCCGCACCAGTGTGATCGCCCTCTGTTTCAAGGTCGACGGCACACCGGTCGGCCCTCGCCTCGGCGGCGTCAGCGTAGCGGTTGACCATCAACACCGCGACACGCCATATGTCGATTTCCCGTATCACGCCAAGAAGTTTAGCAAAGCTTCGGTTTCGAAGTTCCTGACTGAGGAAATTGGACTTCGAGCCCGTCCGGCGTAACCCACCGATAGCTCTGGCAGGAGAGCCTTATCGTCGGAGGATCTCTCTGGGAGCGGAATCGCCCCTCAGGCAGCGTGCACGCTCGTGTGGGATGCCTTCAGGCAGTCGACCGAGAGTAGGCCCGCCTCGATCGCGCGCATCGTCCAGCGGCGCGCCGCGATCCAGAACTGTTGTCGGTGCCCCGAGCAGCAGAACTTCTGCGCCGATCCCCCGGTCGATCGCGGTTTGAAAGTGCGACCACACCACAGACAGCAAACGTCGACTGCGGTAGGCTGCGGTGCCAGATCAATCGCCGTCGCACATCCCCCTCTTCCGTTTGCGCTGGTCAGAACTTCTGAGATTGCTATCATAGAGACATCATATGAATTCGGCACCACGCTGCAAATATTTAACCACAGTCTCACGGGGACTAAATTGGAACGAGAGCAGGGCCTATCTCTGCTTGTCGGCGCAGCCGACAGCCTTCGAGAAGGCTAACCGCGGTCAAGGCAAGTACGGTTCCTCATATGAGGAAGCCAAGCACGGTCAACAGACAATAGCTAGACGAGCGAGGATGATGGAGAGATGACGATAAAACTAAGAGAAATTCTAAGTCAACTACCGCAAGACGCTCAGGTCTGGATCGAAGGGATGGACTTCGAGGAACGCTTGTGCACTGAGATCATTCTCAATGACGTGGGGCAGGAATCCTTTACAGAACATTGGCAGGTTCATCGGGACCGCTTGCAATATATTAGAAATATGTAGAGAGGCCCCGGATGTCACTAGCCTGGACATCCGGGGCCATTGGGCCACGAATTCATATTTAATTTCCGGTTCGTCTGCGCGGCTCTAAGCGGCTGACAACAAAGTTGGTCTTGGCCATAGCTCGGACATGATTAATGGGCAATACTCATTCGGCCTCTAGCCGAAGGGGTGAAAGAGCGAGGAGGTTGAGATGGAGATCAAAGGTGGCTGCCTCTGCGGTGCAGTGCGCTACACCGCGGAGGCCGACCCGACGAGCGCAACAGTGTGCCATTGCCGGGACTGCCAAAAATTCACCGGCAGCGCCTTCGCCGCGCTGGTTCGAGTGCCCAAGGAGGCGGTGATTGTCGAGGGCACGCTCAAGACGTTCAGTAGCCTCGGCGGCAGCGGCAATCCGATCCTCAGGCACTTCTGCCCCGAATGCGGCTCGTCGATCGCCGAGGAGCCAGGAACGCGGCCCGGTGTGATTATTCTAAATGTCGGGACATTTGACGATCCGACCATCGCAAAAGCGGCGCGGGAGATTTTTCGTGACGACGCGTTGCCGTGGATCGAGGTGCACGGCAAGATCCCGCGTTTCTCAAAACGGCCCGACTGAACTTCATCAGTGATGGACTGCGCTGCTTCGCAGACGGATAAACCTACTCGGACCATATTACCTTGAAGGGAAGAGATCATGATCGAGATCCGCAAGACCATCATTCTCCGAGAAACGGCGTTCTCGGAACTCGGCGTTGAGGGGGCACGGCCAATTACGCGGGCCGTGGGAATGGCTGTCATCCGAAATCCGTTCGCTGGTCAGTTCGTCGAGGATCTGAGACCGTTGTTCGAGGCCGGTGCGATGTTAGGAGAGCGCCTGATGCCGGACTTGGTGAGGTTGCTCGATGGACCCGCAGTCTCATACGGCAAGGGCGCGATCGTCGGTGTCGCTGGCGAAATGGAGCACGGCGGTGCCTGTGTGCACCCGATGCTCGGCAAACCGATGCGGGCCTCAATCGGCGGCGGCAAGGCGGTCATCGGGTCGAATGTCAAGGTGGCCGCAGCGGGTGCTTTGCTCGACGTGCCACTCGGGCACAAGGACGATTCCTGGTCATTTCCGCATTTCGACACGATCACGGTCTCAGTACCCGATGCCCCTCGACCGGACGAGATCCTGGTCGTAATGGCGATCGCTGATGGCGGACGACTCCGCAATCGGTGTGGCACCGAGCCAATTCGGTAGACTGCGAATTCCGAGCCCGGTATCAGAGAGGTATGGTTGCACCAGGATTTCTAGAAAATCCCGAAGTTCGTCGATGGCTAAACGGCGTCGAACCGGCCTGGACGATGCTCGAATTCAACAGCCTGAATGCTCTTCGTCACGAGCCCTCGGCTAGTAACCACGCGATCCGTCTCGAACCCGACCTCGCCAATGCCGAAATCTACGGATCTGCGGTTACGGCCAATGCGCTGATCCTGCTTCAGCGAGCAGCCGAGGTGGGTGGACTGAAGCTGACCGCGACCGGCAACTTGTCCCGAGCCGTGGTCGAGGACATGTTCGGGATCATCCAATCGCCTGATTATGACAAGGCTGAGTTGCTGCGGCTCCAAAAGGTAATAAACGAGCCCGACCTCCTGCCCCTACATTTCATTCGCATCCTGACGCAAGCTGCGAAGCTTAGCCGGACGCATCGCGGAAAGCTGTTACCGACGCCATTGGGTAGACGGATGCTCACGGCCGAGCAACACGGACCCTTGCAGGCACTCCTGTTCCATGTCGCACTCTGGCACGTGAACCTTGCCTATTTCGACGGATACCCGCTCGACTCATGGCCGCAGAGCGAAGTGGGGGTCATCCTGTGGTCGCTTTCGGCGTCGGCAGACGAGTGGCTGCCGAGAGAGATACTCACGCGGCTTTGCGCGTCTCCCGTGATCGGCGTTCTGGAGTCGCGATGGGACTTTGGTTCCAGCGCGATGGAGGCACGCATTCTCCGACCCTTGGTCTGGTTCGGGCTTCTGGAATCGCGAACCCGAGCGAAGTCGGCGACCGAGTCGGTTGCCACCCGTCTATACCGGAAAGCACCGCTCCTTGATCGTTTCGTGAAATTCGATGTTCAGATCGAGGGGCCAGACACTCGTCATTAGGGAAATCGCGTCCTTTTCCGAAGGTGGCAGGCTCAGACAAATGGATGACGGGATTGGATGAGCTATCACCGTTGGAAGACAAATCGCGAGCCGGGCTACAGCGCGCCCGCCTTGGCTGCCCGGAACACTCGGACGAGAGCGGTCATGGGCTGCGCACTATAATCGATTATTAATAGTGAGTGACCGGTCATGTGGCGAAATTGAACGAAAGCGACCCGTGGAAAATCGGCGCGGATACGGAGCGAGGTCGACACCTCCGCGCACTCGGCCCTTTATCGGGTGTCACAACGCGTTCGATGGTCCCAGAGCTTCTCCCAATATCGACGCCATCGCGCGCTCACTTGCGTCTCGCTGGAGCCCATATCATAGACTGGCGAGATCAGCGGGGCCGCACGCTCGATCTTCGCCAGCACGATGTGGTGCTTGACGGTGGTCGAGCCCCGCCGCCTATAGAACTCGATGATCTAGTCAAATTGAGGCCCTTCGCTAAGGATTGTCGCCCTCCCTTTGAAACGGTAGCCCTTGCGCAACAGGCTATCAACGACATTGATCTCCAAGACAGGGTTATGGCGGAGGTTTGCGATGGTGCCGGG
>Ga0306922_10003824_pt1 | contig 14160 bp, 13 predicted proteins | sample sta12Cox44000082_FD_203758 | JGI IMG/M metagenome (GOLD analysis project Ga0306922, IMG submission 203758) | Lab enrichment of tropical soil microbial communities from Luquillo Experimental Forest, Puerto Rico - statoxic.12C.oxic.44.000.082 (v2)... | ecosystem: Environmental > Terrestrial >... | reverse complement strand
CATTGCTTGGCCCTTCCGGCTGCGGCAAGTCGACGAGCCTTTTCATGCTGGCCGGCATCTATCTGCCGAGCAGTGGCGAGCTGTTGTTCGACGACCGCGTCGTCAACGAGGTCGAGGCCAAGGACCGCAATATCGGCATCGTTTTCCAGTCCTATGCGCTCTACCCCCACATGACAGTACGGGACAACGTGCTGTTCCCGCTTCGCTTCAAGCGGATACCGCGTGAGGAAGCGCTCGGTCGCGTCAGGGCAGCGGCCGATCTCGTCCAAGTCGAAGAGCTTCTCGACCGGCGGCCGAGCGAGCTGTCGGGCGGCCAGCAGCAGCGGGTGGCGCTCGCGCGCGCCCTGGTCAAGGAGCCCCAGCTCCTGCTTCTCGACGAGCCGCTCTCCAATTTGGACGCGACGCTCCGGCTGACCATGCGGACCGAGATCAAGTCGTTGCAGAAGAAGCTCAGGGTCACGACGATCCTGGTCACCCACGACCAGGTCGAGGCGACGACCATGGCCGACCGCATTATCTGCATGCGCGGCGGTCGGATCGAGCAAATCGGCACGCCGGACGACCTCTACCACAGGCCGGACAGCCTGTTCATCGCAGGTTTCATCGGGTCGCCGCCGATCAACCTGATCAGGGGCCAGGCGAGGGACGGTGCGGTGCACGTCGGGCCTGTTGCGTTTCCTTTCGAGGGGTTGCCGGGTGCGGTCACCGTCGGCCTGCGGCCAGAGCACCTGAAGTTCGCCGTCTCGGGCCTGAAAGGGCGGATTGGGCAGATGGAGCCCATGGGACGCGAGATCCTTTACGTCGTCGAGACCGATGTCGGATATGTGCGTGTCCTCGAGCACGGCTCCTTGGCGGTGCATGCCGCGGGCGAGCCCGTGAACATCGGCTTCTCGCCCGACGAGTCACTGGTCTTCGAGACGGCGAGCGAACGGCTGATCGCCGCCGCCCGGGTGTGTCCGCCAGCATGATGGACCGGGGCCGAGCAATGGATCAGCCGATGAGCCGCTGCTCGGTTCGCGCGGCATCATACGGCTTGCGGGCGGCGGCGACCTCGGCCCGGTTCGACACCTCGGGCACCGCGACGTCCCACCAAGCCCCACCTGCACTGGTGCTCGCGGCGGGATCGGTCGCGATGACGATGACCGAAGTGCGCCGCTCGGCCCGTATCTCAGGCAGCGCCGCCTCGAGTTCCGCAAGGCCGCTCACCTTACGGGATACGGCGCCGAGGCTCGCGGCATGGGCGGCGAAGTCGACGCCCGAGCCGCCCGGGAAGAGATTGTTGAACGAGGCGCCGCCGCAGCTGCGCTGCAACCGGTCGATGCAGCCGAACCCGCCATTGTCGAGCACAACGATGTTGAGCTTCTTGTCGAGCATGACCGAGGTCGCGATCTCGGAATTCATCATCAGATAGGAGCCGTCACCTACGAGCACCCAGACCTCGCGGTCGGGCCGAGCGAACTTGACTCCGAGCCCGCCGGCGATCTCGTACCCCATGCAGGAATAGCCGTATTCGACGTGATAGGTGCCGTCCTCGCGGCAGCGCCACAATTTGTGCAATTCGCCCGGCAATCCGCCGGCCGCGCAGACGATCATGTCGCGCGGGTCCGCCGCACGGTTTACCGCCCCGACCACCTGGGCATCGCTCGGCCGGGCGGCGTTCGAGGGGGCGGTTGCCCGCGCCACCGCCTCGTTCCATTCGGCAGCCAGGCTGCGCGCCTTAGCGTTCCACTCGGCGGGCGCAGTCCATGCGGCAAGAGTGCGATCGAGGGCTTCGAGACCGGCGCGTGCATCTGCGGCCAACGGCAGCGCGCCGTGCTTCGCCGCGTCGAATCCGACCGCGTTCAACTGAATCAGCGTCGCCGAGGGGTTGCGGAACAGGCTGCGGGACGCGGTGGTGAAATCGGAGAGCCGCGTACCGACCGCGAGAATCAAGTCCGCTTCGGCGGCGAGCGCGTTGGCCGCAGTGCCGCCGGTAACGCCGATTGCACCCATCGCGCTGGGATGGTCCCAGGCAAGCGCGCCCTTACCGGCCTGGGTCTCGGCCACCGGCACGCCACGACGCGCGGCAAAACCGGCGAGCACCTCGCAGGCGAGCGCGTAATGCACTCCGCCGCCGGCAATGATCAGCGGCGCGCGAGCTCGCGCTAATGCGGTTGCGGCATCGGCGAGCTGCACCGGGTCGGGTGGCGGCCGCCGAATCCGCCAGCAGCGCGGGGCTAAGAACGCCGTCGGGTAGTCGTACGCTTCCGCCTGCACGTCCTGCGGCAGCGCCAATGTGACGGGGCCGCATTCGGCGGGATCGGTCAGCACGCGCAGCGCCTGCGGCAGGCTTTCGAGGACTTGTTCCGGCCGGGTGATCCGGTCCCACCACCGCGAGACCGGACGGAAGCAGTCATTGACCGAGATTGTCGGGTCGCCAAACGCCTCGATTTGCTGCAATACCGGGTCGGGCCGGCGTCCGGCAAAGATGTCCCCGGGCAACAGCAGCACCGGCAGGCGATTGGCATGGGCCACCGCCGCGGCGGTCACCATGTTCGTCGCGCCCGGGCCAATCGAGGTCGTGCAGGCCATCATGCGACGGCGGAGGCTGGCCTTGGCAAAGGCGACGGCGGCCAACGCCATCGCCTGCTCATTGTGCGCCCGCAAGGTCGGCAAGCGCTTACGTGCCGCATGCAACGCCTCGCCCAACCCGGCGACGTTGCCATGGCCGAAAATCGCGAAAACGCCGGCGAAAAGAGGATGCTCGCGGCCATCCGTCTCGCCGGTCTGCGCCGCGAGGAAGCGGACGAGCGCCTGCGCCATCGTGAGCCGGATTGTGATCATTCGCTGCTCCCTTCAAAAGCAACGCTTTACCGCAAACTGCACGGAGGATGCGTGGACGACGCAGTATCGCTTAATTCTCTGCTTGCATCGTGCTTCCTTGGCGGCCTCTGCGGGAACGCGTTAATTTCCGGAGGCTGGATAGGACATCACGAATGATCAGTTTCTGCCAGTTCGGCGCGGGCCGCATCGGCGCGATTCATGCGGCAAATATCGCCAGCCATCCCGATGCGCGGTTGCGGATCGTTGCCGATCCCGATCGCGCAGCCGCGGAGCGGCTGGCTGGGCGCTATGGCGCCGCGGTCGGCAGCCAAGCGGAGGCGCTCGGCGACCCTGCCGTCAATGCGGTGGTGATCGCCAGCTCCACCGACACGCATGCCGATATTGTCGAGGCCGCAGCGCGCGCCGGCAAGGCGGTGTTCTGCGAAAAGCCGCTCGACCTCGATCGGCGCCGCGCCGAGGCCTGCGTCGCGGCGGCCCGGGAATGCGGTGTGCCCCTAATGGTTGGCTTCAACCGCCGTTTCGACCCGAGTTTCGCACGGCTCGAGCGTCAGATTAGGGACGGCCGCATCGGCCGCCTCGAGTTGCTGACGATCACGAGCCGCGATCCCGCCCCGCCGCCGATCGAATATGTGCGCCACTCGGGCGGCTTGTTCCGCGACATGATGATCCACGATTTCGATATGGCGCGGTGGCTCATGGGCGAGGAGCCGGTCGAGGTCTTTGCCACGGCGAGCGTGCTCGTCGATGCGGCGATCGGCGAAGCGGGAGATGTTGATACGGCGGTCGCGACCCTGCGCACGCCATCGGGCGCGCTGTGCCAGATCTCGAACAGCCGGCGTGCGATCTATGGCTTTGACCAGCGCATCGAGGCGCTAGGGTCGAAGGGCGCTCTGCGGGCCGAGAACATGGCCGAGAGCACGGTCTCCTTTGCCGGGGCCGACGGGATCATCAGCGACAAGCCATTGCGTTTCTTTCTCGAACGCTACGCCGAGGCGTACCGCCGCGAACTCGATCATTTTATCGGTGCGGTCGCCAGCGGCGCGGTGCCGATGGTCGGTGGACGCGACGGCGTCAAAGCTTTGGTCCTCGCCGATGCCGCACTGGAATCATTGCGAACGGGCCGCCCGGTCAGGGTTTGATCAACCGACCTTGGCGAGCATCTCGGTGTTCAAAAACCGCTCGATCAGCAGCATGAAGGCGATCGAAGGGACCAGCAGGATCAGCGCGGTAATCGCTGCGATCTGGTAGTTTCCAGCAAGGCTCGCAGTAAACATCATCAGCGGCAAGGTCGTAATGTCGGGCACACCCACAAAGTAGGTGCCTGTGAACTCGTCGAGCGATTCGAGAAAGACGAAGATCGCAGCCGCCATCAGACCAGGCGCGGCCAATGGCAAAGTCACGGTCAGCGCGGTGTGCACTGCTGAAGCGCCCATATTGCGGGCGGCGAATTCGAGCTCGACATCGACTGCGGCAAAGGCCGCCGCGGCGATCCACACCGCGATTACGAGACCATGCACGGCGTGCACGAGCACCACGCCGGTGATCGTGCCGTTTAGCCCGACCATGTAGAACAGCCGGGCGATATTCAGATACACAGCGACACTTGGAAACGCCTGAGGCAGAAGGACGATCAGCAGAATCAACCCGCGCCCGGGCAGCGATCGGCGGCCGAGCGCGTAGCCTGCCGGAATGGCGAGCACCAGACAGACGAGCACGGTGATTACGGCGATCAGGATACTGGTCCCGAGCGAGGCAAAGGCGTCGCTCGTCGGCTTGAGTACCTCGCCCCAGTACCGCAAGCCATAGGTGAGCGGCAATTTGTGGGGAAAATACCATTGGATCGCCACCGCCCACAGGACGAGGTTGGCGAGCGGCCCAAAGATCAGGAAGGCGAGGGTGCCGAGCACACCGCCCCGCCATAACCAGCCAAGGGCCGCTCTCATGGCGCGCCTTCGCCTGCCACATTGCGCCGGATGTAAACCCAGGCCACCAGCCCGGCGATCAGATAGGAGACCACGCCGAGCGCATTGGCGACCCCGTAGTCGCTGTAGGAATTGACGCGGAACGCCATGTCGACGGTGATCATCGTCGGCGAGCCGCCGCTGATCATGATCGGCACTGACAGGACCGATAGCATCGTGACAAAGGCGAGGATGAGGCCGACCGTCATCACGCCTGCGACCTGAGGCAAGAGGATCTCGACGAGAATGCGCAGGGCGCCGGCGCCGAGATTACGAGCCGCTTCGATGCTCGCCCGGTCGAGCGCGGCCATTGCACCCGAAACCAGCAACGCGACGAACGGCGTCTCCTTCCATACAAAGGTGACGATAATGCCGCGCCAGTCGAGCAACCCCGACAGACCGGCGACATCGACCAGGCCCAGCGTGTCGAGCGTGTTGTTCAACATGCCGTTCTTGGCGAGGAAGGTGCGCATGCATTGCGCGGCGACGATGAACGGGATGAACAGCGGCCAGCGGTACAGCCATCTGACAAAGCTTACCGCGGCCGGATGCGCGCCGAGCACGAGATAGCCGCCGATCGCCGCCGCCAACAGGCCGATCAGCGCGGCCGAAAGAGTGACGATGACCACGGTGAACACGATGTCGGTCGTGTAGAGGTCGAAGGTCTTTATGAAATTGTCGAGGCTTGGTTCTCCGCTGGGGGAGGTGAAAGCGGAAACGAGGGAATAACCAAGCGGATAGACGAACAGCGCCAGCACCATCGCCAGTGCCGGCGCCACCAACAGCAGCGAAAGAGGCCGCCTATCGGACATGGCGATCCTGCGTCTGCGGGCTGAAGATTACGGGCCGGGCTACTGGACCTTGCGCTCGTAGCTCTCCAGGATGTCGTTGAAATAAGGTGCAATCGGGAACGGCTTGCCTTTGCTGGCGAGATCCTCGGGCGTCACGTCGACAAACAGTTTCTGCCAGGTCGCATCGTCGAGCTGCGATTTGACTGCGGCGGCATCAATTCCGGGATACCAGTTGAAACGTTTGACGATCCCGTCGGCCTGCACTTTGGGGCTCGTCGCCAGCCCGACGAACTCCTCGGCGAGCTTGGCGTTCGCTGCCTTGGCGGGCACCACGTAGTACATCGGCTGCCCCGGCATTCCCGGCCCGATCAGCTTCAGTTTGACGGTCGGCGGGATCTTGCCGTCGGCCTGCCAGGTGTAGAACATGTCGACCCAAACCGGCCCCATCGCGATCTCGCCACGATTGAGCATGTCGAGCGTCCCGGCATTGCCGGGCGTCAGGACCACATTCTTGTTGAACGCCGCCAATCGGGCGAGCGCCTGATCCCAGGCTTTCTTGGTCTCGGGATCATAGGGGCCCTTGATTAGCCGATCACCGTCTGGGGTATCCGCGTAGATCCAGCCGACGACGAAGCTGACTCCCGACATGCCACCCTTGATCCCGTTATAGCCGAACTTCTTGGGGTTCTGCTGGACCCACTTTGCGAGCTCGGCATAGGTCGAAGGCGGATCCTTGACCATTGCCGTGTTGTAGGCGATCGCGGTCTGGCTGTTGAACATCGGCATCACATAGCCGCCAACATCGGCGCCGAGGGCGCGCGTCGCCGCCTCGGAAGTGACCAGCTTGGCGGTCGGCACTTCCGCTGTATAGCGAGCGAGCAGCCCCTTGCCGACCATCTCGCCGGCCGCCTTCTGGTGGATGACGGCGACATCGATGTCCCAGCTGCTGGTGTTTTTCTCGGCTTCGAGCTTCTCGTAGATCTTCTGCGACCCGGCATCGCCCGGTCCGGTGCCAACGGCCCTGACGGTGACGCCCGGATGCTCCTTCTCGAACATCGGGCCGAGATAATCTTTGACATAGTCGACCATGTTCTGGTCGCCGGCGGTGACGAGATTAAGCGTCGCCCGCTTTTGTCCCGCGGGCTGCGCCGCGGCCAGTTGGCCGACGGCAATCGCCGTCAGCGCTCCAACGATGATGCCAACCCGCTGCATTGCGTCCTCCCTGGTTTATCATGCTTGTTGTGCTCGGCTGCCGCCGTCGCCCGATAGAGATGCAATGCCGTCGCCGGCAAGGCGATGGCGATCGGCTCGCCGATCGCCAATCGACGCTCGTCGTCCACCAGGTATTGGCGAGATCCGACTCGCACCGCGTAGCGGTAAAAACCCCCGGGGTAGGAGCACTGCACGATCTCGCCATGCAATACAAGGCAGCCATCGGCCTGCTGGCCGGGCGGGCACAGCCGCGCATCTTCGCTGCGGAAATGGGCATTGACGAGCGTGCCACCTGGCCAATGTCCGTTCCGGTGGGCAGCGATCAGCACAGCATCGATCTCGACGCCGTCGCCGGCCAGCTTCCCATCGCTGCGCGCCCGCAACGACACGACATTCGCGGCGCCCATAAAGCTCGCGACAAATGGCGAGTTCGGACGGTTGTAGATGTCTTCGGGGGTACCGATCTGCGCGACACGCCCGGCATCGAGTACGGCGATATGGTCGGCCATCACCATGGCTTCCTGCCGGTCATGCGTGACATGCACGGTTGTTATGCCCAGCGTTTGCTGCAGCGTTTTGATCTCGTGGCGCACTTCCTCGCGAATCCGCGCGTCGAGATTGGACAGCGGCTCGTCGAGCAGCAGGATCTGCGGATTGATGGCAAGCGCGCGGCCGAGCGCCACGCGCTGCCGCTGACCGCCTGAGAGCGCGGTCACCTTGCGCTCGCCCAACCCCTCCAGCCGCAGCATCGCCAGCAGTTCGGTCACCCGCTGGGCAATCTCGGCGCGGCCGGCGCCCCGCAATTTGAGCCCGTAACCAATGTTCTGCGCCACTGTCATGTGCGGCCAGAGGGCATAGGATTGGAACACCATCGCGACGTTGCGCTTGTCGGGCGGCAACCGGGTGATATCGCGCTCGCCGACCGCTATCGAGCCGCTCGCCACAGCGACAAACCCGCAAATGGCGCGCAGCAAGGTGGTCTTGCCGCAGCCCGACGCTCCCAGAAGCGCGATGAACTCGCCGCCCGCAGCACTGAGCGAGACGTGGTCGAGCACGCAGTTTGCGCCATAGAGGACGCTTACCTCGCGCACGTCGAGCGATATGGCGGCCGCGGTCATGGCGCCGGTCAGACGATGGAAGGCGGAAGGAGCTCGATCCCGACGAGCTCATCCCGCAATGCGGCCGGCGTCGTGAAATGGATCCCGTGGATGCCCATTCCAGCCGCCGCCTCGGCGTTAACCGCAACGTCGTCGATATAGACCGCCCGGTGCGGATCGATCGCAAAGCGCGTCAGCATGATCTCGTAGATGCGCGGGTCGGGTTTGATGACCCCGACCTCGCCCGAGATCACCATACCACGGAACCAGCGGAGGAAATCGAACCGCTCGAACGCCGGCGGGAAGGTCTCGGCCGAAAAATTGCTGAGGAGATAGAGCGGTGTGCCGCGCGCCCTGAGCTCGGCCAGGATTTCGACCGAGTCGGCGATCGGGCCGGGCATCATTTCGTGAAAGCGGGCCCCATAGGCATCGATCAGCTCGGCTTTGTCGGGATGCTCGGTTTTCAAGAGGCGTGCACCCTCGGCAAAGCTGCGCCCCGCATCCTGGCAGCGGTTCCACTCATGGGTGCACACCGTCGCCAGAAAATGCTCCATCGCCACCTCGTCGCCGGCGAAGAGCTTGCGGTAGAGATGCCGCGGGTCCCATTCGATCAACACGCCGCCCAGGTCGAACACCACGATGCTGCGGCCGGGCTTTGCCATCGGCTCATCTCACCCTGCTATGGGAAGGCAGGATAACAAGTGGCGCTTCGCGGTCGCAATCCTGCGCTCCGACGACTAAGCTCGCCGGGCGACGGAACAGGGCGGAGGTGACCGGTGCCCGTGCGCCTCGGCATCAGTCCGATCGGCTGGAGCAACGACGATCTCCCGGAATTGGGCGGCGACACACCTCTCGAAACCTGCCTAGCCGAGGCGCGGCTGGCAGGGTTCGAGGGCATAGAGCTCGGCAACAAATTTCCCCGCGATCCGGCGGTGCTGCGGCCGATCATGGAACGGTACAGGCTGTCGCTGATCTCAGGCTGGTACAGCGGCCACCTTTTGGAGCGGTCGGTGGCCGAGGAATTCGCGGCGATCGAAGCGCATCGCGCGCTGCTTGTCGCGATGGGATGTGCTGTATTGGTATATGCCGAAACGAGCGGAAGCATTGCCGGTGATCGGTGCCGCCCGCTGTCCGACCGCCCGCGACTCAGCGATGGCGGCTGGCGGGATTTCGGCGGGCGGCTGACTGAGCTTGCCGAGCGCCTGCTGCAATACAGCATTCGGCTCGTCTACCACCATCATATGGGAACAGTGATCGAAAGCGAGGCCGAGATCCACCGCTTGATGGCGGCGACCAGCAACAGCTTGGGCCTCCTTCTCGACACCGGGCACCTGGTCTTTGCCGGCGCGGATCCGACCACCCTCGCGAGCCGTTACGGACACCGCATCGCGCATGTCCACTGCAAGGATGTGCGGTACGACGTCCTCGCCCGCGTTCGAGCAGGCGACAAGAGTTTTCTCGACGCCGTTGTCGACGGCGTCTTTACCGTACCGGGCGATGGCTGCATCGATTTTGGCTTGGTGCTCGCGGCCCTGGCGGCGGCGAACTATCGCGGCTGGCTGGTCGTCGAGGCCGAGCAGGATCCGGCAAAGGCGCCACCGCTCGTTTACGCGCGGCTCGGTTTCGGACATCTGAGTGCAGCGGCGGCGCGAGCGGGCCTGTGAGGGGAGAGCGATGAAGATCGGCATGATTACAGACAGCCTTGGTGAGCTGTCCTTCGATGATCTTCTTGACGCTGCCGCCGAGCTCGGCATCGAGCGATTGGAGTTTGCTGCCGGCAACTGGTCGCGGGCCCCGCATCTGGCGCTCGACCGGATGCTCGACAGCGCGCCGGCGCGAGAAGAGTTCATGGTCAGGCTCCGCGACCACGGCCTTTCGATCAGCGCGCTCAACTGCTCGGGCAATCCGCTGCACCCGGGCGAGACGGGAGTGCGGCATCGCGAGGTCACGCGCAAGACGATCGCGCTCGCCAGTCTTCTGGAGGTCGAACGGGTGGTCATGATGTCGGGCTGCCCAGGTGGGCCCGGCGATGCCAACGCCAATTGGGTGACGACGAGCTGGCCGCCCGAGACACAGACGGTCTTGCACTTCCAATGGGAAGAGGTGCTGATGCCGTATTGGCGGGAGCTCGTCGCCTATTCCGAAAGTCTGGGCATCCGAAAGCTCTGTCTCGAATTGCACGGCCATCAGAATGTCTACAATGTTGGCACATTTTTCCGACTGCGCGACGCGGTCGGCGAGACGGTCGGCGTCAATTTCGACCCCAGCCATTTACTGTGGATGGGCGCCGATCCGCTCGCCGCGATCGCGGCGCTGGGGTCGGCCATCTACCACGTGCACGCCAAGGACACCCGCCTCGAGCCGCAAGCGCTGGCGCTGGAGGGGCGCATCGAGATCAGGCCGGCAGAGGACTTCACGCACCGGGCCTGGAACTACGTCACCCTTGGCCGCGGCCATGACGAAACCTGGTGGCGCCGGTTCTGCCAGGCGCTGACCGCGATCGGTTACGAGGACGTCCTATCGATCGAGCACGAGGATCTGGCATTGCCGCCGATCGACGGGGTCAGGCGGTCCGTCGCGCTGTTGCGCCGCGTGATTACGAGTGCCGCCTGGGGCTTGGGCCAATGACCTCGATTTGGCTGCGACCGCAGGGCCGTCAGGAACAGGAGCTCCAGAGCCTGATCGACCACTTGGCCAGCGAGCACCAGACCGTGTCGTTTCGCCCGCACCTGACAGTGTGCAGCGTATCTGGCGACCTTGCCGTGCTCGATGATGCGGCGGCTTACATCAAGGAATGCGGCCTATTGCCGCTGACGGTCGCGAAAACCGCCGTGACCGGCGCAGTGATCACCCCATTCCGCGCTGTCTTCATCGAAGTCGAAAACAGCCCTGGCCTGCGTGAATTTCGCGACCGGCTGCGGGACATCGTCGGCGCACCAGCGCTCATTCCGCCCCATATCAGCCTGCTTTATACGCTCGACCGGGTCAGCCAGGGTCACCGGCCCGACCTAGACGCCGAGATGCTGGCGGCGATCGCCGCTTGTTGCGCCGAAGCCATCAAGGACACGGATTTCACGCTCTCTCGACCGGTTTTGAATAGTACCGGCGCGACGGAAACAGATGTCCGCGGCTGGAAGAGTCATGCGTTACCTTGGTGAGGAGCCATAGAAAGGATCAAGTCTCCCGAGTTCCAGCAGATCGGTCAAAGCTAGCTGGCGCAGACGTCACTCACCTTCAGGTTGCGCCTTGATCATCGGCATAGGCGGACTCGACGGTAATTCGCGGGACGACATCCTCGGCGGCCAATATTAGCGCCATTCTACCACTACGACCACGACCACCACGACCTCTACTGCCTTGACATGCGCACTTGCCCAAGCCGCAAGCTTTGGTGATCAACGTTTAGACAGCGTAAGCGTGCGGTTTTCTTGCGTGATGCCCGAGATCGATATCTGGCGTGCCGCCAGTCTGATGCTCGAGCGCTACGGCGAGAAGGCGCTTGAGAAAAACACCGCTCGCGCCGACGAGCCTGCGGCCGACGGCGATCCCAACGGCGCGGCGCCCTGGCACCGGATTAGCGACGCCGTCGGGCAGCTGGCGAACAAGACACCGCTGGGTTCGGTGCAATGATCGGGTGGGGAGGGGACACCCCCGCAATTTTACCGAGGCCGCTGGTCGGCCTAGATTTCCAAAGTATAGGCCGCAGGTTGGGTGACGGCGAAGAAAACATATCGAGGTGTTTGAAACTACAGCCGGTCGCCGACATCGGCGATCACGACCGGTGTGCTCCGCGCTCGGCGCATGCCGACGCCTTGCCACAGGTGACTCTGACCCCCTCATCGGACCCTCGCCAGGATCGCGCTCGTGTCACATAACGTCCTAAGTGATGCAGCTTGACGCGGGAATTCGCCTGCGCGCTCGGCCCGCGACTGGACGCCGCTAGGACCGGTTTGCCGAGAGATAGTGCGGGAATTCGGTCTCTGCCGAGCTGCCGGCACCAACCATCCATTGCCGGAGAGCTGCAACCGCTGAAGTATCGATACTCGACTCCGGCGCGTAGACGAAATACCCGCGCGTCCTCAACGCGGGTTCGCTGATTGGCGCCAAGAGCCGTCCCGCGCGCAGCTCATCGCCGATCAAGGCCAGAGGGCCTATGAGTACGCCGAGCCCTTCGAGCGCTGCCTGGATCGCAAAGTAGAAGTGCTCGAATACCTGATCGCGCGCCGGCTTTAGATCGGGAACATTGGCGGCGGCCAACCATCGCGGCCACGCCTCGCGTAGCGTCGCGGCATGAAGTAACGTGTGCCGCTCGAGATCCGCCGGTGTCTGCAGCGGGCATTTTTTCATTAGATCGGGGCTCAACACCGGCAAGCGCGCTTCGCCGAGAAATCGCGTTCCAACCCAACCGGGTTGCCGCGACGGGCCAGAGATCACGGCATCGACATCCATGCGGAATTGCTCGGCCGGCGTGCTCGCGGTTACAATCCGCAGTTCCAAGCCGGGATGATCGCGCTGGAAGTCGGGCAGTCGCGGAATGAGCCAGCGCATCGCGAAAGTCGGTAGTGCCGATACATGAAGCTGCCCCCGGGTTGGCTCGCGGTTCTGCACACGCAGACAAACAGCCGCCAGTCGGTCGAGTGTAGGGCCGGCTTCGACGAGCAGCTCCGTCCCCGCCTGGGTCGGCACCGCGTTACGGCTCGTGCGCACGAAAAGCCGCGTGCCGAGCCAATCTTCGAGCAGGCGGATCTGCCGGCTCACGGCCCCATGGGTGACGTTGAGCTCTTCCGCCGCGCGGGTGAAGCTGGCGAGCCGCGCGGCAGCCTCGAAGGCCTTGATCGCATTCAACGGCGGCAGACGAGAACGAGACATGTTGTGAGTTTTCCTCACAGCCGTCGTCAGAACAAGTCGTTTGTCATCAAAGCGTCATAATGCCAAATGGCTCTCGGACGCACCCGAGCCTGCGTTCGACCAAATAGCCCTCGCTGAGATCACATGCATCATGGCCACTGCCGCTCTCCCCGCCACAACCGACCGTGCTAATCCAAAACACGAGAGAATGCGCGTGCTCTGGGTCGCCTGCGGTGCCCATGCGCTACATGACGGCTTGACCGACACGCTCTATCTGCTGCTCCCGCTGTGGCAGGCGCAATTCGCGTTGAGTTACGCCGCAATCGGCATATTGCGTGCGCTCTACACCGGCGCGATGGCGGGGTTCCAGGTCCCGGCAGCCAAGCTGGCGCAGCGCACGGGTGGGGCGAGGATGCTGGCGGGCGGCACCGCTGTCGCTGCAGTTGCTTATTTCCTTCTTGGAGCAAGCTCGAGCGTCGCTCTGCTGGCTGTCGCGCTCGTACTTGGAGGGATCGGCTCGAGCACCCAGCACCCGATCGCATCAAGCCTCGTTGCCGCGGCTTACGAGGGACCCCGCTCGCGCGGCGCGCTCGGCACTTACAACTTTGCCGGGGATCTCGGGAAGATGGCGTTGCCCTCGATCACCGCCTGCCTGATTGCGGTGATTTCCTGGCGCTGGACCGGAACAGCTGTCGGCGTAATCGGGCTATTGGGGGCAGGGGCCATCTTGCTGTCGCTGCGAGCGGTGACATCGGCGAGCGCGGTGCGCACACCTATCCGGCCCGAACAGGGCAAACCCTCCGGTTGGACCAAGCTGCTGCGCAACGGCTTTCCTCTTCTGCTGATAATCGGCGTGATCGACAGTGCGACGCGGATGGGCTTTCTCACCTTCCTGCCGTTTCTGTTGCAATCAAAAGGGGCCGGGCTCTCGGAGATCGGAGTTGCCTTGACACTGGTCTTCGCCGGCGGTGCGGCCGGCAAACTCGTGTGCGGCTTCCTCGGGGCGAGGCTCGGGGTGTTGCCGACCGTGCTCATTACCGAAGGAGCCACCGCTGCCGGCATATTGGCTCTTCTCCCGCTGCCGATCGGCGCGGCGCTGGCGCTGCTGCCGCTCATCGGTGTAGCGCTCAACGGGACGTCATCCGTGCTCTACGGCACCGTGCCCGACCTCGTGACGGCGGACCGCCGGGAGACCGCTTTTGGTGTTTTTTACACGGGTACGATCGGCGCCGGGGCTTTGTCACCCGCTCTATACGGGCTGTTCAGTGATGCGATCGGCCTTACCCCGGCAATGCTGCTTGTCGCCGCGATCGTTCTGCTGACGCTCCCCCTGGCATGGAAACTAACCCGCGTGCTCGGCGCGGTCGCGAGCGACCTCAGATCGCAAACCACGAGAGAGGTTCTTTGACAAATTGGCGCTGCTGGTAG
>Ga0306922_10003818_pt1 | contig 14164 bp, 19 predicted proteins | sample sta12Cox44000082_FD_203758 | JGI IMG/M metagenome (GOLD analysis project Ga0306922, IMG submission 203758) | Lab enrichment of tropical soil microbial communities from Luquillo Experimental Forest, Puerto Rico - statoxic.12C.oxic.44.000.082 (v2)... | ecosystem: Environmental > Terrestrial >... | reverse complement strand
TCAAACTCGCCGGGCAGATCGGCGTGGCTCAACAAGAGAAGGACAGTAAGAAAGAAGAGGCACTTTCCCGGGAGGTATTCGAATTGGAGATAAAACTGGGTCCCGAATTCATTTCCCTGGTTAGCAGGTTGAAAGGCTTGGATCCAAATTCCCAACAGGCTCAGGAGATCGATTCGATACTCGCGCCGCTCGATGACTCGTGTCCGGATTAGCGGCCTGTCGGACAAGCATCGCCGACGAAATGCGGGAGAACATCGTCGTCGTGTATTAGGCGACTGACCAAAGAGAAACTAAGGTAAATCATGTCCATAAACCGGATCTGACGACGGTCCCGCCCATATCCTCGATCAAATCGAGCATAAGCTTATCGACGACGTACAGTATGCGTTCAGCTTCCGAATAATTTTTGTTGGTAATCAATTCCGTCATTGCATCTAGCAGCTGCTTGTGCGTGCTTTCTAAACGCTGCCGCCATTCGAGCGGATCGGCCATTTGCGCCTCCGTGTTTTGCTGCATAGTGCTGTGCCGCGATTGCCACCGCGACTTGCATCGGCGATTGTGGCGTTCGACCAGGGCGGCGGGAAGCGGCGGACTGTCACCTGCGGCGCAAGCCGCAACGCATTACCGGTCTGAATTCCGTAATCCCTCAATACCGATGATACCGGTGATATGAACAGTGGCGACGGAAATTGTTGTCAACCCAGCACGCACCAGGACTAACTGGCGGTCCCCAAAACGGTCGACCGTAAACACCGCCAATCACTCCTCCGGCGACCGCTCCAACGGGGCCCGCAATCAGTAGGCCCGAGCCCGCACCGGCAGCAGCACCGACCATGTCGGCGCGGGCAGCCGGCGCAATCGTCCCGACTGTGATGATGGTCGCGATTGCTAGCACAAGCTGGCGCATTGCTGTCTCTCCTTGAGACGAGCCTCGAGGTATCGTCGGTCTGACACCCAAACGGCGTCAACCCGTCCGCGAACAAGTTTCGTGAGCGTTACCTGTAGGCCACACCCGGTGCTTCGACAGACCATGACTGCGGAAAACGGCTTCATCGGCGCCTAGGCCGGATGTGCGCTGGGCGCAGCCTCAGAACCTGCGGCGGCCTTGGAACGTTTTAATGGTGGAATATGAAATCCAGGCGTCTCAAGTTTGCGCTGAGCATCATTGCATTCGTCATAGGATATCCGGCATTTGCGTTTGCGCAGGTAACGGTTGACGTTTCCAAGATCACTTGCAAACAATTTGCTTTGCACGAAATTGCGTCACCGCGATTGGTGGCAATCTGGCTTAGCGGTTATTACGCCGGTAAGCGACAACTTCCGACTATTAACATTCAGCCCCTGGAAAAAATAGAAAAGAGATCGAGCGGTTCTGCACGAAGGTGGACAATTTAGAGGTGCCGCTTATGCAGGCGGTCGAAAAGGTGCTAGGCCCCAATCAATAAACAGGCAGCTTCGCGATATTGAGCCCGATCCGCCGCGCCTCGTCTTTGGTGAGCAGCTTGGCTGCTGAGCGCCGACCGGGCTCATCCTCGGACAGAGATAGGTGCGCTTTTCGGGGGGTCCACCAAGCGTCTGCTTGTCGTGACGCCATAAACTCATTTCGCCGCCTCATGGCTGGCCCGCGCCTTGGCGATCAGCCCCTGGAAGTTCTTCAGCTCGGTGGCGCCGGTCGCGACTTGGTCTCCAACAACGAAACCCGGAGTGCCGGTAATGTGGAGCAACTCGCCAAGCTTCGTATTCTTGTCCAGATCGCCGTTGATCGCAGGATCTTCCATGTCTGCCTTCAGACGATCGATATCGAGGCCGACTACAGCGGCGACTTCGAGCACCTTGGCCTCGTCGAGTTGCCCGCGCGCCTGATAAAGCGCGTGATGGAAGACAGTGTATTTGCCCTGCTTGTTGGCCGCGAGGGCTGCCTTGGCGGCAAATACAGAACCGGGGCCAAGAACTGGAAACTCTTTGTAGACAATGCGCAGCTTCGGGTCGGCTGCCTGGGCTTGTTCCATGACAGGCGCCATCACCCTGCAATAAGGACAGTTGTAGTCGAAGAACTCGACCACGGTGACATCACCCTCAGGATTTCCGCTGACAGGACTGTCCGGATCATCGAACACTTCCGCGGCATGAGCCTTCAATACGGCTCGGCCAGCTGCCGCATCCTCCGCATCCTGTTTCTCTTGCAAGCGGTAAAGGGCTTCGCCCACGACCTCGGGATGCGCGAGCAAATAGTCGTGGACTCGTCGCTCAAATTCATCTTGCGACATCTCCGCTGCCTCGACTCGCGTTGCCAGATCCAGAGCTGAGGGCTTTGCAAGCCAGGCAGCAAGTGTGAGCGTTGGCAAAATGGCCGACACCAGGATAAGCCGGACTGAAACTTTGTTTGCCATTACAAATCTCCCCTTATTGTAGGGCGGTGAGCGTAAATATCCGATCAGAATCTCACTGACTGTCGGCTTTGCCGCGCGAATTGCGGGATCCGAGGAACTGTATTCCTTGTCGGCTGAAAGCGCACCGATCGTTTCAGCTGAAGCCTTTGCATCGGCGCGTAGGCTGACGCCCGGTCTACAGCCACCGGCGACCGCCGCCGTCCCAGTTACTCCCGGTCGCGATGCGGTCCTTATCGAAACCTTTGATCTTGAACGGCTTGTGATTGAGCTTTTCCACTTGCTCCAAAGTCTGGTCCAGCCGCAAGCCGCCCGGCGCGGTCCAGGTCGACTGGCCGCTTATCACAATCAGATAAATATCCTTACGGGCCGTTTCATTGGACCACCAAACTTCGAGTCGACGCTTCGGATCATTAGGGAACAATATCGAAGCCGGGACTTTGCTACCGTCACTGGCCTCGACATCGGTGAAGGTAATGTTCTTTGAATCAAAAAACATCGCAAGTTTAAGGTGACTTGAGTCCTTGGCGAAGGTGCCGCTACAGGCGACCACCGTGGTTGGAGCGCGCTGCTGCGCCGATAGCGGCGCGGCTACTAACCCCAGTGCCGCAACGAATGTCGCAATTATCCATGCTTCGCGCATTGCCATCCTCTTAGGTTCTCAGGCAGCGTAGCACGACCGCACTTTAGAGGTAGCCGAACGGAAATCCGCGGCGCGGGGTGGCGGGGCAAAAACTGCTCGGCCAGCCGAATGCACAATGCCCTCGCAAATTTTTTATGTGCTTTTAAACCGTCCTCGCAAAATATTTATGAGGTCAGGATCGCGATCCGCACCAACAGCCCGCCAGCAGCTTCCAGCTTTGCTGTGTGACGTAATGGCAAGAGCGCAAGCGAGTGGCTGTGCGTCTAGGCTCTGATTATGAGGCTGCCCAAATTATTGCGCCGACGCTCGCGATAGGCTTCGTGAAGCCGGTCCCAACGTGCCCACGCGGCCGGGCGGGATGTTGTGATAGCCACCGTAGAATTTGATCCATTCCTGCAGATCGGGCAACCCTAGGCCGTTATCTGAAGGCGGCGGAAAATTAACTTGATCGCTTTCGTCGGGCTGGCTCACGGAGATTAAACTACGGCTTTAGGGCGTCCGAGTCTCTGTTGGGACGCTCCTTCAGCCATTGCGCAAGTCTCTCGGCGTACTCTTTACCGCGTTTCCTGACACACTCCATGCTTTCCGGTCGTTGTGGCTCTGGCAGCGCCGCGCATTGCTCCGGTGTGCTAGTGATCAGGTTTGCTGGAAGAGCAAGCGGCTCCGGCGGATACGGTCGCTCCGCTTGCGTGAGGGCAACCGGTACATTGTTGGCGGCCAAGGTCAGCATCGCCGCGACGAGAATTCCGACAGCAGCGGCCACCACGCTGAGCAGCAGTGCCTTTGCCGTGATGTGGATGCTGTGCATTGCGCCCACCCCCGCTAGCCCCACAGCGAAGGTTACTGCGTAAAGCGGCCCGACGCTAGCCTTTCAGTAGCTCCGGCAGGTTGGCGATGTTCACGAAAAGCACTGTGACGCAGGTTACATCCCAATACTGCGAATCAAAACTAGCCTGGGATCTGCTGGGTACAGAGGGCAGTCACATGCGCAAGACAGCTTTGTTCGCCGCGGCTGTCGGTGTGTTGGTTTTAATTGGTGTCGACGCATGGCTTAGCATCAGAACGATGACCCAGGGCGCGCTGGCTGGCTCGATGCTCAACCCGTTTACCATCACCACGGCTGCGAAGGCTTCGCACTATAATGATTACTTGTTCGCGCCCGATTGAGCGATAGCCGGGCTGCTTTAGTCTTTCCGGACCAACTCCGGCAGCTTGGCGAAGTTTGCCGCGAACCGCCGCGCTTCATCGCGGTATTCACAACTTACTAACCGGTCCAGTTAGGTAACTGGGTCCCGTGCATACCCCCCGAGCCCGCCTATTCGCGGATGGATGGGCGCTAAGAATTCTTTCTCTGTCTAGAGTCCCATTAGCGATACATCGCAAAAAAATTAGCGCAACAAATCCTGAGTCATTCGTCATCCGAATAAAATGTCCGAGTCGCGCCGCTCATGCTCTGGCGGCTTGCTACCGGCGATCCGCTCGATCTCGACGAGAACTAGGCGCTCGACCAAGGTTGGCAGATTGTCGTCAAGCCACGATCTCAGCATCGGCCTCAGCATTTCACGCACCAAGTCTTCGAGCGTTCGCTCCTTTTCAACCAGGACAGTTCGCGTAAGCGCATTCCAGGCGGAGTGCACAGCGTTGCTGACCTCAGTCGGCACACACCGCCTACGCTGCTCTTCTATTGATAGTTCTTGCGTTCGGATCACTGCCATGACGTATCGCGCCACAGGCTTTGTGCCGTAATCTAGATTATCCAGATTAATATGAGGTTTCCCCGGGGGCGCGGCGGGCACTTGTCCGTCTTTGATTTGTTCATCCCCGATTCCCTGACTCAGAGAAGGCTCAGGATTTGCGTTTGTGCTGAGGGCTACTAGAACTAGGGGCTTACGTCGAAAACGAATCCACGGGGCTGCTGCTGGCCTAGTTGCCCTGCCGATTAAGCCGTGAGCGCATCTCTTTTCCAGTTTTGAAAAAGGGAATGGCCTTCTCCGCGACCTGGACGACGACGCCAGTACGCGGGTTGCGCCCCGTGTGCGCTCCGCGGGTCTTGGCCGAAAACGCACCGAAACCCCGCAGCTCGACTCGATCACCGCGACTCAAAGCTTTGGCGATTTCGTCCAGTATTGTGGTGACGATCTTGTCAACGTCTCGCTGAAAAAGGTGCGGGTTCTGAGCGGCAATGCGCTGTACTAGATCGGATTTTATCATGTCGACTAGCTCATATTGACGAGATGTCCGTCAAGGCAGCCAATTTTGATTGAAACGGGTCACCCGCGTCTGTGACCGGCGTCACGATTCGGTGAGCTTTTTGCTTTGGTGCCAAAAAGAAACGGTTTGCGCCAGTTCGACTCGGAAGCGTCGTGCCATTAGCGAGTCCTCCACAGCCGTCGAGCTAACCAGCACACCGCGCTGCAAGCCTGATACACCGCATTCCCGGCGCTGAATAAGAGCAAGGCTTAGATCACTGCTTGATGGACCGTTTGCATAATCATTCTCCGCGTTAGGAGCCGCTGTAGTGCTGCTCTCACTGCGTTCGAGCAGCACGTAAGACGGGTTTGCGGATGGCTCAGCGCAAAGCAATCCCGGCAGTGGGCGCGGACGGTCGTTAAAGCGCGATGCTATGGTCGCGTGGCGACCGTTTGTTTGTTGCGTGCAGGCATTGCCGCCGGATCAAGCCGCCGATCTGTGGCGCAGCTCGGCGATATTCACTGCGATCCGCCGCACCTCTCTTTGGTCGGGCTTAACCGAGACAGTCACGGCTTAGCGATCAGCCCATCCTCTTGGTGCAGGCGCAGATAAGCATGTTTGCGGACTCGACCCTACCGGGTCCGCGCACGGCAGCTTGCGCTTCACAGCGCGAAGCTGGTGCCGCAGCCGCAGGACGCTGTGGCCTTCGGATTATTGACTTTGAACGACGAGCCGATCAGATCGTCGACGAAATCGATCTCGGATCCAGCCATGTAGTTGAGCGAGACCGGATCGATCAGCATAGTCGCGCCGCTTTGCTCGATCACGATGTCGTCGTCGGCGCGCTCGCGTTCGGTGTCGAATTTATACTGAAAGCCGGAGCAGCCGCCGCCTTCGACACTGACGCGCAACATCGTGCCGGTAGGCTCCTGACGCAGGATCTCGCCGATTCGCCGCGCTGCGCGCTCGGTTACGCTGACGTTGACGGTCAATTGCACTCCAATGCTCTCCGAATCGCAATCAGCAGCAGGATTGCAACACTGGCAACACGATAGTTAAGTGCGGCGGAACTGAAGGTCAATTGCCGGGCTAGTGTCCCTTTGATTCCGAAGTTCGCCATATGCTTGGCATCCGTCTTGGCACTGCAGTCAGGATCGCGATCAGCACCAACAGGCCCGCCAGCAGCACCAGCTTCACCATGTCCCCCCTCCACGACCGGCAGCTCGGCGATATTGGCCGCGATCCGTCTCGCCTCGTTACGCGCACGACGCAAATTGGCCTCAAGCTTGGCTCGCGCCATTTGTGACTTGGATTTTAGCAGACGAACGCAGCCGTTCTGCCATGACAAAACCGAACCCCCAGATTAGAGACCCGGCGATCCAAGCCAGTAATAGCGGAACCAAATTCAATTGGCCGGTCGTACCACCTTCTAGGAGCAAGTTAAGAACCGCACCGAGCGACGAAAGTCCGAAGATGACCTGATGGATCCAGAAGATTATTAGAAACGCTTTCATTTCTTCCTCCTTGAATAGGCGGTGGGAAGCGGCGGGCGGGCATTGTTCAAAACGTTGACGGGCGGAAACTTCGTGACAGGAAAACGCGCACTGATCCCGTTGATGTAGGTCAATGCGGGTTCTGACCCCAAGCCCTGTGCGGCAAGCACGGCACCCGTTAAGCGGCCGGTTACGACACAAAATGAACTAGCAAAGAGACTGCCGCAATCGTGATTAGGACACCCGCCAAAATAGTGATTACAATCTCACGCATGGGCACAAGCACGGCATCTCCCTCCAACTGTGCCAACCGCAACGCGATCACCGCGCGGCGTTCATAACCAGGGACGCGAAGCGCATTGCAGTGGAGCTTATTTCCGCAGCAGCCTCGCTAGCTTCGCAAAGTTCGCGGCGATCTGCCGCGCCTCATCTTTCCCGAGTTGGCTGGCTGCCGATCGCCAGCCAGGCTTCTCCTCGAAATAGACATAAGCAAGCTTGCGCCTAGCGCTGTCCTTCACGACGAATGCGGCGCCAAGATCTTCGATCGACCACGGCGGCGGAAAACGTCTCTTGATTGCCGTTGAAAGGGGACGCGGTGGCTTTCGCAACCAGTTCGGGCGGGCCAAGTCGGTACTCCTCACAGACCCTACACCCCGCTTTAAAATAGGTGCCGCCGGTCGCTGTGGCAAATCGCCGACAAGCGCCGCGCTCTTCGATCGACGATTTTGGTAGAAGCCCCGGCCTATTTGCGAGGCGGCGGCCGGGGCTTCCGTGCGGCAGTGCGGCCGGTGGGGACCGGCCTGCCAAGACTTTTATCGAGAAATGCGTATCCGTCAGGTTAAGGGCGGCGCACTGCGGGCATCGTTGCCCTCGATCGACCAGGCGGCGGAGCGGAGGTGCGCCATCAGGCCGCCGATTGGACTAGTCCTGTCAATGCTGCACGCATCGCGTCGTCGAGATCAGCATCGGTGAAGTCACGGTGCAGCTCCAGCCGCGCAACAACCCGCTCAACGAAGACGCCGCGCTTCTCAAACGGTAGGCGGTCGGCGGCGGCCCAGAGGGCCCGAAGCTGCGAATCGGTGAAGGCGACCATGTGACCATGGTCTTGCCGAGGCGATATATGTCAATCGCTATTCCCCATCCGCTCCTAAACGGTCAGAGCGAGAGAGGATGGCCCTCCAATGATCGGTCAAGGCTTAGCGACAAGCCCATCGTCATTGTGCAGGCGGAGATAGACGTGTTGCGGCGTGCTCTCGCGCGGCTGTGGGGTTTCGAGTCGCGCCGCCAGGATCGCGATCAGCACCAGCAGGCCCACCAGCAGCACCAGATTCGCCATGTCCCCCTCCACGAATCGCGGCGCAATCTGTTGCGATTCGCAGCGCGCGTGCTGTGCCCTGCGTCACAGTTCGTCGAGCCGAACGAAAAAGGGGATGGAGCCCTTGGGTCCGGACTAAAAAGGAAACGGCCCTCTCATGGCCGAAGCCGCCAGCACGAATGAAAGCGGACGGGTGCACCCTCTGAGCCTAACGAAGTCACGGCTTGGCGATCAGCTCATCCTGCAGTCGCAGATAGTCGTGCTGTGGCGACCCTAGCGGGTGCAGCTCTCCCTCCCGCCTCTCGCTGTTGCGCCGTGGCACCGCGGCCAGGATGTGTCTGCGTCACAGTTCGGCGCGATATCGGAGGAGTGACGGGCGCCAGCGTGATCGGATACTGTGGCCTATGGCGTTGGAATCCCAATACGCTCGTCTTCTCTACACCGCTGCGTTCTTCGCGGTAGTGGTGTGCCTGACGGTCGGGATCTCGGCAAGCCCCCCATTGATTGCCGCAACTGCATTGTCCACATCGCGCACTCTATACGCTGTCAACCAATCTGCCGCCAATCGCGGATCCATTTCAGTTTACGACATCGATCGCGGGCACAGTCTTCTTAAGACAATTCCAACGGTCTCAGATGTGGACGACGTTAAAGGCGTGGCGGTTAGTGCCATAACAGGCAAGCTCTACGTCACCTACAGGACTCGCTCGGGCGTCGGAATGATCTATTGCCTCAGCGTTCATGACGATACGGTCCAGTGGAACAGAGTAATCGATCCCGGCGTCGATAGGTTGTCAATTCATCCAAACGGAAAGCTGCTGTATGTCCCGACGTGGGAAGGTGGTTCGGCGGATTACATCAACGTTTTAGACGCAGACAGTGGCGACGTTGTTCGCGAGGTGTATTTTTCTAGTCGATCGCACGACACACAATTCCCGCTGTCTGGACCCCTTTTTCAAGAGACCAAAGCTAGCGACGGAAGCGGCAACTACCTTTATATGATCGATCCGAGCAGTTACGCGGTCTCGCGCATTGGGCCTTATTCAGGAATCCTCGGGCCGTATGCAGTCGACAGCGTGAGCCGGCATGTTGTGAATAACGTGACCGGCCTCTGGGGAATGCAAGTAGCCGACATCAAAACGGGCCGAATCGTCTCCGCGACTATTCCAGATCATCCGACTGGAGAGCCGGGGCTGCTGCACGGAATCGGCTGGACTCCGGACGAGAGCGAAATCTGGGAAAGTAGCAATGATTCACACATTTATGTCTGGAGCATGTTGGATCCGATGGCTCCGAGGTTTAACGAGCAGCTAAGCCTGAGAAGCCAACGGGGAACGCACTGGGTGACGTTCGATCTAAAGGGCGATTATGCTTACGTTGCGCCCAGCAAAAGCAGCGATGACGGGACAGAGATATTTAACGTTCGCACACATACATCTGTTGGCCTAATTGGTTCATCAGAGGATGTGATCGAAATAGATTTTGCGGACGGACAGATCAACCGAGTCGGCGATCAGTATGGGATTGGACGGGCTAAACGAGACTAAGATTTCCAGGCGCGCCTGGAAGGCGGGGCCTTCGCGGGTGATGGCAAGCACGGTTCGATAATGCCCAGCCCGCAATTTGCAACTATAGCCCCGGCAGCTTCGCAATGTTCACTGCGATCCGACGCGTCTCATCGCGCGTGTGTGCCTATTACAATTTCTTTCGCGGAGGTGCTACGAATTGTGGGTTTTCAACGTATCAACAATGCTTGGCCACCGTGAGCGCGGTTGGCGGGTCGTGTGGGGCCAATCCGCAGTACCGAGCCCCCGCTCCGTCGACTAGGCATCTGAGGCGCTATCCTTACTAGCGAGTTTCTCCCTTATCCCGCGCATTCGATTTGTATTTAGCGTTCCGGTCAATATTCACCGGCAACTACGCGATATTCACTGCAATCCTTCGGGCCTCATCCTTGCTGAGCAACTTGGCGGCAGAGCACCGGTCAGCCGGCCAGCAACCGTCGCGCGGCGGCATCGGCGCTGTCTTCGGGCCGCGTATTAAAGGCGATGGCGGCAGCCGGAGCGGCCCTATGGACCGCGTTCACAACCGCCTCAAAATCTGCGAGGCACTGGGGAGGTAGGCGGACACCGGCGCCGATTATAACACAGGCATGGTTTACGGAAGCCGCCACGGCTGCCACGGCCTCGGCCGCCACCGCCACCAAGGAGGACGGCGAGACTGTTCTGGGTCAGGCCCTTGCCGTGGTTCCATTCTGCCCACGGCGCTTCCGGATCCTCCTTGAGCCGAGCTACCAACGTCGCCGACAGGATCGCCTCGCACTTGTCTTCATCGAAGATGCGCTTGATGTCGGCCAGCAGACGGACGCCGATGCTGCTGGTGTCAGATGCACCCTCAAGCTTGACGGCAGCGAAGCGAGCCTGATCACCAAAATCCTCAACACCGGAGCAGAGATCCGCAATTGCAAACAACAGCCGCCAATTATTAGCCCGCCTGTTGTGAAAGCCTTCGGGCATGGCGACAGTGGCGTCACGCAAAGCGTCAACATTGTCCATCGACCAGCGGAGCAGACGGCTGCGTTGACTTTCTAATTCGCTATCGTCTTTGTGGGCGAATTCATCGATCCTCTCGTCCTTGGCCCGGCGGCGCAGCTCGACGACTATGCAGCGGCCCAGAGTGGTGACCGGCAGCTTGCGCCCCACCATTCCGAGCGCCTTCGGTGCGAACGTCGGAAACAGTTCCGGCGTTTTCTCATCGCCGACACAGCGCAGCACCCCTGAACCGCGAGTGTGGCCGGAATTGATGACACTGCGCAGCTCGGCCTTCTCGCTGTCGCCTGTCGCCTTCAGTACGTCGTCGAATTCGTCGATCGCGAAGCTTGGCGACCACAGCTTGATGGCACGGAAGAGCGCCGCCCTGCTGATCTCGACCGACGCAATCGCGCGCGGCATCCAGTACGAGACAAGGTTTAAGAGCGTCGTCTTCCCGCATTCCGCCTCGGCGGAGGTGACTAGCAACATTGGGCTATGAACGGCAGCTTCGTCATGCACCCACGAGAACAAGACCCAAAGCGCGCTGGTGAGAGATACTTCGGGCACACAGACGACATGCCGGTGAATGCGCCGGATGAGATCGCGAAGCAGGCTGTCACCCTCAACGGGATCGGGCCACGGCTCGACGATCCAATGGCCGTATAGTGGCGCCGCCTCGTGGCGCGCCCGAAGCTCAGCGTCAATCTCGGGACCGGTCACGCCGAGAATTTTGGCGGCCTCTTTGCGCTTGCGGGCGCGGTCGAGACCTTGCGCCCTGTCGAGCGCCGCCAGTAGCTCATCCTCGCGCGTCGCGGCTTGTTGTTTGCCTTCCTTGGTAGTCGGCGCTTTCCAGTCCTGAGCCTCGGTGATCAGCGCATCGAGCGCTTCGCGCGTGCCGCCAGTGTTAGCCCAATTAATAACGTCGCCTTTCGGCGGTAATCCCGGCAGCACCAACACACGGATTCGCTTGGCGATGCCGGTAGCCTAACGTTGTCGTATGTTGATGTTCCGCTCTGACGTCCACCAGATCAATAATCTGACGGTCGAGAGTCACAGTTTTGGGCCTATACATTCAAATCTTTGATCTTGAACCACGATCTTCTTGCCCAAGCGAGGTCAGCAAGTTGGGCCACGAAGGGGCAACACCCGGGCAGCACGCGAGCGTTAGTGCCAAGAAAGTCAGTGCCTGGCTACTCGCCAAATGGTGAAGGTTGCGCACTTCGTGCGTGCGTATACCGCCTGTGCGTTCATGTGGCGTGGCGATGTAAATTTGTCTCTTCGTCGCCTTGGCGGAGGCTACAGCACGGCTTTCGGTGCATCGAAGAGGTTGACATGGGCGCGGATGTCCCGCATACAAGAAAACATCAGAGACAACGTTGTCTACGGAAATGAAACGGTGGATCCTAAGCCTGGTCGGCGCCGCCGCGATGATTGGGCCGGTCGCCTTAAATGCCCACGCGCAGGACGCGGTTTGTCCGTCGCCGCGCGAAGTGGCCGGCTTCCGCACTTGCGCCGATGTCGCAAAAGCCGAAGAGGAGGGCAAGCTGGTCATCTACTCGACCGATGTCGAGCAGGGACAGGCAAAGATTGTCGCCGCATTCAACGCGGCGTTTCCAAAGATCCAGCCGACCTACGTGCGCGCCCTGAGCGCGTCGTTGTACGCGAAACTTCAGTCGGAACGGCAGGCCGGCCAGTATCTTGCCGATCTCGTCAACGTCGACGTCGTGCTGGCGAACGATTTTCTGAAGAGGAACGGGTACGCCCGTTACGTCTCGCCGCAAATGGCGGCATACCGACCCGAGTTCAAAAGCAAGCCGGAGGGCTATTTCACCTGGGCGCAGCTGGCGCTGGCCGCCATTGCCTACAATCCCAAGCTATTGCCAGCCGATCAGGCGCCGAAAGGCTGGGCGGACATCCTCGATCCGAAATATGCGGGAACGATGAATGTTAAGTCGTCGAATTCCGGCGTGCAGCATTTCGTCTGGTCTACCGTACGTGAAGTCATGGGAAAGGACTTCTGGAACGGCCTGACCAGCCAGAAGCCGAAAGCCTTCGATTCCTACGTGCAACAATACGACCGGGCTGTGAACGGCGAGGACAAACTCGTCATCGGCGCGCAATACTCCGGCTATCTAGAATTCAAAGCGAAAGGCGCGCCGCTCGACTTCGTCTTCCCCACGCAAGGCGTGCCCGCGAGCCCGCAGGTGTGGGGATCATCGACAAGGCGCCCAATCCTCAAGCCGCGCGTCTCTTCCTCGATTGGTTCCTGTCTCCCATCGGCCAAAAAGTTATGCAGGAGGCCTTGTTCCTGAATTCTCCCCGCGACGACGCCGCTCCACCTCCCGGGGGCGTTGCCGCCTCGCAGCACAAGCTGCTGTTTCCGACCGATTGGAACGGCTTCCTCGCCAGCAAGCGCGAATTCAACGCGGAGTGGGATCACATTACTGGGCTGAAGTAGGCCCGGCGAAGCATTTCTTTATGCGCATGCAAAGTTCAGCCTCGACCGCCTCGCGCTGGCGATCAAGCGGCGCGATGAAATTCGAGCTCCTGGCGAGCGCAGCGGTCGCTCTGGTTTGCGTCGGCTTGATTGTCTATCCGCTATTCTTCCTGCTCGCGGAATCGATCAATGTTGGCGATCCGCAGACGTTTCCGCCGACCGACATCGGCCTGGATAATTTTGCCGATCTATCGCTCGGCGTCACGGTTCTGCTGAACACCGGATACGTTGCGATCACCGCGACCGTCATGGCGGTGGCGGCTGGCTTCGTGCTGGCGTGGATACTGACCCGGACGAATGTGCCGGCGGCCGCGTTCCTTGAACGGTTTCTCGAGATACCCTTTTATCTCACGCCGCTGGTGGGAGCCCTGGCCTGGAGCATCCTCGCTGCTCCGAAAAGCGGCTTCTTGAACCAGATTTTGCGCGGCATCGGCGTTCCGGACCTCCTCGACATCTACACGCCGTTCGGCATCGCGTGGGTCATGGCGCTTTTCGAAGGAACGGTCGCCTTCGTCATGATTTCGACGGTCATGAAGTCGATGGACCCCTTATTTCTTCAAGATCACGGTGCCATTGGTCCTTCCCGGACTCCTCGGCGCGACTGTGTTCGTCTTCGCCGAAATGCTTGGCTCGTTCGCGGCGGCGCTGGTTCTCGGTCTGCCGGGGCGATTTTTTGTGGTCACAACCGCGATCTGGCAATATACGCTGTCCTATCCTCCCGAATATGGAAAGGCGTCTGCTCTCGGCGTTGCCCTGTTTGGGGTCATGTTCGTCACTCTGTCGTTCTATCGGTGGATGGTCCGCCGCGGCACATTCGCGACGATCAGCGGCAAGGCCTTCCAGCCGCGCCCGATCGATGTAGGACCCGCTCGCTACGGTCTGGCGGCGATATGCTGGCTGTATGTCTTCGTCGCTGTCGTTTTGCCGATTGCGGCTCTTCTCCTCACGTCCTTCCTGCGGTTTGCGACGGTCATCGTCGACCAGATGTCATTCACGCTGCAGAACTATAAGACGGCGTTCACGCTCGATGCAGTCCGCAGCGCGCTCATCAACAGCTTGGCCCTTGGTGTCGGCGTCGCAACGATCGGCGTCTTCGTCATGGCCATAC
>Ga0306922_10003817_pt1 | contig 14165 bp, 10 predicted proteins | sample sta12Cox44000082_FD_203758 | JGI IMG/M metagenome (GOLD analysis project Ga0306922, IMG submission 203758) | Lab enrichment of tropical soil microbial communities from Luquillo Experimental Forest, Puerto Rico - statoxic.12C.oxic.44.000.082 (v2)... | ecosystem: Environmental > Terrestrial >... | reverse complement strand
TCGGATGGCCCCGGCCGCCGGGTTGTGGGTCGCCTGGCCGAAGCGGGCGGCCCGGGTGCCGACCGACATGACCGAGCACCTGGTCCGCGAGATCGCCCTGCCCACTGGTCTCGTCGACAACAAGGTCTGCGCCATCGACGAGACCTGGACCGGGCTGCGCCTGGTCATCCGGCGGGAGCTGCGGCCAGCGGGCAGCTGACCGGGCGGACCCGTCAGTCGAGCAGCCGCTCGCCGTTGAAGATGCCGAGCTCCTCCCGGTAGAGCTCGAGGCCCACGCCGTTCGGGTCGCGGAAGTACATGCTCTCCTCGACTCCCCGGTCGGGCCCGAGGTAGGCCACGCCCGCCTCGTCGAGCTTCTTCTTCGCCGCCTCGTACTGCTCCGGCGAGATGGAGATGGCCAGGTGCTGCACCCCGCCGATGGTCTCGGTGAACGCGGGGTGCCCGTGGCCGGGGAAGTCGAAGAACCCGAGCAGGTTGCGGTCGCCGATGTCGAAGAAGAAGTGGCTCGAGCCGGCGTAGTCCCGGTTCTCCACCAGCTCGACCAGGGGGAAGCCGAGGAACTCCTGGTAGAACTGGATCGTCTCCTCCACGTCGCGGCAGATCAGCGCCAGATGGTGGATCCCCTGGACGGTCGTGGGCGGCCGCTCGCCCCGCGGGCGCAGGTACTTGTCGCGCAGCCGCCGACGACGCGCCCTGGCTTCCTCAAGCTCGGCTCCCTCGGGCTGTGGCATGGCCGCCTCCTGCGTCGTCGTAGGCCCGGTGCCGCCGCACCGCGCTCCGGCCGGCTGACCACCCGGCCAAGCCCAGGCTATCCAGGCCTGGCCGGGGCGGTCACGAGCGGTCGGCCCGCGTCAGTGATTCCCACCGCTTGGTATGACAACCACCGGGCAGTGGGCGTGCGCCGACACCTGGGTGCTGACCGAGCCCATCCTCAGCCTCGCGAAGCCGCCGCCGCCGCGGGCGGCCACAACCAGCAGGTCAGCGTCCTCCGACGCCTTGACGAGCTCGTCCGAGGGGACGCCGGCGACGGTCCGCACGGTGACCTGCTGGTGGCCGTGGCGCTGAGCGGCCTTGTCAACCATGTCCTTGGCCGCTTGATTGACCCGTTCCTGCTCCTGTTGGGACGGGTCAGCCTGCGAGAAGATACCCCAGTAGCCAGTGGCCGCCGGGGCGACCGCGAGCGCGGTCAGGTGGGCGTTCCGGAGCTTGGCCTCGTCGAGGGCCCAATCGAGAGCAGCCTGGGACTGGGGCGACCCATCCACTCCAACCACGATGCCAGACATGTCTTCTTCCTCCAGTCCTGGCAATCTGCCACTGTTGAGAGTAGATCATTTAGCACACCCATATCAGAGGCTTACCGGCTGGGTCCAGCATGACTTTCGCCGGCGGGGCCGGACAATCGTCACTGGACCGGCCCGCAGGGGGGGCTATCGTGGGTTAGCTGGGGTTTAGCGCCAGGCCGGAGCTTGCGCGAAAGGGCGAGAAGCAGATGGGCGAGGCGGAGGAAGATCGCGGTCAGATCACCGTGTTCCTGCTCGATGATCATGAGATTGTCCGCCGGGGCGTGCGCGACCTGCTGGAGGCCGAGCCGGACATCACCGTGATCGGCGAGGCGGGCACCGCGGAATCGGCCCTGGCCCGGATCCCCGCCCTGAAGCCGGACGTGGCCGTGCTGGACGTGCGGCTGCCGGACGGCGACGGGGTGACGGTGTGCCGCGAGATCCGGTCGAAGATGCCCGAGGTGGCGTGCCTGATGCTCACCTCGTTCGGCGACGACGAGGCGCTCTTCGACGCGATCATGGCCGGGGCGTCGGGCTACGTACTCAAGCAGATCCGCGGCACCGACCTGGTCGGCGCGGTGCGCACCATCGCCTCGGGGCGCTCCCTCCTCGACCCGGAGGCGGCGAGCCGGGTGATGCGGCGCATGCGCGAGCAGGCGCAGCGCTCCGACCCGCTGGCCGGGCTGACCGAGCAGGAGCGGCGGATCCTGGAGCTGATCGGCGAGGGCCTGACCAACCGGCAGATCGGGGAGCGAATGTTCCTGGCCGAGAAGACGGTCAAGAACTACGTTTCCGCACTGTTCGCCAAGCTGGGTATGGAGCGCCGGGCGCAGGCCGCCGCCTACGCCGCCCGGGTGTTCGACGAGCACGACGACCCCGACCACCCGCACCACTACGGCTGAGCCGCCAGCGGCCCTAGCGCGCCGGCCCCGCCCCCGGGTGGGTGGGGACCCGCCACTCCAGGTCGGTGCCCCCGCCGTCGGCGGGCCCGACCCGCAGCGCGCCGCCCAGCCCGCGGGCGCGCTCGGCCAGGTTGGCCAGGCCGCTGCGGCGGGTGCTCTTGCCCAGCCCCCGGCCGTTGTCCCGGACCCGCAGCACCAGGTCGCTGCCACAGTCGACGGTCACCTCGACGCTGCTGGCGCCCGCGTGACGGGCCGCGTTCGACAGCGCCTCCCGGAGCGCGCCGAGCAGCTGCTCGCCGACCCCGCCGGGCACGTCCTCGTCCAGCGGCCCGACCAGCCGCAGCGAGGGGGCGTACCCGAGCGGCACGGTCATCTGCTCCACCACTTCCAGGATCTTGGCCCGCAGGGCGTTCTGCTTCACGTCGGTGTGCGACTGCAGCGAGAAGATCGCCGACCGGATCTCCCTGATCGTCTCGTCCAGGGCATCCACGGCGGTACTGACCCGGTCCGCCACCTCCGGCCGGGCGATCAGCGGCACCGCGCCCTGCAGCGACATCCCGGTCGCGTAGAGCCGCTGGATCACCAGGTCGTGCAAGTCCCTGGCGATCCGGTCCCGGTCCTGGAGCACCGCGAGCCGTTCCGAGTCATGGCGGTGCTCGGCCAGTTCCAGCACGATCCCGGCCTGGGCCGCGAACGTGGTGACCATCTCGACCGCCTGCTGGGGGAACGGCAGCGAGCCGGGGTCGCGGCCGACGGTGAGCACCCCGCGCACGTTCCCCGGCGCCCCCAGCGGCAGCAGGATCGCCCACCCCAGCGGCATCTGCTCCCGTGCGACCGGATTCACCCGGCCGTCGCTGCTAAAGTCCTCCACCGCCACCGCCTGGCCGGAGGCCAGAACCTGCCCGGACAGCGACTCCGCGGTCGGGAGCACCAGGCCCAGCGCTTCGCCCGCTCCCTCCCCGGCCGCGTGGGTGTACACCAGCTGCTTGTCTCCGGCCGGCACCGCGAGCGCCGCCAGGTCGGCCCCGGACAGCGCCAGCGCCTGCTTGGTGACCATCGCCAGCACCTGGTCCGGCTGGGTGCCCGACAGCAGCTCGCGGGTGATCTCGGTGGTGGCCCGCAGCCAGCGCTCCTGCCGGCGGGCCTCCTCATACAGGCGGGCGTTTTCGATCGCCACGCCCGCGGCGGCCGCGAGCGCGACCAGCAGCGTCTCGTCCTCCTCGTCGAACGGCTCCCCGCCCTCCTTCTCGGTCAGGTAGAGGTTGCCGTAGACCTCGTCCCGGATCCGGATCGGCACGCCGAGGAACGACCGCATCGGCGGGTGGCCCGCCGGGAAGCCGTGCGACTCCGGGTGGGCTGACAAGTCGGCCAGGCGGAGCGGGCGGGGGTCCCGGATCAGCGTGCCAAGCAACCCCTGCCCCTCCGGCCAGTGGTCGATCGCGGCGATCTGCGCCTCGTCCAGGCCCACGGGGATGAACTCGATCAGGCGGCCGTCGTCGCCGATCACGCCGAGCGCGCCGTAGCGGGCCCGGACCAGCGGGACCGCGGCCTCGACGATCTTGCGAAGGACGACCTCCAGGTCCAGGTCGGCGCCGATGGCGACGACCGCTTCCAGCAGGGCGTGGACCCGGTCGCGGGTGGCCAGCACGGCCTGGAGCCTTGACTGCAGCTCGGCGAGCAGGTCGTCCAGCCGGAGCTGGGGCAGGACAGGGCGGGGCTCTGGTTCCACCGGGCTCTCCAGCAAGACAAGCCAAGGTATGTATCACTCACCGTAACCTGAGGCCGTACTCTGGGGCCATGCGTGGCGGTTTTTCATGCCGGGCACACCCCGGGCCGGCCGGCGGCCCCGGTGTGGCGTGTGTGAGCCGCCGCTCCTGCGCCGCTCGCCAGCGCGATGGCGAAGGTCCCGCCCGGGCGGGACCAACATCCCTGAGCGGGGCGGCGCCCCGTAGCCGATCATATGGAGGCACCTGCCCAACGGGACGCCGGCGCCGGTGACACGTCCCGGCCTGCCCGGGCGCCCGGCCAGCGGTCCTGGTCCTGGTCCAATCTCCCGAAGAAGGTGATAGGGATGCGGGGGATGCGGGTTACCGGCCACCGGACGGTATCGCTCGCGCGGTGGCTCGGGCTGGATCGCAATCCGCTGCGACGACGCAGCGACCGGGCCGAGGCGTGGATCCGGATCGCCCTCGTGCTGGCCTTCCTGATCGGCGCCCCGCTGGCCTTCTGGGGGGCCGAGCACTGGGCCGGGTCCGTCGCGCCCACCGCCGTCCACGCGCAGCAGGCGGGCGAGCATCGCGTCCCGGCCACCCTGCTCCAGGGCGTGCCCAGCGGCTCGGACTCCTTCGCCGTGGTGAGCCTCGGCTGGGTCAAGGCACGCTGGGCCGTGCCCGGCGGCTCCGTGCGCACCGGCTATGTGGAGGCGCCGGCCGGGAGCCGGGCGGGCAGCGTCGTGCGGGTGTGGCTGGACCGCTCCGGCACGCCCACCGAACCGCCCTGGCCGCCCGACCAGATCCGGAGCTGGACGCTCATGATCGCTGTCCTCGCGCCCGTACTGCTGGCGCTGCTGCTGCTGGCCGTCATGGGGATCCTCGGCCACGTCTTCCACCGGCGGCGGCTGGCCAGCTGGCAGCGGGCATGGTCGGCGATCGGGCCCCAGTGGACCCGGCGCCCCCGCTGACCTGCGGGATTTACCCGCCAGCCGGGCCGCACCGCTGGGCCCCGCTGATGTGGGGCGAGGGCAGCGGGACCTGCGGGCCCGCGGACGGTGACCGAAGTCCTTGCACGGCGGTGACCCACGCCTCTGCCCGCCGGCGGCGGCCGAAAGAGAGCCTTGTATCAGTACGGCAGGCCTACCAGACCTGACCGGCACAGCCAGACTCACCAGGCCTGGCTCCGATGCAAGGAGGCATCCAAAATGCGCCGCAAGACCTTTGACGTGCTGGCCATAATCGGCGGGCTCGTCCTCACGCTGGTTCTGGCGGTGGGCGGCGGGTTGCTGCTCTGGGGACACAACGTTGTGAACGACCAGGTGCACACCCAGCTCGCTGCGCAGAAGATCGTTTTCCCGCCGGCCAGCAGCTCGGCAATCAAGGAACTGCCCGCCACCGACGCCACGGCCATGAAGGTTTACGCAGGCCAGCTCATGACCAACGGTGCACAGGCCAGGACGTACGCCAACGACTTCATCGCCGTTCACCTCAGCAAGATCGGTGGCGGCAAGACGTACTCGCAGCTGTCGGCCGCGTCGATGGCGCAGCCGAACAACACCGCGCTGGCGGCCCAGGTGCAGACCGTCTTCAAGGGCGAGACCCTGCGCGGCCTGCTGCTCAACGCCTACGGGTGGTGGCAGATGGGGCAGCTCATGCTGATCGGTGCGTGGGTCACCTTCGGAGCAGCCGCAGCGCTGCTGATCCTCTCCGTGCTGGGTTGGGTGCACCTGCGCCGGACCCCGGCCGAGGCTGAGATCTTCAGCGGCGGCACCGCCCGGGTGCCCGCACACGCGAGCTGAACCATCCGGTAGCCGGTCTGGTTCTCAGACCCGGGAGGCCGGGGCCAAAGGTCCCGGCCTCCCGGGTCTGCCGTCCCTGCCGCGGGCACCTCTCCGCGGGCAGGCTGGCGCTGTGGCACCCGCCATGAGAGGCCGGCCCGGGGGGAGCCGACCCAGGGAACCGAACGGGACCAGGCCGGGCGCCCCCGCCCGGGGCCGCGAGACCCACCGTTACCAGGACGAGTGCTCCGGACGGCTGGCCCGTCCCAGCGGCGGGTGCGACATTTCTGCTTGGCCAGTTCCTTGCCCACCGCCGGCGCCTTGCCGTCTGAACGCCGCCGCGGAGGCAGCCGCAAATGGCGGCTGGCGTTTACCCGGGGCGCCGGCCGGGACCAAGGTCCCGCCGGTCCATGACCGACATCCCTACGCCCGGCGGCGGCCGGAGCGGATCGTAATCGCAGCAGATCCCCTTTTCAGCACGCCGAACGGCTGTCAACAGGAGCAGGAAAATGAGAACTCTCGCCCTGGTGGACCCCGGCTCCGGGGTGATCAACCTCGACCAGCCCGGTACCTACCTGCACTGGTCGATATTCACCGTTTCGGTGGCCAACCTGGTGCTGATCGCCGTCATGGTGGTCATTTTCGGCGTGGCGCTGGTGCTGCCGTTCCCCAAGGGCCGCACCTACCCACCGGCGGCGGACCTGCCCCCGGGCGCCGATCCCGGCACACTCGCGGGCTCTCCCGGGCGGCGCAGCCGAGCCGACCTGGGTGAGGACGAGGACGCCGGGATGTGGACGTCGCGGCTGCGGCGCCGCGCGCTGGCCATGCTGCCCCCAGGCAAGCTGCTCCCCGACCGGCAGCCCGCCTACGTCGCCTCGTGGGTGTATGTGTTCGGCGTCGCCAGCCTGGCCGCGTTCGGCGTGGCGATCGTGTCGGGATTCGCGATCGCGCTCGGCGGGGTGGACTGGTGGCACACGAACCCCGTGGGCCATTTCTTCAACAGCCTCCACCTATGGAGCGTCGAGCTCTTTATGGCCCTCATAGTCATTCACCTGTGGGGGAAGTTCTGGATGGCGGCCTGGCGCGGCCGCCGGGCGATGACCTGGATCACCGGCGTGGTCGCCTTCGCGGCCTCCGTCGTCGAGTGCTTCACTGGCTATCTGTCGCAGCAGAACTTCGACTCCCAATGGATCTCCGCGAGCGGCAAGGACGCCTTCAACGCGGCCGGCATCGGCGCCATCTGGAAGGCGATGGACTTTGGCCAGATGCTGCTGTGGCACGTGGTCCTGGTGCCGCTGGCGCTGGTGGCCATCGTGGGCGCGCACGTCCTGCTGGTGCGCTACCGCGGCGTCGCCCACCCACTGCCCGCCCATCTGGGCGGCCCCGGCTCCCGCCGGGAACGCCGCAGGGCCCAGCGGGCCGCCGACGCCGCGCCGTGGCGCGGGCCGACCCGGCGCTACGACATCATCAAGGAAGGCACCATCGCCTCGCTGGTGGTGCTGGCGCTGACGCTGGCGCTGGCCTTCATCTTGTCCTCCCCCGACGTGCCCTCGGCCACGCTTCAGAGCTGGGCCAAGACAGCGCCGGCCGACTTCCTCACGACCGCGGCGACCGAACTCAACGGCACCAGCACCACCGCCACCTACGGGCCGCCCTACAACAACGTCAGCGGCAGCACTCAGAAGCTGCTGTTCGCGCCCGCCGACATCCTCGGCGTCACGCAGCCGATCAACACCGCGCAGGACTTCGTGGTGGGACCGCTCGGCAAGCTGGCCCCCACCGACCCGCGGCTCGCCGCGGCGCTGGCCACCTACCAGGCCGCTCCGCCCGCGCAGCAGATGAAATGGGCCAACGCCTACCTCAACGCCGTCGGCCACGTGAAGTTCGTGGGCGGTCAGCCGGTCGTGCCGCCCGCCGCCGACGGCCCGGTGCCGGCCATGCTCGCCAGCGAGCTCACGATGGCACGCAGCGGCGCGCTCGATGCCGACTTGCTGGCGCAGCGGGACTTCTACGGCACCAACTTCACCAAGCCGCTGCTGTTCATGGGCGACGGCGCCTACTTCTCCGACAAGGCCACCTCCATGAACCTGTCCGGCGATCAGTGGGGGGTCATGAACGAGACGGGCAGCTACCCGGGCCAGCCGTGGCTGTGGCTCTACACGCTGTGGTACTACGTGCCCGGCTTCTCCGCGTCGGCCAACGTGGACCTGATCGCGATCTACCTGACGGGCCTGGGCACGATCCTGCTGCTGCTCATCCCGTTCATCCCCGGGCTGCGCGACATCCCCCGCGCGATCCCGGTCCACCGCCTCATCTGGCGCAAGTGGGAGCCGGCCACGGCCGGCACGGGTGAGGGCACCGGCGGTGTCGGCCTGGTCGGCGCCGCCGCGGGCATCAGCGCCGGCCCCGGCCCAGACGGACACGGCAGCGGGCCGGGCCCCGGCTCGCCCGGGGACGCCGGACGGCCCGGCGCGGCCGACGCGGGCAGCCCACGCTGACGCCGGTGGCATCTTAGGTCCCCGTTTGGCTCCCCAATCTCGTTAACGCCGCTAACGTTCAACAGGTCCGGCCGGGTGATGCTTACGGCGTGACGAGGTCGCTGCCCGGGTGGATTGGCCTGCGGCCTTCACGCGGTTTGCGCGGCGACGTCGACCGGCGCATACGGATACTTCCGCTCGATCAAGGCGTTCAGGCGGTCCCGGTCCGGGGCGAGCAGGGCCTTGACGCCGTCCGCGCTCACATCGGCGACGATGACGTGGCCAACCTCGTCGTGGACGTCGCTGAAGAGACCGTGCATTTTCATCTTCTGGGCCTGGTAACGGTTGTCGTCGGTGGGGCTGACGTAGTGGACCGACCAGATCCTGTAGCGGTGGACCAGGAACAGGTGGTTCAGCGTCATCAGGCGCTTCTGGCGCAGGGCGCTGTCGAACGTGTTCTGGTCGCGGACCGAGAGGATGTGGCGTCCCCGGCGGTCCACGATCACAGCGAAGATGATGTTGGCGACCTTTTCCCCGTTGGTGTCGGACAGGGCCAGTTCCAGCAACTCCGAGCCCGCCGTGTGCGGCCGCAGCCCGGCCTGCAGCGAGCCCGGGATCTGGTGGTGTTTCGCCCATATCGCGAGCCATTCCTCGAGCAGCTTGGTCGGCACCTCGGTCTGGACCAGGTGCTGGTGCTGCGTCGAGCCCTTGCCCATTGCTTTGGTGGCGGCCGTGCCGCCCGAAGAGGCCATGAGCGCCGCATCCAGCCGCGGCCCGCCCGCCAGCGTCTGGGGTGTGCGGTAGGGCGATTCGAGCAGACGGAACTTCCGCTGCAGCCGGGCCAAGGAGAGCATGCCGTCGATCTGATGTCCGCCGTAGGTAATGAAGTTGAAGACGAACCCCAGCTTGCCGAGTTCGTCCGGGAATCGCTTCATTTCCTGCTCGCTCATCCCGGTCGTGTCCCAGTTGAACGACGGTGACAGGTTGTAGGCGAGCATCTTGGAGGGGAACTCGGCGTGGATGGCCTCGGCGAAGCGCCGGGCGTCCGCCAGGTTCGCGGTCTTGGTCTCCATCCACAGCAGGTCGGCGAACGGGGCGACGGCCAGCGATCTGGCGATCGCGTACTCGATTCCGCTCCGTATCTGGTAGTAGCCCTCGAGTGTCTTGGAGGCCTCACAGTCCCAGGTGATGTCGATGCCCATCGATTTGGCCCTCGTCCGGGCGGCGTGGAACGAGGTTTGGTTCGCGAAGGCCAGCCACTCACCGGCGCTCATGTCGAAACGCTCACCCTCAGTGGCGCGGAACTCGATTACGTCCGCGATCGCCTGGGGATAGCTCGTCAGGTTTGCCTCGGACTGCCACGTCTCCAGGTATCGCGTCTCGACACTGTCCAGCAGTGCCTCCACCGACGACCCACCGGCCTGCTGGAACGCCTTCGCGCTCCGTTCCAGCACGCGCATCACGCCTGTCCGCTCAAGCCAGGCATTGGCCTCGTCGTACTCCGCGGCGGAGATCTTGTACAGCAGATCACCGCGCGCGTCGCCGACGCCGAGCTCGCGAAGCGCCCTCGTGATGGCGAGGTAGCCGACCTTGTAGGTCGGCAGGTCCACGTTGGTGGCGCCCAGGATGAATGGATGATCGCGCTCGTCCCCGCGTCCCTCCAGGAACGTGGCCGCTTCGGCGTCGGTCCGGGCCACAATGAGGCCGGGCACCTTCATGACGTCGAGCTGGAACCGCGCGGCGCTTAGCCGCTTGATCTGCTCGTCCACGCCGACCAGCACCTTCCCACCCTGGTGCCCGCACTTTTTGGCGCCAGGCTTCTGGTCCTCGATGTGGTAGCCCGGGACTCCGGCCTCGACGAAACGACGGATCAGATTCCGCACGTGCGCGTCGCCGCCGTGCCCGGTATCGGCGTCGGCGATGATGAAGGGCCGATAGTCGATCTCAGGGGAGGCAGCCCGCTGCGCCTCGCTCAGGCGCGAGCGGGCGAAACGCTGGTTCCGGTCCGCGGTGAGCAGAGCACGCACGATCGGTGCCGCCTCGTCAGGCACCTGGGACAGCGGATAGCTGGCCAGGTCCGGCCCCGGGTCCTCCGTCACCGATCCTCTGGCCGACGTGGCCCAGCCGCCCAGGTAGATGCCCTCGATACCCATCCGCTTCAGGGCCACCGCCTGACCGGGTGAATAGGGACCGAAGGTAGTTATCTGTTTGCGTTCGGCGAAGAGCTGCCGGAGCCGATCGTAGAACTGCTCGGCCGCCATTCTCGCCACGGTGTAGTCGGCCGGTATGGTGCCCCGTTGCTCCACCACCTGACGCGCAGCATGCAAACGCGTGATGCCCTCGAATCGCGGACTGGCAAACCAGCTCGCCGTCTCGCCTATTTCCGACTCGAACGTGTCCATGGCTGGCTTCTCGGCGACTTCCGGATCGAATGACCTCATGACTGGCTCCTGCCGCTCCTGCACTGCGACGCTACTAGCGACCCCGAAATCCTGGTTCCGTGTGATACGGGTGCCATCCAGGCCAGATACATCCACGTCCGGCCCATCCGCTGCCCCGCCTGCACCCGGTCCTCGTTGCCGAGGTTGATGCTGGGCAGATCGATGAACCGCGGCGCCCTAAAAGGAGCGGCGACCCGCATCTGTCCCCATCAGACCCGCCAGCGGGCACACCAGATAGAGGCGAAGGTCCCAGCCCACCCGGCCGATGGGCTGGAGCGGGTCAGAAGCGCGGCGCGACGCCGCCCAGCCTCGTCACCAGGGTGTCGTACTCCCGTAGCAGCGCGGCCGGCAGCCGGGTGCCGAAGGTTTCGAAGTAGGCGGGGATGAGGGCGGCTTCGCGCTGCCATTCGTCACGGTCAACCGACAGCAGGATGCCGAGATCGTGGTGGCTCAGACCGAGGCCGGCGGTGTCGAGCGACCGCCCCGGCACGCCGCCGATCGGGGTGGGGATCGCGTCCGCATGGCCATTCAGCCGCTCGACGATCCACTTGAGCACACGGCTGTTGTCGCCGAACCCCGGCCACAGGTACCGGCCGGCCGCGTCCTTGCGGAACCAGTTGACGTAGTAGATGCGCGGCAGCCTCGCCGGGTCGGCCCTCGCGCCGACAGTGAGCCAGTGGGCGAAGTAGTCGCCCATGTGGTAGCCGCAGAACGGCAGCATGGCGAACGGGTCGCGGCGCAACTGCCCGGCCTGCCCCTCTGCGGCGGCGGTGGTCTCAGACGCGACGCTGGCACCCAGGAAGACGCCGTGCTGCCAGGAGCGGGCCTCGGTGACCAGCGGCGCGGTGGTGGCGCGGCGGCCGCCGAACAAGATCGCCGAGATCGGCACCCCGGCCGGGTCCTCCCATTCGGGGGCGATCACCGGGCACTGGGCGGCTGGCACGGTGAACCGGGCGTTGGGGTGGGCGGCGGGCCGGCCCGACCCGGGCGTCCAGTCCCGGCCCTGCCAGTCGGTCAGGTGCGCGGGCGGCTTGGCAGTGAGGCCTTCCCACCACACGTCGCCGTCATCGGTGCGGGCGACGTTGGTGAAGATGGTGTTGCCCCGCAGCATCGTAACCGCGTTGCTGTTGGTGGCCGGGCCGGTGCCCGGCGCGACGCCGAAGAACCCGGCCTCGGGGTTGACCGCCCACAGGCGGCCGTCGGGGCCGAAGCGCATCCAGGCGATGTCGTCGCCGACGGTCTGCACCCGCCAGCCGGGGATCGTCGGCGCCATCATCGCCAGGTTGGTCTTGCCGCACGCCGACGGGAACGCCGCCGCCACATAGCGCGGCTCCCTCGACGGCGGGATGATCTTGAGGATGAGCATGTGCTCGGCCAGCCACCCCTCGTCGCGGGCCATCACCGAGGCGATCCGCAGCGCATAGCACTTCTTGCCCAGCAGCGCGTTCCCGCCATACCCGGACCCGAACGACCAGATCTCGCGGGTCTCGGGGAAGTGGGAGATGTACTTGACAGGGTTGCACGGCCATGGCACGTCGACCTGGCCCGGGGCGAGCGGCGCGCCGACCGAGTGGACGGCCCGGACGAAAAACCCGTCCTGACCGAACTGGTCCAGCACGGCGCCGCCGACCCGGGTCATGATCTGCATGGACGCGGCCACATACGCCGAGTCGGTGATCTCCACCCCCAGCTGGGAGATCGCCGATCCGAGCGGGCCCATGCAGAACGGGATCACATACATGGTCCGCCCGGCCATGCAGCCTGCGAACAGCCGGGCGAAGGTGGCGCGCATCTGCGCCGGGGCGATCCAGTTGTTGGTCGGGCCCGCGTCCTGTTCCCTCTCCGAGCAGATGAACGTGCGATCTTCCACCCGGGCCACATCCGAGGGGTCGGAGGACGCGGCGAAGCTGCCCGGCCGCAGGTCCGGGTTGAGCGGCGTGAAGGTGCCCTGCCGGACCAGCAGGTGGGCCAGCCATTCCCGCTCCCCGGGCGAGCCGTCGCACCAGTAGACCCGGGCCGGGCGGGTGAGCGCCGCGATTTCCTGCACCCAGGCGCCCACCTGGGCATGCGCCGTCAGGCGCTGATTCACCCCTGCAATCTGGTCCCCCACCTGATCCCCCTCCGGCCAGTCCCTCCCGCGGGCAGCGGCCACGCCGCCGGCCTCCGGGCACGACACTGCCGGCGCCCTGTGCGGCCAGCGGACCTGGCCGTTCCTGAGCCAGCCGCCCTGCCGCTGTGCCCGCTATGGGCCTGGCCGGGGATCTTGCCCGGCGACCCTGCCGTCGGCCAGCCGGTGACGGCGGTCACGCACGGCAGGAACCTCGGGCGCCCACCGGATGCCCGGTGCTACAGCGGCTGGCGGCAGGCTGTGCAGCGTCCGGGGTGCGGGCCGTCTCATCTATCGGCGGCCTGCAGCTGTTCCGCGGACATTCCCATGCGCCTTATCCGGCCAGCGGGGTCACGGCCGCCCGGCCTTGGCAAAACCATCATCTCGGCAATTAACAAATTGCGCAACATCTTGCGGCCTGCCATGGCACCCACGCCGCGGCCGGCGGTTTCGGCACGAAGCCTGGCCGTCACCCGGCCGGGAACCGCAGGCCCGGGGCGCTGTGCGTGGATGCGGGTGAGGGCCTGCTGGGTGCCCGCGGCCCGCCAGGTCGCGTGGCGTTGCTACGAGGCGGCAGAGGTGCGCAGGTCTTGGAGGAGGTCGGCCTGCCCGGACAGCACCCCGGTGAGGATCTGCCGTGCCACCGCGAGCAGTTCGGCCACGTGCGGGCTGGTCAGAGAGTAGTAGACGGTGGAGCCCTCCTTGCGGGAGGTGACCAGGTTCGCCCGGCGCAGCACCGCCAGCTGCTGCGACAGATGGGCGGGCTCGATGCCAACCTGCGGGAGCATCTCCGCCACCGAATGTTCCCGCTCGCTGAGCAGCTCGAGCACCCGGATCCGGGCCGGATGGCCGAGCGTCTTGAAGAACTCCGCCTTCAGCTGGTACAGCGGCGTGCTCACCCCGGCGGCCTCCTTAGCCCGGACCTGCGCGCCGCGAGTGCCGCCGCGCGGGGATCGCCTGACCGTCACCTTTGTGTGCCCATCCTGCCCGTAAAGCCCCAGGCGATCGTCGCCGGACGCAGCAATTGCCAATCGTAGCAACTGATCTGGCGGAGGGAAGCGAACGCGCGAGCCAGCGGTCCCGCGGCGCTGCCAGGACCTTCCCAGGATCGCTGGGGGTATCCCGCCGTCCGCACCTAGGCCGGCAGCCAGTACTGACACCGCCCGGGACCCGCACGGGCGTGGCACCCTAAGGGGGCGCCAGGACCTGACGGGTGGTCAGCGCGCCGCTATTGGCGCGCTGACCTCAGGCGTGCCGGCTAGTCGCCGCCGTACTTCTTGATCTCCTCGAACTCGGCCTCGGTAAGCTGGCGCGGGACGTCGTCGCTGGCCACCTTGGCGCTCTGGACGTGGTGGCGGATGTCGTCGACGACCTCCGGGGTGGCCAGGGTGGTGACGTCGCCGACGTCGGCGCAGGTGGAGACCGCGGCGATCACCCGGCGCATGATCTTGCCAGAGCGGGTCTTGGG
>Ga0306922_10003814_pt1 | contig 14170 bp, 9 predicted proteins | sample sta12Cox44000082_FD_203758 | JGI IMG/M metagenome (GOLD analysis project Ga0306922, IMG submission 203758) | Lab enrichment of tropical soil microbial communities from Luquillo Experimental Forest, Puerto Rico - statoxic.12C.oxic.44.000.082 (v2)... | ecosystem: Environmental > Terrestrial > Soil... | reverse complement strand
CCGCGCCTTCAACCTCATCGGCGCCCCCATTCCACTGACCGCCGCGTAGTCAGACAGCCAACGCCCACAAAGCAACAAATCCCCAGCTCAGCGGCCAATACGCACTACCTCACCACCGCAACTTCGGCTTAGTGAGACGGCGCGCGACCGACTGGCGCACGTAGTCGCCGGGCTATTGATCGCGGTCATCGTGGTCTGCGTGGCGATCGTCGTTTTAGCCCTGGCGAAGCACGGTCCGTCCAACACGGGACCCAACTATCCGACCACTCGGTCCTCCACCGCCCCGAGCCAGCCAGCGGTCTATTACAAGAACTGCGCCGAGGCCCATGCCGATGGCCGCTGGAACATTCCCCAGGGCGACCCGGCCTACCGGCCCGCGCTGGACAAGGACCACAACGGCGTCGCATGCGAGTCGCGCGACCGGTGAAAACCCCTGTAACCAAAGGGAAGCAACAAAATGATGGGCAAGAGGCCGCATTTACCCCGGCCGGAGGTAACTGAGATGACCTACACAACCTACCCACCGTATCCACCATCACCACCGATTCGGCGCGGCCCCAACCACACCAAGGAGGCTTCCCGCTTCCCGCGGTGGGTGTGGATCGCTGTGGCCGTTGCGGTGGTCGTGATCGTCGCGGCAGGCATTGTCTTGTGGCTAGATCATCGGAAATCCGAAGACAACCCGTGGAATACGGCGTTGCAAAAGCTGGAAACCCTTCAGGTCAAAGGCCGCGCCCCAAAAACCGGATACAGCCGCGACGAATTCGGGCCACCCTGGACCGACGATGTGAACGTGCCGGGGGGCCATAACGGGTGCGACACCCGCGATGACATACTCCGGCGCGATCTCACCGACCTGACATCGCGGGGATGCACCGTCTTGTCTGGCACCCTCCACGATCCCTACACGGACACGACGATCCCGTTCCACTCCGTCCAGATTGATCACGTGGTGGCCCTGCAGGATGCGTGGCAGACGGGCGCACAACAGCTACCTATGCAGACGCGACAGAACTTCGCGAACGATCCCCGCAATCTACAGGCCACCGATGGCTCGACCAACCAGGGGAAGCGCGATGGCGACGCCGCTACGTGGCTGCCGCCGAACAAGGCCTACCGCTGCACGTACGTGGCCCGGCAGGTCGACGTCAAGGCTCTCTATAACCTGTGGGTCACTCAGGCGGAACATGACAAGATCGCAGAGCTGCTGCAGGGCTGCGCGACAACCAGCACCGGCCTGTCGACCCCTGGACCGGTGCCGGACCCTGATCCCAGCCCCACCCCGACGAGTCGCGCTCCCCGCGCAGGCCAATTCTGTGCTCCTCGCGGCGCAACAGCGCAGTCGTCAACCGGTGCCCGGCTGGTGTGCGCCCGGGCTGACGGTAGGGATCGGTGGGAGACCGCATAACACCTACCCGCGTTGGTGGCGCTACAGGCCCCACGGGGCGCGGCGCGCCGAGCTTGTGGTGACCGCGTCAACGCGGTCACAGGTTATTGGCAGTGCTGTTGGCAGCAGCCCGGCCAGCTAGGCGAAAAATATGCCTTGACCTGCGATGATGCTTGGTGCGCGATACTGGGATTGAACCAGGCTACGAAGCCTCATGCGGCACGCCACTTTTCGCAATACCGAACATGTCTCAAATCAGAGGAAATACGAGCCTCTCAAAACTCTGTTAGCAGTCACCGTGACCGCCAACGACCCGTCGTGGAGCGTCCAACGGCCTATCCTTAGACCCTGAAAACGCGGGGGCCCGGGATGGGCGGAGGGTTGGATGACCGCTGCGACCGCGTGCCGCACGTGTGGCACCGAGCCGCGTGAGGGTGCACGATTCTGTGACGGCTGTGGTGCGCCGGTAACGGAGCCCGACACCCATGCGGAGTACAAGCAGGTCACGGTGCTGTTCGCCGACGTGGTGGGCTCGATGGACATCGCGGCCGCCGTCGGTGCGGAGCGGTTGCGCGAGATCATGGCCGGGCTGGTGGATCGTGCGGCGGTGGTGGTGAAACGCTACGGCGGCACGGTGGACAAATTCACCGGCGACGGCATCATGGCCGTGTTCGGCGCGCCGGTGGCGATGGAGGACCACGCCGTTCGGGCCTGTCTGACTGCCTTGGGCGTTCAGGAGGAAGCGAAGCGGGTCGCCCTCGATGTCCGAGAGCGCGACGGTGTGGAGCTGCAGTTGCGGGTGGGACTTAATTCCGGTGAGGTGATCGCCGGTGAGATCGGTTCGGGGCCTTTCGGTTACACCGCGATTGGTGAGCAAGTCGGCATGGCACAACGGATGGAGTCGGTGGCCCCGCCTGGTGGGGTGATGCTCAGCGCATCCACAGCGCGACTCATTGATGGCACTGTGACTCTCGGCGAATCTGAGCTGGTCCAGATCAAGGGTGCCGATGAGCCAGTCGCGGCCTATCGGCTGATGGGCATGGGCGATGGACGTCGCGGTGCCAGGCGTGCTGAGTCGAATCTTGTTGGCCGGGCCTGGGAGATGTCTGCGGTCGAGGGATTGTTGGACCGTGCCGTCGACGGGCACGGCGCGGTGGTCGGGTTGGTGGGCTCACCTGGGATCGGCAAGAGCCGTTTGGTGCGTGAAGTCTCTGCTATGGCAGCGACCCGGCGTGTGGAGGTGTTCACCGGCTTCTGCGAATCGCACACCAGCCAGGTCCCCTTCCATGCCGTGGCGCGGCTGCTGCGTGCGATCACCGGCGTCAAGGGTCTCGACCCGCAGGCCGCCCGAGCGCGGATACGGGCGCAGTTTCCCGACGCGGAGCCAGAGGACTTGGTGCTCTTTGACGACCTGCTAGGCATCACCGATCCCGAGGTTGAGCTGCCGAAGATCGACCCAGATGCGCGTCGGCGGCGGTTGACCGCGCTGGTGAACGCCGCCTCGTTGGCCCGCGAAAGACCGAGGGTCTACATCATCGAGGACGCCCATTGGATCGATGAGGTCAGCGAGTCGATGCTGGCCGACTTCGTCATGGTGATCCCGCAGACACCCTCGCTGGTGCTGATCAGCTACCGACCGGAGTACGAAGGGGCGTTGGCTCGGGTGCACGGTGCTCAAACCATCGCCCTTGCGCCGCTGAGTGATTCAGAAACCATGGCGCTGGTCTGCGAGCTGCTCGGTGACGACTCCTCGGTTGGCGAGCTGGGCCATAAGATCGCCGAGCGGGCCGCCGGTAACCCGTTCTTCGCCGAGGAGATTGTGCGCGAACTGGCCGAGCGCGGTGTGCTGCAGGGACAGACCGGCGCATACGTGTCGACCGCAGAGGTCAGTGCGGCCACGGTGCCCGCCACGGTGCAGGCGACCATCGCAGCTCGCATCGACCGACTTGATCCGGCAGCCAAGCGCACGTTGAGCGCAGCCGCTGTGATCGGCTCACGGTTCAGCCGGGAGCTACTGGAAACGCTGGGAGTTGATCCAGTCCTAGAGAATTTGTTGAGGGGCGAGTTCATCGATCAGATTCGCTTCACCCGACAACCCGAGTATGTGTTCCACCACCCGTTGATCCGCGCGGTGGCCTACGAGGCTCAGCTCAAATTGGACCGGGCCGAGCTGCACCGGCGCGTCGCGGCCGCGATCGAATCACGTGACCCAGAATCGGCCGATAAGAACGCGGCGCTGATCGCCGAGCACCTGGAGGCCGCCGGTGATCTGCACGCCGCCTACGGCTGGCACATGCGTGCCGCCACGTGGGCGACCAACCGTGACATCGCCGCAGCACGATTGAGTTGGGAGCGCGCCACACGGATCGCCGACGCCTTGCCCGCCGAGGACCCCAACCGGACGGCCATGCGCATCGCCCCGCGCAGCATGTTGTGCGGGATCGCTTGGCGAGTCCACGCGAACGTTGCCGGGGACCGCTTTGATGAATTGCGGGAGTTGTGCACCGCCGCCGGGGATAAGGCGTCGCTTGCGATCGGGATGGCGGGGCTGGTGATGGATTACGTGTTTCAGGACCGGATGCGCGAGGCGTCGCGGCTGGCATCCGAGGCTGTGGCTCTCATTGAGTCGCTCGGTGATGCGACCTTGACGGTGGGGGTGTCGTACGCGCCGATCTACGCTAAGGGTGAGAGCGCCGAGATGGCTGACGTGCGGCGTTGGTCACAGACAGCCATCGACCTGGCCGAGGGTGACCCGTCTAAAGGCAACTTCATTTTGGGGTCTCCGTTGGCGGTCGCTCTTCTGCAGCGGTCTTTGGCCGGTTATTCTTTGGGCCGTCCCGGATGGCGCGACGACCTGCGGCATGCCCTGGACATGGCCCGCAGTGCCGACCCCATGTCCTACGCCGCGGTCGTCGGCTACGGCTACTTCCCAGGGATATCCTCTGGCGTTCTGAGTCCTGACAATTCCGCGGTGTGCGAGATCGAGGATGCACTACGGATTGCGGAACGATCCGGTGATGACGTCGCAGTGGCCGTCACCCGGCTGGCGCTGGGCGTTGCGCTGGTCCACCGCCCAACGGATGCCGAGCGTGACCGCGGACACAAGCTCCTGGCCGAGGTCAGCGAAGACTTCCTGCAGCGCGGATACCTCCTGTGCGATTTACGGCTCGTCAACGTGTATTTGGCGCGTGAGAGGGCTCGGCGTGGAGATCGCGATGACGCCATACCGCTAATGCGCGCCGCCGTCGACCATCTGTTCCGCGAGGGACGGCTGCTCTTGTGGGGCATTCCTGCAAGCGGTGTTCTGGTGGAGACCCTCCTGGATCGCGGGACTGACGGTGACGTGGCCGAAGCCGAGGCCGCAATCGAACGGTTAGCCTCTGCGCCAGCCGATGAGGGTCTGGTGATACGCGACATCTGGCTGCTGCGGCTGCGGGCACTATTGGCGCGGGCGCATGGCGATGCCGCCGCTTATGCGGACTTCCGGGATCGCTACCGCGACATGGCGAGAACGCTTGGCTTCGAGGGGCATATCGAGTGGGCCGAGGCGATGCCATGACGGCGGCTGCCCCGTCGGGGGTGGTGACGTTCTTGTTCACCGATGTGGAGGGTTCGACCCGTCGGTGGGAGGCCGATGCGCAAGCGATGCGGGCGGCGCTCGTCGTGCACGACAAGGTGTTGCGCACGGCGATCGAGGCCTATGACGGGTTCTTGTTCAGCCACACGGGCGATGGTTTCGTGGCGGCCTTCGCGTCGCCGATGTCGGCCGTGAACGCCGCGATCGACGCGCAACGGGAGTTGGGGTTGCCGGTGCGAATGGGATTGGCAACCGGGGAGGCCGAGCTGCGCGACGGGGACTACTTCGGAACGGTGCTCAATCGAGCCGCACGCGTGATGGCCGCCGGACATGGTGGTCAGATCCTGTTGGCCGGGTCGACGGCGGAGCTGCTCAGTGGGGTTGATCTGGTCGATCTGGGGCCGCGGCGGTTGCGGGATCTGCCGACTCCGATCACGGTTTTTCAGGTCCAAGCAGACGGCCTGCGCACGGACTTTCCGTCGTTGCGGACCCTCGATCCGAGTCCGGGGAACCTGCGTCCACAGACTACGAGCTTCATTGGGCGTGAGTCGCAGGTCGCCGAGCTGCAAGCCGCGATAAAGGCTCATCGGTTGGTGACGTTGACCGGTGTCGGTGGGGTCGGCAAGACCCGCCTGGCGGTGGAGGTCGCGGCGTGTCTCGCCGATGAATTCCCCGACGGGGTCTGGTTTTTCGAACTGGCCGCGGTCGCCGATCCGGCGGCGGTGCCCGACGCGGTGGCCGCGGTGCTGGGCATCACCCAGCAACCGGGCAAGACAGTGACCGAGTCGGTCGCCTCCGCCTTGGAGGGCCGGTCGCGGCTGCTGGTGTTCGACAACTGCGAGCACGTTGTCGACAGTGTCGCAGATCTGGTCGAGGCGATCCTGGCCGCCTCGGCGACCGTAACGATTCTGGCGACCAGCCGCGAAGGAGTGGGGGTCAGCGACGAACAGTTATGGCGTGTCCCATCGCTCGACGTCACCTCCGGAACCGAATCCGCGGCGGTGAACCTTTTCGTCGACCGTGCCCACAGTGTCGTGTCGGACTTCTCGCTGGCCCAGCCCGGCGAGGCGGACGCTGTCGTGGAAATCTGCCGACGCCTGGACGGCATCCCGTTGGCCATCGAGTTGGCGGCCTCCCGGATGGCGTCGATGACCGCCAGCGAGGTGCGGGATCGTCTGGATCATCGGTTCCAACTGCTGATCGGGTCACGGCGCGGCCTACACCGCCACCACACCCTGCGCCACGCGGTGGCCTGGTCTTATGACCTGCTCGACGACGCCGAAAAACTGCTGTTGACACAGTGTTCGGTGTTCGCGGGCGGCTTCGATCTCCAAAGTGCCTGCGCGGTAGCCGGGTTCGATGAATCGGGGGACTACGCCATGCTGGATCTGCTCGATGCGCTGGTGCGAAAGTCATTATTGGTCGCCGACCGCTCGTCGGGGCGGACCCGGTTTTGGATGTTGGAAACGATCCGCCAGTTCGCCGAGGAGCAACTCGTCGCCGGTGGGCAGGCCACCGAGGTCCGAATTGCCCATGCCCGCTATTTCGCCGGACGGGAAGCCGACATCCAGGCCCTGTGGGACAGCCCCCGCCAGCGTGCGGCCTACGACTGGTTCACTGTCGAGCTGGCCAATCTGCGCACCGCGTTTCGATGGGCCGCCGACCACGGCGATCTCGACGTCGCCGCCACCATCGCCACCTATGCGGGGTTGCTCGGCGTTTTGGTCCCAACCCTTGAGCCGATCGCCTGGGCTGAGGAGCTGATCGAGTCCGCCCGCGTCGCCGACCACCCCCGGCTGGCGTACCTGTACGTGATTGCGTCGCAGTGCTGGACGGCCGGACGGATCGAGGCGGCTGTCGGCTATTGCGACGCCGGCCAGATCGTTGTCGGTAGGAGCCGCGAGGCGCTGCCGGGCGGCATCGAAGCCTGGCTTGGACTTGTATACCTAGTCACCGGGCAGCCCGAGCGGTTGGCCGAGTGGTGCCGGGCCCAGCTCGCACGCTGCCGCGACACCCGCGTCTACATCCGGCCATGGCTGGTTGTCGCCCTCGCATTGACCGGTTCCGGTGGGGAGGCGATGGATTGCGCGGATGGCCTAATCGAGGCTGCAGAGGCAACAGGCAACCCGTGCTGTCTCGCGTTGGCGCTCTGGGCCTACGGTTTGGCTTTCCGTGATGTTGATCCCGTCGGGGCGCTTAACGCCTCGCGCCGGGGTCTGGTGATCGCCCAAGACAGCGGCAACCGCTCCGGCGCGTCAGTCCTGGCGAACAATCTGGCACGACTTGAGGCCGAGCACGGCGACCCGGTGTCCGGGTTCGATCACCTCACTCAGGCAATCCGCAACTTCCACAATGCGGGCGACACCACGACGATCCGCGTCCCGTTGGCCAGCCTCGCTGCTCTTTTCTACCGGCTCGGACGCTACGAACCGGCGGCCACCATCGCCGGCTTCGCCCTCAGTCCCATGGCCGCAACGGCGTTCCCCGAATTCACCACCGCGATCGCCCACCTCCGCGAAGTCCTCGGTGAGGCGACCTACGAATCGCTCGCCCGCAAGGGTGAGACGATGACCACCGCCGCGATGGTGGCGTACGCCTTCGACCAAATCGACCAGGCCCGAACAGAACTCGAACACCCCACCTGAAATGCTCCCCTCAGGAGCGGAGGCGGTCGGCGAGGGGGTAGGGGCGCAAGAGTGGGTCCGAGCGCCGTACCCATTCTGACGGCCTGTCAACGGTTTTAGCCAGAGGCGACGGCGAAGAGGTGCCACTCGCCGGGCACACCCTTGAGTTCGTGTGTGCCGCGCTCCTCGAACTCAAGTCCTGACCCGATCACAAGGTCGCACAGCGTGCTGGACACGAGCACGTCATTCGCCCCTGCCAGGGCGCTCACGCGCGCCCCGATGTGCACGCCGATCCCGCCGATGTCATCGCCGCGCACCTCACACTCGCCGGTGTGCAACCCGGCGCGCACCTGGATGCCCAACGCCTGCACCGCGTCGCGGATCGCCGTCGCGCAGCGGATCGCCCGCTGAGGGCCATCGAACATCGCAAGGAAGCCGTCGCCCGATGTGTTCACCTCGCGGCCTCGGAACCGAGCGAGCTGCGCCCGGACTACGGCGTCGTGCGCGTCGAGCAAGGCATGCCAGTCACGGTCACCCATCTCGGCGGCGCGCCGCGTGGAGTCGACGATGTCGGTGAATAGCACCGTGGCGAGCACGCGATCACCGGCCACGTCGGCCTGATGGCCGGTGAGGAACTCGGCGATCTCCTGGAATGACGCGCGCCAGTCGGGTTCGTAGAAGTGGACGAGGTTGCGCCCTGGAAGCTCAACGTATGCCGCGCCCGGTATGCGATCAGCGACGTCCTTGCCCCACTCGGGCGGGATAATGGGGTCGTCGGTGTGATGGAGGACGAGAGTCGGGACGCGGACTGTGGGAAGCAACGCCCGCACGTCCATTTCGGCCAGCAGAGGAACCATGAGGGCAATGGCTCCTGGGCTTGACGCCAGGCGTTCCGCCCGAGCCCACGCGGCCCGGATCTCCTCGTTCCACGGCATGTCCGGATTCACCAGATGCTGGAACTCGCCTGTGCCCCATATGGCGACCATGGCGGCAGTGATCTCCTCAGGTGTGGGTCCGTCGGTGTGCTCAGCCAGCGGATTCGCGTAACCCTCCATCACGACCAGCGCGGTGGTGCGGGACGGATGTGTTGCCGCGAACAGCGCACCCGTCGCGACCGCGCCCGACATCGCGAGCAGGACCGCTTCGCGACTCCCGAGATCGTCGAGCACCGCAGTGATGCTGTCCGCCCATAGCTCCAACGTGGGCAACGCACCGCCCGTGACGGGATCGGACGCTCCCGTGCCCGGCTGGTCGAACAAGATCAGCCGACCCAGCGATGTCATCGCCGCGACCCACCCTTGCATCGACGGTAGTTCCGGCATGAGCTCACAGTTGTTGGACCACGCCGGGAGGCACACGATGTCGCGAGGGCCTTCGCGAGACGCGCGATAGGCGACGCGCAAGTTCCCGTTCATCGCGTAGCGCGTCTCGCAGAACATTTCGGCAGTGTAAGCCGAGGAGCGGGTCCGAGTTTCGGTGTCGGACAAAGCCCCGCCAGCACCAGCGCCCGGCGGGACCGGTCAGGTGTCGTACTCCTCCGTCGTCCGGGGAGCGGCGGGCAGGTGGTCGTCGAGAGACTGCCGGTAGCGGATGCAGCCTCGTAAGAACTGTGGCCACTCCGGCACCTTCGGCAAGGGATCAGTGGATTCGGGCAGGAGACTCCAGAGTTGGGGATGGTGCCAGCAGAGCCCATGGTCCGTGCTGTCTCGGTGCCGGCGGATACCGTTCCTCAGGCGGACAACCTCCTGCACGAGCTCGTTCCGAGAGAGCGTTTCGAGATCGTTGTCCATCGACGTCATGCGTCGAGTCTGGGGGGCTCCAACACCGGGAACAAGATCTCGGATACGAGCCGCTCACGCGCGGCCAGATCGCCGAGCAGCGGTTTCGATCTCGGGTGGGTCCGGTCACCGCGGACCAGTCCCGCAAAGCGAACTGGTCGCCGGGTGAGCGAAATCACGTTGACTGAAACTGTAGTCAACTGACTACAGTTGTTGTAGTCAGTTGACTACAACTGAGGACACAGCACCCGGCATGAGGCCGGGGTGGAGGTAGCAGGAAATGAAGCATCGATTTGTTGATGGGGCGATGGTCTTCGCGGCAGTCGTCTTAGCGATCATTGCCTGCGGAACGCATCACCTCGGGTTGGGGTGGTTCATTTTCTTCCTGATCTCCGGGGCGATTGCTCAGGCCATTGCCCGAGGGAAGAACCGCAACCAATCCGCCTGGTTTGCGCTGGGTGTCGTGTTCGTGGGGTTCGTTCTGGTGGTGGCGTTGCTGCCGAAACTGCCAGCACCAGCGCCCGATGGGATGCAGGCCAAGAGTTGCAAACGGTGTAATGCTGTGCAGAATGTGCCTGCGGGTGTGCCGTCGTACACGTGCTGGCGTTGTCAAGAGGCGCATTTGATTGGGGGCGCTGAGCGGCTACCTGAGATGCCGCGCCCGTATGAGCCGCCTCAGGTATAAGCACCACCCCCCGGGCGCACGGCCGCCAATGGTGACCACCCCTGCACATCGAAAGAAACGAAACCATGAAAAAGAAACTGATTGCGGTCGCAGTGTCCGGCCTGGTGCTCGGCTTGTCCGCGCCGACCGCTCACGCCGACCCGCCACCACCAGCGCCACAGCCGGTGCAGTGCAAGACCGTCAACGGCACGAACGTTTGCCGATTCGCGGACGGTAGCGTGCAAGCCTGTAATCCCTTCGTCGGGTGTTTTCCGATTCAAGTCGCCCTAGCTCCAGGCTTCTGGGATTAAAACCCCTGGTCAGGGGGTTGGCAGTTTTATTGGCAGCGGCGCCCAAATCCAAGACCAAAGACATGCTTTGACCTGCGATGATGCTCGGTGCGCGATACTGGATTTCCTCGTCACCGAAACCGGCACCAACCTTTCCTCACTCGAACCAGCGTGAAAGCGAGGAAGGCACACCAACTTTCGGCAACGCAGGCCTCTCTTCAGCCACTCCCCGCGGGTCGGCGGTGACCGGGCTGGCAAGCCAGTAAGTAGTCAGCCAGAAGGCGACAGGGATTGAGCGAGCCACACCCAATCACCGCCTCGAAGAGCATGGCTGCAGACCACGCCCTCCTGGCCACATTCAACAAGTTGGGATTGAATCAGTTTCCGCCGAATAGGACGTACGGTTAGTCCGTGTCTTCAGTCTGCTCAGCTAGCACGCGGTAAACCGTAGCTCGGCTCACACCCAGCGTGGTCGCGATGGTGCTAGCCGATTCGCCGCTGGCGTGCATCCGTTGTGCCAGAGCGGCTTTCTTGTCATCAAGCGCCTTGGGCCGACCGATGGACTGCCCGCGTGCCCGACGCGCTTCGCGTGCGGCTGCACGACGTTCCCGGCCTAACTCCAATTCAAGCTCCGCCAAGCTAGCCAGCACGCCGGCAACCATTCGGCCCGTTGCATTGGAGGTGTCGATGCCCTCGCGGAGGGAACGCAGAACGATGCTCCGTTCGCACAGCTCCCTGATCGTCATCATGACCTCGGCTGCGTTCCTGCCCAATCTGTCGATGCCCACGACGACTATGGCGTCACCTGTTCGGGCGTAGTCCAGGAGCGCAGCTAGGCCAGGACGCTGCTCCCGCGTCGAAGTTCCGGACAACTTGTCCGAGTAGACCCGATTGGCCTCGACACCCGCTGCGGTGAGCGCATCGACTTGCTGGTCGAGGGACTGGTGTCCGGTGCTGACACGGGCGTAGCCGAGTTGGGTTCGAATCGCTTCAGGGGCTGTCGTCGTTGCCATACGTTCAGTGTCTCAAAAGTCTCAGAACATATCAATATGCGACAGTGGTTTTGAGTCAACTTTTGAGACAGTGCCAACTGGCAGTTCTCTGCGCGCAACCTATCCCGGCTATGCCATCTCAATTCTTTAGTTCTGAGACCGCACCAGACACGGATCCGACTAGGTTCCCCTTCGGGCGTTCGGACGTGCAGCCCCGGCCACCCAAACTTTTTACTGGTTGTCGAACTGTGGGCAATAGGCCTGTATCGCGGCGGGTATGGCGTAAGTGGCCTCAGCCGGACCCCAGGTTCCGCCTTCGCTTTGTTCGATGGCCCTTTGTATGGTGTTCGCGCGAAAAGTCGGATCGTTGTTGCTGAACAGCACCAGGCATAAGTGGCGGTTGGCGCGGTCATCGAAGGCTTGTTGTGCCGGGTCGATCGACAGTCCTCGGGAGTTGAGCAGACTCACGAAGTGCGGCCAGGCGTCGGCGGGGTATGTCGGCCAGGTCGGTTGTGCCGTCACTGTTACGGCGGTGGGAGGCGGTGGTGGTGCCGAGGCTGGGGTGCCGGTCGGCGGGAAGGCGGTAACGGTCGCTGGATCGGCCACATGACACCGGACGGCACACCGCCGATCCGGGTCGCTATGAACGGCACCTCATATACCTGTCCTTGCGAGCAGGCATCGGTTTCGGCGCTGGCGGTCTGAACCCCCTGGAACGTGCCGTCAGGCTGTGGTGTCCACAACGAATGACCCACCATCGTCACCGGGACTGTTCCGACTCCGGGACATGCCAATTCTCCCGGATAAGGCGTAGGCGCGTTTTGCCAGTGGCCGTCGACGAAGTGGAAAACGTCCGTGCTGCCCGGAATTGTCGGGGCCTGGTTCAGGCTGGCATCCAGCTTGGTCGCGGTGGCAACGCATCCGGCAGGCGTGCACCTTGAACGAAAGGCCCACCAAGCGGTTACGTTGCCGCTGGGTTTCGGGACACCGTTGATGGTCTGGTGTTGAAAGTCCAGGTCCACACGGTAAGTGCCGGCGAGGACCGGGCCGGCAACTTCTGGATCTTTAGTACTGGACTGGGCCGCTGGGCCTGTGGTGGTCGCCGCGGGGAGGGCGGTCACGCCATTATGCGACCGGACCACGTAGGCGGTGGTCGCAATGGCGGCGCACGCACCCACCGTTGCCCCCGACACGACGAGGATTTGACGCCACCTTCGGCGCTGCTCCTTCGGCGCGGTCGGTGGCGTCTCTGTGTTCGACGGGGGCCTTTGGTCACGCTCCGGTGTTGACCGTCTCTCGGGATAGCGACCACGGAGTCCGTGTCCGTCACTGAGGTTGGCGATGCGGTGGTCGGCGCGGTTGTGGCGTTGGTCTTGTTCGTGTGCACCATCAGTGTGACGAGGAACTGATGGGTGCGCGGCACCCCGCTGAAGTCTTTGCCTGGACTGCGGGGCGCCGCGCTGTAGTGCACGGAGGCACCGATGGTGACGGTAGAGGCCGATCCCGTCCGCGTCGAGTCCCGGCTGGCTGCCGGGGAGATCGAGTGTCCGGATTGTGGCGGTGTGCTGGGCGGGTGGGGTTATGGCCGTACCCGAAGGATTGCTGGGCTGGCTGATGCGGTTCGGCCGCGGCGAGCTCGTTGCCGAGGGTGCGCGGTGACGCACGTGTTGTTGCCGGTGAGCGTGTTGATGCGCAGAGCGTATGCGGCGGAACGGGTTTGGGCTGCGTTGCGGGCGCGCGCCAGTGGGCGGGGGCATCGCCGCGTTGGCGTTGAGGTTGGGGTGCCGGCGGCCACGGTGCGCGGTTGGCTGCGCCGGGCGGCCGGTCGGCTGGAGGCGATCCGGATCTGGTTTATGCAGGTGGCGGTGACGGTCGGGGTGGACGTGGCGATCCCGGACGGGTCGGGGTGTGCGTGGCGCGACGTGCTGGCCGCGGTCGAACTCGCTACGGCGGCGATCAGAGGCCGGTTCGGTTCGGTCGGGTTGCTCGGCGCGGTGACGCCGCCACAGGTGGTGGTGGCGGCCAGTGGTGGGCGGCTGCTCGCGCCGGGCTGGCCAGCGGTGGGCGGTGCAACACCAATCGCCCCTGACGCGGCGCAGGGCTAATCGGTAATCCTCGCGAGGGCGTCTGACCGGCAACCGATTTGCCCGGCATGAGGGGGCGCTTTGATCCGAGAGGAGAGCATCAGGTGTCGTTGGACGAGTACAAGCGCCGCGAACGGGCGCAGGCGATCGGGTTGTTCCGCTATCAGCTGATCTGCGCGGCCCTGGATGAGGGGTTATCGACCAAACAGCGCGGAAGGCTGGTGCGCCAGATCGCCGGCCAAACCCACACCGACCCGTTCGGCAACCAGGTGCGGATATCACGGGGGACGCTGGACCGCTGGATCTGCCGCTACCGCCGCGGCGGGTTCGAGGCGCTGGTACCGGCTGCGCGGCAGCTGGGGGCCCGCACTGACGCGCAGGTGCTGGAGCTGGCCGCCTCGCTCAAGCGGGAAAACCCCACCCGCACCGCCACGCAGGTGGCCCGCATCCTGCGCACCGCTACCGGGTGGGCACCCTCGGAGTCGACCCTGCTGCGCCATTTCCACCGGCTCGATTTGATGGGCCCGGCCGCCGGCGCGGCCCCGGCGGTGTTCGGCCGGTTCGAGGCCGCCGACCCCAACGAGCTGTGGGTCGGCGACGCACTGCACGGCCCGCGGGTCGGGGACCGCAAAACCTACCTCTTCGGCTTTCTTGACGACCATTCCCGGTTGGCGACCGGCTACCGGTTCGGCTACGCCGAAGATACGGTGCGACTGGCGGCTGCGTTGCGGCCCGCGCTGGGCGCCCGCGGGGTACCCCGCGCGGTTTACGTCG
>Ga0306922_10003813_pt1 | contig 14173 bp, 7 predicted proteins | sample sta12Cox44000082_FD_203758 | JGI IMG/M metagenome (GOLD analysis project Ga0306922, IMG submission 203758) | Lab enrichment of tropical soil microbial communities from Luquillo Experimental Forest, Puerto Rico - statoxic.12C.oxic.44.000.082 (v2)... | ecosystem: Environmental > Terrestrial > Soil... | reverse complement strand
AAGAGCGGACTGGCAGCGATGATTTACGCTGCGAAGGCAGTTCGCGCGAGCGGCGTGAGATTGAACGGTCGCATCGGTCTTGTTTTTGTGCCGGATGAAGAAACTGCCGGGCCGCGGGGCTCACGTTATTTGCAGGAGCGAGGCTTACTCGGGCAGAACGGCGTCGGCATGCTCACGCCTGAACCGACCGGCGGAGTAGTGTGGAACGCGAACCGCGGCGCCATCACGTTAAAGGTCACCGTTAAAGGCAAACCGGCGCACGTCGGACGGCAGTATGAGGGCTTCAATGCTTTTGAAGGCATGATGGGCCTCGCCCGGAACCTGGCCGAGCTGAAGAAAGATGTCGAGGCGCGTGTCACGGGCTTTCAGATCGAGCCCCAGCAGGCGCGGCATTCCATATTGCTGCTCGGCGGGCAAACCGCCGGAGGCGTAAATTTCAACGTCGTTCCCGAGTCCTGCTGGTTCACGGTCGATCGTCGTATCAATCCGGAAGAGGACTTCGACAGGGAAAAGGATCGGTTGATCTCGCTGATCACCCAAACACCTGCAACCTTAGGCAGAGTTGAGGTGGAGATTCTGCAAGAGGGCCGATCAGCCGGTACCGCCGCGGACACGTCTCTTGGAGTCGCTCTGTCAAGGAGCGTCGAGCGGGTAACCGGGGCCGCGCCTCGATTCGAGATGTGTCCGGGACTCTTAGAGACTCGTTTCTATGCCCATCGCAGCATTCCTGCTTACGCCTATGGACCCGGGCTGCTCGCCGTCTCGCATGGCCCAAGGGAGTTCGTGCCGATCGAAAACATAGCGAGTTGTGCCGCAGTGTACGCTTTGACGGCGATCGAGGTGCTCAGCTTAACAGGCTGATTAGGAAAGGATATCCGTCCATGCTGAGCACAGCGAACTCTGAGATGTTTCGGCACAAAATTGAAGTATGACTTTAACAAATGCGACGCCAGGGAAAGCGAATCTCCGTGGTGGTACTGAACGAAGCCGTCAAGTTATTGAGCGAAGAGGTTGTTACTAGATTTGGAATCCCGTGAACAGGAGATTTATTCGCAAACAAATCAAAGCAAGAAGTCAGAGGCGAGATTGTGGAATTGACTCCACTCCAGGCCCGACTGCAACATTTAAGCACCAAAACTTAAGATTGAAACTCAGGATTAAGGGGGTACCATCTTCTAGCTCTTCGGCTTTGCTTTCTATGTCCACATTTGTCGGCGCGTCGACATCGAGTCCAATGCAGGTTAAGGGCGTCGCACTTGCTGTCATTCCAGGTCCTGGACGTAGAGGCATACAGATGGCTCTTAACTGTCACAGAGGTAAGCCACTGGTTCGACCAGTGAGACTCGAAGAGGTTTGACCGTTGAGTCGGCCATTCTGTGCACCCGCGCGAATCTCGGCTCACAAGTCGAACGTCTCACCTCTGGCTACTAACGTTGACTGGGCTGTGAACTTCTGAGCCCGCTAAGCACGCGGTCAGAGGGAGGCTTTCCTTGAAGCCTCCTCACACCGCGCTACGAGGCGATAACCGAGCAACCTGGGCAACCGCCTTTGAGGCGGCCCCACTCATCAAGCCACCCGCTTGCGGGTGGTGTCTGACTTCATGGGTAGCCGACATAACTGGTCGACCACGATGCCCGGTTGGATCAAACTCGCGCAGAATGTGAAGGGTAGCAGGCGGAGCCTGATCCACACCTGCAAATTGAACGGCACCAATCCTTTCGATTGCCTCACCGAGCTGCAGAAACACGGCGAGGAGCTGGCAAAGCATCCGGCTTGGAATTACGCCAGAAGCTTTCGCAGGCCCTCCGAGCGACAATCCCGTTTAGGCACTGTCGGATAAACCCTTACGGGTGCGGGTTATTTCGTTGCGACGCCAGCAAGGATCTACCTCCCCTTTGAACCGCTTGAATCATACCCTATCCCAGGAGGCGGTAGCGCATGAAACTTGCGGCCGGCGACCTCGCTTCTCGTCCGTGCCCACGGTTTCTACGTGACTGAGAAGTGCGATGGCTGCGGGAAGCTGCTGAGCCAGACCCTTCGGTATCCCCCTCCAACGAATATAGCGGAACAGAGTCTCCGTGTGCAGGAATTGTGCGCAAGGGTTATCTACGGATCCCAAGGGACTCCTTAGAGTAAGATTTCTCAAGGACGCTTACATTGGGCTATGATCTTCTCTTTCCCGGAGGGGTTGGCTCGGTAAGCCTTCTAGAGTCAAGTGACAGACGTTTCAGCTGGAGTGCTCCTCGCGCTTGCCGCGGGTGTCGTGAACGGAAGCTTCGCGGCGCCTACCAAGTACGCAACGCGCTGGAAATGGGAGAACATCTGGGCGGTGTGGGCGGTGGTAGCTCTTTTGTTTTCCCCCTGGGCTCTGGCTTCCGCCACGGTCCCCAACCTGCTCGGTTTCTACCACCAAGTGAACTCAGGACTCTTCGTCTTGCTGGTTCTCTTTGGGCTTGGCGTTGGTCTGGCGCAGGTGTTTTTTGGACTGGCCCTGGCGGCCGTCGGCCTCTCGATTGGTTTCGCCGTCACGATTGGACTCTCCACTGCTGTTGGAACCTTTGTTCCTCTGATTCTACTTGGGTCCAGGGCGGTCTTGGCTCCCAAAGGACTCACTATTGTTGCCGGTGTCGCTTTCGTGCTAACTGGAACTGCACTTTGCGGACTAGCGAGCAACCGGAAGGAGAGGGAGCGCCTCAGTTCTGGCGAAGCCAAAGACGAGCCTGGAGCGAGGCCGAAGAAGTTTCACACAGGTTTGCTGCTCTGCGTTCTGGCAGGAATACTGTCGCCCCTCGCCAATCTCGCTTTAGCCTTTGGATCGCCTCTGCTTCGTCAGGCCGCTCAAGCAGGTGTGAGCCCCTCGAATCTCGCGAACGTAATTTGGCCGCCTTTGCTCACGGCCACGTTGGTGCCGTATTTAAGCTACTGCGTCCACCTGTGGCGCAGGAACAAGAGCTGGGGTCTCTTTACCCTTACAGGCACTGGTGTGTACTGGTTTTTCGGAGCCGTCATGGGATTGCTGTGGACGGGAAGTCTCGCGGTTTACGGTGCAGCCTCGACACGGCTGGCCGGCATGGGGCCCATCCTGGGCTGGCCGCTATTCATGTCCGTCATCATTATCACCTCGAATGTATGGGGATTCGCGACAGCCGAGTGGAAGGGCGCCAACCGCGGGGCTGTCACAACGATGCTTGTCGGTATCCTCTTCCTGATCTTGGGGTTTTGTACGGTGGCGTTAGGGTCCAGACTCAGCTGAGCCACGGTTCCAGGCCATCACCCAACAACGAGGACAGTCAACGATTGAGCTTTGGCCCGACAATCCTGACGGTAACAAACTGGTGAGGCTTGAGAGCCACCTCCAAGGAGTGGCCTGTAACGGCAAGTTGATTCTGATTCTCTTCGACAGCATTCGCCAGCCAGGCGCGCTCGAGCGAGAATAACGGGAAATCAAGACGCGCACTTGCAGCCTGGCCGCCGTCTTCCAGCAAGCGAAGAATGGTGCCTTGGTTGTCCTCGGCAACCTTCCAGTTCTCGACGACGACGTTCGGAGCTGAAACCGCCAGGAAACTCGTCGGAGAGGTTGTGAGTGGCCTTGTAGGGTCACCGAACTTGTCGTTGCTGATCAACTGCCCGATCTCAATCGGTGTCATCGCGTCGCGTCCTAAGTGGGCCAATGCTTCGGGCGCGAGTTGCTTCCCGCTGGTCAGTACGTAATGGAACGTGAAGTCCCCACTTTGGACACGGCGAAAGTTCGTGTGCCAGTAATTGTTCAGGACATAGGAAAAGATTGTCCCATTCTTCGGCTCAAACCTGTCAGGCCATGTGCCGCGATTAATGTCACCGAGAGTCACTAGCGGCGAGTCAATAGGGACCAAGCCGACGCTGACCTCAGGTGAGGCCACTCTTACCCAATGTTGGACAGTAAACCAAGCCACGTTGCCGCCTTGCAGCAGGTCATGGCTGGGGTCCACCCAGCCGTTCTGGATTTCGTAGCTGAACTCGGGATGCTCGGCCGCAACCGGAAACGCGAAGTAGATGGCTTCCTTGTTGTTGACGGGTTCTTTGTGAAGCCGGTTGACAAACTCAATCCTCTTCTCGTTGTCGAAGAGGATCACGTCGGTCTCAATCGACGGCGCGTGCGGCCCGCTCGTCTGGTAAGTCAGGATCTCGCCATAGGACGTTTTGCGCACGCCCGCCACGCGGCCCACATTGGAGGTGCTAACGGTTAGATCGGCAAACGGCAGCGACTTACGCAGGTAGACAAGCTGCGTGGCGCCGTCCCCACCTGCAACGTACAAGTACTGGTTGAAACGGTAGGGGCTGGAGGCGTCCACCAACTCGCGTGCCGCTTCCTTGTCATAAATGCTCTTAAGGGCTCCGGCTTGGGAATCAAGTTCAACGCGATAATAGGCGTTCTCAATCGCGTTCGAAATGGGCTGGGGTATTTCGCCCGGTGGAGCTGCGGGATGTTCACGTTTGCTAACAATCTGGTAACAGCGATAGCCGAAAGACGGGACGTCGCGGGCGAGAAACCGGACGTGGTCGTAGTCGGCATGATGGGCGAGCACTTCGAGGCAGACCGGAGTCTTATCGGGGTATTCCAGGATCACATGATCCTTGTTGAGGTCCGTTTCAACCAGGCCGCTGCGCGTCCAATTGAGCGAATTGAAGACGATGATCGCGGTAGCCGGTAAACGGATCTTGTCCGCGAGTTGGCTAAGTGACTGGTCAAGGATGGCGTTAACGCGCTCGCGCCCGTTCACAGCGAACTGGTCTTTCGTAGCGAATTGGCGCACGGTTTCTTCGCTCTCCGGCCGGGAATATCCGCCCCAGGAGGTAAACGTATGCTCGGCGTAAAGCACCAAGTCATCCCACATCTGCCTCACCTGCTCGGCTGGCCCGGATACGTTCTTGTGGAGAAATGTGGCGATGGTCGAAAGCTTCTCGGCTGACGGTGCTCGCTGCTGGCTCGAGCGATCGATGGCGAGGAAGTGAGCATCTGTCGCATAGCCATCCTCCCAGTAGGGACCGAAATCACCCACCACGGTCTCCAGCACCGAACCGTAGTGCTGCTCGATATAACGCATGTAATCCGGAAATGTGGCCAGGATCATTTTCGGGTAGGCGTAGCGTGCATTCCACGCCTTTACAAACTCCGGCTCCCCGGGGATTAGATCGGTGTTTTCGATCTGGCTCCCGTACATCAGAACCGCGTCCGGCCTGTAAGAAGGTGATTCATACTGCTGCAGGAACGTGGAAAGGGATTGCCGGCACGCAGCCTCCTGCGCAGGCACACCGCAGACAAAGGAAAGCTGGAAATATTGCCGGGAGTAGGACATCAATACCCTGCCACCGTCAGGTCCTTGCCACCAGAAGGGTGATTTCTCGTTCCAACGGCCGTACAGAAGCACCGGGGCCCTATCATTGTTGCTGGCGGCTGCGAAGTAGTTCACCCCCAGCGCGCTCAACGCCGACGCATAGGACCACGTATAGCTCGGGTCGTCGGTAATGTTGGCGTAGTCGAACGGAATGCCCTCTTTCCGATGCAGCCAGTAGGTGTAAGAAGTCGAGCGGATTGTTTCTTCGAGTGTCGGATAACCCGTCATGAGGTTGGCCAACTGCACCGGCACCGTAATCTTTTGGTCTCGCACAAGCTTCAGCAAACGCTCACTGGAACCCGCATTGCGTGAGGCCAAGTATTGGCGCACGATCCAGGACCCGTCGAGGCTGAATCGCATCTCCGGGTGCTCGTCGATTTCATCCAGCAACTTATCGATATTGCGGTTATGAACCTCGGCAACCTTGCCCTGATAATCCGTAAAGCCAATGTCGAGGTGGGCGTGCGGCACCACGTACAGCGTCCACTGCCGCTTCGGTTGGAGCTCGACCTCCGATTTGTGGGTCCTCCCATTGACGCGCAACTCCACCAGACCGGTCGTTTTCCCCCTCAGCTCGGGAATGGCAAAATCGAATCGCTGCTGCCCGAAGTCGGCTGCGGTTGAGAGTTGTCCTTGAAACCTCTCGCTTCCCACCGTGAATGCAAGCTCTCCCTGGCGGACTTTCTCGTTCAGGGTTACAGTCACGTATGTGAGCTCGCGGAGCTGCCCGTCGGTCTCAGTGTAAAGCACCGTCGGCTCTGCCGCCACTCGAGCCGCGACTACAGGCTTGGCGTCGCGATCTTCTGTCAAACGAAGGGCGTCGTACGCAAGCAAAGACTCACCTTCACCATCCTTGGGATCGTCCATCGCTGTGAGAACCAGCTTGTTCTCTCCGGCGCGGAAATATGGGGTGGGTAGGGTGATTTCGAGCTGGTCGCCGCCGTAAATGGGGGAGTCAAAGCCGAAGTCTCCTGGGTAATAACTAAGCTTACGATTGAAATAGAAGAGTCCGGAATGGCCATTGATTTCGACTTGAAGATTCGGAGCTCGCGACCGATAAAGCAACGCGGAGATGATCAGCCGATAGGTACCTTGCGGTGCTGCGTCGAGAGTGAACTGGATCGTATAAGGACGAGGCCTACCGCCTGCCTCCTTGTATGCCGGGCCCGGCTGTAGGGCAGGCCAGTCCTTCGCCGGCGTGCTACGCCCTACGGTAAAGACTGGGTTGGAGTTTGAGTCGACGGACAGGCCGCTGTTGAACTCCACTGAAGATTGATCGAATTTCCCGATTTCCCAAATAGTGCGCTCCTCTGCCGTCGCCGGCAAGACAGGCCAGAACAGGATAAGGAGCAGGGAACAGGGGATCCAAGAAATGTCGTAACTCCGTTGTGTGCTCATCTTTGCCTCCTTGCAACATACACGACCAGGCGTGTTTAGCGATGGCTGACCAAAGGCAACCAAATAACAGAAAGAAAAAAGCTTGACATCCCAGCAATAACTCTGATAAAAACCTCCCCCGTTAGCATATTATAGATTACCGATTATCGGGTATCCGTGACTTTGACCCGTGAGCGGAAAGCAGAGTTTTGGGGCGATCGAGCCAATAAGCTTGAAGGACCAAGTCCTGAAAGCTATCCGGGACGCGATCCTGAAGGGTAGTCTGTCGCCCGGCGAGCGGATCACGGAGAGCCGGCTGAGCAAGCAGATGCAGGTGGGTCAAAATGTTGTGCGGGAGGCTCTGCAAGAACTCGAGTTCCAAGGCTTTGTGGAACGGTTTCCAAACAAAGGAACATCCGTCACAGACTTCTCTCGAGAGGACATCAGGCAGATCTATCAATTCCGCATGGAGGTTGAGGGCTTTGCCGCGCAGCTCGGCCGCGAGTGTGGGCGACCAAGCCACGAAGACGTCTGCCAACTGGAGCGAGCTCTAAGCGGAATGCAGGCCGGAGCGGACGGCAACGACTTCTGGCAGTTCTCCAGAAGCGACCTCGAATTCCATGAAATCATCTGGCGCATGTCGGGAAATCCGTTCGTTGAGAAGGCCTTGCGTACAGTGGCGACACCGCAGTTCTCTTACGTCCTGATTCGTTCGTTTCGCCACACACGACTGGATCTGGCGGCTGTCACCCAGGAGCATCGCGAGATCTTACAAGTTCTCAGGACGGCAGATGCGGTGGCCTGCCGGAAATTCGTGAGGGAGAAGGTCGAGAACTTCTGGCACGAGGTCGAGAGCGGTATTGATGAAGCTTGAGACGGGTGATTCAAGTTGATTGGAACAGAACGTTTCGGAGGAGAGAGCCCCTCCATCTCCTCCGGCCCCTCTCCTGCCCGGTCCCGGTGCGGGAGAGGGGCGCTCCTCTGGCGGGAGGGGAAAAGCTCGGGCGAAAGCTAGACAACACAATCGATTCACCTCAGTTTGCCTGTGGTCGGCCGGGGGACGTAGTAGCCTTCCGAGCGTCGGGAGGGTTTGGGAACGCGTTGGGTCATCAAGAAGAAAAGAGAGGAGATTCCGATGAACCGCGTAAGAAGCACAACAGGCTTTGCAATTCGTGTCATTCTTTTCCTCACGGCCGTCTGCTTGCTGGGCGGACCCGCGAGGGCTCAGACGGTTAACGGCGCGGTCCACGGGACCGTATCAGACAGTACCGGAGCCGTTCTTCCCGGCGCCACTGTCGAGGTCAAGAACAATGGAACCAACCTGGTGCGGCAGGGCGCGGCCGACGACACCGGCTTTTACACCATCGTCAGTCTTCCTCCGGGCGCATACACGGTGTCTGCTTCCAAGACTGGATTTTCGACAGCCGTCCAAAATAACGTGCAGTTGCTGGTGAACCAGGATGTGGAGTTGAACTTTATCCTGAAGGTCGGGACCGTTTCGCAGCAAGTCGAAGTGACAGCAGAGGCGGCGTTGGTATCGACGGCGAACTCCACCATCAGCCAGGTGATTGGCTCCCGGCAGGTTGTTGATCTTCCCCTGAATGGCCGTCAGTTCACCCAATTGGTCCTACTCGCGCCGGGTGCGGCGCCCAAAGAGACTGGCCAGCAGTCGGGCTTCACCATTCCCATCGGCGGTGGTGGGCTTAGCCCCTCCGTGAATGGCAACCGGGGCCAGCAGAATAACTTCACCCTGGACGGAGTGCTGAACAACGCCATTTTCACCAACGTCTGGGCCATCAGTCCTCCTCCCGACGCCATTCAGGAGTTCAACGTTCAATCCCAGATTACTGACGCCCAGTTCAGCATATCGTCGGGCGCGAATGTTAACGTGGTTACCAAGTCCGGCACCAATCAGTTTCATGGCGCGGTTTGGGAATTCCTCAGGAACAACTCGCTGGACGCCGCCAACTTCTTCGATAACTATTACAACAATAAGAAGCCGGCTTTTCGCCAAAACCAATTCGGCTTCGAGGCCGGCGGTCCGCTCTTTATCCCTCATCTCTACGACGGCCGGGCCAAAAAGACTTACATCTCCGGCTACTATGAGGGCTTCCGCTCCACCGAAGGCTTTACCGAGACGAACAACGTGCCGAGCGCGGCCGAGTTGAATGGGGATTTTTCGGATTTGTTGACCCCGAACGCGCAGTATCCCACCGCAGGCCAGCCTTCCGGGGTCGTCGACCCTCTGGGCCGCCCGATTTTGAACGGCCAGATATTCAACCCCTACAGCACACGGCTAGTGACTACCGGCCAGGTTGATTCTGTCACGGGTCTGCCGGTAAACTGCGGCTCAACGACGACTGCCTGCCTGGTTCGGGACCCTTTCCCCGGCAACATGATCAACCTGCCTCTGAATCAGGAGGCTTTGACCTACCTGAAGGCCTTCTACCCATTGCCCAACCTCAACGTGCCGCCAAACACGTTTCCCAACTTTGCCATCTCCAGTCCTCAGGTCATCACCAGCAACCAGTTCGGCGTCAGGGCTGACCACACGTTTGCTAACAACGATAACTTGTACGGCGCCTTCTATTACATTCAGCCCCATGAGACCTTTCCAACCTCACTGCTGACGGGCGCGCAAGTTCTCACTAACAAAGCTCGCGTGATCGCGGTGGGCTACACTCACCTGTTCGGTCCCACCTTGCTCGCTTCTTTCCACTACGGGTACAACTATACGAATTATGGCAGCACGAACACTCCCGGTGGCGAGGCGTTGTTGAACGCGACCGGCCAAGCAGCGTTAGAGCCAGTCCGCGACGGTATTCCCATTGTCCCGCAGATCAGTCTGTCGCCGCGCCTCGGGGGCACCGGGCAATTTGCCATTCCGCTGGGACCCATCCGCGGGCAAGAGTTCAGCGTCGACGTCCAGAAAATTAAGGCTGCCCACACCTTCAGCGCGGGCTTTATGCTCTACCACATCCACAGCTTTGACGACGGCTGGGGCCAAGCGACCAGCTTCAACCAGTTCCCCTCGAGCGCGACTTACGGTCAGGGCCTCAATGTCTCGAGTACGGGTGATGGCCTTGCCAGCATGCTGCTGAATCTGCCTTCTAGCCTCTTCGGCTTTGTTGGCGCCACCTATGCCGACGACAAGACTAACTGGACTGGATACTACCTGCAGGACAAATGGCAGGCGTCCCGAAAGCTCAACATCCAGATTGGCATTCGCTATGACTACGTTCCACCGGCCCATTACAAGAACAACCAGGTGTCAGGCTGGAACCCGGATTGCCCGGTGCCTGCCACGCGGGCACTGCCGTATTCCGCCGATGCCATCGAATTGGAGAACGCCTGTTTTCTGATTCCCGTTCCGTTCCCGACCCCTCCCACCAGCACGTTGCCCAACGGGCAAGTTGTAACCAACCCGTCGTGGCCGTTCCCTACTGTGCGGCAGACCTACTTTGACCCGAAGTATAACGGCTGGCAGCCGCGGTTCGGGTTTGCTTACAGCGCCGACCAGAAGACGGTGGTCCGGGGAGCGTTCACGATGTTTACCGATCACAACAATACGCTAGTGCAGGAGTCCCAGGACCCACGTATTGCCTGGCCGTTTGGCGCCGGAATTAGCTTCGGAGGGTTGAACAAGGGCATAGTGAACTGCCAGTCTCCGAACCTGAACCTGAGCCAGACCTGCTGGAGCAACCCACCGGCCGCCGCCCAGTTCCTGCCGCCCATCAGCTATGCCCCGGCCTTCGCCTTTGGAGCTACCCCGCGGCTCAAGATTCCGTATGCCATGGAATACAACTTGAGCGTTGAGCGGCAATTTACGCCCAACTTGACAGGTACGATCAGTTATGTAGGGTCTGAGTCAAGGCACCTGTTCATCCAGCCCATGTACAACGCGCCCCTTCCACAACTGATGGGACCAGGCCCTGTGGCGCCTCGAACACCCTTCCCCTTCTTTGGACAATTCCCTACGGACACGAACTCCGGAGTAGCCAGCTACAACTCGCTCCAGGTCAAGGTTCAGAAACGATTCTCCCAGGGACTGACCTTCCTCGGTTCGTACACTTATTCCCATTGCTTGTCCATCCAGGACGAAGGGCAATCGGGAAGTATCCAGAACCCGTACAACTGGAGCGCAGACAAGGGAAGTTGCGACTTTAACATTCCACACATTTTTGTCTTCAGCTACGCTTACCAAATCCCTTACGGCAGAGGTATGCACTGGGGCAGTAGTGCCAGCGGAGTGGAGAATGCCATCCTGGGCGGTTGGCAGATCAGCGGCATCACCACGGCAGAAAGCGGTTTGCCGTTCACAGCCACCGCCAACGCCACTGACGTTGCCAACATCAATCCCTCCAGCGAAACCGAGCGAGCGAACGTAACCGGGGCGCCCCTCCTACCCTCGGGATTCGTACAGAGCGCCCAGGCCTGGTATAACCCGGCGGCTTTCGTCACTCCGGCGTCCTATACGTTCGGCAACGTGGGTCGCAATACAATGAGAGGACCCAAGTCCATCACGTGGGACTTCGCCTTGCTCAAGAATTTCCGCCTCACCGAGGCCTTGCAGCTCCAGTTTCGGTCGGAGTTCTTCAACATCTTCAATAATGTTAATCTCGCCCCTCCAGGAGGTGGCGCGAGCGGAGGCTTCTCGACCCTAGGGGGAGAGAGCCGAACAGCCGTTAATGGTGCGAATTTCATGCACATCTTCAGTGCGGCGGCTTCGAGAGAAATCCAGTTCTCGTTGAAGTTCCTTTGGTGAGTGTCAAGAAATCGACACCTACGGCGAGTGGCTAAATTTAGCTCTAGTGGCTAGTGGATGGGTGGCGCATACATCGCGCATTTTGCGATGTATACGATTTTGAAGATCGCACACATGGCAAGAAGCAGCCATGTGTGCGCCAACCAGAGAGGCGGGTGAGGGGGTCAGTTCGACCGCCGGCCGAGTTTGGGTGTGCTTTGCCGCGCCATACTTGTCCATGAGCGTCCCAACGTAGCGGATCTGCGAATTGCAGCGCAAACAGACCGAAGCTGAAAAGGCGGCATGGGACCCTGCTGCCAACCTGCCGGTTGGGAACGAAATTCCGCCGGTAGCGTGGCGCGGGAGAGCAACGGGGGCAACGAGGGTTCAGGGGGGTTCAAGATAACGTAGTAACCCCTCACCCGGCTAGCGCCGGCTGGTGAAAGCGCCGGTCGCGATCCACCCTCTCCCCTCGGGAGAGGGCCAATGACTAATCAGATGGATGTTCGGTGCCGGCACTCCGTTCTTGTGTCTTTCATCCTCGCAACCAAGGGCCAATGACTAATCAGATGGATGCTCGGTGCCGGATCCACCTATCCCGGCCCACGTACATCTTGATTCTCAGCCTTCTGCCAGGCGCAACCGTACCCAGGACTTCGTCGTCCCAAACCAATCCACCGTCCAAATCAACGCTCGAACAGTCGGAACCCTCCGGCCAGGGCCAGCAGCAAGCCGACGCTGCCTACCAAAAAGGGATGCAGCTTCTCGGCGAAAAGCGGTACGTCGACGCGCTGCGCGAGTTCCAGATGGTCGAGCAGATTGCGCCCCAAATTCCTCAGGGCCCGAGCGGACAGGGAATTGCGCTGGCGTTGATGGGCAAACCAGACGAAGCGATCAAGGCTCTTCAGAAGGCACTCCAGATTGATCCGAGTTTCTGGGTGGCGCGGAGGGAACTGGGAATTGTGGAGTGGCACCTGGGTAGAAAGGAAGAGGCCGCAAAGGAGCTGCGGCAGATTATCGAACTGTATCCCAACGACGAGGCCGCCAATTCGATCCTAGGCCAGTACGAGTTCGAGCATCAGAACTACGCTCGGGCTCTTGCCTTTTTTTCTAAGGTGTCAGCTCAGGTGGAGGTGGACTCGAGGCTGGCCATCATGCAAGCAAGTGCCTTCCTGAAAACCGGTCAAGAGGACTCGGCCCGCGAAAAACTCCAGCAGCTGGTGGGCCGTCCAGGACTCTCGCGCGAGGACACCTTCCAACTCGCTTGGCTGCTCGGGGAGGCCAAGCTCTATAAACGGGCTATCGAAGCGTTCAATTCGCTGCCCGGGGATTACCCGAACCGTTTCACCCGGAATTACGGCCTGGCTCTTGCTTACTTCGAGGATGAGCAATACTCCCCGTGTGTGGAAACCTTGAAGCAGCTTCAGACCGAGGGAATTACTCGGCCGGAACTGTTCAGCCTGTTGGGTGTGGCCGAGGAAAAGGCTGGTCACACCAAGGAAGCTTACGACGCCTTCCGGGAAGGAATCCTGGCGAACCCCCAGGATCCGCAAAACTACCTCAACATCGCGACGCTCGCCAGCCAGCATCTGAACTACGACCTGGCCATTCAGATCCTTTCTTCAGGAATAGAACGGGTCCCCAGTTCCCACGACTTGATCTTAAGCCGGGGGATTGCTCACACGCTGAAAGCGCAATTCGCTCAAGCTCACGCGGACTACGAGCGCGCCATCCAAATTGCTCCGCGGGATCCGGGAAATTATGTGGCTCTTGGAATATCCCAGCTCGAAGAAGGCGACCTGGACAATGCCATTAGTGCTTTTAAGAAGGCGGGAGACCTGGGGTCGAAGGACCCACAGCCTTACTATTTCCTGGCCGAGGCGTTAATCCAGAAGGGCGCGGAGCCCGAAACGCCTCCCTTCAAACAGGCGCGCCAGGCCACCGACACGGCCCTTTCCCTGGACCCGAATTTCGCTTACGCTTACCTTGACCGCGCCAAACTGGCGCTCCGAGCGCAGGAGATCGACCAGGCTGTGCGCGACTTGGAGCGCGCCCAAGCGCTGGACCCGAAGTCGCAATCGATCACATATTTGCTGGCCCAGACGTACAAGCGAAGGGGTGAGAAAGAAAAGGCCGAAAGGCTCTTTGCCCGTGTGAAGGAGTCCAGCGACCGCGAGGCACGCCAATTTCGCGAGGATTCGCTCACGCAGGCCCTGGTCGTTATTTCAAGCAATGATCACTCGAGTTCTCCCAGATAGAGGAGATGGCGATTCGTGGCGGCAATGGACTGCGTCCATGTAGAGCATGGAAATTCACTTGACCACAGCCCTTGGTCGCAATGGCGACAGAGGGTGTCGCGCGAAGCGGGACGGGTGAGGGGGTCGCAGGACTATTTTCGAAACAGCAAGTGGCCGGGCCGCGGCTCAGAAACCCTCAGGCCGTATTGCGCGGATTACGGTCACCAGGTAGCGGTTCACGTTTGGACCGTCCTGGCCGTTTTGATGGTGGCAGCGGGCGGGCGTGCTCGCACAGAGCAAGACTGTGGCGCCCAGATCGAGAACGTCATGGCGTTGCTCAACCAGCAGAAAGGGCGGGAGGCCCAGCAGTTGGCGTTGACAGCGACCAAAGCCTGCCCTAGGGAGCCGGCGGCTTACAACATGCTTGGCATGACCTATGA
>Ga0306922_10003803_pt1 | contig 14187 bp, 16 predicted proteins | sample sta12Cox44000082_FD_203758 | JGI IMG/M metagenome (GOLD analysis project Ga0306922, IMG submission 203758) | Lab enrichment of tropical soil microbial communities from Luquillo Experimental Forest, Puerto Rico - statoxic.12C.oxic.44.000.082 (v2)... | ecosystem: Environmental > Terrestrial >... | reverse complement strand
GCAGAATCTCATCCTAACCCAGATGTTGACTCCGGCCTTAGTACGTTGTCGGTATCGAGCCCCGTTGTCGGTATCGAGCCCGCGCAACGCAAAAGGAAGACGCTGGGAGACCGCACTGATTCCTTCCACCACCAAACTTTGTTCACGCACCGCCAGGGCCGCGCATTCGGTCCAGCCGCTGTGAATGTCGGTCAGCGTGAGGGTATGGACGAAGTTGCCGCCCTCCTTCACTCCGCCGCAGTGCTCAACCAGGTCGCATTCGAAATAGCCGGGCGGCGGATCGCCCCAGTCAGCGAAGGTCCGCACCGGCACACTCTGTCTGACGGCCGAGCCGGTGCCCCAACGCCGCCGGCGCGTACGTCCGGTCGCTTCGCGCTGCGGGCGCAGCAGACGGTCGATGGTTGCGGCGCTGATCTCGAGCAGCCGGCTTCTCACCACCGGGTCGAGCTGGAGATGGCCGTGCCGTTCCATTGCCTCGATCAGAACCGGGATGAGAACTCGCAGCCGCTTGCCGCAGATGCGATCAGCCGCCTCCCACAACACCGCCAGCGCCTGATGCACCGCCTCGTCGTAGAGTCGCTCCCGCTGGCGAGGTTTTGCTGGCGCTGATGAACGGTTCAACTCGCGTAGCGCGTGCTTGCGGTGATATCCGGTTACTCGGACGAACTCGGCCAGGATCTGCCGTCGCTCGCGACGATCGCTGCTCCCCTGATATCGCTGCCTGATCGCATCCTTAAGCTCTCGGCGTGTCGCCATCTCAGTTGCCTCGCCATCTCCTCCACCACCCCGCAGCCGTTCCGCTGCCGGGTAGCAGTTTACGTGAGGCAACCGACCTCGACCCGGTAACAAAAATCGTGAGTCAATGCGTCAGACAGAAATAGTTGACGCGGCGCAGATGAAGGTTAAATGAGCAGGTGCGCCGCTCACAGCCGGTGCACGCGCCTGCCTGACGCAACTTGATCCCAATTAACGCTCAGACCAAATGCTCAGCATCTCCGAGCTCCCCACTCCCGCAACCTCTCACCCGAAGCCCACAGGCCCTCTGGTCCGCTGGCCTTCATCAAGGGCAGCCCTATTGAATGCCCATAGCCGACGCGGCTCAGTTCAACGAATTGTATCCGAAATGCTCAGTCTCATAGCGGGTTAAACTGCAACTAGGCCAACACCGTCGCATTAGCCACCCTCTGAGCACTTCGGATACAATCCTATTCGTTTCGTCATGTTATCGTCTACTAACTGAAGGAGTAGGGGGCCCACCGTCACTTGCGGGTCCCGTAGGGCTGTCCATCAGAATCAATTGATCCGCGGTCGGTAGGCTTTGCCTTCGACTCAAAGCTCGAGCACACTGACTTCATGCTGCGCTGACCGTAGTGCTTCAGGCCAGTGATCATCGCCTCGATCCAGCCGGGGCAAGGGACGCGGTCAACAGGACGGCATTCGGGAAAGACGGTCGGGTACTGCATTTCGAGGCGAGTGACCACCCTTTGGTTCAACTGCGTGGCGTCGAGCGGATGGATGCCGTGAATCGTGCGCCACTCAGCGCAGTAGGCGCGCACGGCGCGGTCCTGCTGCTGAACAGCAAAGACGGGCGGAAGTGCACCGTTCCCGATCGTGCTCGCTATCAAGGCGAGGGCGAGAGCCATTATAGGGATGAGACGCCTCAGCAATCGAGGCACACCACAAAATTACATGAATCCTACCCAATAGCCCAAACCCAGGTGTTTACAGGTTATGCCTGAACATGACGAATTCATCGATGCGAGTGCGGAGAATCTGTCGGCGATCGCGACTCAATTAGCCGCGCTATCTCCCGGATGCTCTTTCCCTGCCGTCTCAAGACCCGGATCTCCACCGCTTCCGCCACCAGCATGAGGCCCTCCCACTCGGAGTAGCCCACGCCAGGGTGGGTCAGTTTTCAATCGGCGACCCGGATCAGTTTTCCACCGGCAGCAACACTTCATCGGGCGATGCTGCGAACCGGGTCCGCGTAGCCATGGTTCAATTCCGCAATCGCGATGCGCCTCGCCATGCGTCCGGCTCAACAGCCGGTACTCGCGGAATCGTGGCTGGGCCCCCAACCCTGAATCTTGACGCTCAGATCGCCAAGAGCTTTATTGGCTGAAGCCGGAGATGAAGGGCAAGGACAAACCTAAAGCCACAACAGTTGATACGTAACTCAGCAATCAGTCACTCCGCGGCACTCGCCTTGGTTGGCTGGTACTTGATGCTACCGCCAACTCAGAAAGACCTGGACTATACTTGCGGCGCACATAATCCAAGCGGATTAGCGCCGGCCCCGGTTAAAACTCCCCCAGAGACTGCCACGGCAATGGACTATGCAAGTTGGCTTCTTGCAAGGGCGAGTGGGGATCATGAGACGGGATTGGAGACGTTCAGCAAGCGGCGTTGCGACAAAGAAGCGATCGAAATTCAACCGGATGCATCACTGTCTTACTGGCTTCGCGTAGACGCGTTTGAGGGCCTCGGCCAATGTCAAGCCGGTTTGTCATCGCTCGCAGCGCATCGGGGCGGCCCTACTCAGAAAGAGCGCAAAACAATCGCCGAAGCCATGGCATCGGTGTGGGGCAAGCAAGCATCCCAAATGGCCGACGCGACATTGAAAGCCAGGATGGATCAGGAACTTTCTGCGATATGCATTGCCAGCGACGATCCGCGTCTCACGGACTGATCGGCATCGGCACGCACGACGGCCAACCCAAAAACCGAGCCGAACCCAAAAATCTGATAGCGGTTAGGGCGTTAACTAACTGCGCTTTGGTTGCCTTGAGTACCTTGAGCAGGCGCGCGTATGGAATCGCCATCGCGCGGCACGACAGTGTAAATTGCACAAGGCTCGTCGCATGGAGATTGCGCGCTTAGATGTCAACCCTCGATGCGCAAAGGCGCGCGCGCGTCGAAGCCGGCTGGCGAGTCAGGCGAAGCTCCTAATACTCTGGCCGGTCAGCTAACGTCAGAAGCGCAAGCCAAAAAGAAATGAGAAATCAAACCAATGGGGGGACAAAGTCGCCCTTCGCTTAGAGCCACGGACAGGCCAAGCGTCAACAGGCGCGGGCGGGCCGCAGAAGAAGCGTATCGCCGTTGGTCAGAGAAACGCGCCGCGCGGTGCTGATCCGTGAGTGGGGCGGCATCAAACACCAGGTGGTAGTGCTGGAGCAGAGCTTCAGTTATCGGGGCAAGCACTATCGCTCACTCTCGGAAGTGGCGCGGCTCATTACCGGCAGCCGCTGGTCGGGACCGCTGTTCTTCGGCCTCAAGCCGCATGCGCAGCGGGAGGCCGGCAATGGAGCACGCTAAGCACCCGTTGCGCCGCTGCGCGGTCTATACGGAACCTTTCGTCTGGAAATGGCAGTTTCCTTCGGCGAGCCAAAATGCTTTGATACCGCTCGCCTGGCTCGAAGCGGCGCGCCGTCCGACAGGGGACCAGGGCGGCGCGGGGGTGATTGGCGTCGACGTCGCCGGGCCAGGCAAGAGCCTCGAGCAGGACCTCGATTCCCGTCGCAAGCTCCGGCCGGTCGAAGAATCAACGAAATCGTTGAAGGGACCCGGCTCGTGGGCCAACAGAGAGAAATTGCTGAAAATCGCCCTAGTAGTCTGCATTGGTGCGTTCTCCGGTACCCTTCGACGGCGATAAACCCACAGGAATGCGGCAATATTCGCCAGGTGTGACGAGGAAAGCTGAAAGACCAGACTGGCTGCTGGAGCGAGGTGGATTTGATGGGATGGACCGCTCCCCGTTCGATAACGGCCTCAATGGGCCACGATGGTACCTTCGACCATCGACCACAGAACGAGGGAGGGTCCGAAGATGAAGATCACTATTGTCGGGATCGATTTGGCAAAGAACGCGTTCCGGCTCCACGGCTGTGATGAGGAGGGTCGGGCAGTGCTACGCAAACAGCTCACGCGCGGACAACTGCTGGCCTTCATTGCCCAGCTGCCGGCTTGCACGGTGGCGATGGAAGCTTGCGCGAGCGCGCACTACTGGGCGCGCGAGATCGAGCAGCTGGGTCATCGAGTGCGGTTGATCAATCCGCGATTCGTCAAGCCCTACGTCAAAGCCAACAAGAACGACGCCAGCGATGCCGAGGCGATCTGCGAAGCCGCCGGCCGCCGGTCGATGCGCTTCGTGCCGGTCAAGACTGCGGCGCAGCTCGAAGTGCAGGCGCTGCACCGGGTCCGCCAGCAGTTGGTGAAAAGCCGCACCGCCTTGATCAACCAGGTGCGCGGCCTGCTGGCGGAGCACGGCATCGTGATTTCGCAAGGCCGCGCTCAGCTTCAGCGCGCCCTGCCGCGAATCCTCGAGGATGCTGACCATCGGCTGAGTGGCATCATGCGTGAGATCCTCAGCGAGATTGGCGAGCGGCTCAAATTCATCGAGGCGCGGCTGCACCAGTACGAACTCCACATCGAGCGGCTGTTCCGTCAGGACCCACGCTGCCGGCGACTGGCCGAGGTCGCAGGCGTGGGTCCACTGATCGCGACCGCCCTGGTGGCGGCCGTGGGCAATGCGGCTGAGTTCAAGAACGGACGAGAGCTGGCGGCCTATCTGGGCCTGGTCCCGCGCCATCGCGCCACCGGCGGCCGCACCCAAATGCTGGGGATCAGCAAGCGCGGCGATCGCTACCTGCGCAGCCTGCTGATTCATGGTGCCCGCGCAGCGCTGTGGACGATTGCACGCCGTGGCGATCAACGCAGTGCCTGGGCCGCACGGCTCAAACTCCGCCGGGGCAGCAATGTCGCGGCGGTCGCGCTGGCCCACAAGAATGCGCGAGTGCTGTGGGCCTTACTCAGCAGAGGCGAAGGTTATCGAGGGGCACCATGTTCCCCACGCATGGCCCAGGCTGCTGGTTGAGAGGAAGGCATCAACAGGAGAATCCAGTATTCGATCCGAATATAAAGTTCCAGTCTCCATGAGTAAGCTGTCCGATAGCCGCAGCGCCGGACCACCGTTAAGGTACGCGCGCAGCGCGCTGGCTGAGGCCGCCCTTGACCGCGGCCCGGCCCTGCGGCTGTGGGCGATTACGCAGTCGCGTTGCGACTGCTGCACGGTGCAGCCATTTCATACTCGCAGAGCAACAGCGTGTATCGAATCTGCTGTTACCAGCCAGAGATTGCGCAGGCCTAACTGGAGAGCTGCATGGCGAACCGGTCGGACCGGCACCTTCCAAACCTGTCGATGGTTCAGGGCCGTAAATAAGAGGCCGTGGATTTGATTGAGGTGAAGGTGCGCGGATTTCCATCAGGGCCCAGGGCAAATCGCTTCATGCCCACCTCAGAGGCCGAATATATGAACGCAACCGGAGCATCGCCGTTCAGAAGTTTCCCAAAGGTCTTGCGCTCGGGAGCGGTCCATATATGAACCATCGAGACCCTTCATTTCGAGCTCTTTCGGCGATTTGGTGAGCATCAGGATTCTCTGCGAGAAAAATCGCCCTAGCTGAAAAGATTCTGCAAGTGTCCAGGGCCGAGAGATTGGCTCAATCTAGGCGCTTTTCGGGACGGGCCTTCTGTCGCCAACAGAGCTATGTGTCTGTCCGCTAGCGAGGGAGGCGGGCAGTCATGAGCCGATCGTTGTCGGAGTATGAGCAGGGAGAAGCTGGCGGCCGAAATCGCCGCGCTGGAATCGCTCGATGTTGCACAACTGAAGGCGCGCTGGCGGACTCTGTATGAGACCGAGGCGCCTTCCCGCTTCAGCCGCGAGCTGCTGATTCGAGCGATGGTCTGCCGCATGCAGGAGCGGGCGCTGGGCGGGCCTAAACCAACTACCCGGCGCCAGTTTCCAGCGCGTAGCCGCCGATGCACGTGCTCGGCGACCACTTAAGCTTGTGGTGGTGCGCAAGCTCGAACCGGGTGCGGTGCTAATCCGGGAGTGAACGGCAGTCAAACATACGGTGATGGTGCTGGAAGGCGGCTTCAGTTCGATAGCGTCGGCAAGGCGCGGGTCGTAAGGAGCATTGACGACTTGGAAATAGTCGATGCTCAAGGGTTGAGGCTTGATGGAGAAAGAAAGTTATACACGATAATCAAGCTCGAAATGGAATCCCAAATCTCAGCAGGCCCTAGTGAGCGCATGGCTGTTGCGCACGCTCGTTTCCAAGAAAATTCCGAGCCTCCGCCGGGGTAAGATCCCGCCCTGCGGTTTGACAGGCGACGCGGACGAGGTCGTCAAGCTTCAGGCGCCACAGTCTTACCGTCCCATCATAAGCACTGGTGATAGCCCACTGACTATCCTTCGAAAAGCCGACATCCGTTACGCTCGCTTCATGGCCGCGCAATACGATAGGTGCTGCACCCGGGTTGAGCGGATCCCAGAGACGGATCGTGCGATCCTCACTGGCCGACGCTAACCACCGGCTGTCGGGGCTGAAAGATACTGATGTGATTCTCCCTGCGTGACCGGTGAGTTCTACCGGTTTCGATGTGCCGGGATTCGCTAGGTCGAGCAGCTTGAGAGTCTGGTCCCAGGATCCGAATGCCACCCAGCGGTTATTGTCGCTGAAAGCTGCTAGCGGGACGCGATCCTTGAATGTCAGTTCAGCTATAAGTTTCGGCTCCGACCCGGCGTCGAGATTCCACAACCTGCCCTTCTGATCGTAACTAGCGGTCGCGACCCACCGCAAATCGGGGCTGAACACAACCTGGTAGACGACGTTGCCGTGCGGGAGCACACGCGGACCTGCACATGGATTCGGTGATGCCAAGTCCCACAAGCGCGCTGAGGTCCCCTGGGCTGCCGTTGCCAGAAAGCGTCCATCGGCACTGAAAGCCGGCTCTCGGACCCCCTCGCCTTGGCTGCAGCGATACCGCGGCTCCAAGGCGGGCTGCTCGACCGAAACGTCCCAGATATTCACATTGCCGCCCCCCGTCCCACTCACGAGCCAGCGATTGTCCGGACTGAACCGCAAGGTTCTGACGTCTCCCCACTCGTTCTCAAAAAGACTTAGCGGCCGCTTCGACAAATCTGCCAGGCTCCAAAGGTTGATCACTCCCTTGTCCTGGCTCTTGGCCGCAAGCCAGCGCCCGTCAGGGCTGAACGCTATGGCGTGCGAAGGGCTGGGAATCGGCAGTTCACGTACCGGGTGACGTGGATCCTTGCTGGACCAGAGCACAAGCTTCGGATCGTCGATACTCGATGTGGCAATCCAGTTGCCATCGGAATTGACGGCCATCCCGATGATCATTGGTTTGACCTGTCCGCGCAACACGACAGGGTCGACTAGCGGGTCGGGAACTTCCCAGAGTCGCGCAACCGGCTCATCCCCCAACGTGACGAGATGGCGCGGTGGCGAACCGGGGCTGAAAATTACCTTCGTCAGTGGTAAATCCTGACCGCGCAGCAACACTGAAGGAAGGGTCGAATCAGCCAAATCCCACAAGCGCGCGGTCGCGTCGGCCGAGCCGCTCGCAAGCCACCGGCCGTCATCACTGAAAACTACGGAATTCACGGCAGCTCTATGCCCTTTCAAAGCAATCGGTTCCTTGCGTGATCCGCTGAGATCCCATAGCAAGATGTTCGACGAACTAATACTTCCCATCGCCAGCCAGCGGTTGTCGGGACTCAGGCCTAACGTGACAATCCATCCCAAGCTGCTGCTGTAAGGCCCGAGGACATGTTGCGGCGGGTTCTCCTGTGTCAAATCCCAAACTTCCGCGACGTAGCCGTATGCAACAGCCACGCGCGTTTCATCCGCATTGAAGGCGATGGCCAGCAGGGAATCCTCGACGAGAGCCGTCGCATGGGAAAGGCGCCTAGGAGCCTGACGCGGAAAATCCCTCGATAGGTCCCACAACCGAACAGGAGCGCCAAATTCCTTGCACCCACCGGTGCAGCTGGTTGCAAGCCATCGCCCTTTGGCACTGAACAAGACCTGCATGACCGGCACGTCATCCTTCCACGCGTCGCAAGGTTCTTCCTGCGGCCCGTCAATGGACATCCTCCATATGCAGATGTTGCCGCGCTGCGTCCCGAAGACAAGCCAGTCGCTGTTCGGGCTCAGTGCCAGGGACTGTATGGCTCCATACCGGCCTTCGTCGAATACTCGAGCTTGCTTTGCCCCTTCCGTCGTCAGGCGCCAGAGTCGAACCGTGCCGTCGGCAGCACCGCTGACCAGCCAACGACCGTCGGAGCTGAAGGCAAGCCCATGAACCGCTCCCTTGTGTCCATCGAGCGCGAATACTAGGCTAGTCGGGTCGATAGGGCTGAGATCCCAGAGTCGAATCGCGCCTTCCTCGCTTCCGGTAGCCAGCCAGCGCCCGTCGCGCGAAAACGCAGCCGTGCGGGTGGCCCGCTCATGCCCGTGTAACGGACGCCCCCCGATCGTCTGAAGCTGCCGTCGGAGCCCATCGATTGCAGTCAGCGTCCCCCCCTTTTCGTCCTCGCTCAGAGCGGCGGCCCGTACGCTCAGGAGAAGACTCTGCTGTGGTTTCATTCCAATGTCGCTAGTATGCCTAGCGATCTGCTGCACCTCACCTACCTTCCGGTTGGCGTCCTCTGCCTTCCGCCACTGCCAGCCCGCTAACAACAGCATCAGCAAGATTGTGAAAGATCCTAAAAGGCTGACATTCTTGATGGTTTTCTGCTTGTCTGCGGCCCTCTTATAAGCTTCGGCAGCGTTCTTCTGCTCTTGCGCAATTCGCTCGGCATCATGTACCCGCCGTTCCTGCTCTTCCTTCGCGGCGGCATCGCGGGCCTGCTGCGCCCCGCGGCAAGCACTGAGGTAGGCTCGTTCGACAGACGCCTCGGGTAACGAGAAGCGCGAATTTCCCGCCAGCGCCTCGGCGTCCTTTAGACGGGCATTGCGGTGAACTAGCAGGTCATCGCGCCGGCCTCCTTGGTCCCATTCCTCGGCAGCGCGCAGCAAACTTTCCAGCAAGCGAAGCCTGTCCCGGTCCTCCATCAGCCAGTCGCTGAGCAGTGGCCAAGTACGAAGCAGCGCCTCGTGGGCCACCTCGGTAGTCTCGCGCCCCTGGGAGTCACGGTCGGTGACCAGGAGCCGCGCATCGATGAAGCGGTGGAGCAGCGCGAGAACGCGACGTGGCAGCTCGTCGATCAGGGCGCGACGGCGAGCATAGGCCCCTTCGGCATTGATCCGCACCATGGTGGGGACAAAGGCCGCGTGCAGAGCCTCCAGTTCATCCTGGGTCGGGTTCGCCTCCGTGATGATGCGTTCGGCTTCTTCGCGGACAGCGCCGTCCAACCGGCCGACAGATTCGTATTCGTCCAGCGTCAAGCGGCCGTCACTGCTGCAACGCTCATACAGCCGGCGCAGAGTGAAGGCCAGCAGCGGTAGTGCATCGCGGGTTCCGGTATCACCCACCATAGCCTCGACCAACCCATCCTCAAGCTGCAACCCGGCCAGGCGCGCGGGGCCTCGGATGATCTCGGGGAAACTGCGCAGCGGCATGGGGTCGATGGGCACTGCACGATAGCGGAAATGGTGCGAATACTCGCTGTCCTGCAGTACAGGATGGTCTTGGAAGCGGTCGAGGAAATCCGAGCGCAGGGTGGCGACTACCATAAGTCGGGGACCGCCGATCTCGAGCGCGGCGCGTAGCAGTCGGAGAAAGCGGGCAGCGGCCTGCGCGGGCGTGTAACCGAATAGCTCTTCAGCCTGATCGATCGTAAGCAACACCGTAGCTTCGGGCTGCCCCGCGGTGAGCGCCAGATCCCGGACAAGGTTGAGCAGGGCAGGACCGTCCACTGGCGTCTGTTCGGCAGCTTCGTGCAGGTCGGTACGGATCGTGCTCCAATCGCGCGGATGGCCATGTGCCTTAGAGGCTGCCGCAAGCGACAGCGCCAACTCGTCAAGCGGTTCCACTTGGGGTCGGAGTGGCGGCGCAGGCAGCCATTCGCCAGACTTTTTCCGGAGTCGGGGGATTATACCGGCCCGGACCAGCGAAGACTTGCCACTGCCCGAAGCGCCAAGCAGGAGCACGAGACGCGCCACCTCGCTGCCCTGGCGCCGGAGTGCTTCTAGGGTTTCGAGGGCCTTGAGAACGTCTTCGCCACGCCCAAAAAAGACCGCTGCATCCTGCTCCTGAAATGCTAGCAGACCCGGATAGGGCGGACGTTTGGGATCGAAATCAAAAACATCCAGCGGATCGAGCCCTCTTTCGAGGAGGCCCATTCGCAACCGCTCATAGCCCTCCGTCCGCTGAACGGTGAGGTCGATTTGCTGGATGTCACTGAATACGCCACCGGCGTCGCAGGCCTGAATCTTGACAGGGAATATGGCTTTCCCTCGTTCCCGGGCCTGTACCAGCTCAGCAAAGCACCACTTGGAGGCCAGCCAGTTCGGCGTCAACAACGCAATCACGGCCTGACACTGGCGCAGCTTTTGATAGAGCGTCTGCTCCCACCCAGTACCTCCCTTAATGCCAGCCTCCGGATCGAAGTCGAGGAAAAGAGACGTGTGACCCAGCCCCTCTAGCCAAACCTTCATCTCTGCCGCCACCGTGTTGTCGGCGCTGCTGTGACTAATGAATATTGCGGTCATTGTCCTATTCCACGATGCACTGGCAGACGAAAACTGCGATGTCACCAAGGCTATGGTTTGGCTGGTACCGCTGCCTCGAGGTGAGCCAAGGCTTCGACATAATGTCCCGCCGCATATGCAGCGAGACCATCCCTGTATTCGGTCTCGACGATCGAACTAGGCATCACACGATCGTCGGGCACTCTCATCAGGAGACCGGTCGCCAGTATGCTGGCTTGCAACTCATCCACCGTCGGACTCATACACTCGACCTGCGAGGCTTTGATGAACCACGACAGCTTGTTGGCAACATCTCTGCTCAACGGACCACACGGAATGGTAGCGCCAGTCCTTGCCGCCGTTGCGAGATGTGCATCACGCGACCCTGCGAATACTGGGACACAGGTTTTCGAGATCAGACACCCGATCACTATCCCTGCTATCATTCTGCTCGAGATACGCATTGCCCTTCCCTCCTGTAGGAGAGGCGCTCGATGACAGTTAGATTGGATCAGGTGCACGTGGCGTTTGAAGGACTCGCCGCTAATCAGTCAAGTAGGCGCGGAGCAATCGGCGTACCACCAAACGAGTCGAGATGTAGCGTGATTAGTTACGAGCAAGTGCAAATTCGGCTTAGCAGCAAGTGCTAAGAAGTGTGCCAAGTTTGCAGCGATCAGATCCTTTATACCGATTCCAAATCGGCTTTACTCTAATCGTGATCGCTTTCACGATGGTCCCTGTTGCGCGTTGCCACAGCCGCTTTTAAATTCCCGCAATAGGCGGTGCGCCGAGAGGAGCCGGGACCTCGTCGGCTGCGTGGGCGAGCGGCCCTATCGTGATTTAATGTGATTTGATCCTAACGGTCCGCTTGATTTTTTCGGCAGAGCGTCAGTGAAGGAGGCCAGTATGGCGTGGGTAACAACCTTCGATGAAAGCGAGGCCACCGGGAGATTGGCTGAGGTCTATGCCGAGCTTAAAAAGGCTCCGCTCGCCGGCGGGCGCGTCCCAAACATCATGAAGTGCATGGGCCTGAGACCCGAAGCACTGATGCGCGTGTGGCGGCTAAACATGGCGATCACTTTGGCGCTTCGACCCTGGGCCGCCGGCGCGAGGAAATGATCGCGACCGCGGTCTCCGCTTTGAACCATTGTCACTATTGAACATCGGCCCACGCAGAGTTTCTGCGTACCGAAACCGGTGACCACGCCCTGGTCAAACATCTAAAGACGGATCCGGCCAATGCACGGCTGGAACCACAGGACAAAGCGATGATCGACTTCGCGCTCAAGCTCACGCGTGAACCGTCATCGGTCAAAGGCGAGGACCTCGACGTGCTCAAACAGCGCGGTTTCAGTGAGGAACAGGTGGTGGATATCGTGCTCATCACCTGTACTTTCAACTTCATGGACCGCCTCGCCGACGGGCTCGGCGTGGAGCTCGATCCCCAGATGCAACGGTAGGTTGAGAAGAATGCCGACAAAGGGTAATCGTCGCGGCTGCCGATGCGCACTCCAAAGCGAGGGGCCTACGACTGTCTTTTTCTGGAAGCTGACTTTCCGAACCGAACCCGAGACCGTCAGGAGGTCAGAAGAACCGGCGCTTCCCATCAGCCGCTCCGTGAGAGCTGCGTAAGCTACGCAGCCGCGCGCGGAATCTCGCCCCAGCCTCCCAGCATGTCGCGCTCGCACGTTATCCCCTTGACATGTTGCATTTAGCCAGATAGGTAATTAGCCTGACGGCTAAATAATGATGTCTTCAAGCGTTAGTGACGGGTTGCTCGACGCAACCTTCGGTGCTCTCGCCGACCCAACCCGGCGCGCGATTCTCGTCCGGCTCGCTCGTGGCAATGCGACGGTCGGGGAGCTCGCCAAGCCGTTTGACTTCGCGTTGCCGACTATCTCGCGCCATCTGAAAGTTCTCGAACAGGCGCGGCTGATCGAGAAACGAAAAAATGCATCGCGGCGAGAGTGCAAGCTGCGTGTGGAGCCGTTACAGCAAGCATCGAAGTGGATCGACACGTACACAGCGTTTTGGGAAGCGACCCTGGAGTCCTTAAAAGAATTTGCGATTGGCGAGCGCACCCGGCGAAGTGCGCGGCGCTTTAAGGGACGATGACGTCTACTACAGACTTCCCGCGCGATCGAGTGGTCGGCGTTAGGCGCCGAATTCGCGCGTCACGAGCGTTCCTGTTCAAGGCGTGGACCGACCCTGTCCGATTCGTTCGTTGGTTTGGGCCTAAAGCCTGGACCGTAGACCGGTGCGAGCTTGATGCGCGCCCTGGCGGTACCTGGCGCGCATGGTTGAAGCGAAGCGATGGGGCAAGCATCTGCGTCGGCGGCGTCTACACGGATGTGGAACCCGACCAGCGGATTGTTTTTACCTGGGACAACGACACTCAGGGGCGGCCGTCGAACACGTTGTCGATCGTGACGGTTGAGTTTCTCGATTGCGTAGACGAGGTCGAAGTTTGCATCACACATCGCGAGCTCAACACAGGCCAAGCGGTGGATATGGACGTTGGCTGGAACAGCACGCTCGACTCACTCGAAGAATACGTAACCAGAGAGGGAGACTACCATTCCCCTTTCCCAACAGAGGAGGAAGATTGATGAGTTCAAAATATAGCGGCGGATGCAATTGCGGCGCGATTCGGTACGAGATCGAGGCGGAACCCTTGATGGCCGGATATTGTTAATGCCGCGACTGCCAGCACCAGAGCGGCACGGGCCACGGTTCCCATATCGGGTTTCCCAGTACCGCAGTCAAGCTCCAGGGCAAAGCGACGCATTGGGAAAAAGCCACGGATAGCGGCAACATCGCGACCCGCGCCTTTTGTCCAACCTGCGGTTCGCCGGTTTATTCGACTAACTCCGGCATGCCTGACTTTTTTGTAGTAGAGGCGGGAAGTCTCGACGACCCGGCCCGCTTCACGCCACAAATGGTTGTGTATACCTCAAGCGGCCTCGCTTGGGACCATTTGGACCCGGCACTGCCACGATTTAACAAGATGCCAGCGATGCCGCGCTAAAGATAATCATCCGATGGCTTATGATGAATCACTGGCGGCCAGGGTGCGGCAATCATTGGCCGGTCGGCCGGACGTGGAAGAAAAGCCGATGTTCGGTGGGCTTACTTTCATGGTCGCCGGCAACATGTGCTGCGGGGTGAATCGGGACGACTTGATAATTCGCCTCGATGCCGGAACCGCGGTTGAAGATCTGCACAGTCCGCAAGTTCGTGCGTGGGATTTCATGAAACGACCAATGCGTGGGATTTTTGCTGTGAGTCCGCCGGGCTGTGCCACGCAGAAGACGGTCGATCGCTGGGTCGAATTGGCGCTCAGACATGCCCTTTCTCTGCCACCGAAACCGAAGACCGGCGCGAAGCCGCGGCGACAGCGTGCTCGGTAGAGTTTCCATTCTTAACGGAGGCTGAAGAAGGTCGCGAAAGCTCCCACGAAGCAGAATACGGGCGACCTTGATCCCAGTTTCATGCGAGTGGTCGCTGCCTTCACCGATGACCCCGATGTCAGCCGAGGAAGGATGTTCGGTTCCAGCTCGGTCCTGACGGTGAACGGGAGAATTTTTGCGATGCTCGTCAAGCAAAGGTTTGTCGCCAAGCTCCCGAGGGAGAGGGTCGATCAGCTCGTTAGCGGCGGTCGCGGTGAATACTTCGACCCAGGCTACGGCCG
>Ga0306922_10003801_pt1 | contig 14193 bp, 14 predicted proteins | sample sta12Cox44000082_FD_203758 | JGI IMG/M metagenome (GOLD analysis project Ga0306922, IMG submission 203758) | Lab enrichment of tropical soil microbial communities from Luquillo Experimental Forest, Puerto Rico - statoxic.12C.oxic.44.000.082 (v2)... | ecosystem: Environmental > Terrestrial >... | reverse complement strand
GATGCGCAAGCTCGACCGGGCCGAGATCGGCAAGCGCGTGCAGCAGGCGGCCGATATCCTCGGCATGCAGGACTATCTCAAGCGCAAGCCCCGCCAGCTTTCCGGCGGGCAGCGCCAGCGCGTGGCGCTCGGCCGTGCCATCGTGCGCCACCCGCAGGTGTTCCTGTTCGACGAGCCGCTCTCCAATCTCGACGCGAAGCTTCGCGTGCAAATGCGCGTGGAGCTCAAGAAGCTTCACAGCCGGCTCAGCACCACCGCCATCTATGTGACCCACGATCAGGTGGAGGCGATGACCCTCGGCGATCGCGTGGTGGTGATGAAGGATGGAATGGTCCAGCAGGTGGGCGAGCCGCTCGAGCTCTACAACGCTCCGATCAACCGCTTCGTCGCCGGCTTCATCGGCTCGCCGGGGATGAATTTCGCGACCGTCCGGATGAGCGGCGCGAAAGACGGGCTGCGGGCGGACAATGCCGGCTTGCGCATCGACGTGCCGGCCGAGATCGGTCTGCGGCTTTCGCCCTACGCAGGCCGCGATGTCACCATGGGCATCCGGCCGGAAGATGTGCGGGTTGCCAACGGCAGCGATCCGGCCGGGCTGTGCTTCGACGCAGTGGTCGAGGTGGTGGAGAAGCTAGGCTCCGAAATCCTGCTCGACTTGCAGGTGGGCGACCAGACCATGGTGGCGGCGGTGGACCCGACCGTCCGCGCCAAACGTGGCGACAAGCTCCGCTTCGCGCTGCGACCCGACCGGCTCCACTTCTTCGACACGACGTCCCAGGCGGCAATCTGACGAGAGGGACACCCGTACCGGCTACCCGGACGCGTAGACCTTTACCAGCTCGGCGTGCGCCCACTTCACCGCGTCCTCGGCCGGCATGCCCTGCACCGCTTTCGCGTACATGTCGGTGATGATGTATTTCGATATGACCTCGGCGGCCTTGCGGCCCGACGGGCCCGGCCAGCCTGGCGCCCGCGCGGTGAGGATCACATCCTTGAACGGCGCCATTACCGGGTCTTCGTTCCAGAGCGGGTGCGTCGACCACGCACGCGCCGCGGGAATCGAAAATCCCTTCTGCGATACGAACCATTTCTCGAACACCGGCCGCGAGCTGAGCCAGCGCAAGAAGTCCTTGGCGGCTTTCTGATTCTTCGAATAGCCCATTACCATGTGGGTCTGCGGCGGATGCAGCGTCGCCGCGCCGGCTGTGCCCTTGGGATAGGGCGCGTGCAGGATGTCGTCCTTGAGCGGCGCGCCTTTCTCCGTCAAATATTGGTCCGGCTTGCGCAGCGCCTCAATGTAGATCGAAGCGGCGTTGCTGGTGGCGCAGATCGTGCCGGCGATGAACGCGCGGTTGTTGCTCGAATCGTCCCAGGCGAGGCCGCCCTCGTCGTGCGCATCCTTCCAGAAGCCGGCCATGAACTTGACTGATTCAAGCGTCTCCCGGCTATCGAGCGCCGCGGTCCGGCCGTCCGCCTCGACCTCCTTGCCGCCCCACGACCACAGGTACGGATAGGTGAACGCGGGCGCGTCGTTATAGGTGTGGCCGAGCGTCTGGCCGATCGGCCGGCCCTTCGCCTTGAGCAGCTTGCCCGCGCGGCGATACTGCTCCCAACTCTCTGGAAACTTGCCGACGCCAATCTCGTTGAACCAGGATTTGCGATAGCACAGCAGGATGCCGAGCGCGCACCACGGCACCCCGAGCCAGCCGCGCTCGCCTTTCGCCACCGTCGGGAAGATGTCGTAGAAGCCGCCCTGCTGGCCGCCGATCTCATCGGCGACGTCGCTCACGTCCGCCAGGCTCTCGGCGTAGAGGTGCGGCCAGTTGTGCATGGCGTGGATGATGTCGGCGCCGGCGCCGGACTGGATCGCCGAGGTGATGCGCGCCTGCAGGTCGTTGCCGTTGATGGTCTCGAATGTGATCTTGAGCCCCAGCGCTTTCTCCGCTTGCGGCAGCAACTCCTGGCGCAGCAGCGTGTCGGAGGCGGGAACGAAATCGCCGAGCCGCAGCCAGTGCAGCGTGGTGCTTTGGGCGTAGGCAGGCGCCCGGCCGCTGGCCAGGATGCCGGCCAGCGCACCGCTACCGACCAGCGCGCCGCCCGAAGTCTTGAGCAATTTGCGACGATCAATTCTCACGGGGGTCCCTCGGCTTTGCAGGATGGATTGAGCGAAGCGAAACCTATCATGGCTGTGCCGAGCTTTCTGGGAGAAAAGTTCTACGGGGAAGCTTTAGCGTGTTCCCGATTGCCGGCTCCCGACGCGCGAGCCACATATCGCGAGCACCGCCGAACGCAAGTGTCGATAGCGCCAGAAGAAAACCGCGCTCTATCAAGGACGCGATGCCTGCCGATGGCTGAGCGCTGCCGCTGAAAGGAACAGGGTCGACAGCGTTTTTCTTTACCAGCGTGTGGCAGAGCTTTGCCCTCTCATGACGACGAGAGGCTGTTCCCTGTTCCCAGTTGCCGGAGACATCCCGCTGACCCCACAGCCGAGCCGTGCTACCCTTGCCGCCGCGCCCTCATGAGGGAGGGGCATATGACAGCCATTGCACGACGGAAATTGTTGGCGGCGCTTGCCGGCGCGGCAGCATGGCCGATCGCGGCCAGTGCGCAGCAGGCTGAGCGGATGAGGCGGATCGGCGTGCTCATGAACCGAGCGGCGGATGACCCGCGAGGACAGCACGAGCTGGCGGCGTTTCAAAAGGCCTTACAGCAATTGGGCTGGAGCAACGGTGGCAATCTGCGGATCGATACGCGCTGGGGCCAGAATGATGTCGACCGCAATCGCCGATACGCGGCGGAACTGATCGCGCTCGCACCGCATGCCGTCCTGGCCAGCGGCACCCAGAGCGTGGCCGCGTTGCAACATGCCAGCCGCACCTTGCCGATCGTGTTCGTGGCTGTCTCCGATCCGGTCGGTGCTCCTTTGGTCGATACGCTGGCCCGGCCGCGTGGCAATGCGACCGGCTTCATGACTTTCGAGTACAGGTTGAGCGGAAAATGGCTGGAGCTTCTCAAGGAGATCGCGCCGGGCGTGAGGCGAACAGCCGTGCTGCGGGATGCTGCCAACCCTGCTGGAGTTGCCCAGTTCGTCGCCATTGGGGCCGCGGCGCAGTCGCTGAAGGTAGAGATACACCCGATCGATATACGCGATGCCGGCGAGATCGAAAACGCCGTCGCGGCCTTCGCCCACTCTCCGGACGGCGGCTTGATCGTGACCCCGAGTGCATCGGTGTGGGTTCATCACGATCTGATCATCGCGCTTGCGGCCCGGTATAAGCTGCCGGCGGTCTATTCTTCGCGCGACGAGGTCACCACCCACAGTGGCCTGATCTCCTACGGGCCTGATATCGTCGATCAGTACCGGCGCGCGGCCGGCTACGTCGATCGCATCCTCAAGGGTGAAAAGCCTGCCGATCTGCCGGTCCAGGCGCCAACCAAATACGAGCTGGTGATCAATCTCAAGACCGCCAAAGCGCTCGCCCTCAACGTGCCGCCTTCGCTGCTCGCCCGTGCCGACGAGGTCATCGAATGAATCGTCGCGAAATGATCGCGGGGCTCGCGGGCACGGGAGCCTGGCCGCTTGCCGCGCGCGCGCAGCATGATAGCGGTGTCCACCGGATTGGATATCTTGCCCTCACGTCAGCTTCTTTCCACAAACCCTATGGAGATGCATTTCGTCGAGGTCTTCAAGAACTTGGCTACATTGAGGGCAAGAATCTGGAGATCGAGGCTCGATATGCCGATGGAGACACCGACCGCCTCCCTGGCTTGGTGGCTGAGCTTGTAGATCTCAACGTGGTGCTTGTGACCTATGCAACCGGGGTTGCGGTCGCGCAGCGCGCGACATCAACGATTCCAATCGTAATGGCGTCTCAAGGCGATGCTGTCGCCTCGGGGCTGGTCGCCAGCCTTGCACGCCCTGGCGGCAATGTGACCGGGTCCACCTTCTTCAATCCGCAACTCATGGCCAAACGAGTAGAACTGCTCAAGGAGGCCGTGCCCTCATTAAGCCGAGCGGGCGTTCTGCTGATGGAGGGTAGCCAAGTGAATGGTCCGATACTTGCGGAAATGGCACTCAGAGCCAAGGCATTGGCGCTAGAGCTGCAAACATTCGAGATGGGCACACCGCAGGAGTTAACAACTTTTTTTCGGACGTGGGCAGACAATCAGATTGGCGGACTGGTAGTTGCTGACCATGGCATTTTGCTGCTGAATATCGCCGCAATCGTCAGCCTTGCAGCAAAACACCGCATTCCTTCGGTCGGGCCTGTAGAACTAGCTCGAAGCAATGGCCTTTTGGCATACGGAGTGGATTTTTTCGACCAATTCCACCGTGCTGCGGTTTTCGTTGATAACATTTTCAAGGGTGCAAAAGCCGGTGACATTCCGATAGAGCAATCGACAAAGTTTATCACTCTCGCAAACATGAAGACGGCCAAGGCGCTTGGGATCGAACTACCAACATCAATCCTTCTACGCGCCGATGAGGTTATCGAATGAGACGACGCGATCTCCTCACGCTGCTCGCCGGCGCGGCAGCGTGGCCGCTCGCGGCGCGCGCGCAAGACCCGGAGAAGTTGCGCCGGGTTGTTGTATTGATGGGAATTGCGAACGATGCTGAAGCGCAGGCCCGTGTGCAGGCGTTGCGTCAAGAGCTACAGGGGTCCGGATGGACCGAGGGGCGCAATATCCAAATCGACTACATTTTCGCGAATGGTGACGTCGAGCGCATGAATGTCAACGCGAAAGAGGCAGTCGCGTCGCGGCCTGATCTCATCCTTGCGGTGACCAATCCCGCGTTACAGGCGATCCGAAATGCAACTCATGGTCAGCCGATTTTGTTTTTGCAGGTCTCGGACCCGGTCGGCGGAGGGTTTGTGGAAAGCCTCGCGCATCCAGGAGGCAACATCACCGGATTCACCAATTTCGAACCCGATATCGGGGGCAAATGGCTGCAGACGCTTAAGGAAGTTGCACCTGCTGTCGAACGCGTGGCAGTGGTTCTGCATCCTGAGACATCGGCCCATGCCGGGTTTTTGCGGGCCGCACAAACCGCATCGGTGGCCCTGGGGATAAGGGTTACCCCGCTCGGTGTGCGACGAAATCGCGCGCGCCATTGCGCAATTTGCCCTCCTGCCGAAGGGCGGCCTGATTGTGGCACCGCATCCCCTGACCCGGGGCCAACTGACTGTCGACCTGGCCGCACACCATAGGCTGCCTGCGATCTATCCATTTGGCTTTCATGCCAGAGAGGGCGGACTCGTTTCCTATGGGATCGACCAGATCGATCAGTGGCGGCGTGCGGCCACCTATGTCGATCGTATTCTTCGTGGCACCAATCCCGCGAACCTGCCGGTCCAGCAGCCGACGAAATATGAGCTGATGATCAATCTCAAGACCGCCAGGGCGCTCGGCCTTGAGGTATCGCCGATGCTGCTGGGCCGGGCCGACGAGGTCATTGAATGAACCGGCGCGAGCTCATCGCGGGGCTCGCCGGCGCCGCGTGGTGGCCGACCGCGGCGCGCGCGCAGCAGCCGGCGAAGCTGCCGACGATCGGCTTCCTGGGTGCGAGCACGCCTGCCGGCTGGAGCCAATGGGTCCCGGCTTTTGAACGGCGACTGCGCGAGCTTGGCTGGATCGAAGGCCGCACTGTCGCAATTGAGTATCGCTGGGCAGAGGGACGCAGCGAGCGCTATGCCGAAATTGCAGCCGAGTTTGTCCGGCTGAAAGTTGACGTCATTGTCACGGTCGGAAGTGCAGTCGCTGCCGCAAAGCAGGCGACAACGGTCATCCCTATCGTATTCGCGGTGGCGGTGGACCCGCTCGGCAGCGGCATGGTCGCGGGTTTGGCGCGACCGGGCGGCAATGTCACCGGCCTGTCGGTCCAGTCGGCCGATCTCGCCGACAAACGACTCGAAATTTTGCACGAGCTCGTTCCCAATCTCCGCCGACTGGCGATCATGGGCAATGCCGGCTATCGCGCGGCCGCGCTGGAGATGGACGAGGCTCGGGCAGCGGCCCGTATGCTCGGCATCGACGCCACTACGCTCGAAATCCGACGCGCGGAGGATATTGCATCCGCCATTGATGGGCTCAGGGACCGTGCGGACGCGCTCTATGTCTGTACTGACGCTCTCATAAATGCCAACCACGTGCGCATCAACACTTTGGCGCTGGGCATGCATCTGCCGACGATGCACGGCCCTCGGGAGCACGCGGCATCGGGAGGTCTTGTGTCCTATGGGCCAAACTACCCAGACCTGTTTCGGCGCTCCGCCGACTATGTCGACAGGATTCTCCGCGGAACGAAGCCGGCCGACCTTCCGGTGGAGCAGCCTACCAAGTTTGATCTCGTCATCAATCTGACCACCGCCAAGGCGCTAGGTCTGACCGTGCCGGACAAGCTGCTCGCACTGGCCGACGAGGTCATCGAATGAGGCGCCGTCAGTTCATCACACTTCTCGGCGGCGCGGCGGCTTGGCCGCTTGGGGCGCGCGCAGCAGGCGGCGATGCCGGTGATCGGGTTTGACGAACATGAGTGAATTCTGGCCCCCCTCACCCGGAATGGCCGCGCGAAGCGCGCCCATTCCGACCTCTCCCCGGCGGGGAGAGGTGAAGAGCGGCTGTGTCAGCCTTATCGTAATATGCTCTACGGGCAGCGCATGTGGTTCGGTCAACTGAAACGGCGTGAGCTCATTACGCTGCTCGGTGGCGCAGCCAGCTGCCCGTATTTTCGTGCAATCGTTCCAGGAGAGGATTGTCATGCGTGATCGGGGGTTGATTGCCGCATTTATGCTTACGGCGATGCTGGTGCTGGCAAACGCCACCGCCAGGGCATTCGATGAGGCCAAATATCCGGACTGGACGGGCCAATGGAGAAGACCCGCCGGGGTCGGCAATCAATGGGACACGAGCAAGCCCGTGTCGAAGCAGGAAGCTCCGCTGACCGCGGAGTACCAGGCCGTCTTCGAGGCCAACCTCGCGGACCAGGCCGCGGGCGGACAGGGGACTGATCCGACCTACACCTGCATCCCGGACGGCATGCCGCGGGCGATGAATGTGATTTTCCCAATGGAGATCATCATCCAGCCGAACGTCACCCACATAATCATTGAATATCTGAGCATGCTGCGCCGCATCTACACCGACGGACGCAACTGGCCAATCGACAAGAATCCGTCCTTCATGGGCTATTCAATCGGCAAATGGATCGATGAGGATGGTGACGGCAGATACGACTTGCTCGAAGTTGAAACGCGCGATCTGAAAGGCCCGCGCGCCTTCGATGCCAGCGGCATTCCTCTGCACGCAGACAATGAGACCATTGTCAAGGAGCGGATCCATCTCGATAAGGCCAGCCCGAACATTTTGCATGACGAGGTGACGACGTTCGACCATGCGCTGACCCGTCCGTGGACAGTGATCAAGAGCTACCATCGCGTACCCAATCCGATCTGGATCGAAGCCATTTGTGCTGAAGGCAACCAGCACGTGCGTGTTGGCTCAGAGACTTATATGTTCAGCGCCGACGGCCTTCTGATGCCCGCCAAGAAAAACCAGCCGCCTCCGGATCTGAAATATTTCAACCAGACGCGGAAGTGACCTGCATTTCTCGCAGGCGGCGCACCGCATACGACGCGATCATCTAGAGTAAGAAGAAGGAGGAAGCCCCATGCGATACAAGCCGAAAAGCACTGCCGCGCTTCACATAGCGCTTGGCGGTCTGCCGAATAAGATGCCGGTCGAGCTTGACCCAGGCGTCGGAGTGTCTGCAAAGACCGTCGGCGAGCTGCGGAACCTGCCGGCATGGCCGGAGAATCTTGTGATAACAACCCCGCAGCAGCGTTATCCGGAAAGCGCAATAAAGGTCAGCAAGGCGACCGGAGCGAAGCGCGTCACTCCGAAACCATAAGGATCGCCTTAACGCCGATGCTGCCGATCGGGGCGGTCATCAAGATCGATGCCCGCCCGGCCGGATGGCTATTCCCCCGCCCAGCCGGAATGGACTGAGATAGCCAACCCGTTTGTTTGAAATTGCGCAAGAAAGCGCCGATAAAATGGGGTGCCCGCACCCTGATGTCGTTGCGCGCAATCGCAACGATCGATCTCAGCGCGTCGCCAGCTTGTTGTACGCCGCGATCGCACGCTTGAGGTCGTCGGTTTCAACGCATGGGATCAGACAAATCTCTTCCAGTATCGCAAGCTGCTGCTCGGCTTTGGCGGACTCTCCGAGCACCAGATAAAGCTCACCGAGGTGCTCGTGGGCGCTGCGGTGGCGCCGATTGAGCAGTATAGCCTCCTGGTAATGCTGCATCGCCGGGCCCAGCTGCCGCAGCCGGCGATACGCGTATCCGATGTAGTTCTGGATATCGGCGTTGCGAGGGTCGCGCAGAGCGGCGAGCTTGAGCGCGGCGAGCGCCCCATTCCAATCCTCGGCGACCAGCGCCTTTTTGCCCGCCGCGAAATCCGGGTCGAGCTGTGCCCAGTCCGCCTCGGATCCCATCAATCCCATGGTGGTGCAGATGGGCCAGTCTTCGTTCGCCAGCTTCGGCTCGGACGCCCCAAGCCCGGCCGCAATCACGTTGCGCCAGTCCGGCGCACGGGCTGCGTAAACGACGCACGCTGCGACAAGCGCACCCAAAACTGCTGCCAAGCCGATCCGGCGGATCATCGGGGTCGATCTGTCCTACTTGCCAGTGAGGAACGCCTTGGCTTCCGTGGTTTCAGACCGCTCCGTATCCGCGTTCTTGGCCAGGCTCACAAGCTTGCCATAGTATTCCAATGCCTTCTGGCGATCGCCCGCCGCATTCGCGGCGCGCGCTATGCCCAGCAACACGCGATAGCGGTTGGGGGTCTGTTCCAGCGCAGTCTCAAACTCGCGCAGGGCGGCAGCGGGCTGGCCCGTCTCGAGCAGCAGCTCGGCATAGAGCTCGCGCATCGGATAGAGCCTGTTTTCCATCGCCACGTGCTTGACACTGCCGTCCTCACCCTCGGCAGCAGCGCGCATGAGCTTAACAGCCCGATCGTGGGCGCCGTCCCTGAGCGCGATCCAGGCGGAAATCGCAAGCATCTGCTCTTCCGACCGATCGGCCCAATACGACTGGTTGGCGCGCTCGAGCGCGGCGCGAAGGTCCTTGATGGCATCGATCTCCGCTTTGGCGCCTGCGACATCGCCGCTGCGCGCCCATTCCGAGACCGCGGGTGAAACGAGCGAGCGAATCCGGCTGCGGATACTGCGTCGGCGCGAACGCAAGCGCGGCGGCGCCGGCCCAATCCGCGCGCTCCAGCACATAGCGCGCCGGCATGGCGTTCTTGGCCGTGAAGTTGACGAAGTTGATGGGGCGGTCGCCGCGGTCCGCCGTGGCGAGCGACTTCTCGGTAAGCGCCTTGGCCTTGGCGTCCTGCGCGAGCTGCAAGTGCGCGTAGACCGAGAAATCCGCAGCATGATAATAGTCGGGCTGGATCTCCATGGCCGACGCGTTCGACGCAATCGATTCCTCCCACATGCCGACCATTGAGTAGATGTGCGACGGCATGTGCCGGGCGTGCGGCACCGCCGGCGCGATACCGGCGTAGCGCTGGGCGGCGGGGATGCCCTGTTCCGCGAGCGGATGATAGTCGTAGGCGTGAATGAGAAAATGCGTCACGCCCGGATGCTGCGGGTTCTGCTCGTACAGCTTTTCCAGAATTGCCGCCGACTTGCGCTGACTGGAATAGGTGGTGTCGGCCGGGGACGCCGACGCTTGCAGGGTGAGCGCATAGAAAACCTGAGCCTCGTAATCGTCGGGGTAGCGCTGCGCCATTTGCTCCATCGCCATGTTATAGGCGGCGAGCCGGGCATTGACCGGGGTCTTGTCGTGGTCGCGGTAGTAGGCGCTCAACGCCTCGATCCAGGCCCGCTCCCGCTCTGTCCTGGCACCGATCGCGCGCGCCTTTTCGAGCGCGGCCCAGCCGGCTTCCGCCTCGGCCCGCGTCGGCGTGGTGGCAAGCGAGTTGCCGAGATAGTCGAGCGCGATGCCCCAATAGGCGATCGCGCACCCGGGATCCTGCTGCAGGACTCCCTCGAACGTCTTGCGCGCGTAGATGAACCAGTACGAATGGATCATCGCGACGCCGCGCTCGAAGTCGGCCTGCACCTTGGGATCGCAGGAGGTGGGGAAACTCAGCTTTCCAAGCTTCTCGTCCTGCTGGCCGAGGGCGCCGAAGCTCAGCGCTGCGGTGATGCCGGCGACAAGTATCAGACACTTCCGCTTCATGAATACCTCCGGGCGCACGATCTCCAATGACCGCCGTACTGGGTTGATGCAAGACACGGGTTCGCAAATGGACGCCGGCCGAGGGCATCGAGCAATGCTGTTCTGAAGTCAGAATTTCGGCACCGCCCCATCGGCAGCTTCGCGGATGGGCATGTTACACCGGCCATGCACAAATGTGGAGGGAAATCACCGCGCGGGGCTTATCGCGTGCAGGTCCGGTCTATCGACGTTTCGACGATTTCAAGCACTTCGACAACTACTGGATCCCACTTTTGGGCGGTCAAGCTCCCGCGCCAGGTTTTTGCACATCTCTTCCTGAAGACCGGCGAACTCCTCCTGAAGACTGCGAACGGCATTGCGCGAGCGCATTCGAGAGCAGCTCCCCATACGGGCTGAGACGCACGATTCCATCTGACGGCTCGGGGCTGCGCCATCCGCGGTATGCGCCGGTGAACAGCTCATGACTCCCGGCATCAGGCTGAGCGAGCCTCATGCGGCGGCATGTCGGCAGCCGGCGGAAGCCGCATAAGTTCGAAGGGGGCGGAGTCTCGTTTTGACCTAATCGGTCATTAGCGGGCCAGTTTTGCTGTGATGCACAACACGACCCTTCGACGGTGTGGTAGGGTGTGATCCTCGCATCGAGGGAATGCCCATGAGGCGCCGCGAGTTCATCACCCTGCTCGGCGGTGCGGCGTCAGCTTGGCCGTCAGCGGCGCGCACTCAACAGGCGGCGATCCCGGTAATTGGGCTTCTCGATCCCGGATCGGTCGATTCCTCGGCGCGTAAACTCGCCGGTTTTGTCAAAGGCCTCAACTCGGCCGGCTATATCGACGGTAAGAACGTCGCGATCGAATACCACTTGCTGGAGGGCCAATATGACCGGGTGCCCGAAGTGCTGGCCGACCTGGTCCATAAGTCCGTAGCAGCCATTGTCATACCCGGCTTTCAGGTCGCTGCACTGGTGGCTAAGGCTGCGACAGCGACGATCCCGATCGTCTTCGGGGTAGCCGAAGACCCCGTTAAGCTCGGACTCGTTGCCAACCTTGCGCGTCCTGGCGGCAATGCGACAGGGGTCAATTCGTTTGCTCAAGAGATCGGAGCCAAGCGTCTGCGGCTTCTCCATGAGCTCGTGCCGACGGCGCATCGAGTTGCCGTGCTCGTCAATCCGAACAATGCGTCAGCCACCGAGACGACGCTGCGCGACGTGCAGGACGCCGCCCCCGTTCTCGGTCTGCAAGTGATGATCCTCAACGCCACGACGATCGCCGAGATCAACTCGGCATTTGCCGCGCTGGCGCGGGATCGACCCGATGCGTTGTTTGTCGCGCCCGACGGATTTCTCAATAGTCGCGCAGTGCAGTTTGCGATCTTGTCGGCGCGAGATCCCCGAGGACACAGTCCCCTTTGAAGTGCCCCACTGTCTCCGGAGCCGGTGAACCATTGGCTTCCGCGGGCGACCAACGGTGCAGCGAGGCACGAAGTGTGCATCGCGTGGCGTGAAAGAAAGGGGAATTCCAATGAAAAAAGTACTCGTCGCTTTGGTCGCGACTCTCGTTGCGGTAAGCGTTGCTGGCTGCGTCGGCATCGGCAAGGGCAAGGCCCCCCCGCCCATCGTGACCAAGGGTTGACCTGATAAGTTTCTATCCCGTTGCTCCGGGTCTGGACATTGTTGGCGCACCTGCATGGTGGCCGCCAACAATGTCCGCTGTTGTTAGGCAGGCAGGCTAACCTCTTGCACATAACCTCGTGCAACGGCATGTCCGCAGCCGGTCGAAGCTGACATAGGAGCTCGGAAGGCGAGGTCGTGGTTTGACCCTGAGCGGGCAAACGCCGCGTCAAAATCCCGCAGCGCAACAAGCCCTGACTTGATGCTTGCCAATCCGCTATCCTGTCGCTCCATGCTTTGGGGCAATGGATGCTGAAGCGGCGTGATTTCGTCACCGTGCTCGGCGGCGCGGCGGCGGCTTGGCCGCTCGTGGCACGAGCGCAGCAACCAGTACCGGTGATTGGATTTCTAGGCATCGATACACCCGATGTCTTTGCCGCGCGTATCCGGGCGTTTCGTCAGGGCTTGAGTGAGACGGGCTACGTCGAGGGCCGCAACGTGGCATTGGCATTTCAATGGGCCGGCGGCAACAACGATCTACTGCCGACACTAGCCGACGAACTTGTTCGCCAGCGCGTATCCGTGCTGATCGCTGGAGGCACCACCCTCGCCGCACGCGCGGCCAAAGCCGCGACTACGACAATTCCGATTGTCTTTTACGTCGGAAGTGACCCGGTCAGTGTTGGTCTTGTTGCGAGTCTAGCCCGGCCGGGCGGCAACCTCACCGGTGTCACTCCCCTGGCCAATGAGCTGTTACCGAAGCGGCTTGAGTTGCTGCGCGAAATGGTGCCCGCGGCGACCAGCGTCGCGATACTGGTCAATCGACCCCTTGCTTCTTTCTCGCAGGCTTTGCAGGACTCCGCGCAAGCTCTTGGTCTCGAGCTGCATGTTTTGCGCGCCACCGCCGAACACGAATTCGATGCGGCCTTCTTGAAAGTGCTCGAACTGCGGGCTGGCGGGCTCATCATCGGGCCTGATCCGTACTTTGGGGGACGGCAGGAACAGCTCGGCACTCTTTCGGTCCACCACCGAGTGCCTGCCATCGGAGTCAATCGTAATTTCGTGGCGGCCGGCGGTCTGATGAGCTACGGCGCCAGCCTGACCGATATGTTCCGCCTTGTGGGAGTTTACGCGGGTCGCATTCTGAACGGCGACAAGCCGGCCGACCTGCCCGTACAGCAGGCGACCAACCTCGGGCTAATCGTCAATCTCAAGACCGCTAGAGTGCTCGGCCTCACGATCCCGGTCACGCTGCTCGGCCGTGCCGACGAGGTGATCGAGTAGTGGGTTTTGCTGCACCTGCTCACGTCGGCTCTTGGCACGAAGTGTGGGTGCCGGCATGTCCGCGATAACGCTGCTATTGGACGGTGAGCGGACTATGCCCGGACCACGCCCTTAAGGCATGCTAACGTCTCTCCGTTGCGTGGGAGGGTCGCATGGCAATCCATATCAAGCGACGCGATCTCATCACTCTGCTGAGCGGCGCGGCGACGTGGCCGCTAACGGCGCGCGCGCAGCAGCGCGATCGGCTGCGGCGGGTCGCAGTTGTGATGCAATACGTTGAGAGCGACTCGCAAGGACAACTGCGGGCCGCTGCGTTCCGAGACGGGTTGGAAAAGGCCGGGTGGGTCGCCGGCCGCAATATCGCCGTCGATTATCTCTGGGGAGTGCTGGACAGCGAGAGGACCCGCGGCATCACAGAGCAACTGCGGCAACAGGTGCCGGACGTGATCGCAATCAACAGCAGTAGGGGTCTGCGTGAGATCGAGTCGGCGGCTCCGGGAGTGCCGATCGTATTCATCGTGGTGAGCGAGCCGGTGGCGCAGGGTTTTGTGGCCAGCCTTGCGCATCCCGGCGGCAACATAACGGGTTTCTCGAATCTGGAGCCGACGGTCGGGGCGAAGTGGCTCGATCTGCTCAAGCAGGTCGCGCCACAAGTCACCCGTATTGCCTTTATCTACAATCCCGTTAATCCCGGTGCCAAAGTGACCTTGCAATCGACTCAGTCAGCGGCAAAACAATTCTCGTTTGATGTAATGGATGTGCCGGTGCGCGATAGCGCGGAGATCGAAGCGGCTATCGGGGAGCTTGCGCGAGAGCCGGGTGGTGCGCTGCTCATGCCGCCGGATCCGTTCACGGTGGGGCATCGCAAGCGTATCATCGAGTTGGCAGCACGCGACCGGCTGCCGCTGGTCGCAGCGGTGCGTTCCTTTGCCGACGAGGGCGGTCTCCTGGCCTATGGCGTCCATATCCCGGAGTTGTTCCGACAGGCCGCAGGCTATGTCGGCCGCATCCTGCGCGGTGAGATGCCCGGCGACCTTCCCGTGCAGC
>Ga0306922_10003799_pt1 | contig 14194 bp, 10 predicted proteins | sample sta12Cox44000082_FD_203758 | JGI IMG/M metagenome (GOLD analysis project Ga0306922, IMG submission 203758) | Lab enrichment of tropical soil microbial communities from Luquillo Experimental Forest, Puerto Rico - statoxic.12C.oxic.44.000.082 (v2)... | ecosystem: Environmental > Terrestrial >... | reverse complement strand
CCCCGTGCAAAAGCCAAAGGAGCGGACCCTAATCGGGCCAGCAGAGGCGCCGCTTAACCGGGCGACATCATCGCGGATTCGCGGGCGACTTCCCTCGGAATCCGCACACTACCAGGAGAACCCGCGCGACAAGTCCCGCGATGCGTATGATGTCCGCATCCTCCGAGCGCGGCTGGCAGCGGAGAACGATATTAAGGTCAGCAAGGCCGACCTGATGGAGCTTATCCGCCAAGTGGCCAAGCTCAAGGTGGGGCGCAAAGCTGCGCCGCGGAGCGGCGCGTAACTGTCCCTTTGGGGACAGTGCCAAGAAGGGGGAGGCCGCTTAAGCGGCCTCGACCAACTCATCGTCAACCGGCTTGAAGGGCAGCATCTCGATCGCTTCTAGCATCCGCGCCTTCTTGACCTCGATATACCTGCCGACGATACCCTCGGTCTTGTGGCCGGTAACCGCGTTGCGGGTTTTCTCCGCGATCTCGGTGTTGTTCTCCCACCAAGTCTGCACGGTGTTTCGGAACGAGTGATAAGGCTTGATCTTGCGGCCACCCTCGGCGGCGTTGGTGCCCTCAAGGGCCTCGGGGATCACGCCGGTTGAGCGTATCCAGGCCCGGATGATCTTGCCGCCCGTCTCTTTGCGAGAGCCGTTGGCATACGCCTTAAACTCCGAGAACAGAGCGCGCTCGCCACTCGCCTGCTTCTGGGCGACAAACTGCTCGTAGTAGATGGGTTGGCCGTCAGGGAGCCATGCTGGCGTTTCGAGAACCAGTCGCGCCAACGGCGTGTCCCTCTCGCTGTATTCGACCTTGAGCCACAACCCCTTCGGGCGGTTCTCCGGGCGGAACACGATGCACTTGACACCCTCGATCACCTTGAGGCCGTCAACGGTCGGGCAATCGAGGACTTCGCCGATGCGGGGGCCGGTCGTGATGCCGATGAGCAAGGGGAACATGATCTCAGGCGGCAACTTCTGGCTTGCGGCCTCGGTGAGTATCGCGTTGATCTGCTCGACCTCATAGGCTTTGCCCTTGCCGCCCTTGTCGAACCTGTCGCGCTCGAAGCCGAGCATCGGGTTGACGGTGATGATGCCGTGCTTCTTGGCGGCGGCGTAGCACGAGCTATAGATGCCCATGATCGTATCCGCCCGTTTCGAGTCGATGCCCTTACCACCCTCGTCCACAGGCCGTCGCAGATTCAGCCGATAATCCGTGAAGGGCTTGTGCGTCGTGATCTGCCGGGGATCGGTTACCTTGGCGAAATCCAGCAAGTCCCTCACCCGGTTCCGGTAGTCGCGGTAGGTGTTTAGGTTCTCCTGCTTGCCGTCGCGCCTCTGCTCGATCAGCCAGCCCTCCATGAAGGCATCGAGGGTCAGAGGCTCACCGAGGGTTTGCAGGGCAACGAGACTCGTCTCGATTTGCTGCGCCCCGCCCTGACGGCGAACTTGCAGGTCGGCGAGATTGAGACCCACAGGAAGCTGCTGGTCGATCGCCATGAACAGGGTGAAGGTCTGCTTGCTGTTCGGGTCGAAGACCTCAAAAGACCGCCACAGGTCGGGTTGCTGGGCGGCAGGCGGCGGTGCTGTCTCACCCTTGGCTACCGCTGCCTCGGCCTCGCCGAGCTTGCGCTTGAAGTCGGCGATGATCGGGAGTGCGGCATCCCTGGCTTTCTTGCCCGGATACTCGATGCCCTCGCGGATGATGGTATCGGATGAGCCGGTGCTTTGGGTCAGCGAAAACTTGCCGCCGAAGTAGGACTGTAGGGGCTTTGAGATCGGCACCCGAACCCGCCAGACATTGCTGCCCTGGCGCTTTTCGAGGTATTCTATCTTCTGCCCTTGACTGCTTCTCATGGTTGCACTCCTTGGGTTCCAACGACCGCAAAGATAGCAATTCACGAGGGGTTAGTCAAGGGCGCTTTGCACCAGTCTTTGCACCAGTCCTTGCACCGAAGCGTCGCAGAAATGCTCGAAAGTCAGGGGATCAGCGGGCTGGTGCATCGCCAGCGGAGAGGGAGGGACCCGCGACGCGGGAGGGTGAGGGGGATTCGGCTCGATCATGCTCACAGCCCGAGGATCGCCTTGGCGATGATGTTCTTCTGGATCTCGTTGGTGCCGCCGTAGATCGACACCTTGCGGGTATTGAAATAGGTCGGCGCGATCGGGCCGGCCCATTCGGGCCCGATCGGCGGCTCGTTCCAGCGCTCCTCCTCGTCATGTTCGGGCTGGTAGGGCAACGCATAAGGACCGACGATTTCGAGCAGCAGCTCGGTCGTCGCCTGCTGGATTTCCGATCCCTTGATCTTGAGGATCGAAGAGGCCGGGTCAGGCTTGTTGCCGACGCGGTTGCGCTCGGCAGCGACGACGCGCAACTGGGTCATCTCGAGCGCCTTCAGCTCGACCTCGACCGCGGCAAGCTTTTCGCGAAACCGTTCGTCGTCGATCAGCGGCTTGTCGCCGGCGCGCTCGGCCGCGGCAAGCTCCTTGATGCGGCGGATGCGTTCCTTGGAGAAGCCGACGCGGGCGATCCCGGTCCGCTCGCGGCCGAGCAGGTATTTGGCGTAGTCCCAACCCTTGTTTTCCTCGCCGACGAGATTTTCGGCCGGCACCTTGACGTCGTCGAAGAACACCTCGTTGACCTCGCGTCCCCCATCGATCGTGACGATCGGGCGAACCGTGATCCCCGGCGTCTTCATGTCGATCAGCAGGAACGAGATTCCCTCCTGTTTCTTGGCTTGGGGATCGGTGCGCACCAGGCAGAAGATCCAGTCGGCGTGCTGCGCCAAGGTCGTCCAGGTCTTCTGCCCGTTGACGACATAATGGGCACCGTCGCGCTTGGCTGCGGTGCGCAGCGAGGCGAGGTCGGAGCCGGCACCGGGCTCGGAAAAGCCCTGGCACCACCAATCATCGAGATTGGCTATGCGCGGCAGAAAGCGCTTCTTCTGCTCCTCGGAGCCGAAGGCGATCATCACCGGCCCGACCATCGTAACGCCGAAGCCGAGCGGCTGCGGCGCCGGTGTCAGCTGCAGCTCTTCCTGGAACATGTATTGCTGAACCGGGGTCCAGCCGGTGCCGCCCCATTCTGCCGGCCAGTTGGCCACCGCCCAGCCCTTCTTGTTGAGGATGCGTTGCCAGGTGACGATGTCGTCTTTGGCGAGCCCCTTATTGGCAATCATCTTGTCGTGGATGCTCGCCGGCAGCGCGGAGCGGAAGAATGCCCGCACCTCGTCGCGGAACGCGATCTCTTCGGTAGTGAAGCGGAGATCCATGAGGCGAACTCCTGTTTAAGAGGGTGCCGGTGAGGCGAAGCCGCGGCCTTCGGCGGCGAGACGGCTGATGCGAGTCGCGGGCCGCAAGGTCTCGTCGCCGGACCGCTCGGCGTAGAGGGTCAGCCGATCGCGGATCTGAGCGAGCCCCAGCCGATCGGCGTAATACATCGGTCCGCCGCGCCACACCGGCCAGCCATAGCCATACACCCAGATCACGTCGATGTCGCCGGGGCGCGTGGCGATGCCCTCTTCGAGAATGCGCGCCCCCTCGTTGACCATCGGGTAGACCATCCGCTCGACGATCTCCTCCGGCGGGATCGGCCGGCGGGCGATGCCGGCGCGGGAAGAGACCTCAAGGATGGTCCGCTCGACCTCGGGATCGGGCAGCGGGGTGCGCGATCCGGCCTCGTAGCGAAAATATCCCTTCCCGGTTTTCTGGCCGAAATGCCCGGCCTCGCAGAGAGCATCCTCGATCTCGTTGCGCTCGCCGCGTCCTTTGCGAATGCGCCAGCCGACATCGAGCCCGGCCATGTCGGCCATCGCAAACGGTCCCATCGGAAACCCGAACCCGGTAACCGCCGCATCCACCTCCTGTGGTAGCGCGCCTTCCAACAGCAGCCGCTCGGCTTCGACCGAGCGGCGCGCGAGCATCCGGTTGCCGACAAAGCCATAGCAGACGCCGACGGTGACCGGCACCTTGTCCAACCGTCGGCCGAGCGCCACGGCGGTGGCCACGGCGTCGGGTGCGGTCGCTGCGCCGCGGACGATCTCCAACAGCCGCATGACGTTCGCCGGGCTGAAGAAATGCGTACCGAGCACGTCCTGAGGTCTTTTTGTTGCGCGCGCAATCGCGTCGACATCGAGGGTCGAGGTGTTGGTGGCGAGCACCGCCCCCGCCTTTGCGATCCGGTCGAGATCGGCGAAGACCCGCTTTTTCAGGTCCATCTCTTCGAACACCGCCTCGATGACAAAATCGGCGGCGCCCACCGCGTCGAGCTCGGTGACGCCGTGGATCAGCGCCAAACGGTGCTCCATCTCGCCGGCAGCCAGTCCGCCGCGCGAGACGGTCGTACGATAATTAGCAGCAACCCGGTCGATGCCCCTTTGCAGCAGGTCGCGGCTGGTCTCGACGATCGTGACCGGAATGCCGGCATTAGCGAAACACATCGCGATGCCGCCACCCATCGTGCCGGCGCCGATCACCGCTGCTGTCGCCATCGGGCGCGGTTTCGTCCCGTCCGGTATGCCCGGCACTCTCGCTGCCTCGCGCTCTGCAAAGAAAATGTGGCGCTGCGCCTTTGATTGGTCGCCGGCGACCAGCTTGCGAAAGAGCTCGCCTTCGCGCTGCAGCCCTTCCTCGAACGGCAGGACGATGGCGTTGCGCACCGCCTCGACGCAAGCGGCCGGCGCCTCGCGACCGCGCAGCCGCCGGGTCAGCACCTCGGCGGCGTCGGCAAAGCCCTCTGCCACCAGCTTGTCGTCGCGGTCGCGGACGAGCCGCAAAGGCCGCCTATCGGCTACGATGCGACGGACAAAAGCTATCGCCCCGTCGGTGAGGTCCCCGTCGACAATTTCCTCGATTACTCCATCGGCGAACGCCTCGCGCGCCTCGATCGGGTCGCCGGTGACGATCATCTTGAGCGCTTTCTCGGGTCCGATCAGACGCGGCAGACGCTGGGTGCCGCCGGCGCCGGGCAATAGGCCGAGCTTGACCTCGGGCAGTCCGACGCGCGCTCCGGCAACAGCGACCCGAAAATGGCAAGCCAGCGCCAGCTCAAACCCACCCCCGAGCGCCGTTCCATGCAGTGCCGCGACCACCGGCTTCGGCATCGCCTCGATCGCAGCGATGACCTCCCCGAGCCCCGGCGCTTGCGGCGGCTTACCAAATTCGGTGATGTCGGCGCCGGCGAAGAAGGTACGGCCGGCACAAGCAATGATCACCGCCTCGACCGTCGCGTCGTCGCGGGTTCGGCGAAGCCCCTCGACAAGCCCGGCGCGCACCTCGTGCTTGAGCGCATTGACCGGCGGGTTATCGACCGTGACGACCGCAATCTCACCATCGCGGCGGAGATCGACGCTGGCGTTCATATTGCCCACCTTCACCTCCGGCCTGGTCGATGTTAGAGAGTAGACCCATCCGCCAGGTCGATGAAGGGCTAGAATCGGAGACACTCGTCTCCCGGCAGTAGTGCATCACTTTGGAAATTTCCCCCACTTTTGGTTGGCGGGTATTATAGAGACCACACCCCAGCCCGCGGGCTCAGTTGCCGCCGAGCCACAAGCAAAAATTGAATCGATTATTGCGTGTTGCTGCATCTGCAGCAAATCTACAGCAGAATCTCTCCTAAAGGTTGAAACCGCAAAAGGCCCAGTTTCGGCCGCCGTAGGGTTGGAGTATGAAATACGAATCGGGCAATTTTTAGATGGTGGTCATCGCAAGAACAACAATCGCATCTCCGATCTTTACGCATTACCTTCTCGGCCTGCGGCTTGACTCGAAAAGTGGAGGTCGTCAGGTTCGTTACAAGCAGGTGTGGCTATAGCGAGGGCTGATGCGCGGACGACTGGGCGTGTCGAGCAAGACCGCCGGCTGATGCCCATAACGGGTCGAACAGACGGCGCCAAGCTGCTCGAGGTTTGCGATGTCGCATTGCGGTTCGGCGGGATTGTCGCGCTCGACGGCGTGTCTTTCGAACTCGAAGAAGGCCAAATTCTCGGCCTGATCGGCCCGAACGGGGCTGGCAAGACGACCTTGTTCAACTGCTTGAGCCGCCTCTACACCCCCAATCGCGGAGATATCTTGTTCGAAGGGCGCTCGATGCTCGCCCGGCCGCCGCACCGCATCGCCGAAATTGGCATCGGACGGACCTTCCAGAACCTCGCGCTGTTCGCGCCGCAATCGGTGCTCGACAACGTCCGCATTGGCGCTCATGCCCATAGCCGGAGCGACTTCGTCAGCGACACGTTGCGCCTGCCCTGGGCGCGCCGGCAGGAGGCGGCGGTGAGCGAGACTGCCTGGTCGCTGCTCCATATGCTCGATCTCGAAGACGTGGCGCTGCGGCCGGCCGGCGGGTTGCCGCTCGGCACCCGCAAGCGGGTCGAGCTGGCGCGGGCGCTGGCCGGCCGGCCCAAGCTGCTGCTGCTCGACGAGCCGGCAAGCGGGCTCAATCATGAGGAAGTCAGCGGGCTCGGCGCTCTCATTCGCCGGGTGCGCGACGAGCGCCAGGTCACTGTGCTGGTGGTCGAGCATCACATGAATTTGGTCATGTCGGTTTCCGACAAGGTCGTGGCGCTCGATTTCGGCCGCAAGATCGCCGAGGGCACGCCCGCCGAGGTGCAGCTGGACGCGGCGGTCATCGAGGCCTATCTCGGCACCGGCCACAAGACCATCGATGCCGCTTCCGGCGGGAGTTCGGCCCGATGATGCTCGAGGTCAACGGTCTCGAGGCGTTCTACGGCGAGCAGCAGGCGCTGTTCGGGATCGGGTTTGGCCTCGACGAGGGCCGGGTGCGCACGCTGCTCGGGGCCAACGGCGCCGGCAAGACGACGGTTTTGCGCGCGCTGTGCGGCATGATCCGAACCGGCGGCGACATCCGCTTCGAGGGCAAGTGCATCGCCGGCTGGGCGACCGAGGACATCGTGCGGCTCGGCGTCGCCCACGTGCCGGACGGGCGCGGCACGTTCCTGCGCGTCACGGTCGAGGAGAACCTGCAGCTCGGCGCGATTACCCGGCGCGACCGCGTCGGCATCGCCGCGGATATCGAGCAAATCTATCACCATTTCCCGCGCCTCAAGGAGCGTCGGACGCAGCAGGCGGGCCTGCTCTCTGGCGGCGAGCAGCAGATGCTGGCGGTCGGACGGGCGCTGATGCTGCGGCCCCGCCTGATGCTGCTCGACGAACCCTCGTTTGGGCTGGCGCCGCTGATCGTCGAGGAACTGTTCGCCATCCTGCGCCAGGTCAACCGCGACACCGGGGTCGCGATGCTGATCGTCGAGCAGAACGCGGCGCTGGCACTCGAGCTCGCGGAGCATGCCTATCTGCTGGAAACCGGGCGCATCGTCATGGATGGACCATCCGAAGCAATCGGCGCCGACGAGGGCGTGCGCCGCGCCTATTTGGGGTATTGAAGCGGAGGCTGCGGATGCAATTGTTGCTGCAGCAGGTGATGGCGGGCCTCGCCAACGGGGCGATCTATGCCGGCATGGCGCTGGCGGTGGTGATGATCTTTCTAGCGATCGACCACCTCAACTTCGCGCAAGGCGAGATGGCCACATTTTCGGCCTATGTCGCCTGGCAGCTGCTCGCTTGGGGCACGCCGTACTGGGTGGCCTTCGTGGTCGTGGTGATCGTGTCTTTCATCGGCGGCGTCGCGATCGAACGGATCTTGTTCAAGCCGTTGCACCACGCATCGATATTCGCCAATCTCGTCGCCTTCTTCGCCTTGTTCAGCATCCTGAACAGCGCCGACGGCTATCTTTGGGATTACACGATCAAGACCTTCCCGAGCCCGTTCGGCACCAAGCCCTTGTTCGGCAGCGTCCTGATCGACGCCCATGAAGCCGGGATGATCGTGGTTACCGCAGTGCTGCTGGGGCTCCTTTATCTATTCTTCCGCGGCACGCGGCTCGGCCTCGCGATGCGGGCCGCCGCCGCCAATCCAGAATCGGCCCGCTTGGTCGGCATCCGGGTGGGCTGGATGACGGCGCTCGGCTGGGGCATTGCGGCGGCGATCGGCGCGGTCGCCGGCATGCTGATCGCACCGGTCGTGTTTCTCGATCCGAACATGATGTTCGGCGTGCTGCTGTACGGTTTTGCCGGCGCCGTGCTGGGCGGGCTGACGAGTCCGGGGGGCGCCGTGCTGGGCGGCTTCGCCGTCGGCATCATCGAAAATTTGGCAGGCACGTTCATCCCCTATTTCGGCCGCGACCTGAAGCTGACGATCGCGCTGTTGGTCATCGTCGCGGTGCTGATGGTACGGCCCGCCGGCATTTTTGGCCGCAGCGTGGTGAGCCGGGTATGACGACACCGCAGCAGGATACCGTGCCGTTCGCACCCGCCGTCGCGGAGCACGACGCGCGGCTGGCGGCTTGGCCCGCGACCCGCCATTGGGTGCTGGCGGGCGTTTTGGCGATCGCGCTGGTGCTGCCCTTCGTATTCCAGGGCTTTGTCGTCTTCCAGTTGACCCAGGTGATGATCTACGGGTTGGCGATCCTCGGCCTCAATCTGCTGACCGGCTTCAGCGGCCAGTTCTCGGTGGGGCACGGCGCATTTTACGGCCTCGGCGCCTATGTCACCGCGATCCTGATGGATCGCTACGGCGTCGCATATTATTGGACATTGCCGGCCGCCGGCGGCGTCTGCTTTGTCGTCGGCACGCTGTTCGGGTTGCCGGCGCTTCGGCTGCGAGGCCTCTATCTGGCGCTCGTCACCTTTGCGGCGGCAGTGGCGCTGCCGCAGCTCCTCAAATTTCATGGTCTCGAAGGCTGGACCGGCGGCGTGCAAGGCATCGTCGTCGATCAGCCGGATGTACCGGGATTCCTGCCAATCGACACCGATCAATGGCTCTATTATTTCACCCTGGCGGTGGTGCTGGTCATGTTCGCCGGCGCGTCGAGCCTGGTAAAGAGCCGCACCGGCCGCGCCATCATGGCGATCCGCGACCATGAGATCGCCGCCGCCGCCATGGGGATCAACGCGCCGCTCTACAAGACATTGACCTTCGGCGTCAGCGCGCTCTTCACCGGCGTCGCCGGTGCCTTGGGCGCACTCGCGGTGCAGTTCGTCGCCCCCGACAGCTTCAGTCTGTTCCTGTCGCTCTATTTTCTCGTCGGTCTGATACTCGGCGGCATGGGCTCGCTGCCGGGCTGCCTCTTCGGCGGCTTGTTCGTGCTCTACGTGCCGAACATCGCCGAGGAGGTGTCGCGCGGGTTGGCGGGTGCCATCTACGGCGTCATCATGCTGCTGGTGATATTCGTGATGCCGTCGGGGGCCGCGGGGTTCACGCGGTTGGCATTCGCGTATGTGTCGCGATGGCGCAATCGATAACTGTCGGGAAACCAGCCACGCTGTCCAACGGAGGTCTCTGTGAAGAAATTGACGCGCCGCACCATTCTCGCCGCCGCACCGGCGCTGGCAGTCGGCGCCCCGTTGTTGCGCGCGCGCCCGGCGCGCGCCGCCAAGGAATACGGGCCGGGTGTAACCGACACCGAGATTAAGATCGGCAATACCGGCCCCTACAGCGGCCCAGCCTCGTCCTACAGTAGCGTCCCGAGATCTCAGGCCGCCTATTGGAAGATGATCAACGATCAGGGCGGGGTTAACGGCCGCAAGGTCAACTTCATTTCTTACGACGACGCGTACTCGCCGCCCAAGACCGTTGAGATGGTGCGCAAGCTGGTTGAGGAAGACCAAGTTCTGCTGGTCGCCAGCCCGCTCGGCACCCCGACGAACAGCGCAATCTGGCACTACATGAATCAGAAAAAAGTGCCTCAGCTGTTCGTCGCCACAGGCGCCACAAAATGGGACGATCCGAAGGGCCATCCGTGGACCATGGGCTTGCAGCCGAACTATCAGGTCGAGGGGCGCATCTACGCTTCTTATATCCTCCAGAACAAGTCCGACGGCAAGATCGGCGTGCTCTATCAGGATGATGATTTCGGCAAGGATTATGTGAAGGGGCTGACCGACGGGCTCGGCGACAAGGCGGCCTCGATGATCGTCGTCAAGGCGTCCTACGAGACCACCGATCCCACCGTCGACTCGCAGGTGTTAGACATGCAGGCAAGGGGCGTCGATGTCTTCGTCAACACGGCGATCCCGAAATTCGCGGCGCAGGCGATCAGAAAGGCGGCCGAGATCGAGTGGAAGCCGCTCCACATCCTCAGCAGCATCGGCAGTTCGATTGGCGCCACGCTGAAGCCGGCCGGCTTGGAGCATTGCCGAGGTATCGTAACCGACCTCTATCTCAAGGATTCAACCGATCCAAAATGGCAGGACGATCCCGGCTTCAAGGGGTGGTCATCGTTCATGGACAAGTACCTCCCCGGGGCGGATAAGAGCGACGGCGGTTACGTTGCCGGCTCGCAGCTCGCCGCCACGCTGGTGCAGGTGTTGAAGCAGTGCAGCGACGAGTTGACCCGCGAAAACGTCATGAAGCAGGCGGCAAACCTCCACGATTTCACGGTGCCGATGCTGCTGCCCGGGATCACGATCAACACGAGCCCAACCGATTTCGCGCCGATCAAGCAGGTCCAGATGGGGCGCTTCGACGGCGAGCACTGGGAATTGTTCGGACCGCTGCTGGCCGGCGCGGTCGGCTGAACCGGCGGGTCGAGTCGGTCCCCGTCGCGCCGGCGAGTTTTGAGAGGGAGATCGTCCATGCAGCACCTGACCCGCCGCACCATTCTCGCCGCTGCGCCCGCGCTGGCCTTTGGCGGCGCGCTCCTGGGGGTCCGGCCGGTCCGTGCGGCCAAGCAATACGGCCCGGGCGTTACCGATACCGAGATCAAGATCGGTAATACCTGCTTTTACAGCGGACCGGCCTCATCCTACGGAACGATTGGGAGAGCGATGGCCGCCTACTACAAGATGGTCAACGACGAGGGCGGAGTGAACGGCCGTAAGATCGACTTCATCTCCTATGACGACGCCTACTCGCCGCCGAAGACCGTCGAGATGACGCGCAAGCTGGTTGAGGAAGACAAGGTGTTCCTGGACGCCGGTCCGCTCGGGACGCCAACCAACAGCGCGACCTGGCACTACATGAACGAGCACAAGGTGCCGCAGCTGTTCGTCAGCACCGGCGCCACCAAATGGGATGATCCGAAGGGGCACCCCTGGACCATCGGCTGGCAGCCGAACTACCAGAGCGAAGGGCGCATTTACGCCGCCTACATCCTGGAGCATAAGCCCGACGGCAAGATCGGCGTGCTCTATCAGGACGATGATTTCGGCAAAGACTATCTGAAGGGCGTTACAGACGGTCTCGGCGACAAGGCAAAGTCGATGATCGCCGTCAAGGTGTCCTACGAGACCACCGATCCCACCGTCGACTCGCAGATCCTCAGCATGAAGGCCGCGGGGTGCGACGTCTTCGTCAACACCGCGATCCCCAAATTTGCCGCCCAGTCGATCAAGAAGGCGGCGGAGATCGAATGGCAGCCGCTGCACATATTGAGCAGCATCGGCAATTCGGTCGCTGCCACCCTGAAGCCGGCCGGTTTGGAACTCTCCAAGGGGATTGTATCCGACTTCTACCTGAAAGATCCGACCGACCCCGAGTGGCATGACGACGCCGGCTACAAATGGTGGGTCGGCTTCATGGACAAATATTATGCGACTGGCGACAAGACCGACGCCGGCAACGTCTACGGCCCCTCCAACGCGGCGACGATCGTGCAGGTGCTGAAGCAATGCGGCGACGAGCTGACCCGCGAAAACGTAATGAAACAGGCCGCCAACCTGCACGATTTCCGGGTGCCAATGCTCTTGCCCGGGATCACGATCAACACCAGCCCGACCGATTTCGCGCCGGTTAAGCAGGTCCAGATGGGGCGCTTCGACGGCGAACGTTGGCGGCTGTTCGGCTCACTCCTGACCGGCGCGGTCACCTGAGCGCGCCGCGGCTTGCGACAGCGGACCATAGGCAAAAGGGTTTTGTCATTGCGAGCGCAGCGAAGCAATCTCGTCGACAGGCCGCCGAAGCGGGTTGGGATTGCCGCGTCGCCCTGCGGGCTCCTCGCAATGACGGGTCTCTTTTGAACCAAACCAATCCGAAAAGACGATTGAACAGCAGGGTTCACAACGGGAGGTCATCATGCAGTATCTGACGCGTCGCACAGTTCTCGCGGCCGCTCCGGCGGCGCTGGCGTTTGGCGGCCCGTTTCTGGCCGCGCGGCCGGCTCGCGCCAAGCAATACGGACCGGGCGTCACCGATGCCGAGATCAAGATCGGCAACACCGGCCCCTATAGCGGCCCGCTGTCGAACGCCAGCCCGATCCCGATATCGATGAACGCCTATTTTAAGATGATCAACGACGAGGGCGGGATCAACGGGCGCAAGATCACCTTCATCTCGGACGACGACGGCTACTCGCCGCCGAAGACGGTCGAGATGACGCGCAAGCTGGTCGAGAGCGACCAGGTTCTGTTTACAGCGGGCGCGGTCGGGACCCCCACCAACAGCGCGATCTGGCACTACATGAACGAGAAGAAGGTGCCGCAATTGTTCGTCAGCACCGGCGCCACCAAATGGGACGACCCGCAGGGCCATCCCTGGACCATGGGCTTTTTCGTCAGCTACCAGGCGGAGGGGCGCATCTACGCGGCCTACATCTTGAAGAACAAGCCCGACGGCAAGATCGGCGTGCTCTATCAGAACGACGATTTCGGCAAGGACTACCTGAAAGGTCTGGTCGACGGGCTCGGCGACAAGGCGGCCTCGATGATCAAGGTCAAGGCTTCCTACGAGACCACAGACACGACCGTCGACTCGCAGATCGTCGAATTGAAGTCGGCGGGCTGCGATGTTCTCGTCACCGTCGCGATCCCCAAATTTGGCGCGCTGGCGATCAGAAAGGTGGCCGAAATTGAATGGAAGCCGCTGCACATCCTGAACGGCATCGCCTCTTCCGTCGGCGTGACGTTGAAGCCGGCCGGCCTCGAAAACGCCAAGGACATCATCAGCGACAATTCCTTCAAGGACCCCACCGATCCCCAATGGCAAAACGATGTGGGCTACAAAGGGTGGGTCTCTTTCATGGACAAATACTACCCGAGCGGCGACAAGAGCGATCAACAGAACGTCTACGGGGTGTCGATTGCCGCGACGACCGTCCAGATGCTGAAGCAGTGCGGCGATGAGCTGACCCGCGAGAACGTGATGAAGCAGGCGGCCAGCCTGCATAATCTCGAACTGCCGATGCTGTTGCCCGGCATCGCGATCAACACCAGCCCCACAAATTTCGCGCCGATCAGGCAGGCCCAGATGAGGCGGTTCGACGGCGAGCGCTACGTTCCATTCGGTCCCGTCCTGGCCGGCGCGATCGGCTGAACGCCGACGAAAAACGATTGATTACCAGAACTACGCAACGGGAGGTTACCATGAAACGACTGACCCGCCGCACGATCCTCGCCGCCGCCCCGGCGGCGCTGGCCTTCGGCGCCCCGATCCTCGCCGCGCGACCTGCAAAGGCTGCCAAGCAGTACGGCCCGGGCGTCACCGACACCGAGATCAAGATCGGCAATACCGCGCCCTATAGCGGCCCCGCCTCGAACTACAGCACGATCTGGAAATGCGAGGCTGCCTATTACGACATGATCAACGCCGAAGGCGGGATCAACGGCCGCAAGATCAATTTCATCTCCTACGACGATGCCTACTCGCCGCCGAAAACGGTCGAGATGACGCGCAAGCTGGTCGAAGAAGACCATGTATTCGTGGTTGCCGGAGGTGCGGGCACGCCGACCAACACCGCGATCTGGAAGTACATGAACGAGCACAAGGTGCCGCAGCTGTTTGTCGCCACCGGCGCCACAAAATGGGACGACCCGAAGGGCCATCCCTGGACGATCGGCTTTCAGCCCAATTACCAGAGCGAGGGGCGCATCTACGCCGCCTACATCCTGCAGAATAAGCCCGACGGCAAGATCGGCGTGCTTTATCAGGACGATGATTTCGGCAAGGACTATTTGAAGGGTGTCGTCGACGGGCTGGGCGACAAGGCCGACGAAATGATCAAGGTCAAGGCGACCTACGAGACCACCGATCCGACCGTCGACTCGCAGGTCGTCAGCATGAAGGCGGCCGGCTGTGACGTATTCGTGAATACCGCGATTGCGAAATTCGCCGCCCAGGCGATCCGCAAGGCGGCGGAGATCGAATGGAAACCGCTGCACATCTTGAGCGGCATCGGCAATTCGGTCGCCGGCACCCTG
>Ga0306922_10003795_pt1 | contig 14198 bp, 13 predicted proteins | sample sta12Cox44000082_FD_203758 | JGI IMG/M metagenome (GOLD analysis project Ga0306922, IMG submission 203758) | Lab enrichment of tropical soil microbial communities from Luquillo Experimental Forest, Puerto Rico - statoxic.12C.oxic.44.000.082 (v2)... | ecosystem: Environmental > Terrestrial >... | reverse complement strand
TCTTCGGCAAGACCAAAACGCTGACATACTCCCTAACGGTAACGGGCCCGTCTCAGTGGCTTACGTTGAGTGCTCCCGACCAAAACAACCAGGTCCAGGTGATCGGCACACCTACGGTCCCAGGACAATACACAGTCACGTTCACCGAGACCGACGGCTGCGAGATGAATCAGACGACGGCCTCCTCATCGTGGAAGATCAAGGTAACAGGTAAACCTTGAACCAGTTCGCCGCCGTGGCTGCAGGCAGCGCCGCTTGCAGCCTCGGGTGCGCGATCAGGCCACAAGAGGACTGACCGGGCTCAGCAAGGGGCGTGCGTTTCCGCAACCGCGGACGCGCGCCCTGGCGATGCAGCGACGGCTGATAAGGGCAGCTGCAGCTGCGGCCAAGCCCGCCGAGCCTTATCGCCGCTGCAGTTTGCAGGCATCATTCCGGCCCGGCGGGAAACGACCGCCTGTGCCCATTCCGTACGAGGTTCCCCATGCACCGTCTGGTCGGTCTCGGTATCCTCAGCCTATGTGTGGCGCAGCTCTGCCTGGCGCAGGAATCCACAACAGCCCCGGCCACCCCTGCGGCGGCGCACACTGTCGTCGTCCGCGCCCGTTCACTCATCGACGGCACGAGCGCGCAGCCGCGCGCGAACCAGGAAGTCCTGATCCAGGGTGATCGCATCACCGCCGTCTACGCTGCGGGCTCGCGGCCACCGCCCCCGGGCGCCGAGGTGCTCGACCTCGGCACCGCGACCGTGCTGCCCGGCCTCATCGATTGCCACACTCATATCTTCTTACAGGGAGAAGTCCCGGCAGCCGGCGGCTACGACATTCAGCTGCTCAAGTTCCCGCTCTCCTACCGCGTGGCGCGCGCGGTGGTCGCGGCGCGCCGCGCGCTCGAGCAGGGCTTCACCACGATTCGCGACGTGGAGACCGAGGGCGCGGGCTACGGCGATGTCGGCATCAAGCAGGCGATCAACGAAGGTTACATTCCAGGCCCCCGCATGTTCGTCGCGACGCGGTCCATCTCCACGACGGGCGGCTATCCCCTCGAAGGCTATGCGCCCGAAATCGTCGTGCCCAAGGGCGCGCAGCTGATCGACGGCCCCGTGGAAGCGCGCAAGGCGGCGCGCGAGCAGCTGGATCACGGTGCCGACTGGATCAAGGTGTACATGACCCACCGCTCATGGGTCGATGAGCAGGGCGCGCTCGTTTCGCAGCCCACTCTGACGGTCGAAGAGCTCAAGGCGATCGTCGATGAGACACACGGCTGGCGGAAGAAAGTCGCCTGTCACGCCTACAACGGTATCGGCCTGCAGCGCGCTCTCGATGGCGGATGCGACTCGATAGAGCACGGCCTCGAGCTCACGGACGCGCAAATCGCCCAGATGGTGAAACAGGGCACCTGGTTGGTGCCGACGCTCGCCGTCTACTACCACGATCCGGACCCGCCGGACACGCCGGGCGGCATACGTGACCGCAAGCGCGTCGCGGTCCACGGTGTTTCCTTCCAGAAGGCGCTGCGCGCCGGGGTTAAGATCGCCTTCGGCACCGATGTCGGTGGGTTCCCGTGGTCGGAGTCGATCGCCCAGGAGTTTCCGCGCATGGTCGAATTCGGCATGACCCCGATGCAGACGATTCAGGCTGCCACCTCGCGCGCTGCCGAGCTTCTCGGCAAGCGGGGTGAGCTCGGGACCGTTGCGCCCGGCGCCTACGCCGACCTGGTCGCGGTCGAGGGCGATCCGCTTGGCGATGTGAGCGTGCTCCAGCACGTGAGCTTCGTGATGAAGGGCGGCAGTGTGTTTCAACGAATGGAACGGCCGGTGCAGCACTGACCTTCCGGGTGCGCACCGGACGCGACCCATGCCCGAGCTGCCCGATCTCACGGTGTATCTGGAAGCGCTGCAGCAACGCCTCGTCGGCCGCCGCCTCGAGCGAGTACTGATCGTCTCGCCGTTCCTGCTGCGCACGGCGGTGCCGCCCGTGCAGGCCGCCGAGCGGCGCTGCGTCACCGAGGTGCGCCGCCTCGGTAAGCGCCTGGTTATCGGGCTGGAAGGCGATCTATGGCTCGTGTTCCACCTCATGATCGCGGGCCGCTTGCATTGGTACGACCGCGGCACGCCGCTGCCGAAGCGCGCGGTGCTGGCGCGGCTGCAGTTCGACAACGGCACCCTGACCCTCACCGAGGCCGGGACCAAACGACGTGCCTCGCTCCGCCTCATGCAGGGAGAGCAGGCGCTGCATGATCTCGATCCCGGCGGCATCGAGGTCTTCGAGGCCACTCTCGCGCAGTTCGCCGCGCGGCTGCGCGGCGAGAATCACACGCTCAAGCGCGCACTCACCGACCCGCGGCTCTTCAGCGGCATCGGCAATGCCTACTCCGATGAGATTCTGCATGCGGCACAGCTCTCGCCCCTCATGCTGACCGGTCGCATCGATGATGCCGCGGTCGCGCGACTGTACGCGGCGACGCGCCAGCAATTGCAGCTGTGGAACGAGCGGCTGCGCCGCGAGGCGGGCACAAAATTCCCGGAGAAGGTCACGGCGTTCCGCAAGGAGATGGCGGTGCACGGCCGCTTCCGCCAGCCGTGCCCGGTCTGCGGCGCACCGGTGCAGCGCATCCGCTACGCGGACAACGAGACGAACTACTGCGCGCGCTGTCAGACTGGCGGCCGGCTGCTCGCCGACCGATCCCTCTCGCGGCTTTTGAAAGAAGATTGGCCGCGCGACCTGGATGCCCTGGACCGCAATGCCTGAGAAATGGATCTCCGTGCCTGAGGGCAAGTCCCAGCCGGCCATCAAGGTAACGGGTCTGCGCAAGACCTATGCCGGTGGCCTCACGGCCCTCAAGGACATCGACCTGACGATCCACCGCGGCGAGATCTTCGCGCTCCTCGGTCCGAACGGTGCCGGCAAGACGACGCTCATCAATGTCATCTGCGGCATCGTGACCCCGACCGCGGGCACGGTCGCCGCCAACGGCCACGACATCATCCGCGACTTCCGCGCCGCCCGCCGCAGCATCGGACTCGTGCCCCAGGAGCTGCACACCGACGCGTTCGAGAGCGTCTGGGCGACGGTTACCTTCAGCCGTGGGCTCTTCGGCAAGCCACCCAACTCCGCGCTGTGCGAGAAAATACTGCGCGACCTGTCACTGTGGCACAAGAAGGACGCCAAGATCATGACGCTCTCCGGCGGCATGAAGCGCCGCGTGATGATCGCCAAGGCGCTGTCGCACGAGCCGCCGATCCTGTTCCTCGATGAGCCGACCGCGGGCGTCGATGTCGAGCTGCGCCGCGACATGTGGCAGCTGGTGCGGGCACTGCGCGACAGCGGTGTCACGATCATCCTCACGACACACTACATCGAGGAGGCCGAGGAGATGGCCGACCGCATCGGCGTCATCAATCACGGCGAGCTGATCCTCGTCGAGGACAAGGTCCGGCTCATGCGTCAGCTCGGCAAGCGGCAGTTGACCCTGCAGCTGCAGCGGCCGCTCGCGCAGCTGCCGGCGGGTTTGGCGCAATACCCGCTGGAGCTCTCGCAGGATGGACATTCGCTGACGTTCAATTTCGACGCGCACAGCCGCGAGACCGGCATCCCCGGGCTGCTGCGGCGCCTCAGCGAGCTCGAGATCGAGGTCATGGACCTGCATTCACACGAGAGCTCGCTCGAGGACATCTTCGTCGGCCTGGTGAGGGCGCGCGCATGAACGTGCACGCGATCCGGGCCATCTACCACTTCGAGATGGCGCGTACGTTCCGCACGCTGATGCAGAGCATCGCGTCCCCGGTGCTCTCGACCGCGCTGTACTTCGTCGTGTTCGGCGCCGCCATCGGCGCGCGCATGGGGCAGGTCGACGGCGTCGGCTATGGCTCGTTCATCGTCCCGGGACTGATCATGCTGTCGATACTGAGCGAGAGCGTCTCGAACGCCTCATTCGGTATCTATATGCCCAAATGGTCCGGCACGATCTTCGAGCTGCTGTCGGCGCCGGTGTCCTACATCGAGGTACTGCTCGGCTACGTGGGGGCGGCGGCCACCAAGTCGGTGATGCTCGGCATCCTGATCCTGGTCACCGCGCGGCTGTGTGTGCCCTACCACATCGCGCATCCCCTCTGGATGGTGGCCTTCCTGATCCTGACCGCGGTCACCTTCAGTCTCTTTGGGTTCATCATCGGCCTGTGGGCGGAGAGTTTCGAGCAGCTGCAGATCGTGCCGCTCATGATCCTCACCCCGCTGACCTTTCTCGGCGGGGCTTTCTATTCGATCGGCATGCTGCCGCCACTCTGGCAGAAGATCACGCTGTTCAACCCGGTGGTCTACCTGATCAGCGGCTTTCGCTGGAGCTTCTTTGGCGTTGCGGACGTGAATGTGACCACGAGTACCGCGGCGATCCTCGGCTTTCTCGCCTTGTGCGTCGTGGTGGTCAGCTGGATTTTCAGGACCGGTTACAAGCTCAAGAGCTAGGGCGGCGCCCGCACCGCACAACCTGCCCGAAAGGGCAGCTTGCCACCTCACCTCGCAATAGGCCCAAATACCCATGGACGCTCTCTGGGTCGAGCGGCATCCTGCTGGCCGACGATTCAGCGTGCGCGTATAGGAGCGCTCGAGGGGCAATCCCATGATTCCGAGGCCACGCGTACCGGGAACGAGCGGCAGCCTGCCCGCCATGGTCCTCGCAGTGGTGACCGGACTCGGCGGCTGCGCGGAGGAGCAGGCGGCGACCGCGCAAACCGGCAAGCCTCCCCCTGCGGCACAGAGCTCGACGCCATCCTCGGCACAGCAACCAGCGCCAGCTCCCGCACAGGGTCAGCCGGCGGCACAAGACCAGGCGGTGAAGATCCCCCCGGACCAGCTCGACTCGCTGGTCGCGCCGATTGCGCTCTATCCCGATCCGCTTCTCGCGCAGGTGCTGGCGGCCTCGACCTATCCGCTCGAGATCGTGCAACTCCAGCAGTGGCTCACCAAGAACCCTAGTCTGAAGGACAAAGCGCTCGCCGATGCCGTCAAGAAGCAACCCTGGGACCCGAGCGTGCAGTCGATGGCGGCAATGCCGGATCTCGTCAAGCGGCTCTCCGACGACATTCAGTGGACGACGGACCTCGGCAATGCGTTCCTGGCACAGCAGAAGGATGTGATGGATGCCGTGCAGCGCATGCGCAAGAAGGCCGAGGAGAAAGGCACGCTCAAGTCGAACGAGCAGCAGAAGGTGGAGACGAAGACAGTCGAGAGCGGCCAGCAGGTGATCATCATCGAGCAGGCCAATCCGCAGGTCGTGTATGTGCCTTCTTACGATCCGGTCGTGGTCTATGGACCTCCGGTCTACCCGTACCCGCCCATTTACTATCCCTACTATCCGCCCGGAGCCGCGTTCGTCTCCTTCAGCTTCGGCTTCATGATGGGCGCCTGGATGAGTGGCGGTTGGGGGTACGGCTGCGGATGGGGAACCACCAACATCTATGTCAACAACAATAACAATTTCGTGGGAGGAGCTGGCGGTGTCGGCGGTGTCGGCGGTGTCGGCGGTGTCGGTGGAGTAGGTGGCGTGGGCGGTGTTGGTGGTGTTGGCGGTGTCGGTGGAGTGGGCGGTGTCGGTGGAGTGGGTGGCGCGGGTGGCGTCGGCGGAGTTGGCGGAGCGGGGGGTGTGGGCGGCGTCGGTGGAGCAGGTGGCGTCGGCGGACCCGGAGGCGCCGGTGGTGTTGGGGGTCCTGGGGACGTCGGCGGAGTCGGTGGCCCCGGAGGCGCCGGAGGCGGTGGTAAGCCCGGCGCTGGCGCCCCCAAAGCCGGGAACAGCGCGTGGAACCATAACCCCCAGCATCGCGGGGGCGCGCCCTATGGCGATCGTGCGACGGCGGATCGCTTCGGCGGCAGCACGCGGGGCGCTTCGGCCGCAAGCCGCGAAGCCGGCGCACGGCAACAGATCGGGCGTCAAGGCGGGAATATGCCGAGCGCCGGCACGAGCGATCGCGGCGCGGGAGCCGGTTCCGGGGGACGGGGCGCCGGCGGCGGCAGCGGCAGCGGAGTAGGAAGTGGTGGCGGCCGCGGCGGCGGAGCCGACAGTATCGGCAGCCGCGATCTCGGGTCGAGTGGGTCGCGCGGAGGAGGAAGCCGCGATGCCTTCTCATCCTCCAGTGGCTACAGCGGCTCGCGCGCTTCGGCGTCGAGCCGTCGCGGCTCGTCCAGCTTCGGTGGAAGCCGCGGGGGCGGTGGCGGGCGTGGTGGTGGTGGCGGGAGGCGCAGATGAACGGCGCAAAATGGTTGAGTGCCCTCCTGGCGGCGGTCGCGATCGCAGCCCTGGCGGCGGAGCCGATCCCGGCCACCAAGCCGGCGAGTGCCAAGAGCGGGACTACAGGTCCCCAGACATTCGATTCCCCCGAAAAAGCGGGTGACGCGCTGCTCGACGCCGCCGAGAAGTTCAACGTCACTTCACTCATCCGCATCGTTGGCCCCAAGGGCGAGGATCTCGTGCTCACCGGTGAGTACGCCCAGGACCGGGAGCGCGCGCAGGAGTTCGCCGCACAGGGGCGCAAGAAAAAGCAGGTCGCGCTCGACCCGAAGAGCGACACACGCGCCTACCTGCTGGTGGGCGAGGAGGACTGGCCCTTTGCGCTGCCCATCGTGAAGCGCGACGGCCGCTGGTCATTCGATGCCGCCGCCGGCCGTCAGGAGCTTTTGTACCGGCGCATCGGCAGCAACGAGCTCGATGCGATCGAGATCTGTGAGGGTTACGTCGAAGCGCAATTCGATTACGCCTACCGCAAGCGCCAGGGCTACACCGCGCCGCAATACGCGCAAAACATCATCGCGACTCCCGGCAAGGAAGACGGGCTCGCCTGGAAGAACCCCGACGGCTCCTGGGGAGGCCCCATCGGCGAGCGGATTGCCGAAGCGATCCAGCAGGGATACGACCTGAAGGCCGATCCGTACCACGGCTACTTCTTCAAGGTGTTGAAAGCGCAGGGTGCCGCGGCTCCGCTCGGCGCCATGGACTACGTGGTGGAAGGCATCATGATCGGCGGTTTTGCGCTCGTGGCGGCGCCCGCCGAGTACGGCGAGACCGGTGTGAAGACCTTCATGGTGAGTCATACCGGCGTGGTCTACGAAAAGGATCTCGGTCCCGGCACACTCGAGGAATTCCAGAAGATGGAGCGCTTCAACCCCGATAAGTCCTGGGCTCCCGTCGCGGATTAGCGTCCCGCAGCAGGCGCGAAGGAACCTGACATGACTCGAAGCAACACTGCCGGCGTAAGGCGGGTCAGCGGGCGTCTCTCCCTTGCCGTGCTCGTGATGAGTGCCGCAGCAGCGGCGCTGCTGCCGGCGATGGCTGCGGATGAGCCGCCGAAGGAGTGGGACGGGCTGGCGCGCGTCAGCAGCAAGAAGCTCGATCACGTGTACAAGCTGCCCGAGGCGGATTTTTCCGGGTACAAGCGCGTGCGGCTCGATCCGATCGAAGTCGAGTTCGACAAGAACTGGAAGCCCAACCAGTCCCAGCGCAGTCCGTCACAGCGCCTGACCAACGAAGACATCGAGAAAATAAAGAAGGCGCTGGCCGAGGAATTCCGCAAGGTGTTCACCGAGGAGCTCAGCAAGAACGGCTACACGGTCGTCGCGGAGAGCGACGACGACGTGCTGCGCGTGTCGGCGGCGATCGTCAACCTCTACATTACGGCTCCCGAGAAGATGTCGGCGGGAATGAGCCGTACCTATACGACCAGTGCGGGCCACATGACGCTCGTCGCCGAGCTGCGTGACTCGGTCACCGGCAAGCTGATGGCGCGCGCCGTCGACAGCGTTCAGGGCAGGGATACCGGTAATTTCATGATCACCAACTCGGTGACCAACATGAGCTCCGCGCGCACCGCACTCGGCCAATGGGCGCGGGTGCTGCGGGAAGGCCTCGACGACGCGACCGGGCGCGCCAAGTAACGGCCGCAGCCGCTTCTCCACGGCCGATTCTCCGTAGTCCCACACCCCACGCGGGCGACGCCCACGTGCGGTGTGGAGCGGCCCGCGTTGTCAACCGCCGTGGCGTCGATTCGTTGGAACTTGCGGTGAGTCGCCAATCGCGAGCGTCGCGCTTTTACATAGCGCAGTGAAGCGCGCCGGAAGCGCGTTGCGGCGCAGCGGCCGATGCTGTAAAGAGAACGTGATCTTCCAGGAGAGGAGGATTCCGAATGCTGTCACGCCGGGCACTGTGCGCTTTGGCCTTGCTGCTCGCCGCCGCGCCGCGCGTTCATGCACAGGAATACTCGCCGCTGCGCTGGTACCTAATGGGAGGCGCCAACGTACCCCTGAGCAACACGAGCGACATCCTGCAGAGCGGATACAACTTCGGCTTTGCGGTGACCTGGCGTGAGCCCGGGCATCCCGTCGGTGTCCGCTTCGATCTCAATTACACCTCCAACAACGCCACCCGCGAGCTGCAGAACCAGGGTTCGGCGGCCACGGGGTTGAATATCACCGGTGGCTGGGCGGACATATGGTCGGCGAGTGTGAATCTAGAGGCGCAGCATCTGTTCTCGCGCACCACTTACGGTTACGTGATCGCCGGGGTCGGCGCTTACTACACGCAGGTGCAGCTCACCGAGTACGGTTACGGCTACGTATGCAACCCGTGGTGGGGATATTGCTATTACGGCAACGGTAACGCCGTGGTCGCCTCGACTTCGACCACGCGCTTCGGCTGGAACGGCGGGGTCGGCATGGCTTTCCGCCTGCAGGGCCCGACGCTGTTCATCGAGGCGCGCTACACCCGCATCGAGACCTCGCCCCAACCGCTCGAGTTCGTTCCTATCACGATCGGATTGCGCTTCTGAGGGGGTCCAGCCCGTCCAGCCGCGGTCCGGGCAGCCGGGGTCAGCCATTTAATGGTAAATAGCCGCATCCGGAGCTCCATCCGGGCGTCCGTGAGCTGTGACCTGTCCCGTCGCGGGTTTCCTGAGTATCATGCCGCGCCGCTGAACCGGAGTCCCGATCCCACGTGACCGCACGCATTTCCATACTGGCCCCCGCAACCTGTGCCCGGCGCCGCTTTCTGCAGGGTGCCGGCGCCACCCTCGTGCTGCTGCCGCTCGGCGCGGCCTGGGCTCGGGCACCCGCGCAGCGCTCGCTGTCCTTCGTGCACACGCACACCGGCGAGCGCCTCTCGACGGTGTACTTTGAGGACGGGGAGTACCGGATCGCCGAGCTCACGCGGATCAATCAGCTGTTGCGGGATTTCCGCACCGGTGACGTTCACCCCATCGACACCGGAGTGCTGGACATCCTTGCGGATCTGCGCGTGCTGGCCGACCGCGACGAGCCTTACGAGGTGATCAGCGGCTACCGCTCGCCGCAGACCAACGCGGCGCTGCGCCGCCATTCGAGCGGGGTGGCCGAGCACAGCATGCACCTGCAGGGACGCGCGATCGACGTGCGGCTGCCGGGATTCTCGACGCGCAAGCTGCACGAGCTCGCCCTCGGCATGGGCCGCGGCGGCGTCGGCTTCTATCCGCAGACTGACTTCGTGCACCTCGACAACGGCCGCGTGCGCTACTGGTAGAGCACCCCAAAAAATTGCGCTTGCCGCCAGCGGCGAACGCAACGCGGCTGTAAAGAAGCGCAATTTCTTGGGGACCCCGCGGTCAGGAGGCCGGCCCGAGCCCGAGCTGGGCCTCGAGCTTTTTGTCGTAGCCGTAGATGTCGTTGAAGAACTGGATCGGGCCGGCTTCGGTGGCGAGCGCCGTTCCGTACAGAATGAGCACGGTAATCGGGTGCTCCAGGTTCACCCGCACCGAAGTCTTGTCGCCATTCATCGTCGCGTCGATCTTCTCCCGTGTCCAATCTCCCGGCTCATCCTTCATGACCTGCACGGCAAGCGACAGCGGGTCGCTCACCCGGATGCAGCCGTGACTGAAGGTGCGTACGGTTTCGTTGAACAGCCGATGGGCGGGTGTGGAGTGCAGGTAGACGTTGTAGGTGTTGGGAAACATGAACTTCACCAGCCCGAGGGCGTTGTCTTCCCCCGGCATCTGCCGCAGCCGCAGCTTGCCGGCCGCCAGCGCCTCGATGGCCGTGGGCGATGGCTCTACCACCGGCGAGTTATCGCCCTGCCCATTCACGATCTGCAGGCGCTGCGCCGCCAGGTAGCCCGGATTGGCGCGGATCTTGGGCAACATCTCGTTGCGCGTGATGCTCGGCGGCACGTCCCAGTAGGGACGCAGGACCACGTAGCGCATGTCTGACTCGAACACCGGCGTCTGCGTGCGCGGATAGGTCTTTCCGACGATCACGTCCATCTGCAGGATATCGGCGACGCGATCCTCGGTCGTGCGGAAAGCGAACAGGCGGAACTGCGGGATATTGACGATGATCGGCGGCGTCTCGAAGGGCGGCAGCCATCGCCAGCGCTCGAGCGTCAGGTCGATCTGGCGAACGCGCTTCGCGTAGGGAGTCGTGAGTACCGCCAGGGTGGACTTGCCGAGCACGCCATCCGCGGCGAGGCCGTGACGCTGTTGGAAGGCCCGCACCCCCTCACTCAGCTCGGCACTGAAAGTGGCTTCATCGGCCGGGCCGGCGCTGCCGGGTGGCAGATCGCCGAGCGCGACCAGCAGCCGCCGTAGCGCAGCTGCCCCGGCGTACGGATCGCCGGGCTTGAGGGAGCGGTCGACTGCGGGCAGGTTCTTCAGCTCCGGGTGCTGGGCAAGATCCAGGTACTTCGTGAGTGCGCTCTTCAGCAGCGCGTAGTGATGGAAGGGTGGCTCGATGCGGGAGATCGCCCCGCCGACATCCGAGGTGGCCGCGAGGTCCGTCAGCGCCGCGGCGAGGTCCAGCGACTGATGCGCGGCCTGCAGGTTGAAGCCCGCGGCCTTCGGTGAAACCCGTCCATAGTGCAGGTCGCTCATGAAGCGCAATGCCGCGCCCGAGAGCTGCACTTCAAAGCGTCCCCAGCGCGCGGCGTCCGCGGGCGCAGAGCTTGCAGGCTTCTGCAGCAACTGCGCGAGGGCGTCTCCCGCGTAATCCAACCGCTCCAGCCCGTAGGTGTCGGCACGCTGTAGCTCCTGCACGATGGCCCGCGCCTGGGCGGTGGCCTGCCCGTCATGACTCCAGAGCGGGGCGTTGGCGCGCTGCGCATAAACCGCGGCTAGCGCCTGCGCAGCGCCGTAATCGACCGCGGGGGCGCGCCCCGGTGGGTGGTAGGTGCCCACAGCTCTCGCGATCTGGGCCCGCACGTCATCGCTCGCCTGCGCCGGCGGCTCGGCGCGCAGCTCAACGGCGTGCAGGACTGCCACAAGCGCAATCGGCAACACGCCGAGCCGGTGACTCCAGAACGTACGCATCATCGGCCGCTGTAGCTCAGCGAGAGGTTATTCACCACGTTGACAACGCCCGGGACCTGCCCGGCGATGGACTCCGCGGTGTCGCGCTGCAGGTCGGTCGTGACCTGGCCCGTCAGGTAGACCACGCCACCCCGCGTCTGCACGTAGACCATGTTGGGCGCGCTGAGCTCGCGATGTTCTTTCAACTTCTCTTTTACCCCTGCGGTGATCGTGGCATCGGCCTGGCATTCCGCGGAGACGCACTGAGAGGAGGAGACACAACCCCCGAGCGGCATCGCGAGGAGGAGCGCCGTGGCCAGCACCAGGGAATGTGAGATTCTCATTGGCATCGACGCTCGCAGGGTGGGCGGCCGATTCTAGCCCAAGGGTGGCCGTTCCCGCAGCGCGATCCGCGCAGGCCGGGCCTCACTGCGCGTACTCGATGTTAGCCTGCAGGCTCTGCGGGATCGGAGGCGGCGTGCAGTTGCCAGCGGGTCGCGCAAGTCTGGCCGAGCAGGTACGCTTGCCACGATGACCCAGATGACGGCACTCGTCACCGGCGCCTCGGGCGGAATCGGGGCGGCGATCTGCCACGCCATGGCGAAGCGTGGCGCGAGGATCATCCTGCACTACCGCTCCGGGAAGGCTGCGGCGGAGGCGACCCAGCGCGCGTTGCCGGGCGAGGGTCACAGTCTGATCCAGGCCGATCTCGCCGATCCCACGCAAGCGCCACAGCTGTGGCAGGAGCTCGCGGCACGGGCGCGCGTCGATGTGCTGGTGAATAATGCCGGCATCTTCCCGGACCACCCGCCGCTCACGACCGGATACGCGGAGTGGACCTCCACCTGGCAACAGACGCTGGCCGCCAACCTGCTGGGCCCTGCGCATCTCTCGTTCTGTGCCGCTCGCTCCATGGCGCAGCAGGGCGGCGGCCGCATCGTGAATATCTCCTCGCGCGGCGCTTTCCGTGGTGAGCCGCGCGCCCCGGCGTACGCCGCCAGCAAGGCAGGACTCAACGCCTTCAGTCAGTCACTCGCCAAGGCACTCGCCCCGCGAGGCGTGTACGTGTTCGTGGTGGCTCCGGGATGGGTGTCGACGCCGCGTGTGGCGGGAGCGATTCAGGACCCGGCGGTGCTCGCGGATCAGCCGCTCGGCCGTGCTGCGCTTCCGGAGGAAGTCGCACAGGTGGTGAGCTTCTGCGCCCTCGATGCACCGGCGAGCATGACCGGCGCCATTCTCGATGTGAACGGCGCCTCGTATCTGCGCAGCTAACCGCCCCCGGCGGTTACGAGCCTGACGTCGGCGAACCAGATCTTCTGCCAGCGGCTCATCTTGGCTTCGGCCGACAGACTCTTCGGCGAAGCCGGCTGCGCCGCCGCGAATGAAGTGCGCGCCTCGAGCGCGCTCGTGTTCACCACGGCAAGTAGCTGCGGGCCCTGCCACAGCGCCGCCACCAGCACGCCGCAGTTACGGCACAGCAGCATCTCGGCAATGCCGTCACCCTGCGCGTAGCGGCCGGCGTCGCGCGCCGCGCGAATGTGGATCAGCAGCGATCCGTGCGGATCCGACACCCAGGTGGCGCCGTGCCGGCGGCAGAACTCGCAATCGCAGGCGCGCGGACCGTAGCTGGAGGGATCGCGCGGCAGCTCGACACTCACGGTGATGTTGCTGCAGTGGCAGCCGCCGACAAGGCACGCCACGGCCTCAGACCCGATCGAGCGGTGTGTTGCCGCCGCTGAAGCGCGCGCGCGCCTGCGCCAGACGATAGCTACGCTCCGCGCGCCAGCGACGCCAATCGCGCAGGCAGCCGAGCGCATACACCAGCTTGAAAAGGTGCAGCCGCAACAGCACGCGCGGCGCATCGAACAGGTCGCCCGCCAGCATGGAGATGACGCCCTGCTCGATCTTGAGGCGGTTGCTCGGTTGGCGGAACAGACGTGTCATCACCGGGTCGTTGAAGCGGTAGATGAAGAAGGAAAAGCGGCGTATGCCGCGGCGTTGGCGCCTCTCCAGGCCGCGCAGCAGCGCCTTCTCGGCGGCGGGCTCGCGCAGCGCGCGATCCACCGCCTGCGCCGCCTGCTCCGCACCGCACATCGCCAGATAGACGCCCGAAGAGAACACCGGATCGATGAAGGCGAAAGCATCCCCGACCAGCACCCAGCCCGGCCCGCCGATGCGCCGCGAGTCGTAGGAGTAGTTACCGGTGACGTGCACCGCATCGTCGATGAGCTCGGCATGCTCGAGACGCCGCCACAGCGCGGGGTTGCGCTGCAGCGTCGCGCGCAGAAACTCCACCGTGCGACCGCGACGCTCTTTGAGGTAGTCCGGCCGGCAGACCGCGCCGACGCTCATGACGCCCGCTGGCAGCGGGATCATCCACATCCAGCCGTGCTCGAAGCGGTAGATGCTGATGTTGCCCGCGTCCTCGCCCGGGCGCTGCTCGGCGCCGCGGAAATGGCCGAAGATCGCCGCGCTCTGGTGCCGGCGGTTACGGCGCCGCAGCCTGCGGCGTGCGGAGAGGAAGGTATCGCGGCCGCTGGCATCGACCACGTAGCGGGCGTGGATCCGATAACTGCCGCTCTCCTCGGTGCGCACCTCGATCCGGCTGTCGCGCGGGCCGAGCTGTTCGCAGTGCACGACCTCGTGTCCCTCGCGGGTGCTCGCGCCGCATGCGCGCGCGTGCTCGAACAGCATGCGATCGAAGTCCGCGCGCCACACCTGGAAGGCGCTCGGCGGGCTCCGGCCGATGGCGCGGCGGAAGGCGAAGCTGTGGTAACCGCGCTCGTTGTCGGCCTCGAAATCCGCGCCGGCCTTGACGACGCCGAGTGCGCGCACCCGCTCGAGCACACCGAGACGCTCGAACACCGGCAGGTTCATCGGCAGCAGCGATTCGCCGATATGGAAGCGC
>Ga0306922_10003791_pt1 | contig 14210 bp, 10 predicted proteins | sample sta12Cox44000082_FD_203758 | JGI IMG/M metagenome (GOLD analysis project Ga0306922, IMG submission 203758) | Lab enrichment of tropical soil microbial communities from Luquillo Experimental Forest, Puerto Rico - statoxic.12C.oxic.44.000.082 (v2)... | ecosystem: Environmental > Terrestrial >... | reverse complement strand
GGAATCGCCCGGCCGCTCGATCACCGACTCGCTGTTCGACGCGCTTCGCGATCGCGACCTCCTGCTTGTCCTCGATAATTGCGAACACCTCATCGACGCCTGCGCGGAGCTGACACAGCGGCTGCTCTGTTCCTGCCCCGGCCTGAGAGTGCTCACTACAAGCCGGGAAGCGCTGGGCATTGTGGGCGAACGGGCCTGGCTCGTGCCGCTGCTTCCGGTTCCCACCGACGACGAATCACACGACTTGTCGCGCGCCGGCCTGGTACCGTCGGTCCAGCTGTTCGTCGATCGTTCGCGCGGCGCGGTACCGAACTTTGCACTCACACCCGGGAATGTCAGGGCCATCGCCGACATCTGCCGCCGGCTCGACGGCATCCCGCTGGCGATCGAGCTCGCCGCCGCCAGTGTGCGCGTGCTGGCGCCGGAGCAGATCACCGCGCGTCTTGATGGCGTGCTCTCGTTGCCGGGGGCGCGCGGTCTCCGGGCGCGGCATCGAACGCTGCGGGAAACCATCGACTGGAGCTATCAGCTACTCACCTGCGAGGAGCAACAGCTGTTCGATCGGCTGGCCGTCTTTGCCGGCAGCTTCTCGCTCGACAGCGTCGAGCAGATTTGTGGCGACGACGCCGAGCCGTCGAGGGACGTCATCGACGTGCTCTCGGCGCTCGTCGACAAGTCGCTCGTCGTGTGCGAGCTCGGCGACGACCGCGCCCGGTATCGCCTGCTCGAGACGATGCGACAGTACGCGCGCGCGCGGCTCGAGGTGAGGGGCGAGTGGGAGGCGCTCGCCCGGAAGATGGCCGAGCACTTCGTCGCGTTCGTCGAGCTCATCGAACCCAGACTGCTCGGCGCCTCCGATCTCGAGCTTCAGGCACTACTCGAAGAGGAGTTGCCGAACATCCGGGCCGTTGTCGAGTGGAGCCTCGCCGAGCCGTCGCGAGCCGTTTACGCGCTGCGCCTGACCAGCATGCTCAACTGGTTCTTCTACACGCAGGGACGTTTTCGGGAAGCTGTGTCGTGGCTCGAGGCGGCCCTCGAGCAGACGGAAGACGCACCAGTACTCTTCAGGGCGCGAGCGCTCCTGGCGCGGGGCGGCCTCGCCATCTGGCAGGGCGACCTCCCGAACATGCGTCCTCCGCTCGAAGAGAGCGCGGCCTTGCTGCGCACGCTCGGGGAACCTCCGATGCTGGCAGCCACGCTCAGCGGACTGACGGGCGCGGTCCTGGCTGAGGGAAAACTCGACGAGGCCGACGCGTGCGCGGAAGAGGCGCTGCGCCTCTTCGACCGCCAGCCGGAGTCGGCGGCGGGGAGAGTCATCGTGCTCTACTGGAGAGGATTCATCGCGGCGCGACGCGGGCAGATGCTCGTGGCCCGCGAGTCGTTCGAGCAGGCCCTGGCCATCGGACGCGCCCTTGCCCATCGTCCGGGAATCATCGCACATGCGCAGTATGGGTTGGGACTCGTCGAGGCCAGACAGGGGCGAATGACGGACGCTGCGGCGCGCCTGACAGAGAGCCTGCGCATTCACCACGAAGTGCACGATCGCTGGGGCATGTTTCAGTCGATTGCCGCGTTCGCGCAGGTTGCCGCCCGCTCCGATCCGGAGCGAGCCGGACGCCTGCTTGGCGCATCCGAGGCCATGCGCGTGAAGATCGGCGTCCAGATGCTACCGCAGGCTCGTGAGGAGTATGAGGCGCTCGTCGCGCGCGTCCGCAGCATGCTGGGCGAGCCGCGATATCGCCAGGTGTGGGAGGCGGGACGAGCGATGGACCCCGTGGAAGCCGTCGCCTACGCGACTTCGGCCGCTGGCACGCTGGACGAGGCGCCCGCCCCGTCGGCCAGACGCGGAAAGCCTCGCGAGACGCCAGACCTCCGCGTCGTGACGCTCGGCGCGTTCGACGTGTTCTACAAGGGGAAACGAATCGCTCCGCGCGCCTGGGGTTCTGCCAAAGCTCGCGAGCTGTTCGTCTTTCTGCTCTGCCACGCGGATGGCTGTACTCGCGAACGCGCTGCCGCCGCGCTGTGGCCGGAAGCCTCGATGTCGCAGGTCCGCAACAACTTTCACGTCACCCTGCACCGCATCCGGCGAGCGTTCAGGGAGGGCGATCTGATCCAGGCGGACGCGGACCGCTACCAGTTCGATCCGGATCGATCCATCGACTTCGACGCCGCCACGTTCGAGGCCGGAGCACGCGCGTTGCTGGCACGACTTCGGGCTGGGCATCCGCTCCCGCCGTCGGGAGACGCGATCCTTTCGCTTTATAAGGGCGAATTCCTGGAACAGCAGCAAGCCGGGGATTGGCACCACGCGCGCCGCGATGCCCTCCAGCGGCTCTACCTCGACACTCTTCTCGCCTGTGCCGATTCGCTGGCGTCTTCGAACCGCGAGCGCGAGAGTGTCGACCACTATCGCCGGCTGCTCGACTACGACGCCACCAACGAAGCCGCCGTCAGGGGCCTGATGGACGCCGAGGCGGCGTTGGGCGACCCGGCCGCAGTCCGGACGACCTTCGAGACCCTCGTCCGCATGTTGCGGAACGACCTCGACACCGATCCACAGCCCGAAACTACCGCCCTCTTTCGCAAGCTGACATCAGCCGCATCCCGGTAATCGCACCGTAATCGACCTGTAAGCGTCTCGTAATCGCCCGCCGCCTACTGTTGGCGGCGTGACAGGCCACCGAACGGCGGCAACTCCCCACGGGCCACGGGTGCTGGTCGCTGACGCCTCCAGCGCAGTCGCCAGGACCGTCACACGGCGCCTCATCGCAACTGGCCGATTTGATGTCCGTCTCCTTACCTCGGACCCTGGATCGTCAGACTTCGAGTGGGGAGCCGGGTTTGAAGCAGTCCCCGGCGGTCTCGAAGATCGCGCGAGCCTCCGCAGAGCCCTCCGCACGTGTGTCGCCGTCTTCGCGGACGTCGCATCCGGCGACGAGGGACAGGAAGCGACGCGAGGCAGGAACCTGATCAACGCCGTCGCCGGAGCGGAGATTGACTACCTGGTCCTGTGCACGCGGTCGGCCGATCTCCACGCCTACGCGCAAAGCCTCGAATTGCCGGCCACGTTCATTCGTCTCCTGGCCCGCATGGACCTGCCGTTCGAAAGCACAGGAGATGCAGTCGTTCAGATGTTGGAGAACTCGGCTGCCTACGTCGGACGGCGGCTCGCCATCGGCGGTGCCGCGGGCGTTTCATCAACACTCACGAACAACAGTCAACAACCCGAGGAGTGGTCATGAAGAAGAAGATCTGGCTCGCACTCGCGGCAACAGCCGGCGTCGTGACACTGTCCATCGCGGGGCTCGCCGTCTATATCGCACGGACCTGGGATCGTGTGTGGGACGCCCCGCTTCCCGCCATCCACCGCAGCACGGATCCCGAGGTAATTCGCCGCGGCGAGTATCTCGTCAACGGTCCGGCGCACTGCGTGCTCTGCCACTCGGATTCGATCGATACCACCGAACGGCTCATGGCCGAGGGCCGCCCTGTACCGCTTGTCGGCGGAGCCAGGTTCGCCGCCGCGCCGCTCGGGGTCGCTTATTCGAAAAACCTGACACCGGATCCCGAGACGGGCATCGGCCGCTACAGCGATGAGCAAATCGCTCGGCTGCTGCGATGGGGCGTGCGTCCCAACGGCCGCGCCGTGATTCAGCTCCTCATGCCTTACGACGGCATGAGCGACGCCGACCTTGCGGCGATCATCTCGTATCTTCGTGTGCAGGCGCCAGTCAGGCACGAAGTGCCGGCCGACGAGTTCACGCTGATCGGCAAGATCGTGAAGAGCCTGGTGCCCGTCTTCAAGCCGCGCAGGGCCGTGTACCCCGCCAACACTGTTCCGGACTCGCCCAGAGCGCGAGGCAAGTATCTGGCGCGACACGTCGCGAACTGCGTCGGATGCCACACCAGGCGGGAGCCCCCGACGTTCGCGGCGAAGGCTCCCGAGTTCTCGGGCGGCAGCGAGCTGGAACCGGAGAAGCGCAGCGGTGCCGATCCGTTGGTGTGGTTCAGAACGCCTAACCTGACGCCGGCCGCCGGCAGCGCGCTTAGCAAGTTCCCCGACCGCGCAACCTTCATCGCCCGGTTTCAGCGCGGTGGCCTCCACTATCAGGGCTCGCCGATGCCGTGGGTGCCGTTCAGCCGGATAAGCACGGAGGACTTGAGTGCGCTCTACGACTATCTCCACAGCCTGGCGCCACAGGCCGGTCCGACAGGTGAGCCGACGTTCGTGAAGGGCAAGGAACCGTTGGAAGTCGGCAGGCGCGCCCGCGCCGGCAAGTGAGCATGGAACGGCCGAAGTGGTCCGCTGCCGCTCACGGCGGACCACTGAGGGGGCACGACGCTCAGCGTATTTCGAGGACGCGGCGGTTTTCGCCGGGTTGATATCTACGCCGCGGCCCAGCAGAACTCCAAATGAAGCGTGTTGCGGGCCCCCGCAAAGACCCTTCTCTAAATCACTCAGAGCAAACCACTTCGAGTGGCGTCTGTCACTCGACTCGATTTGAACCCGCGCTACACGGATTCACCTTGCTTGACTGTGCGCGTCCGGGTTCGACTCCCTGCCTCGCGGCCACAGAAAATCGCCTTTGTTTTCAATCAGTTCCAGTCCAGAGAGATCTCGCTATCGAACTGCTTCGGAGCTCAAGTCCGTTCGCCGCATCAGCGCTCACCTTCCGAGGACTCGGGACAGCATGTTCTCCTTGTCCTCGAGAAGGCTCGGATCGAAGCGGAGCATCCATGCGCTGAGCGCGATTTCAAAGCTGAAGAAAAGCGCTGGGAACACCCACCCGGCAGGCCATGCGGTCCTCCCAGCCGACGCAAGCAGAATCGCCCCGAAGAGCCATTCCGGCGATTCTGAAGATCAGATTCACCATGAGACCGAGACGGATCCAACCGAGCCGGTCGTCAGCGGCTCGCCACGCGTCGCGTTGCAGGCTGCCACGCGGGCGTGCCGTCTTCCCATTGATTGTCGGTCAGCTGTTGCACGCGCGTGCCATCGTAACGCATCACGAACAGCTCGCCGTAGGGCTGCGGCGCATCGGTGTACGCAACTTCATCTTTGAACCCCATGCGGGAGCTGACGAACGCAATGTACCCGCCATCGGGCGACCACGCCATGTGCCCATCGTTTCCGCGCGTGAATGTAAGCCGCCTCAAAGCGGTCCCATCCGGCCTGATGGTGTAGATTTCGTAGGAGCCTTCGACCAGACGCGAGAACATGATCAGATTGCCGCGCGGCGACCAAAGCGGAAAATTGTCGTATTCCCGCGTGAGCGTTGTCACGGCCTTCGTCTCGAGGTTCATGATCCGCAGGCCGTTGCCCTCCGGACCAAACGTCCGGAACACGAACCGGTTGCCGTCAGGGGCCAGCGACGGGAACGCATTGTTATTCGGTCCCGCCGTCACTTCGCGAAAACCGGTTCCGTCTCGGCTGATGATCGCGATCTGTGCGCCACCTTCCTGGCGGTCCTCCGGTTTCAGGAACAAACCGTGGAACCCGTTGAAGAATGCGTTGAACCCACCAACGCTGAAAATGATCGCGTCGCCTCGTGGCGACCACTGTGGCGCAAGTGCGTTGCGACTCTTGTCCTGGTAAATGGTGTCGGCGCGACCGGTGGCGGTCGCAGTCACGACCAGACTCGCGCCGACTGGATTAGCGGAAGGCCTACTGTTTGTCACGAACTCGTCGCCATTGGGGCTGAAAGATGGCAGGAACGTGCCCGTCAGGCTCAACGCGTAATTGGGATTGCGGCTGAACGTCGGGCGGAAGGTCGGCAGCGGCACAGAGAGGCGCCTGTGAAAAACCACCCGCGTGCCGTCTGGCGACCACGAAGCGGCACGCACGTTGCCTCCAGGTCCTTTTCTGCCGGTCGAGTAGTAGATACCCGGGCCCGAGTCGTGGGTGTCCTTGCGTATGTAGCCGAGCTCGTTTCCGGGCACCGGCGAGGGATTCATCTTCACGCCAGCTCCTGCCGGCAGATCGGTGGAACCGCCGCTCGTCACGTCAATCGAAACCAGCCGCGTGTCGTTACCGGGTTGAGGCGCCGCCACGCGATTCGCCAGCGTCTGCTCCGCCGTCATGCAGTAAGCAACGACGTGGCTGCTGTCGTTCATCCACTTCGGGCTGCCGCAGAAGTTTCCATGCTCTGTTATCCTCTTCAACCCGGTCCCGTCTGGTCGGATGACGTACACATCTGTTAATTGGAGGCGCTCCCAGCGCCCATGGCCGAAGGGGAGCGGGCTGCCACGGTCCGACGAGAACGCGATCCGTGTTCCGTCAGGCGACCACGACGGCCGGAAGTCGCCCCCCGGCCCGGATGTCAAGCGCGTCGTTTGCCGCCGACGCAGATCGATCGTCCACAGATGTGCCGTTCCACCGCCGCGCGTGCTGACGAAAACCAGCCGTGTACCGTCCGGAGAGAACGCCGCCTGATCGTCGTACGCAGGGTCGTCCGTCAACTGTTCGAGGTTCGTTCCGTCCGGATTCACACGAAAGAGGTCGGCGGACCCCGCCCGCTCGGACGTGAAGACAATCGATGCTCCGTCGGGCGACCATGCCGGGTCGTAGTCAATGTCGGGTGACGCGAGCAGCGGACGTTCGTCGTTGCCGTCCGAAGCGGCGACGAACAGCCCAAGCTGGCCAGGGTTTGGAAAAATCCGCGCGAACGCGATCTTCTGAGGTGTAGCCGCCTGCGTCGCGCTCCAGAGCGGTTGCAGCATTCGGAGCTCCGGCGTCAGCAGCGCGGCGAGCACCGCGACCACGATCAAGCGCGTGCGCACGCGCGGATTCTAGCGCAGCCTCGAGCCGGGCAGAACCTCTAAGCGTGTTGTCATTCCGAGGGCCCGCGGGCTTTCCTGAACCCGCAAATCAATAAGCAGAGAAAAACCGCCGTGGTAGCCCCCTTGCTGTGGCCGCGATGACCGTACGGTGAAAGGAGGAGAGAGACGTCATCCGATCACTGACAAAGACTCCGAGGAGAATCTGTGCGTAACACGAGCGGCTTGAAACGCGGCAGCCCAGGTCGCCCGAAAGGTGTCCCGAACAGAGTCACCACCGAGGCCCGGTCCGCCTGCGCGGAGGTCGTTGACGATCCCGTGTACCGGGAACGCCTGAAGGCGCGGCTGCTCGCTGGAAAGCTGCCCCCGGCGCTCGAGTGCCTGGTCTGGCATTACGCGAAGGGCAAGCCCAATGACGATCGCCAGGTGACCGGGAACGAAGGCGGGCCGATCACCTTCATCGTTCGGAAACCGTGGGGCAAGAAAGCCGACGGCCAATGACCGGATGGATCTGCTACTCGCGCATGAAGGTCTTTATCGAAAAGGCTTTCGCGGCGGCCGTGCGCCCGACAGCGCAGTTTCGATCGCGGCTCACGCTCGAAGCATCTTCGGCGTTTGCACCACAAATTCGTAACTCGCCCTTCGTCGGTTGGGAGCACGTGGCGCTCAATCTATTCAATCCTCGCTCGGTAACATCGCGAGAGCGCCGTAGGCACGCGATTTGCCCGTGGCACGCGAGCATGAGGCATTCCTTGTCGAAGCTTGCGTGCGTTGTCGCAACAATCGGTCTGGCGTTCGAATTCGGTCTGCGCACGCAGGCTCAAGTTGCCTCGTTCTACCTGGCGGAAGACATCGGCTCGCTCGGCGGTGGGTACACTGTCGGCGGAGCCATCAACGACAACGGCGAAATCAGCGGCTACGCCACGACGCCCGATGGCAACTCTCACGCGATCCGCTTTTCAAGCCAACAGGGGCTGGAGACACTCAATCCGCCACTGAGCCCGTCGCAGTTGCAGGGGGTGGGCATCAACAACGCCGGCGATGTCGTGGGGATCATCCTCCTCAATTCCGGCGAATCGATGACGGGGTTCGTGGCGCGACGGGGACAACCGATGCAGCTCCTGGCGGACCCTTTCGGAACGTATGTGAGTTACGCGACCGCGATCAACGATGCTGGCGTGATCACCGGCAAAGGGCAGGGGCTCAATACATTTCGATGGTATCCATCCGGAGCGTTCGACAACCTTGGCGACGGACAATCCTCAATGGTGTCCTGGGGGATCAACGCGTCGGGCCAACTGGCAGGGTACGGATCGCGCTTCATTGGCGGAGCGTATCTTTCCACAGCCTTCCGCTACTCGGATGCGGCGGGATTTGTGGACTTGGGCTCACTTGGCATCACCCGCAGCATGGGCCTCGGCATCAATGCGGCCGGTGTCGTCGTGGGCTCGTCCGATCTCGACTCCACGCACTCGCACGCCTTCCGTGCCATACCCGGTGGGCTGATGGAGGATCTCGGAACTCTCGGCGGTCCCACGAGCGGAGCCAACGCGATCAACGACGGAGGGACGATTGTTGGTTGGGCGACTCTCGCGAACATGCAGTCGCATGCGTTTGTGTACTCGGACGCCGATGGCATGGTCGACTTGAATGATCGTGTTTTGCCGGGTACTCCTCGTCTTGACATCGCGTACGGAATCAACCGCACCGGTCAGATTGTCGTTACCTATAGTCTTCCGGGCCAAGTGCGCACGTATCGATTAACACCAACGACCGCCGACGTGACTCCGCCGACGATTGACTCAGTGGTCGCAACGCCCGCCAGTCTGTGGCCCCCGGATGGCAGCATGAGGCCCATTACCGTCACGGTGTCGGCGCACGACGACCGCGATCCATCTCCGCGCTGCAGCATTGTCAATGTTGCCGTCAGCGAAGACCAACAGCCGCTGCCATCAGGTGCCGATGTCACCTTGACCGGCGACTTGTCGTTGTTGCTCCGGGCGACGCGCTCAGGGACCAGCTCAGGCCGAACGTACACGATTGCTATCGCATGCACCGACGCATCCAAGAATCGAGCGACGGCTTCAACTACAGTGATAGTGCCCCACGATTCGTCCCCGCACTAGTGGGGCGAGGAATCTCGAGCAAATCTCCGCGCTCTCACCTCGTCGCGCACGGCAGATCTCCAGCCCGCAGTGGAACGCGTAGAGAGAGGGGGAGTTTCCCGGACTGTCCGCCGATTCATCGATCGTCCCCCAGCCAGGCCGAGAATTCCGGAGGTTGTCGCAAGGGGCCCTGCGGCCCGAGACCTAAGCCCGCTGTGAAGTCGGTATAAGGAGAGAGCCGCAACCCAATCTCGCGAAATTTGCCACTGGGCGACCAGAAGCGTCACTTAGCTGGGTGCGGACGACGCCACCGAGAGTCATCGCGTCGCTCGTCGGGTGCAGATGCGCGCTTGTTCTTAGTAACCCGGGTCGTGTAGCCGCTAGTCGTCCAGGCTGCCCATTGTCAAATTGACGGTCGTTCCTGTCATGCCGCTCGCCTTGTCAGAAGCAATGAAGACCGCCGCGTTAGCCATGTCCTCGAGCGTCATAAGCCGTCGCGGGTGCGTTCTGCTTGCCAGCATCGTTTGCCACTGCTCCCAGGTCATTCCCGACGCCTTGGCGCGAGGCTCGTAAGCGCGCCTGATCGTGGCCGTCTCCGGCATGCCCTGCGGCCGCAAACCGACGACGCGAATACCGTGAGGTGCGAGTTCGGCGGACAGGCTTCGGGTGAGCGATTCCTTGGCGGACTGCGCCGGGCCGTAGCCGCCCACCAATGGAATGCCGATCCGCGAATGAAGTGCGGTGACGGTCACGATCACCCCCGATTTATGCGGGAGCATCCGCCGCGCCGCCAGGCGCGCGGTCAGGAAGTACGACTTGAGGTAGCCCCCTGGCAGGTCGAACAGCTCTGCATCCAGTTCGACCAGAGGCACGCCCAAAAGCTTCGCATCCGGGATAGCGATCGCGTTGAATGAGATATCGACGCGGCCCACCTTATCGATGACGGACTGCAAATGCTTGTCGATAGCGTGCTCGTCGAGAGCATCGACCTCAGCCGCCTCGGGGGGCCAGCCGGCGGCAACGATGTCCTTGGCGACGGCTTCGACCGCTGCCCCGTGGAGACCGGTAAGAAAAACCTTGGCCCCCTCCTTTGCAAATGCGCGTGCGATAGCACCGCCGATCCCGCCTCCGGCTCCGTAGATCACGGCAACCTTATTTTTCAGCATCATATTCGTTTCCTTTCCTGAGTCTGCCCGGCCCCGAATCGTCAGAGCCGTCGATGATGTAGACATCCCGACGTCGTGAAAATGGGCGGACACTCAACCGCCCAGTTCCATCCTTGGCCGGTGTCTACACGGGTACAAGGTGTGATACGAATGCGGGAAGAAGGTGAAGCGACGCTGATGACAGCTGAACTGATCTCAAAGGCGCGAGCCGGGGATGGCGACGCTTTCCGGGAGTTGATCCAGCCGTACCGACGAGAGCTACAGGTGCATTGCTACCGGATGCTCGGATCCTTCCAAGATGCCGAGGACGCCCTGCAAGACACACTGTTGAGCGCATGGCAAGGTTTCCAAAGGTTCGAGGGACGCTCCTCCCTCCGCACATGGCTCTACCGGATCGCCACCAACCGGTGCCTAAACGTGCGCCGCTCAGCCAGCCGGCGACCCGCCAAGGAGTGGGACGTACTGGGGTTGAGCCACCCGAGCCCACTCGGCTCGGCGAGGTTGTGTGGCTTGAGCCATTTCCCGATGCTCTGCTCCAGGAGGCTCTCGACGTGCCGCTCGGCCCGGAGGCACGCTACGAGCAGACTGAGTCCATCTCCCTAGCCTTCGTGAAGGGCCTCCAGGTTCTTCCGCCTCGCCAACTCGCCGTCCTCATCTTGCGCGACGTTCTCGGATTCCATGCGAACGAGGTCGCCGACATGCTGGATTCGACTGTCGAATCGGTGAACAGCGCGCTCAAACGGGCGCGCGCCAGCCTGGAGCGCCGACCATCGATTGTTGAGCGCGAACCGCTCCCTGCCTCTGGCTCACGTTCGGAAAATGCAATCGCCGCCAAGTTTGTCAGCGCGTGGGAGTCCGCCGATCTCAAGGCGCTAGTAGCGCTTCTGACGGAGGACGTCTTCATCTCGATGCCACCGATGCCCTTCGAATACGAGGGCCGAGGCCTCGTGGGCCGCTTCTGCGCCAACATCTTTGGTGCGGGGCGGAGGTTCGACCTTGTGCAAACGAGAGCCAACGGTCAACTGGCATTCGGGGCGTACTTGCGCACTTCGACCGGCATCAGTTACGGCGTCGGCGTCTACGTCCTCACTATCAGCGGCGACCGGATCTCTGCCATGACGCGCTTCGAAAACACCGTGCTCCCGTGGTTCGGGCTACCGCGATCGCTTCCGAGCCGATAGCAAGTGGCAGAAACTCGTTGCTAATTTGCCCCTCCGAGTGGATCACGAGCAATCCGGAAGTCGTCCCGCCCGGAATCGCGCTGCGCGATCAGTGTGCCGTAACCGTGTGGCGGTGAACGCCACGAAGGCGCATTTGCCGAGTCCCCACCTCCGCTGGGCACGAGTCGGGCCTCTTCCCAAAACCCTGTCGTCGTGGCGGGATACGTCACATGGCGAAAGGCACAGTGGATGTCCAGCGAGACTAGACTCGGAGAGCAAGTAAGCGGACCGCCGCCGTCCTGATAAGCAGTGTCGCTGTCGCTATCCTGGCCCAGAGCTGAGGATTTCGCCCACGCTCAGCGAGACCTCGTCACTCTCCAGGCGAATTCCTTATCTCTGACCGCAGCGATTTAATACGTCTTCCCAGAGAACGAGTTGATTGGAGGGTAATGCTCAGGTTGTGTGAAGTTCTCGTCCATTGTGCCGTGGCGTTGCCCCGCCTGCACTGATCCCATCCACCACAGCGAACTTGAGCGCAGACCGCGCGAACACGTAGAGTATCGCTGCCACATCTGTCGGTTGGAACTTGTGTGGGACGACAGGACGCAAAGATTGACCCTTGCGCCCCTCTCGCAAGAGTCCGACGGCAACCACACAGGCAGAGCAAGCTAGGTATCATTCCTGCCGACAAAGGCATCAGTTCGGCCTGAGGCGTACCGTCGCGATGAGCTCCCTATTGTGACGATGTGCCCAGCGACAGATGCCAGCTAGCGGGGCGATAAAGCTCTTTCCCATCGGCGTCAGAGAATACTCAACGGCTGGTGACTTCGACGCGGTCGCGCATCTCGCGACCAATCCTGAAGATTCGAGATTGCGGAGTGTTCGGGTAAGAATCCGTTGCGAGATGCCCCCGAGGCGACGACGGAGCTTCCCGTGGCGATGCGGTCCTTCGCGCAGTGCCGATAAGATCACAACCGTCCACTTTCCGATGAAGATCGTGGGCAGGACTTTCGAGCTTGGCATTGGAAACCCTCTACAGCGGCGTAAGTAGGAACACGAGTGTACCTACTTGACAGCAATCGGTATTGGAAAACACAGTGTCGCGTGGGCCGTTTAGCCTAGCACTCAACCATGAGCATTCCTGAGATGGCGACGGTCGCGCTGGTGTCCGTTGTGGCGCTTGTCGCGATCTCGTTCGTCGTCGAAGCGCTACGTCGTCCTCCGAAAACCCCAGACAGGTTGGAGTGGGCACAAGCCATCCCCATTCAATACGTGACGGTGAACGGCGGCGTGAAGCTGCGCTATATCAAAGCCGGTGCAGGCCCCGCTCTGGTTCTTCTCCATACGTTGCGCACTCAGCTCGATCTGTTCGAGAAGGTCGTCGCGGACCTGGCGAAATCTTTCACAGTCTATGCGCTCGATTACCCCGGTCATGGGTACTCGGATATTCCGAATGGCCGTTATGACGCACACTTCTTCGTTGACGCCGTCGACGGATTTCTCGCGGCCCTCGGTCTTCGAGAGGTGACCCTATGCGGTGTTTCGATTGGTGGAGCGATTTCATTGATCATCGCGGCACGGCGCAATCCCCGCGTGGTCGCGGTGATCGCCATCAATCCCTACGACTATTTTAAGGGACGCGGGATGACACGCAGCTCGTTCCTCGGATGGATGATCACGGTGACATCGGAAATGCCCCTCATTGGAGGCACGGTGATGCGGCTCAGAAAGTTCGTCATCATTAAAGCCGTTCTCCAGGGTGGCGTGGTGAACCCCGAGAACATCAGGCCGGCGTTGATGAAGGAAATGTATTTCGTGGGTAACCGGCGGGGTCACTATAGGGGTTTCATTAGCCTCCTACGGCACGCGGCGAGCTGGGAGGAAGCCACGAGGGAATACAGGAATATCAACATCCCCGTGTCACTGATCTGGGGCGACAAAGACTGGTCCAGGCTGGACGAGCGCGAGCACGACCGCTGTCTAATTCCGGGCGTGCAGGTTGTGACGGTCGAGAACGGCGGACATTTCTTGCCACTCGATCGACCAAAAGAAATGCAAGAACTGATCGTCCGCTTTGCGGACACTCGAGCTAAGCGAGCTTTTTCTGATTTGCGGTAGAGGATCTCGCGTGCCAGCCCCAGACAACCAGCTCAACTTTCTCAACTATTTCCTGAGCTATGGCGTGGCCTTCGTCGCCTTCAGCCTGGTGGGAAGGTGGTACCTGTGGCCGGCCATCAATCATCGACCGCCGAGAAGCGCGCTCCCGCCGTTGCTGCTATATGCCAGTTTTCGCGTCAATGGTTTGATGTTCTTGATGACGGGGCTTGTTTCACCGCAACTGCCGAAGGCCTTCGCTGTGCCGACTGCCTACGGCGACTTGACCGCGGCCGTGCTCGCGTTGATCGCGCTTTGGCCGCTCCGAGCCGAGATGAGAGTCGGCGTGGCAATGGTGTGGCTTTTCAACATCGTGGGACTTCTCGATCTCGTTTACGCGAATATCGCCACGTTCAGAGAGAATGTCGATCCTACGTACCTTGGCACGGCCTACTACCTCGCCACCCTGAATGTGCCGGCTATGGCGGTGGTGCACGTTGTGATTTTCGCTTACTTGATCAGAGGCTCGGCCCGCTCTTCGCTGGTGACTAGCGGTTCCTGATGATGAAGGAGGGCGGGTTGACAGGACCGGCCACCGCGGCAGGTCGTCATCGTCCATCGCAATTGCATCGCATCTGCAACGGTTCCGACACGCCGATTGAACCGCGGGTTCCGATCCAGTTACGGTCGTCGGTCGTCGTCGACCGGGACCCAGCTGGGCTGCTCGAACTGCCCCCGCAGCTCTTTCGGGCTGTTCACCGATTTGAGAACAGGCGTCCTTCGATTTGATTGAACGCTTCGTCAATCTCTGCGCCCCGCGAATGGTCAGGCGGGGCACACAGATCGTGCGTCACTCGTCGCGCAGCGTGACCGCCGGATCGATCCGCGCGACACGCCGCGCCGGTGCA
>Ga0306922_10003786_pt1 | contig 14220 bp, 12 predicted proteins | sample sta12Cox44000082_FD_203758 | JGI IMG/M metagenome (GOLD analysis project Ga0306922, IMG submission 203758) | Lab enrichment of tropical soil microbial communities from Luquillo Experimental Forest, Puerto Rico - statoxic.12C.oxic.44.000.082 (v2)... | ecosystem: Environmental > Terrestrial >... | reverse complement strand
TTCTCTTTCGACCTTACATTCAGCGCCATGAACCCGCTCCTCCGCCGGCAACTGGCTGCGCCTACTGGTTCACTCCGCTCGCCAAAAATCCGCCGTCCACCTGAAGAATCGTCCCGGTAATGAAGCTCGCCGCTTCCGAGGCCAGGAATATGGCGCTTCCGACCAACTCCTCGACCCGTCCAAATCGCCGCATGGGCGTACGCAGCAGCAATTCCTCACCCCGAGGCGTGCCGTCAAGCAACTTTTCATTCAGTGCCGTACGAAATACACCCGGCATAATCGCGTTCACGCAAATGCCATAAGGCGCCCATTCGACCGCCAGCGTGCGCGTAAGCGAGGCGAGCCCGGACTTGCTGGCGCCGTAAGCCGCCACCTCGTACATACCGAGAAACGACGTGAGCGATGCAATATTAATGATGCGCCCGTACTTTCTTCCGATCATGTGGCGTCCGAAAATCTGGCTCGCACGGTACGCCCCGGTCAGATTCGTCTCGAGAATCTCGCTCCACTCGCTTTCTTCGACGTCAAGGAAGGGCGTCCGCTTCGTGCGTCCGGCTGCGTAGACCAGAATGTCCACCTTGCCGAACTCCGCGACGGTTCTGTCGAGCAGAACCTCAAGCGACGGGCGGTCCAGCACATCCGCAGCGACTCGCAACGACCGTCGCCCGAGCGCCTCAATTTTCTTTGCCGTTTCTTCCACCATTTCTGCGCGCCGCGCGCTCGGAACCACGTCAGCGCCCGCCTCGGCGAGACCGAGGGCGATCGTCCGACCAATCCCGGAAGTGCCGCCAACGACAACAGCGGTTCTGCCGCTCAAGTCAAAACTGGTGTAGGCCATTTTTCCCCGATGTAAGCCAAGTGTTCAAGGCAGCGTGAATACAAACAAGGCTGAGCCGGCTGCAATCGCCACATACTCTCTACCGTCGACCGCGTACGCCATGGGCGCAGCGTACACCGCTGCACCCATCTGGAAATGCCACTGCACTTTCCCCGTAGCCGCATCCAGCGCGATGAAATTCCCTTCCGAATCGCCGCTGAAGACGAGCCCGCCCGCCGTCGACAACACTCCCGACCAACTCGGTGATACGTGATTGAATTCCCACTTCGGCTCACCCGTCAGCGGATCAATCGCTCGCAGCGCTCCCCAGTAAGGCTCCGCATCGGACGCCGGAAAATACGCGCTGCCATAGTATGCATGGCCCTCCTCATTTACCTCCGGGGCGGTGCTGAACATGTCGCACTGCTCCCGGGCGGTCACATAAAACAGGCGGGTCTGCGGATCAAACGTCGGCGACATCCAATTCGTCGAACCGGCCGCCCCCGGACACACCTTTGTTCCCTCAAGCGTCGGTGAACTATCCGTCCTGGCAATGGGTCTCCCTTCGGCATCCTTCGTGTCGCTCCAGGTGGTATTCGCGAAAGGCTTCGACAGAACCAGTTTTCCATTTGTGCGATCGATCAAATAAAAATATCCATTTCGGTTGGCATGGCCGATCAGCTTCCTGCCATCCAGGTCCATCATCACGGGAATCTGCGTCGAATCCCAGTCGTGTTCGTCGTGCTTCGTATACTGAAAATGCCAATTCAGTTTTCCCGTGTCCGCGTCCAGCGCCAGCAAACAGTTGCTGTACAGATTATCGCCCTCGCGCTGCGCCCGCCGGTTCGAAGGCGCGGGATTTCCCGTCGTCCAGAACAGTTGATTGGTCTCCTTGTCGTACACTCCCGTAATCCACGCCGCCGAGCCACCGATTTTCCACGAATCGCCCGCCCAGGTTTCATGCCCCGGTTCGCCCGGAGCCGGCGTCGTGTAGAATCGCCATTTTCGCTCCCCGGTATTGGCATCGTATGCGTCGATAAAACCGCGGATGCCGTACTCGCCTCCTGAAATTCCAACCACGATCATGTTCTTCACGGCCAGCGGCGCAAGCGTAAAGCTGTATCCCTTGCGATAATCGGCGGCGGTTACGTCCCATACCACGCTTCCGGTCTTGGCATCGAGCGCAACGACATGCGCGTCCAGTGTTCCCAAAAAAACTTTGTCTCCAAGAATGGCGAACCCGCGGTTGACCCTCCCGCAACACATGCGCACATCGGCAGGATAAATGTATTGATACTGCCAGATGGGCCGTCCCGTCCGGGCATCGAGGGCAAAAGCGCGGTTATCCTGAGCGGTTCCGTACAGAACCCCGTCAACCACCAGCGGTGTGGTCTCGAATTTTCCGAGCGCGCCCGTCTGGTACACCCACCGCGCCGCCAGGTTTTTCACATTATCCTTGTTGATCTGATCGAGCGCGCTGAATCGCCGCCCCTCGTAGTCACCCGAATACGTCAGCCAGTTCTGCGGCTCCTTTGACGCATCGAGAATGCGTTCGAAGGTAACCTGTCCGCGTGCCGAAGCAGCCGACAGGCTCGAAGCCATCAGGGCAATAACGCACGCAGTCACCCGCCTCATGTCCCGTCCCCTCACTTTGCGCTTGCTGCAAACAGATAAGTCAAAAGGTCCCGCAAATCCTGCTCCGATAGGGTCTTCTCGTCATAAGCCGGCATCAGCGATTCACGCGTCTTCGCGAAGGATTTGAGTTTATCCTTCTCGAACAGATGAATCTGCTGTTGCATGTCCATCATCTGCACGCTGAAATTGTCCTCGTTGAGCGCAACGCCCCTGAACGTCTGCCCATCCCGCGTTACAACGGTGACGGTTTCATATTCCTGGGGAAATTCTTTGGTGTTCTCGATCAGGCCCGTCGCCAGCCGCCGGCTCGGATAGCGTATCGACTCGACCAGCGACTCGGCCGATCGGGCGGTCGCCACATTGGTCAGTTCTGGCCCAAGCCGTCCGCCCTTTCCATTGATCATGTGGCAGGTAGAGCAGCCCGCGGCCCCATGAAAAACCTTGTCGCCGCGCGCCGCACTTCCGCCCGGCGCCGACTGGGACTTCTTCTCGACACTTCGAAGGTAGGAGACCACTTGCCAGATCTCCTCCGCCGTCATTCCCACCCCTTGGCTGGTGGTGCCGTTCTGCGGCATGGCCGTGCCCGGGATTCCGTCGTTAATCGTGCGAAAAAGATCGCCGTCGGTCTTGCCGTGGCGTTTCTGTGGACGGGTCAAATCCGGACCACGGCCACCGCCGCGCGCGCCAAGGCCGTGGCAGAACGCGCAGTTGGCGCGGAATTGCGATTCACCGGCAGCAACAGCCTTCGCATCGTTGGCGAAAGGATTTGTGTCTTGTGCCTGACTGCCGAAGCAGGAAAACAGCAGCAGCCAAAGGATCGAAGCGCTCCTCAGCAACACGCCGCCAAGGCCCTCGGCCGAGTCGCCGCCGAGACCGGTGGCCCTGCTTTCCGAGCACCTCGAAGGGAGTCCGCGCCGCTTGCGGCCCAGGGATTTCAACAATGAAGTCTTGGCTCGTATCATGAGCGGCACCTCACAGGTGATTTTCCCAGAAATTTGGAGACGAATGATAGCACAAGAGAACATTGCGGTTGAAAATTGCCCCGCAGCAGTTTTTGGCGTTTTGTAAATCAAAAAACGCCGGCGTCGCGGCGCTTCGGCGGCTCTTTCTTTGCGGCTTGCTCCACGCCTTGCAAAATTTTCTCAAGGTCGTTCCTGGACAAAAATCTGCCGTTTAGAATCACTCCCGAAACCTTTTGGCTGTTGCTGATATCGGCAAGCGGGTTGGCGTCTAGAAGCACCAGGTCCGCGATTTTTCCACTCTCGATTGTCCCCAACTGGTCTTCCATGTGAAAAAAGCGTGCTGGATTGATTGTCGCGGTCTGCAAGGCTTCGAGTGGGGTAAAGCCCGCCGCGACAAAGCGCTGCAACTCCTCGTGCAAGCTGAAGCCCGGGAAAATGTAGACGCCGGGCGGGGTGTCGGTGCCGGCGAGAAAAGGCACGCCCGCCTTGTGCAACAGTTGAACGACCTCGAGTTCCTTCTCGATGAACTTTTTCCGTGTCTCGAGATCATCGGTATTGAACTCGCTCTCTACCTGCTCCGTAAATTTCTTCCAGGTTTGGTCTTTCCAGTAAGCGGGAACGTATTTGGCGCGCGCGTCCTTGCTGAAGTCGGTCACGTCAATCAGGTTGCCGCCTCGTTCCCAAACGAGCGTGGGACACTGCCAAGTCTGGTTTTTCGCCAGAAGCTCTGCGAGAGCGGCGGCGCGCTCCGGATCGTAGGAAGTCAGAAAACGCGTCTCCGTCTTGTCGCCTTTCAGAAATTCGTCCTCGAGCGGCGAGCTGCCTTCAAAAATCCCGATCAGGTGTTCGAAGCTGTGCATCCCAGCTTCCGACATTTCGCTTGCCCGCATTGCGTCGGGCACATGTCCTTCAAACGGAATTTCCTGCTGCCGCGCTTCGTCGGCAATTGCAAACACAGCTTCGCGAGGAATCAGCGATTGCAGTTTTAGGAAATCGACGCCGGCGTGTTTCAAGTTATTAACAGCGCGCCGGCCATCTTCGGGAGTCGTAATGGCGATGGAGCTCGGAAAGCGGGGCTTCGGGCCGTCGAGCATGGGGCCAGATGTCATGATGCGCGGGCCAATCAGTCGCCCCACTTCGATTTCGTTGCGCCAGCCCTGCACGGTATCGAGCTCGCTGCCCATATCGCGCACACCAGTGATCCCGTTGGCCACCAGGAGCGGCAGGGTGATCTGCTGCGCCAGCGGAAACCAGTCGCCAAAAGCAAGATGAACGTGCATATCCCACAGCCCGGGAATCAGGTACGCCCCTCGTCCGTTGATGGTTGCCGCGTTTCGTGGATAGCGGGTCGGCTTGCGCGGGCCAACCGTCGTAATCCGGTTCTTCACAATAATGACGACTTGATCGGCGCGGACTTCTCCCGAACGCACATCGACCACGTTTACGTCGGTAAGCACCAGTGTATCTTCGAGCGACCAGTGCTGCGCTCCGAGGGGCAGGATGAACAGGAAGAGCAGTACGAACACAGATACCGAAAGGGGCCGGAAGCTCGGTTTCATGCCGAGGATTGTATGGCCACCGGGTCGCGGTTTCAAACCGCGAATACCGGATGCACCATCCGGTTCGGCCGAACGCTGCGCTCTTTCAAGTTGTGTTTTGGCGGCTGAGCGTTTAGAGCTGGTTCGGGTACGACAATCAGCAAGTGACAGGCACAAGCTGGATATCGCACCAAAATGGAGCTTGCCGTAGCGGGAACGAATTCCTAGCATCGTGCCCGATGAGCAAGCTCACGACAGAAAGCGATGCAATTCTGTCATGGTTGCGCCAACGCGAGGAGGAGATGGCTAGACTGCTCGCGGAGCTCGTCTCGGTCCCCACGGAAAATCCCCCGGGCAAAAATTATCGCGCTTGTGTCGACCTCCTCGAAAACCACCTGCGGCAGGCTGGCCTAGGTTGTGAACGCTTCGTTTCCGGCGTTTCGACCCATGACGCCCGGGACGCTCCCGAGTGTCTTCTCGCGACTTATGGGAGCGGCAAACCAACGCTCTATTTTCACGGCCACTACGACGTTGTCCCGGCGCAAACCTTCGAACAATTTCACCCTTTGCGCAAAGGCCACTTCTTGTTTGGACGCGGTTCCGGCGACATGAAAGGCGGAATCGTGGCGATGCTCTACGCGATTTCCGCGCTGAAAGAATTCGCTGGAGACCTGAACGGAAGGATTGGACTGACGCTCGTTCCGAACGAAGAGACAGGCGGCGAATGGGGCACCGCGTGGTTGGCACAGCAGGGTTTGCTTGGCCGCGACGGTGTCGGCATGCTGCTGGCGGAACCGACGAGCGGCGCGGTGTGGAACGCGAATCGCGGTGCGATTTCCCTGCGCGTGCGAGTCTTCGGCAAATCGGCGCATGTTGGTTTGCAGCATCAGGGCGAGAACGCGTTCGAGCGGATGCACAAGGTGGTTGAAAGGCTCGAGCAGCTTAAGCGCGAGGTGGAGCAGGGCGCCACGGCTTTTAATACCGGCTCGGTGCAGGGCCGCAATTCCATCCTGATGATCGGCGGAGAGAGCGGCGGCGGTACGAACTTCAACGTGGTGCCGGACGAGTGCTGGTTCACTGTCGACCGTCGGACGAATCCCGAGGAAGACCTTGCTGCGGAAAAAGCGAGGTTGCTTGGTGTCCTGGAGAGCTGTAAGAAAGATGGCATTCCCTTGAGATGGGAGATTTTGCAGGAGGCCACGTCGGCCTGCTCAAGCGAAGAAGCCCCGCTTGGACTGGCCTTGTCCCACAACATTCAGCTCGTCACGGGTGAAGTCCCGCGCTTTGAGATGTGCCCCGGGCTCCTGGAGATCCGTTTCTACGCCGCGCAAGGCATCCCTGCTTATGCCTATGGACCGGGACTGCTGTCCGTCGCCCATGGCCCGAACGAATACGTCGACCTGAGAAGAATCGCCGATACCGCCACCATCTACGCTCTGACGGCGGTCGAAGCATTGCCGTCCCAGCTTGTCGGTCCAACCTCAACCGGCACGAAATGGTAGGGCACGATCGAAATCGCGTTGCCGCCGATCCCTCCCGATGGTCCTGACTTCTCAACGATTCCGCGTTATACTCGGTTCACTCGACACCTTGTCGATATCGGCGTTCTCGCCGAGAAGGAGGTGATCCAGTGAGGTACAGTTTACGTTGACGCAGTAGAGGAGGCGCTTGTGACTCGACCGAGCGCCTCTCTCCTTTTGGCTCGCCCATCCGACTTCGTGACGTGAGTCATAAGTTCACGTGCGACCGGTCTCGGCCCTCTTCTTATTCCGAAGCCTTTCTCAGAGCTTTCACCACCGCGCCAAAAAACACCGGGTCATCCACCGCAGTTAAGCCCGTCGGCTTGGGCCGTGCACTCAGCACCGCGATCACCACCTTCTCTTTCCGGTTGATGTACAGCTGCTGTCCAAAAATTCCCCGCGCTTGAAACGCTGCATCATGCACTTCATCTCCTTTCGGATAGGTCCACCACAGATAGCCGTACTCCACGGTCTTTCCGCCAATCGGTTTTGCGCTTCCCGCTTCGTCAAACCACCCTTGTGGCTCCATCCGCTTTCCGTCGATCACGCCGTCTGCTTCGACCAGCAGTCCCACCCGCGCAAAATCCCGCAGCGTCGCGGCGAGCCCTCCGCCGGCCCAACCCATTCCGTTCGGCGATTCCAACTGCCATCGCGCTTCGAACTCCATTCCCCACGGTTTCCAAATCTTTTCCGACAGATACTCCGCCAGGGGTTTATGCGTCGCACCCTCGAGCACCGCTCCCACAACGAAGGTTTCACCTGTGTTGTAATTCCAAATCGTTCCTGGCGCGCCCGCGCGTGACAGCCCACTCATAAACTGCAGAATCGTGCCCGGCTTTTCCTGAAGCTGAATTTCCAAGAGCTTCCTTCGGTCTGACTTCGGATCGGTGTAGGTTTCGCTCCACTTCACGCCCGACGCCATCTGAATCACATTTCGCACGCTGACCCCTTCGTACGCGCCGTTTTTTAGCACCGGCACATACTTCGTCACCGGATCATCGAGACTTGCGATCGAGCCATCGAACAACGCAGCGCCAATCAACGTCGACGACACCGATTTAGCCATGGAATACGACGGCCAACGCGTCTCCGGCCCGGTCCCAAGTTCGTAGTCTTCGAGGACGACTTCCCCATTCTTCATAATCAGAAGCCCCGCGACACGGTTCAGCGCCAAATAATCAAACAAGTCGTAGTGTTTTCCGCCCGCTTCGAAATACACGTTCTTGAGAGGCGATTTTGCCTTTGGCAATTTCCGCGTTCGGCTTCCCCGCTCCACAACCCGCGCCGGAAACAGCTCATCACTATGCTCGAACGTTTTCACTTCCACGTCCGGCCGCATCGTTCCGTCATACACTTGCTGCACCCCCGCCAGCTCCTGCGCCGCAGCCGACACGAGGCTCGCTGCGCTTAAGACTAGGGTGGACACAAACGCACACATTGCTTTTGCAAAAGTCATCGGCTCTCCCCGGTACGGAAACAGGCATGCGAATTATTTCACACTTGGGGACAGAATCCGGGGATGCTTTGCCAAAAGCGCATTCGCAATTGGCTCGATTCCCTCTTTCCGGATTGCCGCTTTGCCTATCTCGGTCTCTCCCCCTCGATCTCGCCGATCTCCGATCTACGTCCGCTTGCTTCGCCGCGCTGACGGTCGCAGAGAACTCTGCCAAGGAGCTTCTGGGTGCCAACAAGCCTCCAGGGTCTCGAGCCCGCTGCCGTCTCGGAAGATTTCTTGGGATACGTTTGTTGCCACTGTCCGTTCTCGCCACGGCTTTTCCCAGAACCGGTCAGTGAATCGTCGCCCCGGCTTGCACCGCTCCAAAAACTTCGCCTTTATTTTCAAATAGTTACATCCTCGGAGAGGCTGGCAATAGGCATGCCCTTACTCTGGAGCATGTACACGGATTCAAGGCCACTGCCGAGCGAACCTCAGTGCATACGAATGCCGCTGGCCGCGGCTCGCACCGGCGACCACCAGGCTTTCCGCAGTCTCGTTTCTCCGCACACTCCAAGGCTCCAGCGACTGGCTCGCCGTTTCACGGGAAGCGTCGAGGACGCCGAAGACATTTGCCAGGAGTCTCTCCTGAAAGCTTTCACCAAACTCGACCAGTTTGCCGGAACGAAAATGGAATCCGACGAATTCCGCGCCTGGCTTATGCGAATCACCGCGAATTGTGCGATTGATTTCCTTCGCCGCAAAGGAGTCAATCGATCCTTGCCGCTCGACGAATGCGAGTACGCCGCGTCTCATCAGCCAGGCGCGAGCGGCTGGGGCGAGAGTCCCGAGACGTCTTTTACACGCCACGAACAACTCCGCATCCTTGCCGATGCGATCGCCAAGCTACCGCCGGAATTGCGGAACGTATGCCTTCTCCGCAATATGATGGAGCTTTCCACAAAGGAAGTGGCTGCCCGTCTCGGGATTCCGGCGATTACGGTGAGGGTCCGTCTCTTTCGGGCTCACGGCCAGCTCAGGAAGATTTTGGATCGACGAAACGCTCAGTGGCGCACCCGACGGAGTGCCAACTTGCCGAACTAGTTTCGAGATCTTCGCCTGCCGCAGTCGCAACCTAGAGAAAATCGCCTCGTCCATGGGTTTATGCCTTCCCTGCACGGGGCCTTGGGATTCGTCCCGAAACGAACATCCTCGCTGTGTTCTCCCCGGCGTCAGTCACCGAACTCGCATAAAACCCACCGTGTACTGAAGAACTTCTCGCTCACTTCGGGAAAAGGAGGAAGGAGTAGCCGAAGCCAACGTAGGAATCAGGGGCGGAGTGCGTGAGGCCGACCGCGACGTGGAAGTCGACCTGGTAGTGAGGCGCGAGTTTGTAGGAAGTGCCGAAGTGCAGGAGTTGACGCGATCCGCCGCGCTCCGGAAAATCGCCGACATATTCGACGAAGGCGTCCCAGGGCTTGGTCAGTTGACGGTCGAGGTAGAAGGTGGTCTCGCCGGTGAAGTTATGCGAGCCAGCTCGCGTTGGCCAATAGAAAGCGACCTGGCCGCCGAGTGTCCAATGCGCGGAGAGTGCGCGCGACCAAGGCAACTGAAGCGCAGGATCGTAGCCTTGACTCGAGACGGTTTGAGCTCCGGTGGGAAAACTGAGAAAGAAAATCGCCGAAAGCTTGAAATGGCCCGCTAGTGGGCCAAGCTGCTGCTTAACGCCGATGGCCAGGTCCCCGAAGCCGGAAGTGGTGCCGGTTCCGTTCGGGAGATTGTAGTAGTAGTCGGGAACGGTGAGGCGCAGCTCTGTTTTGGAGAGAAGTCCGTAGCGAACGTTGGTTTCGGGAAGATCGAGCACGAATTGACCCTGCGTGTGAGTGACAAGAAGCCCGTTTTCAAACTGCAGGCCGCCCGCGGGGACGACCACGCTCGAATTTGCAACCGACGGACGGTCGGTAACGATGACGACTTCGGAATCAGGAATGGATTGTCCGTGTAGCGGAGCAATTCCGAAGAAAGTAATCGCGAAAAGAGCGAGTGGAAAGTGGAGGGGCTCGCGCACGTTCTAGGTTCGTTCAGAAAACGAGGGTAGGAGCAGGAAGGAAGCGCCGGCCATGGCGAACGCGACGAAGGCACTGCTCCATTCGTCACCGTTGTTGAGGTGGGTCACAACGCGGGGAGCGTGAAGCAGCACGGTCCACAAAAAAAACATCAGTCCGAGGAAAACGCACGCCAAACGCGCCGCGATGCCGCTCGTGAGGCTGAGGCCAGCGGCGATGAAAGCGACTCCCGTGAAATAGGCGAGAAAGAGGCGAGCGGGCATCCACGCCGGGATGAGTGTGGCGATGAAGGAAGCGTACAGGAAGTGCTGCAGGCCGTAAATAAGGAGGGGAAGCGAGAAGAGGTAGCGGCCAAGTGTAGCGAGTTTGTCGATCAAGGAATTCCACGAGGCGCTCGCGGCAGTCGAAGGGGAGCGTCCGGCGAGCACGAAGGCAGCGCCGGAGAGCGAGAGAGGCTCGAGGGCGCGGGTGCGTTCCCTGCCGTTGTAGATGATGTCGGAGAAGTGCTCTGAGTGAAGCAGCAGAACGCAGAGCAAGTAGACGAGACCGAGGAGAGCGGCAAAGAGACGCGCGTTCCAGTTGGCCAGAACAGAGATGGCGGCGATGACGAGGAATGCGCCGATGAGATAAGCACCGACGGCGCCACCGGGAGCCCAGGGAGGAACGGGCGGGAGTCCGCCGGCGTAATGGCCGTAAAGAAAGTATTGGATGCCGAAAACGCCGAACGGAATGGCGAAGAAGTAGCGACCGAGTTGCGCGAGGCTTTTCATGGCCGAGCTATTCCGACGAGCTGTTTCACTTCAGGGCATCGACGCCGGCCTGGGCACACTGGCCGTCATGCTCGCTCGTGTCGCCCGAGACGCCGATGGCGCCGACGATTTTGCCTTCGATAACGATGGGGATGCCGCCTTCGACAGGCACAGTGCCCTCGAGACGAAGAATGCGAAGTGCCGCGCCGCCGGCGGCAAGAGCGTCCTGGAAAGCCTTGGTGGGGCGCTTGAAGCGGGCGGCAGAGCGGGCTTTCGCGATGCAGATATCGGCGCTGCCGAGTTGAGTGTTGTCCATCTTCTCGTAGTAGACAAGGTTTCCGCTGGGGTCTACGATGGCGACGGCCATATTCCAGTTATTTTTTCGAGCCTCGGCGAGAGCCGGTGCAGCGGCCTTTTTTGCGTTCTCAACGCTGATGGGCGTGCCGTAGGGATTGGGCATCTGGGTAAAAGCAGGAAAAGCGCAGAGCGCGAAGAGCAGAGCGAAGGCGAGCTTTTTCCACTGTGATGACATCATTGTCCTCCTCCGTAAGTGTCAGAGACAGGAAGCGTACGACGAAGAAATCGTGATTTTGGTCCGACGAACGCGCAGCATCATACACCAGCAGGCAGGGGAAGTTAGCCGGTGGTCTGTGTGACGATGCGGAGCCAAGCGAGGGACCGGCGGCAAACCGTTGGGGGACGGGGTCGCATCTGAGCAATTCATAAGGGCGTGGCCCGCACAGGCAATTGGAATCCAGGGGTTCTCTGAGAAGGAGGTAATTACCGTCGCGCGGGTACGAGTGAGACGTCCTCATGGGCGAATCGTTGAAGAAGTGGAAAGTCCTGTTGGTGCATCCAAGCGGGTTGATGTATTCGGAAGTGTACCTACGCCTCGAGCCGCTCGGATTGGAGCTGATCGCAGAAGCGTGCCGGAGGAGCGGGTTTGCCGTGCGGCTGTTGGACCTGCAGGCAAGTGAGCACAAAGACTATTTCCGGACCATGGAAGAGTGGCGCCCGGATGCAGTGGGATTCTCGCTCAACTACCTGGCCAACGTTCCCGAGGTAATTGATCTGGCAAAATCGACGCGTGAGCGTTGGCCTAAAACGTTTGTGTTCGCCGGCGGGCACAGCGCGTCATTTGTTGCGCGAGAGATTGTGGAGCATGGAGCGGGCGCGATTGACTGCGTTGTGAAAGGTGAGGGCGAAGGCATTACGCCGAAGTTACTGGAGGTGGCGCGGGACGACCGGAAGCAACTGGACAAATTGCCGGGCGTCGTGACCGAAGAAAGGGAAGGCCCGGTCCCACAAATGGTCAACGGTCTCGACCGGTTGAGCCCGGCGCGCGATTTGCTGGCGAACCGGAGAAAGTATTTTATTGGCGTGCTGGATCCGGCGGCTTCGATCGAGTTTACCCGAGGGTGCCCGTGGGACTGCGTATTCTGCAGCGCGTGGACGTTTTATGGAAGGAATTACCGCTTGCGGAGCGCGGAAGCTTCGGCAGAAGACCTGGCCCGGGTGCGAGAACCCGGCGTATTCATTGTGGATGATGTGGCGTTTATCCAGGCGGAACACGGAATGGCGATCGGCCGGGAGATCGAGAAGCGGGGCATCAAGAAGCAGTATTACCTCGAGACGAGAAGCGATGTCCTGCTGAGAAACAAAGAGGTGTTCCGGTACTGGAGACGGCTGGGGCTCGAGTACATGTTCCTGGGGTTCGAAGCGATCGATGAAGAGGGATTGAAGCTGCACCGCAAGCGGATAACGCTCGGCAAGAATTTTGAGGCGCTGGAATTCGCGCGCGAGCTCGGAATCACCGCAGCGATCAACATCATCGCGGATCCGGGATGGGACGAGAAGAGGTTCGCGGTGATTCGCGAGTGGGCGCTCTCGGTACCCGAGATTGTGCATTTGACGGTGAATACGCCGTATCCGGGGACGGAGACTTGGAGAACCGAATCGCGCGGATTGACGACGCGGGATTACCGGCTGTTCGACGTGCAACATGCGGTGCTACCGACCAAGCTGCCGCTGAAGGAATTCTATCGACAGCTCGTGAGCACCCAAGAGGTGCTAAACCGCAAACATTTGGGATGGACAGCGCTGAAGGACTCCTTGACGTTAGCCGCAAAACTGACACTACGCGGGCAGACGAATTTTCTGCGCATGCTGTGGAAGTTCAACGGCGTGTATAACGTGGAACGGCAGACGCGGGACCACCAACGGCCGGTGAACTATCAGATGAAACTGCCCGGACCTGCGATGCAGGGGCGCTTCGATCAAGACAGTTTGTTTATTCATCCGCAGCAATTGCTGAAGCCGCTGAGAGCAGGGGCCGCGCGCGACTAAAGGGCCAGGCAAGCGATTTTTTCCGACGACAGTTTGCGGCAAGTCACAAGGTTTTGGAAAAGCTGCTATCTCGTGCGCGTGCCAAAGACGAAGGCGGTATCGACAAAAGCGAAGCACAGCGCTCGTAGAAACGGCAGCGCGACGAAATCACTTTTGGCGAGTTTGCTTCCCTTCCATAACCGTGGCTAAGGTGTTCGAGCCCATCGCCATATCAAAGGTATAGGTGGCGAGATCGTTCGAGACACGCTTGAGGATGAAGCGCGGCAGACCACGTCTCCATCCTGAAGTTCATTGAGCGCAATTGGAGTTTGCCGACCGTCTCGGGTCGGAGCCGCGACAACCTAGCCAACCCGACTTACAATACGGCGGTCCCCCGGTACGCTACCTCGAACAGCCCGGCCATCTCCGACCTGTTCGATCTGTTCAACTTCTAACAGCAACCCACCGTGCGCACCATCCTTTGCGTCGATCAGCGGGGCACCATCCTCAGTGAATTTCCGACCGGGTTCCATCCCGCGGCGGAAAATTTTCCGGTAAGGAACCGAATCCAGCAGGAACAAAACTGGACAAGGCCGAGCGTGAGATGGAAGAGCCGGCAAACCGCTCGGAGCGGCTTTCGTCGAGGGCCAGGCCGTTCTGGCGGAACACGGGAATCCGCTATCGGAAGACGGATTAACTCTAGCAGAAACATAGATTTACGGGCCTCTAAGCGCCGCAGGGCCGAAGCCTGGCGAGGAACTTGTGGAAATCAGTGGGTTGAATTCCAGCGAAGTTCTGGCTACGCTCTTGGACTTGGAGAGGAAAGGCATCATCCGGCGATAGCCGGGAAAGCCGTTTGCTAAGCTGTGGTGGTAGAAGTTGGAGCCCAGCCCAAAGGAACGATGCACCTGAAATGAAGCGGGGAGCATCTGGAAACCAGCAAGGAAGAGTGGGACAGGACATATATCAAGGTAGCGAGAAGGACACAGACCGCATAGCTAGCCCTTCCTGCGGAAGAATCCGGAGTTACAAAAGAACACATGGCACGTTCACTGGTAATCGTTGAGTCGCCAGCGAAGGCGAAGACGATCAATAAATATCTCGGAAAGAATTACAGCGTAAAGGCATCGGTGGGGCACGTGATGGACCTGCCGACGAAGACGATCGGGATTC
>Ga0306922_10003784_pt1 | contig 14222 bp, 8 predicted proteins | sample sta12Cox44000082_FD_203758 | JGI IMG/M metagenome (GOLD analysis project Ga0306922, IMG submission 203758) | Lab enrichment of tropical soil microbial communities from Luquillo Experimental Forest, Puerto Rico - statoxic.12C.oxic.44.000.082 (v2)... | ecosystem: Environmental > Terrestrial > Soil... | reverse complement strand
CCCCAATCTCCACGGCGCAGATCTGAAGGTGCTGATGACGCACTATCAGCCTTATGTCGACAACGCCATGAGTCGCGCAGACCTGAATTATATTTTTGCTGACATGCTCGGCGAGATTACCGCGCAACACATTTACGTCTTCGGCGGTGATCGGCCGGAGGTAAAGCACGTTAGCGTTGGCCTATTGGGCGCCGACTACACGATCGATCACGATCGCTACCGCTTCGCCAAAGTCTATTTTGGCGAGAACTGGAACCCGGGCTTGCGCGCGCCGCTTACCGAACCGGGCGTCAACGTGCGCGAGGGCGAATACCTTCTTGCCGTGGACGGGCGCGAGGTGCACGGTGGCGATGAAATCTACAGTTTCTTCCTGGAGCGCGCCGGGAAAGCGGTGCAATTGAAGGTCGGTCCGGACCCAGGCGGGAAGGATGCTCGCACCGTAACGGTTGTGCCCATCGCAAACGAGCGGTCGCTGCGCCAGCGGGAGTGGATCGAAGGCAACCGGAGGAAGGTGGAGGAGCTGAGCGGCGGCAAGCTGGCCTATGTATATGTGCCCGATACGGCCGTGAACGGGTACACCTACTTCAACCGCTACTACTTCCCGCAGAATGCGAAGCAGGGTGCGGTCATCGACGAGCGCTTCAACGGCGGGGGATGGATCGCGGATTACATCGTGGATTGGTTGAAGCGACCGCTGCTGATGGTGGCAATGACGCGCGAGGGCAAGGATGAAACCATTCCGCGGGTAGTTTTCGGCCCGAAGGTGATGCTCATCAACGAGCATGCGGGCTCCGGCGGCGACGCGTTGCCGTGGATGTTCCGGAAACTGGCTACAGGCCCGTTGATCGGCACGCGCACCTGGGGCGGGCTCATTGGCATTGGCGGTTACCCGGCGCTGATGGACGGCGGCAGAGTCACCGCCCCTCGCTGGGGACTCTACAATCCGGATACCGGCGAATTTGACGTTGAGAATAAGGGCGTGTCACCGGACATCGAGGTGGAGTTCGATCCCGCGTTGTGGCGCCAGGGTCACGATCCGCAGCTCGAGAAAGGCGTGTCCGTCGCGCTTCAAGAGTTAAAGACACACCCGGTAGCACCCATTAAGCGGCCGAAGTACCCGGTGTACGACTGGCAGAAAGTGCGCGCCGACGCGGTGAAGGCACAGAAAACTTCTGGTGCAGGCTCGGGGCAGAATCAATAGGCATCAACCTCGTCCGGTGAAGGTTCAGACCGAGTCGCTGACTTCGGGTAGGCAATACACTGAAGAACCGATCTCTTGTGCCGAGGATCGCGAGCTACTTCGCGCGATTGGGCAGAACATTTGATCTAGAGGGAGAGACCTCTGGATTCGCCCCTGCCGTCTGCTGGCTGTTCGCTCAATATATCCCGTTTGTTCCTCCGATGAAGTGAGGCGCCAGCGTCACTCGAAGAGGCCGGGTTGAGCGGACACGTCCTCGGGATCGAGAAAATTGCTGAGGCCTACACCCACCAGGCGGAACCGCTGCCGCGGATCGAGGCCGACGCGTTCCCGAAGCGAGAGCGCGACTATCACCAGTTCCTCGCAGGAAGAGGGCGGACGAGAGGGCGTGTGGCTGCGCGTCAGAATTTTGAACTCGCTGGTTTTCAGCTTCAGAACCACGGTGCGGGCCACTCGGGATTCCTTGCGTGACGCCTCCCACGTTTTTTCCGCGAGCCTGCGGATCATGGGTTCGGTTTCGGCGAGCAGCACATCCCGTTCGAAGGTGTCCTCGGCGGATATGGATTGCGTGGGCCGGTCGGGGATGACCGGACTCTCGTCGATTCCCCGGGCCAGTTCGTAGAGGCGCACGCCGTAACGTCCGAAGTGGGCTTCGAGTGTTCGCAACTCCAACTGCCGCAAATCGGCGATTGTCTGTACGGCCAAGCTTTTGAGCTTCTCCGCCGTGACCGTGCCGACTCCGGGCAGCCGCGCCACCTCGAGCGGCGGCAGGAACGAATCGACGTCATCCGGCTGGATAACAAAGAGCCCGTCGGGTTTGTTCCAATCCGAAGCAATCTTCGCGAGGAATTTGTTGGGAGCGACGCCGGCCGAGGCCGTCAGATGCAATTCCGCGCGGACCTGTTCGCGAATCGCGCGCGCTACCTGTGTTGCCGTGGGTAGGCCGGTCTTGTTTTGCGAAACGTCGAGATATGCTTCGTCGAGGGATAAGGGCTCGATCAGATCGGTGTGGCGCTTGAAGATTTCATGCACCTGGTGCGAGACAGCACGATAGCGCGGGAAGTCGGGGGGTAGAAACACGGCGCCGGGGCACAGGCGTTCGGCGCGAACGGCAGGCATCGCGGAACGGATGCCGAATTTTCGTGCCTCATAAGAGGCGGCGCACACGACCGAGCGAACGCCGCGCCAGGCGACCACGACCGGCTCGCCCCGGAGCCGCGGATCATCCCGCTGCTCTACGGACGCATAAAAGGCGTCCATGTCGATGTGCACGATCTTGCGTGCTGGCATGCCGCGACTATTTTATTCCGTAGTCCCGAACGAGCGCGAGCACGGCTAGTCAGAGTGAGATTTCGCCCTTTAAGCCCATGCCGGCCTAGTCCTTCGCCGCCTTGGTTTGCGCACCTTCCCCTTTTGCGCTCCTCACGTAGGTTTCCATCCAGTTGTTCATCTCCCACAACATATGCAGCACCGATTCGCGCGCCGCATAGCCGTGGGACTCGAGCGGCAGCAGCACGAACCGAACCGTTCCGCCGTGCCCTTTGATCGCGCTGAACAGGCGCTCGCTTTGTAGCGGCCATGTCCCGGTATTGTTGTCCGCTTCCCCGTGAATCAGCAGCAACGGCGCCTTGATTTTATCCGCGTATGAAAACGGCGACATCTGGTAATACACCGCGGGCGCCTGCCAGTAGGTGCGGTCCTCATTCTGAAACCCAAAGGGAGTGAGCGTCCGGTTGTAGGCCCCGCTTCGCGCGATACCCGCTTTGAAAAAGTCGCTGTGCGCCAGCAGATTCACTGTCATGAACGCACCGTAGGAATGGCCCATCACTCCGACGCGCCTCGGATCGACCACTCCCAACCGCGTGCCTTCCCCGATGGCCTCCTTCGCGCTGGCCACGAGTTGATCCACATAGCTGTCATTCGGCTCTGCGTTGCCTTCGCCGACAATTGGAATCGTGGCGTTCTCGAGCACCGCATAGCCGACCGCAGCAAACGGCACCGGCGATCCCCAGGAAAGATATGGAAATTGGTAGGGTGACCCAGTGATTTGGCCCGCGGCTGTCTTGGTCTTGTATTCAACCGGATAGGCCTCCAGCAGGGTCGGCAGCGGCCCGTCCTCCGGTTTGTATCCCGGCGGCAGATACAGATTGGCGCTCAATTCAACACCGTCCGCGCGCTTGTATTTCAGCACCCGTTTTTTCGGCAGCGGCGCGTTCCCATACGGATTCGGAAACGCGGTCGCTTCGACCAGCGTGTTGACGGCGAGATCCTTGACGTAGTAGTTGGGGTTCTGATCGACCGACTCCCTTCGAACCAGTATCTTCGGCCCTTCCCCGCTCAGCACTGCCGTGGGCACTTCAAAGAAGGGTGCTGCGGACTGCCACACAAGCTTCGTTCCGCCGTCGGCCACCGCGACCGTGGAAACAAACGGCTGGTCGCCTTCAGACGAAGCTCCCTGCCCGTGGAAATAGATTCCCTTCTCATCTGGTGTCGTCTCCAAAACCTGCTTCCCGGAGGCGTTAAGGATGGCAAACGGCCGGCCCGGGTCATGATAGCGGTCCTCAAACGAGCCTTCGAAAAGTGTGACCGAGGGCACGCCGCCCGCCGGCGCTACCGCCAGGATGATACGCTTGCGGTCCTTCCAACGGCTCTCCTCGATCACCGCGAGTCGGTCACTCCCCCACGACACACCCTGAAATCGCAAGGGAAGATCCGCGAGTTTCCTCGCGGCTCCGTGCGAACCTGCCACGAAGGGTCCATCGAGCAGAAACAACGAATCGCGGATGGCCGCTTCCTTTCTCGGGTCCCCGCCATCCTGAGCCTCCGTCCAAAACACCGACGCGGGCGTATCGCTACGCCACTGATATTCGCGCGGCCCCGTAGCCACGCCGTCGTGGATGTTCGGGATGCTGTCTTCGAGTGGCTTGTCGGCCAGTTGCTCTACGCTCCCGCTCTTCAGATCGATCACCGACACCCGCTCCGGAAAAAACCCGTACGGCAAAAGGTAGGAATAAGGATGATGGCGCTCATCGATCAACGCGTACTGCCCGCTCGGCGAAGGCGAAGCGTCGGTCACCACGCCCGCCTTGCCCACCGGCGTTGTCTTTCCGTCGAGGTCGATGACCTGTACCTGTGCCGTTGCGTAATAATCAAAGATGCGCTCCTCTTCCGGGCTCTTCAGCAGATCCTGATACGTCGGGCCGGGCGTGACTCGTCCGAGATTCTCCTGCACCACAGGACCCGTCGGCACTTCGCTCTTTTTCGGAGCCACTCCGGGGTCCTTTGGCACCGTCTTACACAGCAGCCTCTGGCTGTCGTTCAGCCATTCGCACGGTGAAGCGAACACCCCATTCAACGCGACGGCCGGTATCATCCGCGCGCGGGCCGTGGCCACATCCACAATCCACAGGCTGAGTCCCGGGGCTGCGCCCGTATCCGTGATGTTCACGAAGGAAATACTCCGCCCGTCGGGCGACCAGTTCGTGTAGCGGATCTTCGCGTTCGCGGGCAACCCGCTGACGGCCGTCTCCTTTCCATCGGGAAGCGCCTTGAGATCGAGCCCCGTCAAATAGCGGCCCCGGCTTGGTCCACTCGTCTTCGGATTGAAGCGCAGGCCGGCCATCCGCAATTCCGGCTGCGCCAGGTCCTCGATGGTTGGAAAGCCAGAGATAAACCCGATGAGCAATACCTTCGTCCCGGCGGCATCCGCGGGTGACACCTCGACATACGGAGGGGGCAGCACGTCCACCAGGTCGACAATCGCCTTCGGCGGCTTCTGGTAATCGAGACTGGTTTGTGCCCGCCCTGTCTCGCAGGACCAGAACGACACCAGCGCAATGGCGCTACCGAGCCCCAGCAGAGAAACGAAGCGCACGGTCATGGAATCGGTCTCCTTCCCACTTGCCAAGCCCGTTCACGCAAGCGGCGAATTTTCCCCCGTTTCCCTCCCCGTGGCGACTCCCACTTCTCATCCTTCAACATCAATTTTCTGAATTTGTAGTGGCCGACGCTCAGAGTCACCCCCTTGCACAGTCCACCCCTAACCCTCATTAAGGGTCTATGAATATCACCCTCTCGCTGGACGATGAACTCGTAAAGAGGGGAATCACTTGCTCTTCATACTTCTTCCCACGTGCGGCGGATCATCCCGTCAATTTGCCGTGAACGGAGCCGGTCTGTGCCTTTAGCCTTTGATTCCTTCCCAATGACCCCGAGAACGTCGGGCTCAGGAGCTGCAAGCCGCACATAGTCCCGGATGCTAAGCAGCACGGCACCGGGCCTTCCACGCTTTGCGATTATCAGCGAGCGCCGCTCGTGCTCCACTCGTTCGAGGAGTTTGCCAAAATTCGCACGAGCCAGAAGGGCGGAGACGACAAGATTATCTGTCTTTTCTGGTTTTGCCATGGAATCAACTCATCACTTGAACTATGCGAACTGTACAGTCAACTTGCAACCTTTTTTCGGCTCTCCGCTGGACTGTAACGCCCGTCATTGTCCTCTCCCCCCTCGATGACCCCTCCCTTCGCAGTGTTCTCCGCAACGGATCTCGACACCATGATGTTTAGAATGGGATCATCAGTGTGTGCGAATCACACTCTCTCTAGATGACGATGTCGCCAAGCTCGTGCGCCGCGAACTTCGTCGCTCCGGTGCTTCACTGAAGGCTGTCGTGAACCATTTTCTTCGCCTCGGCTTGATGAGGTCTGCGAGGCGAGAACGAAAGCCGTTCGTCGTTCACCCCCGGGCACTGGGGCTGCCCCCCGGCCTCAGATACGACAACGTGGGGGATTTGATCGAAGCGCTGGAAGGTACGGCGCACCGGTGATGGTTCTCAACCGCAAGGTCCTCTTGTAAGCGTACGATGTCGAGGCATGCTGCTTGGCATAACCACGCAGAACAGATCCATGAAAGCGAAGCGACTATTTCCCGATGAAGTCCTAGCGATATTGCGACAGGCGAAAGGTCTGAGGATCCGAGCCGGGAGCCGACACCGATTCATCGGCATCTGGGTCGTTGTGGTGAAGGATCGCGTGTTCGTCCGGTCTTGGAGCGTGAAACCGAACGGTTGGTACCGCACGTTTCTTAAGGAGCCTCGCGGCGCAATCAAGGTGGCAGGCCACGAGATCGCCGTTTGCGCCGTCAGGATCAGAGACAAGCACCTGAGGGATGCCATCGATCGCGCTTATCTCGAAACATACAACACGCCAGGCGCGCTGAAGTACGCGAGGGACCTCGGGCAAGCTAAATCCCGGGCCACAACCACGGAACTTATCCCGCAATCCTGAGCGTCGCAATTCTCAATCGTCCGCGTCATCACACCTTATCCCGACACCGCTTCAGTCGAGTAAACCTTCAGCACAAGGAGCGTGGAGCGAGATTCTGTTGAGCGAAAATAATCCCCGAAGAACATCGTAGAGAGTCAAGCAAGAAATTTTTGGTTTCTCACTTCTGCTGTACGATGGATCGCGCAAGATCGAGCGGCTCCGTGATGCAGCCGTCCGGACGATAACGATGACGACGTTATTTGCAATTCGAACCGTGTTGCTAGTTTCTTTGATCGCGGCTGCCGTTCGTGCGCAAGATTCCGGGGGAGCTCGCTCGGCGGTCGAACAAAACGACTGGCCCGCCTACGGCGGAGCCCCCGAGAACGACCATTATTCGAGTCTTTCCCAGATCTCTCGAGACAACGTACGAAGTCTCGCCGTCGCCTGGAGTTTTGACACGGAAGAGGAAGGCGGCCTCGAAACGAGTCCCCTTATCGTTGCGGGCGTGCTTTACGGGCTCACTCCCACACAGAAGGTATTCGCCCTAGACGCTGCCAACGGAAAACTCTTGTGGAAGTTCGATTCCGGGATCAAGGGAACGCAACCGGACCGCGGGCTGGCTTATTGGACTGATGGCCAGCATGGACGGATTTTGGTCGGGGTGATGAATTTTGTATACGCCCTGGACGCAGCCAGCGGCCAACCGATTTCGAGCTTTGGCGACCACGGCCGAATTGACCTTCGGGAACAGCTCGGCCGAGCGCCTTTTTCGGCGCAATCCGTCTATCTCACAAGCCCAGCGATCGTCTACCAGGATCTGCTGATCGTGGGTGGTCGTAACCCCGAGACCCTGCCCGCTCCCCCGGGCGACGTTCGCGCATACGACGTACGCACCGGCAACTTACGGTGGTCGTTTCATACCATTCCCCGCCCGGGCGAATTCGGGTACGACACCTGGCCGAAGGACGCCTGGTTGACGAGCGGCGCCGCCAACAACTGGGCGGGAATGTCGCTCGATCGCAAGCGCGCAGTCCTCTATGTTCCGACGGGGTCAGCCGCATTCGACTTCTACGGCGGCGACCGGATCGGAGATGATTTATTCGCGGATTGTTTGATCGCTCTCGATGCCCAGACTGGAAAAAGAATCTGGCACTTCCAGGCGGTGCACCACGATCTCTGGGATCGGGATTTGCCGGCTCCTCCCGCCCTTCTCACCGTCAAACGCGGGGGCAAGGAAATTGACGCCGTAGCGCAGACGACCAAACAAGGATTTGTCTACCTCTTTGATCGCACGAACGGAAATCCTCTTTTCCCGATCGAGGTTCGCGAATACCCGCGAAGCAACCTGCCGGGCGAGACGGCCTCTCCGACACAGCCGCTGCCCGCTCGGCCGGCACCCTTTGCCCGGCAAAATCTCTCCGAGGAGCTTTTGACCGACCGGACCGCGGATGCACACCGGTGGGCTGTAGAACAGTTCCGAACGTTCCGCAACGAGGGGCAATTTGTGCCCTTTAGCCTTGGCAAGGACACGGTTGTCTTTCCCGGTTTTGATGGCGGAGCCGAATGGGGCGGTCCCGCCGTCGATCTCGAGACCGGGATCATCTACATCAACTCGAACGACGTGGCCTGGACCGGGGCGCTAGCCGAAAACACAGGTGCCAACAGTCCGAAAAATATCTACCTCAGCCAATGCGGCCTTTGTCATGGAGAGAATTTGAAGCCTTCGTCTCCGGCGGTCCCCTCGCTTGTCGGTGTGGGGGACCGTCTCGGTCCCACCGAACTCGCTCGAACCATCAAGAACGGGAAAGGCAGGATGCCCGGATTCCCCAACTTGACCGCTGACGAGATGCTTGCGCTGGTCGGCTATTTGACGGGCGGTGAAAACAAGGAGCTCCGGAACACCGGACCTCCCCTGCTTGGAATGAAATACCGCCTCACGGGCTACCGAAAGTTTCTCGATCCCGACGGTTATCCCGCCGTCGCTCCGCCCTGGGGCACTCTCAACGCCATCGATCTCAACAGTGGCGAGTACGTTTGGAAGATTCCGCTCGGAGAGTACCCCGAACTTGCGGCCAAAGGAATGAAGAACACCGGCACGGAAAACTACGGAGGTCCGCTCGTAACGGCTGGCGGGCTCTTGTTCATCGGCGCAACCAACTTTGACAAGAAGTTCCGCGCGTTTGACAAGAGGACGGGCGAGCTGCTTTGGGAGACAACGCTCCCTTTCGCGGGTAACGCAACTCCGGCCACCTACCTCGCAAATGGCCGGCAGTTTGTGGTGATTGCGGCTGGGGGAGGCAAAGATCCGCGATCCGCTTCCGGTGGGGTTTATGTCGCCTTTGCCCTGCCCGAGGGACGGTAGTCCCGCACCCCGAGAGAGCGCCGCCTATTTCATCGGGATGTCGCGGCGCAGGTAGTCGTCGGATTTGTTGAGCCAGTCTTCCCGCGGCGGGTTGAAGACGTCGAGGTCGAGGGTATCCTCGAGCGCCCAGGCTTCGTGCGGCATGTTCGAAGGGATGCAGAGCACTTCACCCGCGTGCACCACGATTTCCTTGCCATCAATCGCGAACTTCAGCGCACCCTCGAGGATGTAGGTGACCTGCTCGTTGTGGTGGTAATGCTGGGGGACGTGCGCACCCTTCTTCAAAAAGACGCGTGCCAGCATCAGTTTGTCGCCGACGACCATTTCGCGGTCGATCAGGTCGTTCAGCTTTTCGCGTTCCACTTTATTCCAGGCGATGTACTTCAATGCAGGCTTGGTGTTCATTTCGAGCCTCCATAAAGACGCACGGCATTGTCGTGCAGATAGTTTCGTGCCAATTCGAGCGCCTTCGGTTCCGTGACTGCGCCTTCCTCGACAAGCTCGGCGAGGGCGGCCGCGAGTCCCGTGCGCGTGGTGCGGGCGGCGAGCCAGAAGCTTTCTTCGGCACCGAGCGCTTCACTGAACGGGAAGGCGTCCGAGCCGTACATCATCTTGTCGGGAAAGAGGGTCAGAAGCTGCTTCAAGACATCCTTGAACTGCGAGGGATACAGAATTTCGCTCTGGAAGGAGGTGTCGAGGTAAACGTTCTTCACGGCGGTCATGAGCGCCGCTTCGCGCTCGTAGGGCCAGCCGCCGTGAATGAGCACAAAGGTTACGTTCTTGTAGCGGGGGTCGCGCACCACGTTCTCGAGGTTGAGCACATTTCCGTTGTGCAGGCTGAAGTAGTCGCCAATGCCCACGGCGGAATGAAAATGCATCGGCAGATGGAGCTTGCCAGCCTCATCGACCATCACGCGGAAAATGTAGTCCTGAAATTGCTTGTACTCTCCTTCGGTTGGCACGCCTCCTTCGCGGTACTTGTTATAGACGGCTTCGGCATGAGCGCGCGGCGGGTCGCCGAAATAGAGTGAACGGAAGTACGCTGCTTCGAATTTGATCGCGACACCGCCATGTTTTTGCTGGTTGTCGGTCATGGTGCGGCGCACGAAATCCTCGTAGCCCGCCAGGTCTTCGGGGAGGCCTTCGAGGCCTTCCTGCTTTTTCCAGCGCGCGAGCATTTTCTCCTGCAGGGGCACGTAGACGGCCATGTCCGGCGTGCTCGCTCGCTCGGCGCTGTTGTCGAAAGGGTAGAAAAAGGAGTCGCCGAAAAACACCCAGTGAAAGCGCTTGGGATCGAGATAAGAAGCCATCAACGCACGATTGGCGAGGCAGATGTCGACATTGAGCTTGTCGAGAATGCCGTCAAAGTACCCGACGCCTCCGGCTTGCTCGGCAGCCTTCTTTTTCTCCACCAGCCACTTGGCGTGCTCCGGCCGGAAGTCGTCGTATGGATAAGCGAACAGCGCCTTGGCCGCGGCAACGAATTCCGGATTGTCGTCGCGAAGACGCAAGGTTGAGCTCTCGCCGGGCGGCGAGGCCATGGCATCGACAGCCGTGTCGTCCGAAAATCCGGGATGCGCATGGTTGTCATACATCGGAATCGCGTCAATCTGCTTCAGCAAGCGCTCGTAGGTTTTCTTCAAGTCACCGGAGGGGTAGGGTCGTGCCTGACCAGCAAGGGAACGCGTCATGCCCGCGGCCAGAATGAGCCCGAGCACGATAGGAAACCGATTCTTCATAGGCGATAGTCTCTCCCGCGAAGCATTTCGACGAACGTCGGCATCTTGTTAAAAGGCCGAGGGCTACAGCGGCACAGCGGCGCGCCAGCCTCTCGCTACGCGCTCGATGCGATCGAGCGCTTCCTCGAGCAGATGCGGAGCATTGACCAGCGAAAACCGCAGGTAGTTCTTGCCTTCGGCACCGAACGCCGCGCCGGCGATGCCGGCAACGCCCGCTTCCTCGAGCAGCAGTTGCTGCACTTCTTCCGCCGGGCGTCCCGTGTCTTCGATATTCACCCACGCATAGAAGGCGCCGTCGGGAACCTGGCAGCGGAAACCGGGAATCTGGTTCAGCCTGGCGACGAAAAGGTCGCGGCGCTTCCGGTACTCCTCGACCATCGAGGGCACGGCGCTGGTCGGGTCCCGGAGAGCCTCGATCGCGGCGACCTGAGTGAATTCCGCGGTGCACGTGAAGGTATTCATCACCAGGAGATCGAGCGCGTTGATCACGTTGGTCTGCGCGATCGCGTAGCCGAGCCGCCAGCCGGTCATGGCAAAGGATTTCGAAAAGCCATCGATGATCACCGTGCGTTCGGGCATTCCGGGGAGCGCCCAGATGGATTTGTACTCCCCGCTGAAGAGAATCCGCGCATAGACTTCATCAGAGATGACCCACAAATCGTGTTTTCTTGCGAGTTCGGCGATGTGCGCGAGCGTCTTTTCGCTGAACACGGTGCCGGTCGGATTGCCTGGTGAATTGAAAACTAAAAGGCGCGTTTTCGGCGTGACTTTTGCAGCGATTTCCGCGACGTCCGGTTGAAATCTGTTTTTCTCGCGCAACAGGAAGGGAAGGGGTTTGGCCCCGAGCCCGCGCGTGAACGATGGATAGATCGGGAAGCCGGGATCGGGAAAGAGCACCTCATCACCCGGCTCAACGAGCGCCATCATGGCCAAGGCGAGGGCCATTTTGCAGCCCGGGGCAACCAGCACTTGATCCGCTGTAACTTCGAGCCTACGAGTCCGACGGAGATAATCGGCAATCGCGCTGCGCAAAGGCGGAATACCCTGCGTGGCCACGTAGCGGTCGCGGCCATTCGCGACCGCGGCGCGAACCGCATCCACAACCGGGGCTGCCGGATGGAAGTCCGGCTCGCCGAGTTCGAGATGAATGATCGAACGGCCTTGTCGTTCGAGTTCCTTGGCGCGGGCAAAAACAGCCAGCGCTCCCTCGCCGGTCAGTTGGGCTACGCGCGTTGCAATGTTTGCCATGGCCGCAAAATCATATCACTTCCGTATTTGGAGCGCGGCTGACGGGCCGCTCGAAGGGTTAAAATGCCAGCTTCAGCGAAAACTGGATCAGGCGCGGCGTGCCCAGGGTTGAAAATATCTTCCCGAATGGCCCTGCATTGGTGGGATTTCCCGCGGCGTCATGGGTAATGGTCTCGACATCGGTCACCGACGGATTCGCGAAGTTGGCGTGATTCCAGATATTGAAGAAGTCGACTCCGAAGCGCAGCGTGAAACGCTCCGTCAGCTGGAAATACTTCTGCAAGGAGAAATCCCAATTCTGCTGGTACGGTCCGCGATAGGTGTTGCGGCCGAGATTGCCGAACAGCGTCACGCAGGTGTTCCCCGTCGGATCCGTGCACACGCCCGAGGGATAGTACAAATAGGGGGCCCGCGCGAAATTCGCGGGATTGAGAAAGCCGTTGTTGACCTCGTTTTGGATGCCTCCACCGGCGTAGCCCCTCGCGACCGAGCCCCCGGGCGCCAGGTTTCCGGTCAGTGTGGGGGTGGACCCCGGACCTACATAGACAGACCCTCCCGTGGAATCGAGGATCGTAAACGGCGTCCCCGATTGCACGATGGTGATGCCACTGAGCGACCAGTTCCCGAGCAACAGGTGCTGCCATCCCGTGGCGTTCGAGAAAAACGGCAGGTCATACCGATAGGTGACCGCCAGGCGGTGAGTGCGGTCAAAATCCGACAACCCGCGCGTGGCGTTCAGGTCCGCTTCATTGTTGTACACGGTTTGAAATGCCGTGTTCCCGCTGGAGTTCACGTCGATGGATTTCGAAAAGGTGTACGCGCCCTGGACAAAGCCATGCGCCCAGCGGCGGGAGATGGTCGCTTGCAACGAGTTGTAGTGGGAATAGGAGGCGTTATCGAACATTTCAAAGCCGCTATAGCCGTTGATTTGCGGATTCGAGGAGCGAATCGGCCCATTCGTAATCGTGTTCGTGGTGATGTTATGGCTGAATCCACTCGTATCGGTCACCACCACGGGATTGGTCGGAGTGGCCACGCGCTCCGGAATGTCCGTGCGGGTCGCCCGAAGATGGATCGCATGTGTGCCGACATAACCAACCTCGAGAATCCAGTCTTTGCCCAAATCACGCTGGATCGTCAGGTTCCACTGCTGCGTGTTGGGCATAACAAAGTGCCTCGGCACGGCCAGGGTGAACAGACCTTCGGTCGGAATGCTCCCGGGACTTCCCGTGGCGCAACCGAAGTTCGCCGCCTGCGTGGGATCGTTGTTCGGGAATCCGGTGAAGGCGGACTGGCAAGGAATAAACGTCGGATCGAGCTTGCCCGCCGGGGGCAGGGCATTGGGATTCGAGCCCAGGCCCGTCACCGGGTCGCAATACGGTGAAAACGGCTTGGGATTCGACGTCCCGCAGGGCGCGAAGAAATTGGTGAATCCACCCGGTCCGCTGCCGGCGAAAACAATGGGCAGGAACGGCGCCTGGAAGGAAATCTGGTCCACGCTGCCTACATCTTCTCTCACGTAGTAAATGCCGTAGCCAGAGCGAATCACGGTTTTGTTGTTCCCACCGAGGTTGTACGCCAAGCCGATGCGGGGGGCGAGTCCCGTCGAGTACTCATTCGTGGTGGTGGAGTCGTTTCCACTCCCGCTCAGTCCCGGAACGTTCAGGGAATTGGCGCAAGCCCCGTAGATCATCGGATAAACGTTTTTGGAAGCCAGTGCTTCATCAATGTTTCCGATATGGCAAAGGTTGTCGTGAAAGGCGCCGTTGATCTCGACCCGCAATCCGAGGTTCAGGGTCAGGTTTCGGGTGGCCTTCCAGTCGTCTTGCACGAAGAAATCGAAATCGTTCGAGCGGTACTCGTGGTTGTAGACTCCACCACCCCCGAAACTAAAGGCCGGAGAACCCTGCAGAAAGTTTTGAAAATCGGTCAGTCCCACGGTATTTACGAAAAACAGCTGTCCATTGAAGGTTTGCGGGAATTTCTTATCGAGGTGCACCAGAACCGCTTCGAAGCCGAATCTCAAGTCATGGGCTCCCTTGATCCAGCTCAACGTATCCACGAAGTTGTAGTTGTTCTGGATTTGATATTGGTCCGCAGGAGGCGTCGGGCCGATCTGGAAGCCCGACGTACTGAGGGTGAACTTGTAGATGGAGTCGGAAAGGTTGTTCGTTGGCCGGTTGATTCCGAGCTCTGCGGTGGTCACCGGCGGAATGTTCAGCAGGTTGTAATTCATCCGCACATACCCGAAGCGGAAGTCGTTGATCAGTGTGGGTGAAAACAGGTGCGTCTCATTCAAGCTGAAGAAGCGCGCCGCCACCGGGATGTCATAAGGAAAATCGAGATCCGTGGCGCTGATGCTGCTCGCGAGCGTCCCGCCGAGCGAGGCCTGCAATCCACCCGCCCCGAAC
>Ga0306922_10003781_pt1 | contig 14228 bp, 16 predicted proteins | sample sta12Cox44000082_FD_203758 | JGI IMG/M metagenome (GOLD analysis project Ga0306922, IMG submission 203758) | Lab enrichment of tropical soil microbial communities from Luquillo Experimental Forest, Puerto Rico - statoxic.12C.oxic.44.000.082 (v2)... | ecosystem: Environmental > Terrestrial >... | reverse complement strand
TGAAGGGAATGCCGGGGGCGCGCGTCTTCGCGTGGGGTGCAGGCATCGTCATGCCGCGCTCCGCGGGCGCGGCGGTTTCCACTTTCGCCTTGGTATTGCCGAGAGTCACGCTAGACTTTTTCCACCTCGGGGCGTCCGAGCAGCCCGGTCGGCAGGAAGATCAGGACCACGATCAGGATCGAGAACGCGGCGACGTCCTTGTATTCGACCGAGAAATAGGCCGACCACAGCGTTTCGATCAGGCCGATCGCAAGCCCGCCGAGCATGGCGCCGGGCAACGAGCCGATGCCGCCGAGGACAGCTGCGGTGAAGGCCTTGATGCCCGCGACAAAGCCCATGTAGAAATCGACCAGGCCGTAATAGAGCAGGTACATCATCCCGGCGACGGCCGCGAGTGCGGCGCCGATCACAAAGGTCATCGAGATGGTGCGATCGACGTCAACGCCGAGCAGGGCGGCCATGGTCTGATCCTGCTCGCAGGCGCGCATGTCGCGGCCGAGCCGTGTGCGCGCCACGAGCCAGGTGAAGATCAACAGCAGCGCCACGGTTGTGACTACAACAACGATCTGGATGTTTGAAAGCTGCACGACAAAGCCGCTGGCACCCTCATGCAGGGTGTAACCGCCGGTGATGATCGGCGGTATCGGCTTGACGCGCGCGCCTTGTGCCACCTGCGCGTAGTTCGACAATACAAACGACATGCCGATCGCGGAAAGCATCGGAGCCAGCCTGAAGGAATGGCGCAACGGCCGGTAGGCGATGCGCTCCACGGTCCAGCCGTAGAGCGCGGTGATCGCCATCGAAACCAGAAGCACGATCAGGAGGACGATCGGGACGGCGGTCAGCCCGAAGGAGACCAGGACGAGGAAGGAGATCAACGCCATGAAGCCGCCGATCATGAAGATATCGCCGTGGGCAAAGTTGATCATGCCGACGATGCCATAGACCATGGTGTAGCCGATGGCGATCAGGCCGTAGATCGAACCAAGCACGAGACCGTTGACGAGTTGCTGGGCGAAATAATCCATGGGCTGCCGCTTTAGGGCCCGATGACTTCAAGTCGAATCGCCATCGCGCCTTAGTTCATTGTTTGCGCATGATCTTTTCGGAAAACCGGTACCCACTTTTCCGGATCATGCGTTGTCGCGACGCGGCGAGGACCCCGGGGCAGCCGGAAACGTCGCGTCGTGCCGTTTTGTAACAGTTTGCAAGGCAGGGCGGCAACAGCGCGTGGCTGGCTTGTACATGGTTGTTGCTGCCGGGTTCCCGCCGGGCGAGAGGTTGCTCGCGAACGCGGCAATCGCCCAAGTCACGGTCCGAGCCGGCGGCGCGGCCGATTAAGGTAAACAAACGGTTTAAATTGCTCCTTGCAGTTGAGACGAGTTAGCTGCCGGCAAAGCCGCGACAACCACTACAAATACGGCGGCAGATTGCGGGAAGCGACATGGCCTTCAATACCAACGAGTGGCGGATCAGTTCATTCAACGGCGTGCTGCTTGCCGCCTATTTCATACCGACCTGGACCATCATCGCTTGCCGGATCATCGTCTCGCCGATTCAGAGCTTCTATGAACGGGCGAACGTGTCGGCGGCGTTTTTCATCGGCGATCATCTGCAGCTTGCTACCGTCGGCACGGTTCGTGCCGCCTGGCTGTTGGCGTTGGGCCGCCTGACGGTGGCAGCTTTTTTTGCGATCTTCATCGTCCCTGTCAGTCGGCCGAAGGTCCGCAAATCCGGCGGCTGCGACGAAGCGCTTGCGATCGCTCTTACCATCGGTAGCGCGATCAGCTTTGCGCTGATGCTGATGGCCTCCGCCGTCGGCGAGACCGAGGCACTGCGGTTGCACGCCACCGAACTTCTGCTGATGCTCGGCACCGCGACCGTGCTCGTAGTGGAACGTCCCGCACGGGTGCAGGCTGAGCCGCGCGCGGCCGCAGAGATGTCAGCGCCTCAGGAGACCCAGCTCCTCAATGATGGCTGAGGCCTCCTTGACGGCATGGTTTGCGGCGGGCACGCCGCAGTAGATCGCCTGCTGCAGAAGAATTTCCTTGACGTCATCAGGCGAAAAGCCACCCTCGGCGAGGGCGGCGCGAACATGCAGGCGGAATTCGTCCCATTGACCGAGCGCGACGAGGGTGCCGATGACAAGCACGCGGCGCGTACGCTCGTCGAAATGCGATCGGGTCCAGATCTCGCCCCAGGCATAGCGCGTGATCAGGTCCTGGAATTCGATGTTGAACGAATTTCGGTTGGCGATCGATTTGTCGACCCAGGCGTCGCCGAGAACGCCGCGGCGCCGCGCCATGCCGCCGTCGTGGCGTTGTTGATCGTCCATTCGTCGTTCCTTCCGTCGTCGCGAGGGGTTAGCGTTGCGTCAAGAAGCCGACCACCGCCTCGGTGAAGGCGTGCGGCTGTTCGACGTTGGAAATGTGGGCAGCATCCAGGATCGTCATGCTGGCGCCAGCAATCCTGCTGCGGATCAATTCGCCCGCGGCGATCGGCGTCGATTGATCGTGGCGGCCGGCGATCACCAGCGTGGGGCTCCTGATGTCAGGTAGAAGCTCGCGCTGGTCGAGCGTCGAGAGCGCCTCGCAGCAGGCCAGATAGCCCTCAACAGGCGAGGCAAGCAGCATCGCCTTCATCCTGGCGGTCACCTGGGGCTCCCGTTCCCTGAAATCGGCCGTCAGCCAGGCGGCAATGACAGTGTCGGCGATCGCGGCCATGCCGCCGTCCCTGACCGCTTTGATGCGGTTCTTCCAATTGGTCGGGTCGGCATAGTAGCAGGCCGTGTTGGCAAGGACGATCTTGTCCATCCGCTCCGGCGCGTTTGCGCCCAGCCATTGGCCGACCATGCCGCCCATCGACAGGCCGCACCAATGCACCCTGTCGATGTTGAGATCATCGAGGATTGCGAGCACGTCGCGGCCGAACCGCTCCATCGAATACGGGCCGGGCGGCACCGCCGATTTGCCGTGGCCGCGACGGTCGTAGCGGATGACGCGGAAGACCTGCGTGAGCGCTTTCATCTGCGGCTCCCACATGTGCATGGTCGTGCCCAGCGAGTTGGACAGCATCAGGGTCGGCCCGGAGGAGCGGCCTTCGACGGATACATTGATAAGACAACCGTCGGCGTCGATCATGGGCATCGGAAGATTTCTCCAGCATCTATTTCTTGTCGAGCGAGGCGAGCAGCCGATCGATCAGGGCCTGGGAAGCCCCCTGATAGTTCAAGGGTTCCATCAGCTTCGCCATCCTGTCGGCGCCAAGCTGTGCAGTCACCTCGTCATTGCCCACCAGCACCTCGCGCAAATGCTTTCTCTCTGCGATCGCCCGCTTGCTGGCGGCTTCGACCAGGTGATGCGCCTGGCTCTTTCCGATCTTCTCGGCGAGCGCAAATGCTACCGCCTCCGCCATGATCAGTCCGTCGGTCAAGTCGAGATTGGCGCGCATGCGCGCAACGTCAACCTCCAGCCCTTCGGCGATCTCGACGATCGCGGCAAGCGCTCCCGACGTGACAAGCAGCAGGGTCGGCAGCGTCGGCCATTCCGCGTGCCAGGCGCCGGCGCTGCGTTCATGTTCCTGGATCTGGGCAGCGAAAATAGTAGCTGCAAGATTGGGCGCTATCGTCGCCGCCGCCAGTGCGCTGGCGGCAGCCACTGGATTGCGCTTGTGAGGCATGGTGGAAGATCCGCCGCGCCCCTCGCCCGAGGGCTCGAAGGCTTCGGACACATCGGTCTGCATCATCAATGAGACGTCGCGCGCGATCTTGCCGCAGGTGCCCGAAACGATGGCGAGCACGGAGGCTGCCTCCGCGATGCGGTCGCGGTGGCTGTGCCAGGGGGCCTCGGGCAGCGGCAGCTTGAGCTCTTTCGCGAGCCGCTCTGCGACCGCAAGCCCCTTGTCGCCGAGGGCGGCAAGCGTGCCCGCAGCACCCCCGAACTGCAGGGCAAGGGTGTCCTGCGACAGGCGGGTAAGGCGCAGACGGGACCGATGCAGGGCAGCGGCATATTCGGCAAGCTTCAGCCCGAACGGCATCGGCAGCGCATGCTGCAGCCAGGTGCGGGCCACGACTGCGGTGTTGCGATGCTTTTGCGCCAATGCGGCAAAAGCCCTGGTCGCACGGTCGAGATCGGCGGCCAATGCGTCGATGCCGGCGCGCAATGTCAGCATCGCGGCGGTATCGATCACATCCTGGCTGGTCGCGCCCCAATGCACATAGCGCGCAGCCTCGGGATTGGACCGGGCGACCTCTGCGGTCAATGCCCGCACCAGCGGGATTGCGAGATTGCCGGAGCGGGGTGCTGCCTCTGCAAGAGCGGCGAGGTCAAAGGAGGAGACCTTGCAGGCTTTTGCAATGGGCTCGGCTGCGGCCTTGGGGATGACGCCAGTGGCAGCTTCGACGCGCGCCAACGCCGCCTCGAAATCGAGCATGCGCTGGAGCACCGTTGCGTCGTCGCAGATGGCACGCATCTGGCCGCTCGAGAGCATGGGAGCAAGCAGGGGGGAGAGGGACGTGCTCATGGTGCGCGCGACCTAACCATTTCTTGCCTGCCACTGCCAATCCTTTCAGCGCCCGTGCAGGCGTGGAGGGCAACCGATCAGGTCTGGCGCATGCCGGATAGCCATTTCAGCCTTTCCTTTGGGCGTTGCCTGTCCTACTTGGAGAGTAACAAACCGAGCATCCCGGGAGGTTCTCATGGCCATGACAATGAACGGGGAAGTCCAGCTGCCAGCGCCGCGCCAAGTCGTGTGGGCCAAGCTGAACGATCCAGACGTGCTGAAGGCGTCCATTCCCGGTTGCGAGGAGCTGGAAAAGACCGACGAACACAGCTTTCGCGTGGTCGCCAAGATGAAGGTCGGGCCGGTCTCGGCGCGCTTCAAGGGCAAGGTCACCTTGAGTGATATCGATCCACCCAACGGCTACAAGATCTCGGGCGAAGGTGAGGGCGGCGTGGCAGGCTTTGCCAAGGGAGGCGCAACGGTCGGGCTTGCCGACAAGGACGGCGGCACGCTGCTCTCCTACAATGTCGAGGCCCAGATCGGCGGCAAGCTGGCACAGCTCGGCCAGCGTCTGATCAACGGCGCGGCAAAGAAACTGGCCGACGAGTTCTTCGCGAATTTCGCCAAGGCCGTTGAGGGGTAATATTTCAGCTCAGTGTGGTGGTTCGGAAGTTCTGTTCATTTTACCGCGAGTCCGTCAAGAGAACTTCCGAACCAAAACCACACTGGAATCATAGATTTCTGGTGTCCTTTCGAATCCGAAGTTCGCAAAAGAGCCAGCCGCAAAATGATGCGAACTTCGGATTCGGGACACCAGCCTAAAGTCCTCACAAGCCATGCGGGGGGCGAGGTTGCTCATTACCGGACGGCCCCATATTATGGGATTTGACCGGTTTTTGAGCCTGCGCGGCGGTGCAATGCTGGGGCGCGGATGAAGAGAGTGTGATGGCCAAAATTTCCCTGATCGTGAACGGTAATCCCGTAACCGCCAATGTTGACGCCCGCACCCTCCTGGTGCAGCTCCTGCGGGAACATTTGCAACTTACCGGCACCCATGTCGGCTGCGATACCTCACAGTGCGGCGCCTGTGTGATCCATCTCGACGGCAAAGCCGTGAAGTCCTGCACTACGCTCGCGGTGATGGCGGACGGCCATGAGGTGAAGACGATCGAAGGGCTTGCCGCGGACGGCGCGCCGCTGCACCCGATGCAGGAGGCCTTCCGCGAGCATCACGGTCTGCAATGCGGCTTCTGTACGCCCGGCATGATCATGACGGCGGTCGACCTGGTCCACCGGCGGGGTCATGAGCTCTCTGATGAAGTGATCCGTGAAGAGCTGGAGGGCAATCTGTGCCGCTGCACGGGCTATCAGAACATCGTCCTTTCGATTGCCGCCGGCGCCAAGGCGATGGCGAAATCCAACCTCGCTTAACCGACAGCACGAACGACCCCGCGGTCAGGAAATCCTCATGTACGAATTCAAATATCATCGTCCGGCGACCGTGCGGCAGGCGGCCAATCTGCTCGTCAAGAACGAAGACGCCAAGCTGATTGCCGGTGGCCACACGCTGGTCCCCGTCATGAAGCAGCGGCTGGCGAACCCCTCGCACCTTGTCGACCTCTCTCATATCGAAGGTTTGAATGCGATCGAGATGAAGGGCCGCTCGCTCGTGATCGGCGCGACCGCGAGCCACGCCGAGGTGGCAAGCTCCGCCGTGGTCGGCGAGGCGATCCCGGCGCTGGCCCAACTTGCGGGCCAGATCGGTGACCCCGCCGTTCGCCATCGCGGCACCATCGGCGGCTCGCTAGCCAACAACGATCCGACCGCCGATTATCCGGCGGCCGTGCTGGCGCTGGGCGCCACCATCGTCACCAACAAGCGCCGCCTCAAGCCGGAGGAGTTCTTTCGCGGCCTGTTCTCGACCGCGCTGGAGAGCGACGAGATCATCACCAAGGTGATGTTTCCGCTGCCCAAGAAGGCGGCCTATGTCAAATTCCGCAACCAGGCGTCGCGTTACGCGCTGGTCGGCGTGTTTGTCGCCAAGCGTCCGTCCGACGTGCGCGTTGCCGTGACCGGCGCCGGCGCCAACGGCGTGTTCCGTCTGACCTCATTCGAGGAGGCGTTGAAGAAGCGCTTTTCGCACAAGGTACTGGATGGGCTGGCCGTGCCTGCTGAAGGGCTGAACAGCGATTTGCACGGTGGCGCCGAATATCGCGCGCATTTGATCGCGGTGCTGGCCCGCCGCGCCGTCGAAGCAGCGACCGCCAAAGCGTAACATCGCCTGTCCGCTCGTGGTCCGATCAAGACTGGCTGTTCCATGACTGCACTGCCACTACCCACATCCGTGGATGCGATGCTCGAATTGCTGACGTCGCGCGGCTACCTTGCCGAGCGGTCGCTTGCAACCGTGACCTATCTGTCGCTGCGCATGGGCCGTCCCTTGTTCCTGGAAGGCGAGGCAGGCGTCGGCAAGACCGAGATCGCGAAAGTGCTGTCGGCGGCGTTGGGTCGGAAGCTGATCCGCCTGCAATGCTACGAGGGCCTTGATGCGGCTTCCGCCGTCTACGAGTGGAACAGCGCGGCCCAGATGATCGCCATCCGTCTGGCGGAGGCCGCCGGTGAACAGGATCGCGAGCAACTGTCCTCGGACATCTTCGCCGACCGCTTTCTGATCAAGCGGCCGCTGTTGCAGGCGCTTGAACCGGATGTCGGCGGTAGCCCGGTGCTTCTGATCGACGAGCTCGACCGCGCCGATGAGGCCTTCGAGGCCTATCTTCTGGAAATCCTCTCCGACTTCCAGATCACGATTCCCGATTTCGGTACCGTCAAGGCGCCGAAGCCGCCGATCGTGATCATCACCTCGAACCGGACCCGCGAAATTCATGACGCGCTGAAACGTCGCTGTCTTTATCACTGGGTCGATTACCCCTCGGCCGAGCGCGAGCTTGCGATCGTAAGGAACCGAGTGCCGGGCATCTCGGCAAAGCTGTCGCAGCAGGTGGTGCGCTTCGTACAGGCCCTGCGCGAGCAGGACTTCTACAAGTCGCCCGGCGTGGCCGAGACCATCGATTGGGCAACCGCACTTTCCGAGCTCGACGCACGCTCGCTGACGCCGCAAGTGGTCGGCGACACCCTGGGCGCGCTGCTCAAATATCAGGACGATATCGTAAGGCTGCAGGGCGATGGCCTGCAGAAGGTGGTGAAGGAAGCAACAAGCGACATTTGATTTTGTCATTCAGGCGAGATGCGGATCGAACCTGCAATGATGCTGGATATGGGATGCCGACCACCATCAATCATCTTGCGCCTCCAACAGGCAATATCGCCGACAATGTCGTAGGCTTTGCCCGCGCACTGCGCGCGGCCGGCGTGCCGGTCGGGTCGGGCGCGGTGATCGACGCGATGAACGCGCTGCAGGTGATCGATATCGGCAACCGTGGCGATGTCTTCACCACGCTGGAGGCGATCTTCGTCAAGCGACGCGATCATGCGCTGATCTTCGCGCAGGCCTTCGCCTTGTTCTTTCGCGCCGCGCAGGAATGGCAGCACCTCCTGGACTCGGTGCCGCTGCCGGACCATGCCCGCAAGCCGCCGCCGCCGGCCTCCCGCCGCGTCCAGGAGGCGTTCTCGCAAGGCTCGACCATGGAGCAGCCGCAGGCCGAGGAGCAGGAGGTGAGGCTCTCGGTATCCGACAGGGAAGTCCTGCAGAAGAAGGATTTTGCGCAAATGAGCGCCGCCGAGATCGCTCAGGCCACGCGCGCTATCGAAAAGATGAGGCTGCCGCAGGCCGAGCTTGAGACCCGACGCTATCAGCCGGACGCGCGCGGGCTCAAGCTCGACATGCGCCGCACCCTTCGCGCCAGCCTGCGTACCGGCGGCGAAATCATCGATATCCGAAGGCTGGGGCGGATCGAAAAGCCGGCGCCGATTGTGGCGCTGCTCGACATATCGGGTTCGATGAGCGAGTACACGCGCCTGTTCCTGCATTTCCTGCATGCGATCATGGATGCCCGCAAGCGCGTCTCGGTATTCCTGTTCGGCACGCGGTTGACCAACGTGACGCGGGCCTTGCGGCAACGCGATGCCGATGAGGCGCTGGCGAGTTGTTCGAAGACGGTGGAAGACTGGGCCGGCGGCACCCGTATCGCGACCTCGCTGCACACCTTCAACAAGATGTGGGCGCGCCGCGTGCTCGGGCAGGGCGCCATCGTGCTCCTGATTTCCGACGGACTGGAGCGCGAGGCCGACAACCGCCTCGCCTTCGAGATCGACCGGCTGCACCGCTCCTGCCGGAGGCTGATCTGGCTCAACCCGCTGCTGCGTTTCGACGGCTTCGAGCCCAAGGCCCACGGCATCAAATTGATGCTGCCGCACGTTGACGAATTCCGTCCCGTGCATAATCTAGCTTCAATAGAAGGGCTGATCACGGCGCTATCCTCGCCGCTGCCGCCGCATCACCGCAGCGTGATCCGCTCCGTAGCTTGAAATGAGGCGCTCATGCTCAATCGCGATGAGGATATTCTGAAGGCGGCCGAGGACTGGCAGAAGCAAGGCCACGGGGTTGCGCTCGCAACCGTAGTGGAGACCTGGGGCTCCGCGCCGCGGCCGGCGGGTTCCAGCCTCGTCATCAATGATGACGGCACCTTCCTGGGCTCGGTGTCCGGCGGTTGTGTCGAGGGTGCGGTCGTGACCGAGGCGCTCGATGTCATCGCCTCCGGCAAGCCGAAAATGCTGGAGTTCGGCGTTGCCGACGAGACCGCCTGGAACGTCGGGCTGTCGTGCGGCGGCACCATCCGCGTCTTCGTCGAGAAGGTTGCCTAGCAGTGAGGCTCGAGACGCTGAAAGAGCTCAACACTGAGCGCGCCGCGCGGCGGCCCGTCATCGTGGTCACCGATGTCGCCAATGGCGAACAGCGGTTGGTCAAGGCAAAAGATTTCGCCGTGGACCCGATCGGCGCCGAGCTCTCAAAACAATTGCGCATGGGCAAGAGCGGCACGGTGGAAGTTGCCGGCAAGAAGCTGTTTCTCAACGTCTATGCGCCGACGGCAAAGCTGGTCATCATCGGCGCGGTCCATATCAGCCAGGCCCTGGTGCCGATCGCGCGCGCACTCGATTACGACGTCACGGTGGTCGACCCGCGCACGGCTTTTGCCAGTCCCGAGCGGTTTCCCGATGTGCCGCTGATTGCCGAATGGCCGGATGTGGCGCTGCCGCCGCTCAACATCGATCACTACACGGCCTTTGTCGCGCTGACGCACGATCCCAAGATCGACGATCCGGCGTTGCTGCACGCTTTCCAGCGCAACTGCTTCTATATCGGCGCGTTGGGTTCGCGCAAAACCCACGCCAAGCGCGCCGAGCGCCTGCGCGCGCTGGGCGCAAGGGATTCCGATATCGCCCATATTCATGCGCCGATCGGGCTTGTGATCGGCGCGGTCTCGCCTTCGGAAATCGCGGTCGCGATCATGGCGGAGATTACCGCCGAACTTCGCCTGCCTCCGAAAGAGAAGGACGCGGCGGCATGAAATTCGGACCTGTCAGTCCGGCGGACGCGATTGGCGGGGTGACCGTCCATACCCTGCGGCAGGGATCGCTGGTGCTGAAGAAGGGCACCATGATCGGACCGGCCGAGGTCGCAGCACTCGAGGCGGCCGGTGTCAGGGAAATCGTGGTGGTGCGACTGGAGGAGGGCGACGTCTCCGAAGATGCCGCCGCCGCCAGCATCGCGCAAGCCGTTGCCGACGATGGCGTCACAGTCGAGCGCGCCTTTACGGGACGCGCCAATATGTTCGCCGCGCGTCCCGGCGTGCTGGTGATCGATCGCGAGGCCGTCGACCGTGTCAATGGCGTCGATGAAGCGATCACGCTTGCAACGCTGTCGGCCTTCAAGCCGGTGGTCGAAGGCGAGATGATCGCAACCGTAAAACTCATCCCGTTTGGTGTCGAGGCGGGGCTGCGCGATGACGCGGTGAAAGCAGCGGGCCGGGGAGCGCTGCGCGTTGCGCCTTACGTCATCAAGCGCGTCGGAGTGGTCTCGACCATGCTGCCGGGACTGGTGCCAAAAGTCATCGACAAGACCTTGCGGGTCACCGCCGAGCGGTTGGCTCCGGCCGGTGCGCGCATCATTGCCGAGCGGCGCGTGCCGCACGAGGAGGCCACGCTCGCTGCCGCGATCAAGGAATTGCTCGCCCTCGGCGCGGAGCTTGTCGTCGTGTTCGGCGCCTCCGCCATCGCCGACCGGCGCGACGTGATCCCGGCCGCGATCAGCGGAATTGGCGGCACGATCGAACATTTCGGCATGCCGGTCGATCCCGGCAATCTGCTTTTGATTGGCAACGCCCGCGGCGTACCGGTGCTGGGCGCGCCGGGTTGCGCGCGCTCGCCCGTGGAGAACGGCTTCGACTGGGTGCTGATGCGTCTGCTCGCCGGGCTGAAGGTCACCCGCGCCGAATTGATGGGCATGGGCGTCGGCGGTCTTTTGATGGAAATCGTCACCCGTCCGCAGCCGCGCGCCAAGCCGGAAGCCGGCGATAGCCGCAGCGTGACAGCCGTCATTTTGGCCGCCGGGCGCTCGACCCGGATGGGAGGCCCGAACAAGCTGCTTGCCGAGCTGTCCGACAAAAAGCTGGTGCGGATCGCGGCCGAGCAGGCATTGGCCTCAAAGGCCACGGAGGTGGTCGTCGTCACCGGCCATCAGGCCGACCTTGTCGCGCAGGCGCTCAGCGGGCTGAACGTCAAGCTCGTGTTCAATCCCGATTTCGCCGGCGGGCTCGCCAGCTCCGTCAAGGCTGGAGTTGCCGCGGTGCCGGAGACCGCCGACGGGGCGCTGATCTGTCTTGGCGACATGCCGTTGATCGATGCCGGCCTGATCGACCGCCTAATCGATGCCTTTGCGCCCGATCGCGGCAATCTGATCGTGCTGCCCGTCGCCGAGGGCAGGCGCGGCAATCCCGTGTTGTGGTCGCGACGTTTCTTCGGCGAGTTGATGACGCTGGAGGGCGATGTGGGCGCGCGGCACCTGATCGCAAAACACGGCGAAGCGGTCGCGGAGGTGCCCGTCGAAGGTGACAGCGCGTTCCTGGATATCGACACGCCGCAAGCGCTCGAAACCGCGCGGCGCGGCTGATTTTCGTGTGCCGGAGTTTTCATGCAATTCGACACCAAGATCGCGGTCGTGGTCCGGAGCGACCTTGAAGTCTGGCAGAAGTTGAACGTGGCATCGTTCCTGTGTGGCGGCATCGCCGCGGCGTTTCGCGAATGCGTCGGGGAGCCATACGAGGACGGCTCCGGCACCAGATATCTGCCGCTGATCGGCCAACCCATCCTGATCTACGGCGCCGATCGATCCGCGCTGTCGCGGGCACTCGATCGCGCGCTCGCGCGCAATGTGCAACCCGCGCTCTACACCGAAGAGATGTTCAGGACCACGCATGACGCCGCCAACCGCGCGGCGGTGAGGGCGGTAGGACGCACCGATCTCAATCTGGTGGGGCTTGCCATGCGCGCCGAACGCAAGGTGATCGACAAGATCGTCGATGGTCTGAAGTTTCACCGCTAACGCCGTCTCGTGTCCCGGACGCGGTCCGGGGCCTGTACGCGACCTCTGATCAGCCGAGGCATTTGCCGGTCTCACCGTGTTGTGAGCCGGCGTATGTTGACAATGACTGACCAGTCAGTCATATTTCGTACTAAGCGAAATCCGGAAGAAGGGGAAGGAGCATGCCTCAGGCAGCACTGCCGGGAGCGCCGGCTTCAAGCCGCGCCGAGCGCGCGGCGGAACGGCGGGCTGCGATCGTAGCCGCGGCGCTCGACGAGTTCATTGCCCGCGGCTTCACGGCAACGCGCCTTGACGACGTCGCCAAACGCGCCGGCGTCGCCAAGGGCACTATCTATCTGCACTTCAAGGACAAGGAGACGCTGTTTGAGGAACTGGTTCGCACCGCAATCGTTCCGGTAGTGGATCGCATGACGACGCCGCCGCCAATTGGCGGATCCGTCCGCGAGGCGCTGGAGGCATTTGCGAAAACCTTCCTGCGGGAGGTGGTGGCCACGCGGCGCGCCGATATCATTCGTCTGATCGTTGCCGAGGGCCCGCGTTTTCCGGCGATCGCCGATTTCTACTACCGCGAGGTGATTTCGCGTGGGCTCGCCGCCATGCGGGGGCTGATCGAGATCGGGATTGCCCGCGGCGAGATTCGTCTGGGCGAGCTCAAGAACTTTCCGCAAATCGTGGTGGCGCCCGCAATCGTCGCAATCGTCTGGAAAAGCCTGTTCGAACGGCACGCGCCGCTGGATGCCAACGAAATGCTTCGCGTTCACCTCGATCTGATTTTTGGCGCACGGAGCAAGCCATGATCCTTGCCAGGACCGCGTTGCTGGCCACCCTTGCGCTGACCGCCGTGCTCGGCGGCTGCGACGACAAGCGCGATCCCGGCTTCCAGGGGTGGGTCGAAGCCGACATGATCTTCGTCAGCCCCGACGAATCCGGACGGGTCACGACGCTCAATGTCCGGGAGGGTGACGAGGTCAAAACCGGCGATCTGCTCTACTCGGTGGACGACGACCTGCAAAAGGCCGACCTCAATCAGAACAAAGCCACGCTTGCCAATGCGCAGCAGGCCTATGACCGTGCGGCCGCCTTGAGCAAGACCGGCTCCGGTACACAGGCAACGCTCGATGCGGCGGTTTCGGCGCTGCGGGTGGCTGAGGCGCGCGTCAATACGTCGGAGACAAGGCTCGCGCGCCGCAACGGCTATGCGCCGGTCTCCGGCACCGTGCAGCAGATCTATTTCCGGATAGGCGAGACGGTGCCCGCGCAGCGGCCTGTGCTATCGATCCTGCCGCCGGGCAACATGAAAATTCGCTTCTTCGTGCACGAGGACGAACTGCCGAGGCTTGCGATCGGCGATGAGGTACGGGTGACCTGCGACAATTGCGCTGCCGATCTCACCGCGAAAATCTATTTTATTGCGACCTCGGCCGAATATACCCCGCCGGTCATCTATAGCCTCGACGAGCGCAGCAAGCTCGTCTACCTGATTCAGGCCCGCCCGTCGCGACCGGACGTGCTTCGCGTCGGGCAGCCCGTCAGCGTCTATCTCGAACCCAAGACCCCCGTTGCCGACAAGAGATGAACAACAACGCGACATCTGCGGTTGCGATCGACGTCAAGGGCCTGTCGAAATCCTTCGATGGCCGCGAGGTGGTCCATGACCTGTCGATGCGGGTGAAGCGCGGGACCATCTACGGCTTTCTCGGGCCGAACGGCTCCGGCAAGACCACAACCATCCGTATGCTCTGCGGCCTGCTGACGCCGGACAGCGGCGAGGGGACCTGTCTGGGCTACGACATCCGCCGCGAGGCTCACAGGATCAAGCGCCGGGTCGGCTACATGACCCAGCGCTTCAGCCTGTATCAGGACCTCTCGGTGCGCGAGAATCTGGAGTTCGTGGCGCGGCTCTACGGCATTCCCGATGCGCGCGGCTCGGCGCGCGAGATGATCAGGCGGCTCGGACTGGAGGGGCGCGAGGATCAGCTGGCGGGCGAATTGTCGGGTGGCTGGAAGCAGCGGCTCGCGCTCGGAGCCTGCACGCTGCCGAATCCCCAGCTCCTGTTGCTGGACGAGCCGACCGCCGGCGTCGATCCGAAGGCGCGGCGCGATTTCTGGAACGAAATTCATGCGCTCGCCGGGCAAGGACTGACCGTGCTGGTCTCGACCCACTACATGG
>Ga0306922_10003777_pt1 | contig 14232 bp, 9 predicted proteins | sample sta12Cox44000082_FD_203758 | JGI IMG/M metagenome (GOLD analysis project Ga0306922, IMG submission 203758) | Lab enrichment of tropical soil microbial communities from Luquillo Experimental Forest, Puerto Rico - statoxic.12C.oxic.44.000.082 (v2)... | ecosystem: Environmental > Terrestrial > Soil... | reverse complement strand
GAAATGGATGCCGACCCGGTATTATCGCCGAGCGGGACGTTTGTGGTTTACACGCGCCAGGGCCGTGGCCGCAGCCGTCGGCATTACGAACCCCACCAGTTCTGCCCCACTGAGCCGCGGCCGGACGAGTTACGGCGCATCGACGTGGACGGCAGCGACGACCGGACCCTGTTGAAAGGTCGCGGCGGCGGCCCCGAGCGTCAGCTCTGCGATTTTAAAAGCAAGCAATTCAGCTCCGACGGCCGGCGGCTCTATTTTCTCACGCCAGGCTGGGCAACGTCCGACGCGCTGCACGTCTATGACATGCGTGCCGGCGAAGAGCGCTTCCTGCTTCCCGCCAATGATCTCCTCGTCCTGAATTTCTGTCAGAGCAAATACAAAGATCATTTGATCGTGCTGTCACACCGCTACTTTCTCTTCGGCGGCAGCTATGACTGGTACTGGCTCTACGATCCCGCCGACAAAAGGGAAGTCGGACCGCTTGGCCGTTTCGGGGATCGGGAAGAGTTGTTTCGTCAAGCGCACGGCGAGTGGTGCGAAAACAAGCCTTAAGGGCCCTTTGAACGTTAAGCCCCGGTGAACGGTTGCGCGGGTGCGACGTCGGTCAGTTTAAATTGGACTCGTTCCTCGCCTTGCCAGCGGTCGAGCGCAAAGCAACCAGCCGCGTGCACTTGCCGGCCGCGGTTATCGCGCAGCGCGAGACCGAGTTTCTGGCCGGCCGCGCGAAATGCAATTGCATTGACCGCCGCGCCATCGCCGGATTTCAGCCGCACACGCATATGCGCCTGACCCACTTCTTCAGCGTAAGCGATCGTGTGGGCCGGGAGCGCGATGATCGGCTCCGGATTACCTGATCCGAACGGCCCGGCCCGCCCGATCATGGCGAGGAGATCGCCGTCCGCTGCCGCCGCGGTAACGGCGCCATCAATCAGCAGCCCGCTGGCACGGCGCGCCTTCTCGACATCGGCCGCAAGGGTCGCCTCGAGATAAGCACGCAGCTCCGCAAGCGCGCCCTTGCGCAATGTCACGCCCGCGGCCATCGCGTGCCCGCCGCCTTTGACAAGGAGGCCCTCGGCGACCGCGCGCCGCACCGCACGGCCAATGTCGACGCCCGAGATCGAACGCCCGGAGCCGGTCCCGATCCCACCGGGTTCGAGCGCGATGGCAAAAGCCGGGCGGCCGAATTTCTCCTTCAGACGCGCGGCAACAAGCCCAACAATGCCGGGATGCCAGCCTTCGGCCGCGGTTACGATGACGGCGCCCTTGTCCTCGATACCGAGTGCGGCATCCGCTTCAGCTTCGGCCTGCGCCAAAGTTTCCTGCTCGATCGCCTGCCGTTCGCGGTTGAGCCGATCGAGTTCAGTTGCGATTTTCGCCGCCTCGATCGGATCGTTCTCGACGAGGAGCCGCACGCCCAGATCGGCGCGGCCGATGCGGCCGCCGGCATTGATCCGCGGCCCCAGCAGAAAACCGAGATGCCACGCCTCCGGCGGGCCGGAAAGCCGTGCCACGTCCATCAGGCTCACGTGACCGGGACGCTCGCGCCGGCGCAGCGCGATGAGCCCTTTCGCCACAAAGGCACGATTGAGCCCGGTCAGCGGAACCACGTCGGCGACCGTGCCGAGCGCGACATCGGCAAGAAAGCCGAGCAGATCAGGCTCGGCCCGCTCTGCGCGCCAAAAGCCACGCTCGCGTAGCATGCGATTGACGGCGACGACCGTCATGAAGGTAAGCCCGACGGCGGCAAGGTGGCCTAAACCGGAGAGGTCGTCGCGCCGGTTCGGGTTGACGATTGCGAGCGCCGGCGGCAGTTCCTCGTCAGCCTGATGGTGGTCGATCACGACCACATCCAGGCCACGCCCTTTGGCATCGCCAAGGGCTTCGGCACTGGTCGTGCCGCAATCGACGCAAACAAGCAGAGTGGCGCCCCGCGCGGCGAGGGCACGCACGGCTTCGAGGTTCGGCCCATAGCCTTCGAACAAGCGGTCGGGAATGTAGACGATTGGTTCGCTTCCGCACTGGCGGAGAAAACGCGCGAGCAGCGCCGCCGAGGTAGCGCCGTCGACGTCATAGTCGCCGAAAATCGCGACGGTCTCGGCGCGCATCACGGCGTCGGTAATCCGCTCCGCCGCTTCTTTCATCGCCGTCATCACAAGCGGATCGGGCATCGTGCGCTTGATGGTCGGATCGAGGAAAGCATCGACCGCATCCGTATCGATATCGCGGCCGGCAATAATGCGGGCCAGGAGCTCGGGCAGCGCGTGATGCTGCGCGATTGCCAAGGCCCGCGCGGCGCCGCGTTCGTCGAGCCGGTCGCGCCATACGCGACCGGTCGCCGAGTTCTCGACGCCGAGGAATAAGCGTTGTTCGACCATCCCGCGATTTCCAGCGCCGCCATGTACCAAGCGATGCAGCGACCAAGCGATGCAGCGCAGCGATCTGGGACGCTATCTGATTCAGCGAATCGGGGTCAAAACGCGTTATCCCCAACGATCCCCGTCACTGGCGGGGCGATTATGGACGCGCATCGACGCCAGTACGGCCCAAACTTAACGGAACTTGTCCAGTTGCCGATGCTCGGCTCTGATCCAGCGGATGGTGCCGCTGGTCGAGCGCATGACTACAGTTTCGGTTTCGATCATCTCTCGGCCGAAGTGGACGCCGCGCAACATGGGGCCGTCAGTGACACCGGTCGCCGCGAACAGGCATTCGCCTTTGACCATGTCTTCGATCTGATATTTGCGGCGCGGATCTTTGATCCCCATTTTGGCGGCGCGCTCGCGTTTCTGCTCGGTATCGAGCACAAGGCGCGTCTGCATCTGCCCGCCGATGCAGCGCAGCGCAGCGGCCGCCAGCACGCCCTCCGGCGCGCCGCCGATGCCGAGATAGATGTCGATCCCGGTCTTGTCCGCATCGGCGGTATGAATGACGCCAGCAACGTCGCCGTCGCTGATCAAGCTGACCGCGGCGCCAGCCTTGCGCACCGCGCCGATCAAATCGGCGTGGCGCGGCCGGTCGAGAATCATCGCGGTGATTGCCTCGGGTTTGACGCCTTTGGCCTTAGCGAGGCTGACGATGTTTTCTTCAGGTGGCGCGTCGAGGTCGACCACGTTTTTCGGATAGCCCGGACCGACGGCAATCTTGTCCATGTAGATATCGGGCGCGTGCAAAAGCGTGCCGTCCTGCGCCATCGCAAGCGTCGCGATGGCGCCCGGCATGTTCTTTGCGCAGAGCGTTGTGCCCTCGAGTGGATCGACGGCAATGTCGACTTTGGGTCCGGATCCAGTGCCGACCTTTTCGCCAATGAACAACATCGGCGCTTCGTCCATTTCGCCTTCCCCGATCACTACCGTGCCCTCGATCGCGAGCCCGCTGAGTTCGCGTCGCATCGCGTCGACGGCGGCCTGATCCGACATCTTCTCAGCGCCGCGGCCTCGCAGCCGCGCCGCCGCCACCGCGGCCCGCTCGGTGACCCGCACGACTTCGAGCGATAGCGCGCGCCCGAGGCCGGTGTGCTGACCCGTGTGCTGACCCGAGTGCTGGCCGGCCGGCTTCGACGACATAAGCAATCTCCAGTGGCGACTATGTTTTGAGCATGATCTTTTCCGAAAGCCGGTATTCACTTTTCGGGATCATGCTCTAAAACTCCCGCGGCAGCCTAAACGCGTCAGGCGCGCTCGATGCGGATGACCTGCGGCCGCCCATAAACAACCCGATCCCGCCGCACCGCGGCAAGGGCCTTGTGAACGGCGTCTTCACTGGTCGCATAGGTGATCAAGATTACCGGCACGGCCTCCTTGGAGCGCCCTGGATGCGCGGCGCCGCGCGATCCTGCGTCGTGACGCTGCACGATCGACTCCAGTGAGATTTTCTGCTGGGCGAGGCGGCGCGCGATCGTGGCCGCCGTGCCCGGCCGGTCGCGGGCAAGGAACCTGATGTAATAGCCGCCTTCGTGATGCTGCATCGGTGCTTTGCGGACCGTGGTCATGCGCGCGGCCGGCCGGCCGAATGGCGGGGTGCGCACACCGCGGGCGATGTCGGCGAGATCGGCAATGATCGCGGAAGCGGTGGCTTCCCCGCCGGCGCCAGGCCCAACCAGCGTGATCGGCGCGATGCCGTCGGCATCGATCGTGACCGCATTGGTGACGCCCATGACCTGGGCGATGGCCGAATCCTTGGGCACCATGGTCGGATGCACGCGCTGCTCGATGCCTTCGTCGGTTTTCACCGCGACACCTAAAAGCTTGACGCGGTAGCCGAGCTCGGCCGCGGCATTGAGGTCGGCCGGCGTAATCGAGGCAATGCCTTCGCTGTACACCGCGCGCGGATCGACTTTGGTGCCGAACGCCAGGCTCGCGAGAATTGCGAGTTTTTGCGCAGTGTCATGGCCTTCGATATCAAAGCTCGGATCGGCTTCGGCATAACCGAGCCGCTGCGCTTCTTTGAGGCAATCAGAAAAACTCAACCGCTCTTGCTCCATGCGGGTGAGAATATAATTGCAGGTGCCGTTGAGGATGCCGTAGATGCGCGTGAATGTCGCGCCATTGAGACCCTCGCGCAGAGTCTTGACGATTGGAATGCCGCCGGCGACCGAGGCTTCGAAATTGAGCGCAACGGCGTGACGCTCCGCGAGTGCGGCAAGCCGTTGCCCGTGTGCGGCGAGCAAAGCCTTGTTGGCCGTCACCACGGGTTTGCCGACGCTCAGCGCGGTCTCCACCGCGAGCTTAGCGGAACCGCCAGCGCCGCCGATGACTTCGACCAGCACATCGATTGCCGGATCGCGCGCCAACGCCGCCGGATCGCCAACCCAACGAAATTTTCCGAGATCAAAGCCGCGTTTTTTTTGACGCGATCGCGCACTGATGGCGACGACCTCGATCGCGCGACCGCATCGCGCGGTCAGCTTGTCGCGGCCCCGATCCAGGAGCTGCACGACGGCGCTACCGACCGTGCCGACACCGGCAAGACCGACTTTGAGCGGTTGTGCCATCACGCGCCGTCCGGATTGCATGGAAAGGGGACGCGGCTAACGCCGCGTCGCCAGCGGAACGACGTTGTGCAGCATTTCCGGCCCGGTTTCAAGAAAGCGCCGGATGTTGCGGGCCGCCTGCCGAATGCGCTGCTCGTTTTCGACCAGCGCGATGCGGACGTGGCCTTCGCCATGTTCGCCAAAACCGGCGCCGGGAGATACGGCGACCCCTGCCTTCTCAACCAGAAGCGTGGAGAATTCGACGCTGCCGAGAGTGCGGAACAGTTCGGGTATCGGTGCCCAAGCAAACATGGAGGCCGAAGGTGACGGCACTGGCCAGCCCGCTCGCCCGAATGACTCAACCAACGCATCGCGGCGACGCCGATACGTCGCGCGCATTTCGTTGATGCAGTCGTCCGGCCCGTTAAGGGCCGCGGTCGCCGCAACCTGGACCGGCGTGAAAGCGCCGTAATCGAGATAGGACTTCACCCGTCCCAGTGCGGCAATGATGCGCTCGTTGCCGACGGCAAAGCCGATCCGCCAACCGGGCATCGAATAGGTTTTAGACATCGACGTGAATTCCACGGCGACATCCATCGCGCCAGGAACCTGAAGCAGCGAGGGCGGCGGGTTCTTGTCAAAATAGACCTCGGCATAGGCGAGGTCCGACAATACCAAGAGCGAATGCTTTTTAGCGAATGCGACCAGCTCGCGATAAAAATCGAGCGTCGCTACACAGGCTGTCGGATTGGACGGGTAGCAGACCACGACCGCGATCGGACGCGGAATGGAGAACAGCACCGCGCGCTCGAGCGCTCCAAAGAACGCGTCATTGGCTTCGGCAGGGACGGAGCGGATCGCGCCGCCCGCCATCAAGAAGCCGAACACGTGAATCGGGTAAGTGGGGTTTGGCACCACGATGATGTCGCCAGGCGCGGTGATCGCCTGTGCCACATTGGCAAAGCCTTCCTTCGACCCGAGCGTGGTAACCACCTGCGTTTCGGGATTGAGCTTCACGCCGAAGCGCCGCCCGTAATAGGCGACCTGGGCGCGGCGCAAGCCTGGAATGCCGCGAGAAGCGGAGTAGCGATCGGTGCGAGGCTTGCCGACGGTCTCTTTCAGTTTTTCGACGACATGGGGCGGCGTCGGCAAGTCGGGGTTACCCATACCGAGATCAATGATGTCGGCGCCGCCATTACGCGCTTCCGCCTTGGCACGGTTGACCTGCTCGAACACGTAAGGCGGCAAACGGCGAATGCGATAAAAGTCTTCCATGGGAATTCCGACGCGTCGGTGAACCACACTCACTACACTATGCGCGGACCATTATCACTTGGTTTCAGTGCCCGCGGTCTGATCGGCATCCGTTCCAACGGTCTGCTGCGCGCTGACCGGAGTGCCGGGCTGCTTTCTCACTGAAGCCGGGGCGGTCGCCGGATTTCCGTCCGGCGCGGCGGCCCGGGAATTAACCGGAGATTTGGTTGCAGATTTGGCCGCGGCTTTGACCGGCGGATTGTTCGAATTCTTGCCCTGCGTGCCTTGCGCTCCCGCGCTTAAGCGATCGCGTGCGCTGATCAGATCCTCGGTCGCCTGCTGGACCTGGTTGGAGTCAAGCGGGGTATCAGTGCGCGGCGGCGGGATATCGTGGACGGATGGAAAGAGCGACGGATAATCGCCGCCCGGCGAGCAAGCGCCGAGGACAAGGCAAGCCGCCAGCACGACAAATACGGCCGCCCGGCGCGGCACAAACCATCTTCCTGGCATGCGCCAAATCAGGCCTGCGCTATGCACCTTGTTTTCTCCGAAACGGCTTTAACTGGCGACTAATCAATCGCCGGGTAAAACGCCCCAGTCACCAACCCTGACGCAGAAATGCCCGTTGCCCCAATAATTTACGATCATCAACTCAGAGCCTGCTCGAGCCGTCAAGCTAACCTGCTAATATGTCCAAAGCGGGACCGGCCGCTCGCGGCAACAACCGTGAGAGCGACAAGTCCTCCGGAACACTCACTTGTAGGCGGTACATGAGTGGGCCATTTCTGACTAAAGAACCGCAGAATTGTTCGGCCACAGAGGAAACGCAGGTGCGGGCTCCATCGCAGGAGACGGCGCAGCAGACCCATGCCAGCCAGCCGTCCGTCAAGGCAGCGGAACAGCAGGTTTTGGCGCCAATTGCGACCAAGATCGGCACGGTCGACATTGAGCAGTTCTCACACAATCTGGCGCGGCTGGTCGAGGAAAGCGGCCGGGCGCTCGCCGCTTATCTCAAGCCGCGCGAGGAAGGCCACGACGACAAGGAACTCGCCGACGAGGTCACCGAAGTCGCCAAGACACTGGGCGCGGTCGCGGAATATTGGCTGTCCGATCCACAGCGCACGATCGAACTGCAAACGAACCTTGGCAAAGCCTATCTCGATCTGTGGTCCTCGGCTGTGCGGCGGCTGGCCGGCGAAACGGCCGCGCCGGTAGCCACGCCGGCGCCAGGCGACAAGCGCTTCACCGATCCGGAATGGTCGCAAAACCAGTTCTTCGATTTTCTCAAACAGGCCTATCTGTTGACCGCGCAATGGGCCGACAAGCTGGTCGCGGATGCCGCCGATCTCACGCCCCATACCAGGCAGAAGGCGGAATTTTACGTGCGCCAAATCACCAATGCGCTAGCACCCACGAATTTCGTTCTGACCAACCCCGAACTTCTGCGCGAGACGCTCACGTCCAATGCCGACAATCTCGTGCGCGGCATGCATATGCTCGCCGAAGACATCGAACGGGGCGGCGGGCATCTCAAAATTCGCCAGTCGGATTCCTCGATGTTCGAAGTCGGGCGCAATTTGGCGATCACGCCGGGCAAGATCGTTTACCAAAACGAGTTGATGCAGCTCATCCAATACGCGCCTTCGACCGAGACGGCACTCAAGCGTCCGCTGCTGATCGTGCCGCCTTGGATCAATAAATTTTACGTGCTCGATCTGACGCCGGAAAAATCCTTCATCAAGTGGTGCGTCGATCAGGGACTGACCGTGTTTTGCATTTCATGGGTCAATCCTGATGAGCGGCTCGCGCGAAAAACTTTCGACGATTACGTGCGCCAAGGACCGCTCGAGGCGCTAGACGCAATCAAACAAGCCACCGGCGAAGACAAGGTCCACGCCATCGGTTATTGCGTGGGCGGCACACTCCTTGCGATCACACTCGCGGCGATGGCGGCGCGAGGCGACGAGCGGATCGGCTCGGCCACGTTGTTCGCGGCTCAAGTCGATTTCAGCTACGCCGGCGATCTCAAAGTATTCGTCGACGAAGAGCAGGTGTCGGCGTTGGAGAAAAGAATGGCCGAGCGCGGCTATCTCGACAGCCGCTCGATGGCGACAGTTTTCAATCTCTTGCGTTCGAACGATCTGCTTTGGCCCTACGTCATCAACAATTATCTCAAGGGCAAGGCGCCCTTCCCCTTCGACCTGCTGTACTGGAATTCCGACGCCACGCGGATGCCAGCGGCCAATCACTCATTTTACTTGCGCAACTGTTATCTCGATAACAAGCTGGCAAAGGGAAAGATGACCATCGGCGAAACGCCGGTCGATCTCAAAGCGGTTAGAATCCCGATCTACAATCTGGCCACGCGCGAGGATCACATTGCGCCGGCCAAATCGGTGATGTTCGGATCGAAGTTTTTCGGCGGCGATGTAAGGTTCGTCGTGGCCGGGTCAGGTCACATTGCCGGCGTGATCAATCCGCCGGAAAAGAACAAATACCAGTATTGGACCGGACCGAAACCGCGCAATGCGGATATCGACAGCTGGCTCGCCAAAGCCAAGGAGCACCCCGGTTCGTGGTGGCCGGATTGGCTTGTCTGGATCACCAAGCAAAGCCCGACCGAAGTGCCCGCGCGAGTGCCGGGCGCTGGCGTACTTAAGCCGATCGAGGACGCGCCGGGGGCCTACGTCAAAGTGCGCGATTAGAAACGAAACACGGGCAAATCGCCTCATCCCTGCTCTTGGCTGATAGCACTTGGCAGTCCGCAGAGTTGAATATCATTCACTCGACCGGCCGTTGCAGCTGCGTGTAACTTCGCGCGGCGGCTGGGAGAGTAATTTTGAAGGCGCAATTTGTTTTCTGCACAATCGCGCTCATGACACTCATGGGCTGCGCAAAGCGGCCGCCGCCGGTCGATTTCGAGAAAGATTCCTTACAGGAGAAGACGAAGTACGAGCCAAACATCGGAAAGGACTATTGGCTGACGTCTGATGGTTTCTCTGTCCAAGGCCGACATCGAATGTCATCGACTGCGAATCCGTTCACAGAGGAACCAGGTTACGACCCGATGGGATCGAACGGGGAATAACCAGTGATGCCTATTACCACGTGACGCTGGACGATAACCGGACCGGATACATTTCCGCCTTCCAACTGGTCGCATTCGCAACGAACACGGAAAGAGCCGCTTCGTTCTTCTGCACAATGGCATCGTGACCCCGGTCCAGGTCAGCGGTACGCTGCGCTAGGTCATCAGGCGTTTTGCCATTTCAACAGCCTAGGGGAAGACCATGTCCACTGAACTGTTCTGGCTCGTGCTCACGGTGGCGATGACAGGCCTGTTCTGGGTGCCTTACATCCTCGATCGCATCACGGTGCGCGGGCTCATGGGCGCGATGGCCAATCCAAGCCCGAGCGACAAGGCGCAATCGCCATGGGCTCGCCGCATGATGGACGCGCATACCAATGCGGTGGAAAACCTGGTCATCTTCGCGCCGCTCGTCCTAACGGCCCGGGCGCTGAGCATCGCCACCGCCGTGACCGCGTTCGCCTGCGCGCTTTATTTTTGGTCGCGGCTCGCCCATGGCGTGGTCTACACCCTCGGCATTCCCGTGCTGCGCACGCTGTCTTTCGCCGCCGGTTTTGTCGCGCAAGTGCTGTTGGTGCTTGCGATCTTCAAACTAATCTGAATTTCGACGCGACCTTAGAAGTCGCAGTCCGGTTACGGAAACAACGCGACCTGCTCAAGGCCGGTGGTCTCCGGCAGGCCGAGCATGACGTTCATGTTCTGCACCGCCTGGCCCGAGGCGCCCTTGGTGAGGTTGTCGAGCGCTGAAACGATAATGGCGCGGCCGGGAACACGATCGCCAGCGACTCCGATAAAGGTCATATTGGAACCGCGCACGTGCCGGGTCTGCGGGGTGGCGCCAAACGGCAGCACATGGACGAACGGCTCCGGCGCGTACCTCTTCGCTAGCTCCGCGTGCAGATCCTGCGGCGAGGTTTTGGCGCCGCGGACGTAGATCGTCGCCAGAATGCCGCGGTTCATCGGCACGAGATGCGGCGTGAAGCTGACGATAAGCTCGCGGCCGGCGGCGCGGGAAAACTCCTGATCGAGCTCGGCCATGTGCCGATGATGGCCGACGCCGTAGGCATGAAAGCCTTCGGACACTTCAGCAAAAACCATGTCCTCGCGCGCCGCCCTGCCCGCTCCGGTCATGCCGGACTTCGCATCGATCACGATTTCGTCTGGGTCGATGAGCTTGGCTTTGAGGAGTGGAATCAAAGGCAGCTCGGCGCAGGTAGTGTAGCAGCCGGGATTAGCAATTAACCGCGCGCTCTTGATCTTGTCCCGATATACCTCGGTGAGGCCGTACACCGCCTCCTTCTGCAGCTCGGGTGCGGCATGGGCGTGACCGTACCAGCGCGCATAAGCCGCTGGATCACTCAGGCGAAAATCGGCCGACAGATCGATTACTTTGGTGCGCGGCGCACGAGCGAGCAGATCCTTGATGACCTTCTGCGTCGTGCCGTGCGGCAGCGCGCAGAAGGCAACGTCAAGGCCGAGCTTTCCCCAATCTGCGTCTTCGATCGCGCTCAGCGTCGGCAATGCAAAGGGAGCAAATTGCGCGAATACCTCCGCCATCGTCTTGCCGGCGCGGCGTTCGGCAGTCAGCAGCACGATTTGCGCATTCGGATGACACAAAAGCAGGCGCACGAGTTCCGCGCCGGTATAGCCCGATGCGCCGAGTACGCCGATTTTCGTCTTCGTGGAACCGCTTGCTGCTGACATGAACCGAATCCTTGGATCACCTTGCGCTGTAAGGGTGCGCCAGGCCGAATCCGCGAAAGCCTATCAGAGATAGTGCCGCGGGCCCGGCGGCGCGGGAAAGAGGTTCAGGCGCGAGCGCGCAGGGGGGCGCGACGACGCCGGGCGTCCGGGCGGCGTCGGCAAGTCGAAAGAACCTTGGAAAAAATCGCGCGGGCTAAGGACCTATCCATGGCCGGCGATATAGGGCGTAAAGCATCCGGGGTCAAACCGCCAAGAAACCAAACGGCGAGCAGCCGATGCGGGGCACAATCGGCGCTTGCGCCCCGTTCCGCCCTGTTAGGTCTTGGCGCTTAAGCTCTTGGCGCTTGAGGTTTTGGCGCTCATGCTTTTGCCGCGGCGATGGCATAGTTGGACCCTGCGCTGGGGCTGATTCGCCGCCGTCTTATCCGCCATTGCACCGGGCGGCAGGAGGCTCCACATCCATTTGGGACTAGCCGTGGGAAAGACCGCAAAATCATCGAAAATGCCCGACCTGTTTGCCGAGGTGCCGAAAGCGCGCCGCGACAGCGCACGCCGCGGCAGCACGCGGGCCGCCGCGGGAGATGGCGGATATACCGCCAAGCACATCGAGGTTCTGGAAGGACTCGAACCGGTGCGCCGGCGGCCGGGAATGTATATCGGCGGCACCGACGAGAAAGCGCTGCATCACCTGTTCGCCGAAGTGATCGACAACGCCATGGACGAGGCGCTCGCCGGCCACGCCGATTGGATCGAGGTCGAAATGACCGCGGACGGTTTCGTCACCGTCACCGATAACGGCCGCGGCATTCCCGTCGATCCGCATCCCAAATTCAGGAACAAGTCGGCGCTCGAAGTGATCATGTGCACGCTGCACGCCGGCGGCAAATTCGATTCCAAAGTGTACGAGACTTCAGGCGGCCTGCACGGGGTCGGCGTGTCGGTGGCGAATGCGCTCTCCGAACGCATGGAAGTCGAGGTTGCGCGCGGTCAGCGCCTGTACCGCATGGCCTTCGAGCGCGGCAAGCCGAAGACCAAAATGCAGGATGCCGGGAAGGCGCCGAACCGCCGCGGCACCAAGGTCCGTTTTCGGCCGGATCCGGAGATCTTCGGCGCGAAGGCGCATTTCCGGCCGGAACGCGTCTTCAAGATGACGCGGTCAAAGGCGTACTTGTTTGGCGGCGTCGAGATCCGCTGGTCTTGCGCCAAGGAGCTCCTTCGCGGTGCCGAAGGTGTGCCCGAACAGGCCACGTTCCATTTCGCCGATGGGCTCAAGGACTACCTGTCCGAAACGCTCGCCAGCGCCACCTTGGTGCATCCCGATATTTTCACCGGCAGCGCCGGCAAGATCGGCGCGCACGGCGCGGTGCAATGGGCGGTCGGCTGGACCGCGGATGCCGACGGCTTTCTCAACTCGTACTGCAACACCATCCCGACACCGGATGGCGGCACTCATGAATCTGGGCTGCGCGCCGCATTGACGCGCGGGCTCAAGGATCACGCCGACCGTATTGGCCAAGGCAAACGCGCTGGCGCGGTCACTAGCGACGACATCATGGCCGGTGCCGGCGCCCTGCTTTCGGTATTCATTCGCGAACCGGAATTCCAGGGGCAGACCAAGGATCGGCTCGCCACCGCCGAAGCGCAACGCTTGGTCGAGCAGGCGATCAAAGACCCGTTCGACCACTGGCTTGCCGGGCATCCAACCGCCGCCAACAAGCTCCTGGATTTCGTCGTCGAACGCGCCGAGGAGCGCATTCGCCGCCGTCAGGAAAAGGACATCGCGCGCAAGTCCGCGGTACGCAAGCTTCGCCTTCCCGGCAAGCTTGCTGATTGCACCAACTCGGCGGCCGAAGGCTCCGAACTCTTTGTCGTCGAGGGCGACAGCGCCGGCGGCTCAGCCAAGCAGGCGCGCGATCGCGCCTCACAGGCGGTGCTGCCATTGCGCGGCAAGATTCTCAATGTTGCTTCGGCCGGCAAGGACAAGCTCGCGCAAAATCAGCAGCTCGCCGATCTGATTCAGGCGCTCGGCTGCGGCACCGGCGTGCATTATCGCGACGAAGACCTGCGCTATGGCCGCGTCATCGTCATGACCGATGCCGATGTCGACGGCGCTCACATCGCTTCACTCCTGATCACGTTCTTTTACCGGCAGATGCCGCAGCTCATCGAAAAGGGCCATCTTTATCTTGCCGTCCCGCCGCTCTATCGGTTGTCGCACGGCGGCAAGATCTTCTATGCCCGCAACGACAAGCACCGCGACGAGATTCTGAAAAAAGAATTCCACGCCAATGCCAAGGTGGAGGTCAGCCGTTTCAAGGGCCTGGGCGAGATGATGGCGGCACAGCTCAAGGAAACCACCATGGACCCGAAAAGGCGCACGCTCTTACGCGTCGCGCTGATTGCCGACGACCGCAAGAACACGGAAAAATCCGTCGAGCGGCTCATGGGCACCAGGGCCGAGGCGCGTTTCGAGTTTATTCAGGAACGCGCCGAATTCGCCGATGAGGCGGCGCTCGACGTGTGAGCAAGTCTCGGACGCGTCACCCCGCTTCGTTGCCCGCTTCTTCGTGAAAGCGGGCAAATTTGCGGTGAATGCTCCGATTGTCGGCGCGGCCGGCAGTCGTGCTGCCCTTTACCATACCGAACGTGTCACAGGGGTAGCGATGACAAAACACCGTCCATCCCGTCGTATTGAGCGCGTCGGTATAAAGGACCTCTCCCCAAACGTAGAGATAGCCGCCAAATTTCAACGGCTCGTCACGATCCACTTGGTCTGCGGGAATCGGGTAACCCTCATAGCAAATGAATTCCATTTCTGCTCCCGGCTGCAGAACGGTAGGAGAGATGCGCGGCGTTCCGATCGGGAAATCTTTACGCGCCGGATCGGCGTCCAATCCGATCGTGGAATAGATCGAAACATCCCTGGCTGGAATTTTGCCGATATTGCGGACTCTAAACCGCCCAATCAAAAGATTGTGCCCGGCATATTCGGTTATCCCGAGCGGTTCGACGCTGACATAGGCGCGCAGCTCTTTTCGCGACGTTTGCTCGGCGTGCTGCAATGTCCGGTTCGTGATTGTCCAGAGTTTTTGCGTGGATCGCCACAGGCGCGCGGTGAAGACCGCCAGAACCGCGGTGAATATCGCAATTATCAACGCAGCCCAATTGTTCGCACGCACGGCAAGGCGCGACGCGAGGTCGACACCCTGAGACGGCC
>Ga0306922_10003773_pt1 | contig 14236 bp, 11 predicted proteins | sample sta12Cox44000082_FD_203758 | JGI IMG/M metagenome (GOLD analysis project Ga0306922, IMG submission 203758) | Lab enrichment of tropical soil microbial communities from Luquillo Experimental Forest, Puerto Rico - statoxic.12C.oxic.44.000.082 (v2)... | ecosystem: Environmental > Terrestrial >... | reverse complement strand
CCGGACGCTGGTGCCGGAGATATCCGTGATCGACCCGCGCCTGTTGACCACCATGCCGGACTGGCTCAACGCCACCACCGGGCTGGATGCGCTGACCCACGGCATCGAGGCGTTCGTGTCCCGTGCGCACAACCTGCTGACCGACCACCATGCGCTGCGTGCCGTCGCGCTGATCACCCGCCACCTGCCCCGCACCGCGGTGCGGCCCAGCGAGACCACCGCGCGCCTGGCCATGGCCCTGGGGTCGCTGGAGGCGGGCCTGGCGTTCACCAATGCCATCCTGGGCGCCACGCACGCGATGAGCCACCAGGTCGGCGGCGTGCTGGATGCACCGCACGGCGTGGTGAACGCTGTGCTGTTGCCCCACGTCATCAGGTTCAACGCCCAGGTCAGCCCGGAGCGTTTCGTCCCGCTCGCCGCGGCCTGCGGTATCGCCGTCGAAGGCGTGCCAGCGGGCGAGGTGGCGCTGCGCCTGGCGGAGCGGGTCCGCGGACTGGCGGACGAGGTAGGCGCCCCGAAAGGGCTGGCGGCGCTCGGTGTCACCGAGGAGGTGCTGCCCCAGATGGCCAAGACCACCATGCAGGACGCCTGCCTGGCCACCAATCCCCGCGAAGCGGACGAGCGGGACATCGAAGCGCTTTTCCGGGCGGCCTTGTGACCGGGCCGCCGGTGACCGAATCCCGACCTGATGATCGCGGCGACGGCCATCTGGAGATCCTGACCGGCCTTCGCTCCGGCAAACGCTCGTACTATCCCGAGTACGTACGCTCCGCCGAGCGCCTCGAGCTTGCGGTGCAGGCGCTGGACGGCATTTCGCGCGCCCTGGTGCGGACCGCAGGCGGTCCCCGCCCGCTGGTCGAGTGGGTCGTGCGGACCGCCGCGGCACACCTGCACGCCGACTGGCTGCTGTTCGTCGTGGCCGACGGGGTGCTGCCCGCCGCGCGCCCCCGGTTTCTCGCCGTGAGCGGCGGCCAGCTTATCGACGACGAGAGCGGGCTGCCGGCTGACGTACGCGAGCAACTGGCCGTGCTGCGCAGCCGTCCGTGGGAGGTCGAGTCGGCGGACATCAGCCACGGCTGGGTCCGCGCATCGATGACCCTGGACGACGAGCCGGTCGGCGGGATCGCGGCACGGCCGGCCGCCGGGCTGGAGGTAGCGGCCACCGATCGCGCCATCTTGCGGGTCCTGGCCAACCAGGCCGCCGTGGCGCTGCACAACTCATTCCTGTTCCACGCCACAACCCAGCTGCGTGGCCACAGCGACCAGCTCTACGACGCAACGACGCGGCACGCCAGGGACCTGGCCGCCCGAAGCGCTGAGCTGGCCGAGACCCAGCGGCAGCTCGTGGCGGCCATGCAACGCCAGGCGCTGGACGACGAGCGGCACCGCATCGCGCGCGAGCTGCATGACAGCGTGACCCAGTCGGTGCTATCCATCGGCATGACCATCGAGGTATGCCGGGCCGAGCTGGCGAGCCTCGGCGGACCAGCTAGCCAGATCGCCGAGCGCCTGGCACCGGCCAAGGATCTCGCGCGGCGGGCGGCCGAGCAGCTGCGGGCGGCGATTTACGCGCTGCACCGTGCCGCCGACGAGCCCGCCGGCCCGCTGCCCGTCATGCTGCAGCGGCTGTCGACCGTGCACCGGCTCACCAACCTGCACGTGAAGGTGATGCTGGCCGGGCAGGCGGTCGCGCTTCCGCCCGAGGTCGAGCAGTCCATGCTGCGGTGGGCCGGGGAGGCACTGTTCAACGCGGCGGCGCACGGCAAGGCCACCCGCGCGCTGGTACGGCTGCGTTATCGCGCCGATGCGGTGGCTCTCAGTGTCTCCGACAATGGCATGGGCGACCCGGCCCAGCTGCGCCGCGTCTTGCGCCTGTCGCGTGCATCGGACCTGTCCGGACGGCACCGCGGGCTGGCGAACATGCTGGCCCTGGCCGAAGAACTGGGCGGTGCGCTGTCCATTCGCCGGTCCCGGTCAGGCGGCGTGCTGCTCCGCCTCGATATCCCTCTGCCTCCGCCCGGGGCCGCCGGGCCCGGGATCCAGCCGCTGGCGGAGCGGTGTGCTGGCGATGGGTGAGGCGCGGCCGGGTCAGGAGGAGCCGGCCGGCCAGGTCCCGGTCCGGATCGTGCTCGTCGACGACCACGCGATCCTCCGTCAGGGCCTGCGCCCGCTGCTGGAACGCGAGCCCGACCTGGAGGTCGTGGGCGAGGCCGGCTCGGCCAGCGAGGCGCTGGCCGTCGTTGAGCAATGCCGGCCGGCCATCGTGCTCCTCGACATCAAGCTGTCCCCCGCGTCGGACCACGACGGGCTGGACCTGTGCGCCCAGCTGACCAAGCGCCATCCGACGCTTCGCGTGCTGGTGCTCTCCACGTTCGTGGACGACGCGCTGGTGGTGAGCGCCATTGAGCACGGGGCGTGCGGTTACGTGGTCAAGGACGTCGACGCCCTGGAGCTGGTGCGGTCCATCCGCCTGGTCGCCCGGAGCGGGAGCGCTTTCGACTCCCGCGCGGCCGCCGCCATGGTGCGGTCGATCCGCTCCCCGCAGCCACAGTCCGCGCTGACCGAGCGCGAGCGCAGCGTGCTGCGGCTGGTGGCCAGCGGCCTGAGTAACCGGGGCATCGGCGCGCGCCTGTACCTGTCCGAGACCACCGTCAAGTTCCATGTCCGCAACATCATGCGCAAGCTGGAGGCGACCGGCCGCGCCGAGGCGGTCTACAAGGCCACCAAAAGCGGAGTGGACCTGACGTCCGAGCCCTAGCCGGCGGTCACTACTAGCCAGCCGCCGTGGTGCTCGTGCACCGACCAGGGACGGCCGGTGCGCTCGCCCAGGTCGCGGAGTTGGCGCAGGTCAAAGGAATCGACATGGCCGTAGGCGGCGCTGGGCTGCTCTTCGAACGGCACAGCGACCACCACTTGGCGCCGGGCGACCCGTAGCGCCTCGCCGAGCACGGCCCGCGCGTGCTCGGGGCTCACGTGCTCCAGCAGGTGAATCACGCTCACGGTCTCGGCCCAGTCGTCGGCCACCGGGATTCGCGCTGCTTCGCACACCAGCGTGCTCACCTGCACCCCGCGCGCGGCCGCCACGGTCGCCAGCAGGCGCATAGTGCCGCCGGACAGATCGGAGGCGGTTACCGTATTGGCCGGCCGCTCGGCCAGCAGCAGCGGCAGGAACCCGAAGCAGGAGCCGACGTCGAGCACCCGGCCGGCCGGAATGAGCTGGAGCGCGTGCGCATACACCGGCGCGAACGCGCTGATCGGGCCGGGCCCGGCGCCGTTCGCCCCGGTCGGCGCCCGCCAGCATTGCCGGATCCGGGCCAGGGTATTGCCGTAGAAGGTGCACCACGCCGGCAGCGGGTCATCCACGCAGGACCGCACCACGCCGGTAAACACCCGCTCGAAGATCTCCGGCCCGGACAGCCAGCCCGGCGCGAACAGCTCGACCTCCAGCAGCCCGGCCACGTCATTGTCAAGTTGGTCGGAGCGTAGCCAGTGGCTCAGCTCGATGCGGCCGCCGCGCTGGGTCAGGCAGAAGTGTTCGGTGCGGATGACGGGACCGGTGCCACCACCGGGGCCATCGAGCCGTTCGGCGCGCAGCACGCTGACGAGATGGTCGACGTAGCGGCCAGCCGGGCAGGGCGCGAGCGGATCGATGGCCTGCGGGAGCGACTGGATCAGATAAGGCTCGCTCATCGGCCAGTGGCCTCCGCCGACATCTGCTGGGCGGCTTGCTGCAGCCCGGACAGGTCGCCGACCACCTGGACGCGGTCGCAGAACTCCGCATAGCGCGGGAGATCACACGACCCCAGCGGCCAGGAATACCGGGGTTCCGGGGTCAGCCAGATCGTCTCCCGGACCCTGCGGGCGATCTCCTGGAACGTATCTACCCGGGCGTCGTTGCCGTTGCCGCGACCGTCCCCGAGCACGATGAGCGTGGTGCGGCGATCAAGCGTGGCGGAGTGCTCCGATAGCAGCCGGGTGAATGCCGCGCCGTAATCGGAGCTGGCGTCCACGTCGAGCAGCCCGCCGGCGGGCAGCCCGTCGAACACCAGCCCCAGCGCCCGTTCCAGCGGGTGCTCGGCGAACAGTTCAGTGATCTCGACGGGCGCGTCGACAAACGCGAACGAACGGGCCTGCGTGAACAGCGACTGCATGCCGTGCACCAGGTGGAGCGTGAACCTCGCGGTCGCGCGTACCGACAGCGACACGTCGGCCAGCAGCAGCAGCCGGGGCTTGTCCGCCACCCGGCTGGTGGTCACCGGCTGGAACGGGACTCCCTCGTAGCGCATGTTCCTGCGCATCGTCCGGCCCGGGCTGACCCGGCCGCGGGGGGTATTGCGCTGCCGGCTGGTCCGCGCACCGCGGAGCCGTCGGGCCAGGCGCCGTAGCGCCTCTTCGAGATCGGCGCGCTCCCGCTCGTCCACGGTCTCGATCCGGGCCCGGTCGGCCATCCGCGCCTCCACCACGGCGTCGGCCAGCTGGTCCAGGTAGCGCCGCAGCAACTCGGGCAGGTCCGCGATGACACCGGCCAGCCGCCGACGCAGCGCCACCAGCCTTTGCTCGTCGATCTCCTCGACGGCTGCCTCAAGCCACCCCAGCATCGTCTCCTGCTGCGCCACGGTGAGCGCCGTGTCGACGCGGTGCCCGGTCGGCGGGGCGAGCTGGCCCGGCAAGCCGGGATTGTGCAGCCGGTCGGTCTCCAGTTGCACCGACGCCCCGGCCTCGCGAGCGCCGTCGGCGCCGTCCTTGGACAGCACGATCTGATCGGTGGCCGACGCCAGGTCGATCTTGTTTGCCTCCTGGTGCAGGCTGTACCGCTGGGCGAGGTCCTCGGGGCGGAAGTAGTCCCTGATGTCGGCCGGCCTGCCGTGGCTGTGTCCTTGCTGCGGAAGCTCGGATGGCGTTTCCGACACCGTGAACGACTCCAGCTGGCCGGTGTCGGCCAGGTCGTCGTGCTCATGACCGTGATCGTGCTCACCGGCCGGGCCGGCTGCCGGGCGCAGGGAGAAGAACAGCGTGAACAGCTCGTCGAACAGCTCGTCATCACGCCGGTCCTTGATCAGGGTCATGCGCAGCGCCGCTCGCAGCGTCGGCCGGTCCGCGAGCACGCCCGGCTGCGCGGCGGCCAGCATGGCGTCGGCCGCCTCGGCCACCGACACGCGCACGCCGAACAGCCGCAGCAAGCGGACGAAGCGGTGCAGGCTGCCTTCCACGCACCGCTCCGCTCAGCCGGGCCGGCGCCGGGTGAACGCCGCGAACGACCGGCTGCCCTGTCCCTGACCGGGTGCAGCGGGGCGGCGCGGGCCGGGGCCGGGTGCGCCGTAGTAGCCCTCGTCGTGGCGGCCCGGCTGGTCCTTGGCCAGCCGGGCGGCCTGGCCGCTGGCCCCGTCATCGCGGGCAGGCAGCTGCTCGCCGTGCCCGGGCTCGTCGTGGTGTGCGTGCTCGTGGCCGTGTGCGTGCCCGGGCGCGTGGCGGGCTAGAGGCAGCTCGCGGTTCGGGTCGACCAGGCGCGGCAGGACCCCGACAGCGCGTTGCATGTCCCGCTCGTACTTCAGCACGATGTTGACCGTGTCGGCGAGCACATCGGCGTCGAGCTCGTCCACGCCGAGGACGGTCAGGGTCCGCGCCCAGTCGATCGTTTCCGAAATGCTGGGACTCTTGCGTAGCGGAAGCTCCCGTAGCCCGCGCACTACCTGCACCAGCTGCCGGGCGGCTGCCTCGGGCAGCCCCGTCCGCTTGGACCGCACGATCTCCAGTTCCCGCTCCGCGTCCGGGTAGTCGAGGAACAGGTGCAGGCAGCGGCGTTTTAGCGCGGCCGACAGGTCGCGCGTGTTGTTCGAGGTGAGCACCACATACGGTGGTGTCGTCGCGGTGTAGGTGCCGATCTCTGGTACCGAGACCTGATACTCGCCGAGGCATTCCAGGAATACCGCCTCCAGGGCCTCGTCGGCCCGGTCTACCTCGTCGATGAGCAGGACGGCGGGCTGGTCGCCGCGGATGGCGTCCAGCAGCGGGCGGGCGACCAGGAAGTGGTCGGAGAAGAATACGCCGTCGTGGGCTTCGATTCTGGCCACCGCGGCGGGAATGTCCGGCGCGTCGGCGATGATGTCGTTGATCTTCTCCCGCAGCATCTGGGTGTACAGCAGCTGCTTGCCGTAGTCCCACTCATACAGCGCCCGGGTCTCGTCCTGTCCCTCGTAGCACTGCAGCCGCACCAGTCGCCGGCCGGTCGCGGTGGCCAGCGCCTTGGCCAGCTCGGTCTTGCCGACGCCGGCTGGCCCTTCCAGCAGGACTGGCTTGTTCAGCTGGGTGACCAGGAAGACCGTGGTGGCCAGCCGCCGGTCCGTGATGTACCCGGCTTCGGCGAACCGGCTGACCACGTCGTCGATCGACTGGAAGCGGTCGCTGTTATCGGTCGACGGGGCCACGCGTCCTCCGGTTCGCCCGGGCCGAGGTGTCGCCAGCGGCGGCGGTCAGCCGAGCAGGTCGTCCAGGTCACCGGTCATGCAGTGCTCGACGACCGGGCGGACCGTCTCGAAGGTGCATTCCTTGGCGTTGCCCGGAGTGCAGGCGTCGCCGAGCACGTGGCGGGTGATCCGGTCGACGTCGGCGGGGTCACCGACGACCTTCTTGGCGTTCTCGTAGAACTTCGTCGGCCCTTGGCCGAGCCGGTTCTTGCTGTAGGTGTCCTGGGTCACGTCGGTGAACTTCTCCGGGATGCCCACGTCCCGCATCAGCCGGATGGCTGCGGCCAGGGCCGCCTCGGCGGCCTGCACGGCCGTCATGCCGTGAGTGTCCACGCCCATCTGATCGGCGATGTCGGCGAACCGCTGGTAGGCCACCGGCATGTTGAACGCCCAGACCCGCGGCAGCGCGATCGCGTTGTTGAGCCCGTGGTGAAGGTCGTAGAAGGCGCTGACCGCGTGCGAGATCGAGTGGATGATGCCGAGGCCGCCCGAGTTGAACGCCTGCGCCGCGATGTACTGGGCGTACATCATGCCCTCGCGGCCGGGCAGGTCCTGGCCGTTCCACACCGCGGGCCGCAGGTTCTCCGCGGTCAGCCGGATGGCGTACAGCGCGTTGCCCAGAGACGGCGCGAAGTTCAGCCGGGACACGTACGGCTCGGAAGCGTGCGCGAGCACGTCGAAGCCGCACTGCGCGGTGTAGTCCAGCGGGCAGTCGTAGTACAGGACCGGGTCGTCGATGGCCAGGCTGGCCACGCAGGCGTCGTCGAACGCGACGTACTTGTGCGGCTGGTCAGGGTCGGTGGTGGTGTCGGTGATGACGTACGCCCACGAGGTCTCCGAGCCGGTGCCCGCCGTGGTGGAAACCGCGATGTGCGGCGGGTTCTTCGGGTTCTCCGATTTGTTGAAGCCCTCGAACTCGTTAACGCTGCGGCCGTCGTGGGCCACCGAGATCCGGGCCCCCTTGCACGCGTCGTGTGAGGACCCCCCGCCGATCGAAACGAACGAGTCGCACTTGTTCTCCTGGTACAGGGCCACCGCGTCCATCACGTTGTAGTCCTTGGGGTTGGACTCCACCTTGTCGTAGACCACGACCTCCAGGCCGTGATACTTCAGCGACTCGACGATCTTGTGGACGGTGTCGCTGCCCCGCAGGCCTGACGTCATCACCAGGATTTTCTGGAAGCCCAGCTTCTTGGCTTCCGGCCCGATCATCTCGTGCGCTCCCGGCCCCAACAGCGCGCGGGGGAACGGGTGGAACTCCTTGATCGGGAATGGCTTGAGCAGTTCATCAACCTGCATGGCGCGCAGCTCCTCTCCGTCTGCCATGCGCCCGCACCGCCGACCCGCAGGCCGCATCGGCCGGCCGGTTCGCCACGAGCGGGTGCACCGTTGCGGGGAGGCTAAACAGCGTCTTGCTGGCAGGGGAACCCCGGCACGGCGATTCCGCCCGAGCGCTACCGCATTGCGTCCGGACGGACGGGACCGCGCCTGACCGATCGGACGGGCCGCAGGACTTACCGTCAAGCGGACGGACTCGCCGCGGGCAAGCCGACGCTGCACTGACCCTGGCACCTGCCCATCCGGACAGGGTCATCACGGCCAGAAGCATGGTGACGACGGCAATGTCATCCCCGTAGCGTCGCCAGCACCACGCGACAACTGGCGCTGGCCGTGACCGCGGCCGCGCCACGCCAGCACGGAGGCCTCACATGCACCAGGACACCCGCGCCGGCGCGCCGAGCGCCGAGGCTGAGCCCACCGGCACCGACATGAGCGAGGACCCGCGCGATCTCGGCGAGGACCTGAGCCTCACGGAGGAGATGCTGCTGGAAGAGGTCTCGATCGACGGGATGTGCGGCGTCTATTGATCACGATGAGCGCTCCCGCCGCCCCGTTCGAGCCGGGTCGGGGCTACCGGCTCAGCCCGGACGTCGCGCTGCGTCCCGAGCCATTCGGGGCGCTGGCCTACCACTTCGGCACCAGGAGGCTGTCCTTCCTCAAGGCGCCCGGCCTGGTGGAGCTGGTGCGCGGCCTCGGCGCGCACCCTACCGTGTCCGAGGCCCTGGCGGCGGTGGACGAGAGGCGCCGCCCCGCCTATCTGCGAGCGCTGGCGTCGCTCGCCGCGTCCGACATGATCGTGCCCCAGTCCGGCCGCAACGCGGCTGGCTGACCGCCCCAACCGACCGGAGCACACCGCCGTGACCACCATCTCCCAATCGCAGCCCGCGGGAGCCGCGTCGGCCCGGACCGAGTCGTCCGGCGCCGCTCCGGTGCCTCGGCTGGCTGAGCAGTTCAAGCGAGGCCTGGCCGCGCCGATCTGCCTCACCTGGGAGTGGACCTACGCCTGCAACCTGTCCTGCACCCACTGCCTGTCGTCCTCGGGCCGTCGTGACCCAGCCGAGCTCGGCACCGCGCAGATGCGCGCACTGATCGACGAGCTGCACGACATGCAGGTGTTCTACGTCAACGTCGGTGGCGGAGAGCCGACCGTACGGCCCGATTTCTGGGAACTGCTGGAGTACGCGGTGAGCCGCCAGGTCGGGGTGAAGTTCTCCACCAACGGGGTGCGGCTGACCCCGCCGCACGCCCGGCGGCTCGCGGCCACCGACTACGTGGACGTGCAGATCTCGCTGGACGGGGCGACCCGCGAGGTCAACGACGCGATCCGCGGCCAGGGGTCCTACGACATGGCGCTGCGCGCGATGGCGAACCTGGCCGGGGCCGGGATGACCGGATTCAAGATCTCCGTGGTGATGACCCGGCACAACGTGCCCCAGCTGGACCAGTTCGCCGCGCTCGCTGACCGGTTCGGCGCCCAGCTGCGGATCACGCGGCTGCGGCCGTCGGGTCGCGGCGCCGACATCTGGCCGCAGCTGCATCCCACCGCCGCCCAGCAGCGCGATATCCACGCCTGGCTGGCCGCGCACGGCGAGCAGGTGCTGACCGGTGACTCGTTCTTCCACCTGAACGCGCTCGGCGGCCCGACGCTGCCGGGGCTGAACCTGTGCGGGGCCGGCCGGGTGGTCTGCCTGATCGACCCCGTCGGCGACGTCTACGCCTGCCCGTTCGCCATCCACGAGGCGTTCCGGGCCGGGACCGTCCGCGGTTCCGGCGGGTTCGCCGAGGTCTGGCGCTCGGCGCCGCTGTTCGCGCGGCTGCGGGAACACGCATCCGGCGGGGCGTGCCGCTCGTGCCCGCAATACCGCGTGTGCCAGGGCGGCTGCATGGCCGCGAAGTTCTTCACCGGCCTGCCGCTGGACGGGCCCGATCCCGAGTGCGTGCTCGGGCACGGCGAAGGCGCACCAGGCGGCGGGCCGCCGCCAGGCAGCGATCACTCGCACCGAACGGCGCCGGCTCGCCGCACGGCGGTGTCGCTGGGCATGCCGGCGATTAGTGTCCCCGCCCGGCTCTGTGACTCCAGCCCGCTGGCCGGCGTACCATGACCGCGCCTGATCGCCCGCCCGCCCTGACCGACGCCGTCGCGCTGGGCGGGCGCCGTGCGCCCAGCCGGGTGATGTTCGGGCCGCACGAGACCAACCTGGGCCAGCGCCGGGCGATCTCGGCGCGGCACGTCGCCTACTACCAGCGCCGGGCGGCGGGCGGCTGCGGCGTCATCGTGACCGAGATCGCAAGCGTCCACCCGTCGGACTGGCCGTACGAGCGGGCGCCGCTGGCGGCCGAGTGCGGGCCGGGCTGGGCCGCCGCCGTCGCGGCCTGCCGTCCGCATGGCGCGCTGGTGCTGGCCGGGCTCGGGCACGCGGGGATGCAGGGCTCCTCGGCGTTCTCCCAGTCCGCGCTGTGGGCGCCGTCGCGGGTTCCCGACCCGGGTTCGCGCGAGCTGCCCATGGAGATGGAGGACGGCCAGATCGACGCGCTGGTCGACGGCTTCGCCGCCGCGGCGGCCCTGGCCGCCGGGTCCGGGCTGGACGGCGTCGAGATCAACGCCGGGCAGCACTCGCTGCTGCGGCAGTTTCACTCCGGGCTGACCAACCAGCGCGGTGACGGCTACGGCCAGGACCGGCTGCTGCTCACCGAGCGCGTGCTGCGCCGCGTCCGGGAGGCGCTCGGGACCGGGCGGGTGCTCGGGCTGCGGCTGTGCTGCGACGAGCTGGCCCCGTGGGCCGGGGTGACCCCGCGGGAGGCCGCCGGGCAGGCGGTGCGGCTGGCGGAGCAGGTCGACTATCTCGCGGTGGTGCGCGGGTCGATCTACTCCGGGCCGGCCACCCGGCCTGACCTGCATACCGAACCGGGCTTCGGCCTCGAGCTGAGCCGGCAGATCCGGGCCGCAGTGAAGGGGGACGGGGAGGTAGGTGAGGCGGTCCCCGTGGCCGCGCAGGGCAGCCTGGTGAACCCCGGGCAGGCGCAGTGGGCGATCGGCGACGGGGCTGCCGACCTGGCCGAGATGACCCGGGCGCAGATCGCCGACCCTGACCTGGTCGCCAGGCTGCGCAGCGGCGAATCGGAACGGATCCGGCCCTGCCTGTTGTGCAATCAGGCCTGCATGGTGCGAGACAACCGGAACCCGGTCATCACCTGCGTCATCGAGCCCGGCAGCGGGCACGAGCCGGATGACGGCGACACCGCGGGCCCGGACCAGGCCCGCAGCCCGGTCCTGGTCGTGGGAGGCGGCCCGGCCGGGATGGAAGCCGCGCGCGTGCTGGCTGAACGGGGACACCGCGTGCGCCTGGCCGAGCGCAGGCCGCAGCTGGGCGGCATGCTGACGGTGGCGGCCCTGGTACACGGCCGGCAGCGGCTGGGCGCTGGTGTGGACTGGTGGCGGCGGGAACTGCACCGGCTGGACGTCACCGTTTCGCTGGAGCACGAGGTTACCGCGTCCGAGGTGGACGACGCGCTGGCCGGGGGCGGGCAGGTGGTATTGGCCACGGGGTCGGTACCCGGGCCGCGCGACTACCGCATCGCCGCGGGGGCGCGCGTGCTGGAGGCCGCCGACCTGCTCACCGCGGTGAGCTCCGGGGCGCTGGACCGGGTGCCTGCGGGACGGGCGGTGGTGTTTGATCCGGTCGGCGGGCCGGTCGGGGTCGGCGTCGCCGAGCTGCTCGCCGCGAGCGGCCGGCCGGCGTCGATCGTCACCCAGGACCAGATCGCCGGCACCCAGCTGGCCCTCACCGGCGACCTGGCCGAGGCCAACTCACGGCTGCAGCGGGCGGGCGTGGTCCGCGAGCTGCGCAGCCTGCTCCGCGCGGTCGCCGACGATCACGTGCTGCTTGAAGACCGGTGGACGGCGCAGCAGCGCATGGTGGAGTGCGCCTTCGTCGTGCACTGCGGGCACCGGCTGCCGGAGCAGACCCTGTACCTGCGCCGGCCCGGCATCGCGCGGGCCGGGGATTGCGTCGCTCCCAGGACGGTGCTCGAGGCCGTGCTGGAGGCGCGTCGGATAGCTCTGGCCATCGGCACGGCCGACGAGCAGGCCGGCCCGCCCGCCATCCAGGCGCTGACCATGACCGGAGGTGGCCGGTGAGCGCGACCAGCCGGTACCGGTACCTGTTCTCGCCGCTGCGGGTCGGCCCAGTGGTTGTCCGCAACCGGATCGTGTTCTCCGCCCACCTGACCAATTTCGCCGAGGACGGCCTGCCCAGCCAGCAGCACGCCGACTACTACGCGGCCCGCGCGGCGGGCGGCGCCGGGCTCATCATCACCGAGGAGCACTCCACCCATCCCACCGACTGGCCCTACGAGAAGCTGATCCACGGATTCCACCGCGAGGTCATACCCGGCTACCGGAAGATCACGGCGGCGACGCACGCGCACGGCGTGCCGATCTTCGCCCAGCTGAACCATAACGGCGGCCAGGCATCATCGATGTTCTCCCGGCTGCCCGTCTGGGCGCCCAGCCCGGTGCCGGACCCGATGTTCCGCGAGGTACCCAAGGCCGTGGAGCGGCACGAGATCGCCGAGATCGTGGCCGGCTATGGCACGGTCGCCGGGCATTGCGCCGAGGGCGGGTTCGACGGCGTCGAGCTGCAGTGCTCCCACTCCTCCATCGTGCGCGGATTTCTGTCGCCCGCGACAAACCAGCGCACCGACGCTTACGGCGGGTCGCTGCGGTGCCGGGCCCGGATCCTGCTGGAGATCATCGATGCGGTGCGCGAGGCGATCGGGCGCGACCGCGCGCTGGGCGTGCGGATCTGCGGCGATGAGCTGATCGAGGGCGGCAGCACGCTGGACGAGGCGGTTGAGGTGGCCCGGATCGTGGAGACGACCGGCCAGGTCGACTACATCAACACCTCGATCGGCGTGGCCACGGCGACGCTGTTCATGATCGAGGCATCCATGAGCATCCCTCCGGGCTACGCCCTGTTCATCGCCAATGCCCTGCGGCGGGCGGTCAGGCTGCCGGTGATCGGGGTGGGCCGGATCAAGGACCCGGTCCAGGCGGAGCGCGCGCTGGCCGAGGGGCACTGTGACCTGGTGGGCGTGGTGCGCGGGCAGATCGCCGACCCCGACTTCGCGGCCAAGGCCCGCGCGGGGTATGCCACCCAGATCCGCACCTGCCTGTCGTGCAACCAGGAATGCGTAGGCCGGATGGGCCTGAACCGGTGGCTCGGCTGCCTCGAGAACCCCCGCACCGGCCGGGAGGCCGTCTTGCTCCCGCCGCCGCGCCGTCAGGCCCGGCGGGTGATCGTCGTCGGCGCAGGACCGGCCGGCCTGCAGGCGGCCGCCACGGCGGCCCGGCGCGGCCACCGGGTAACCCTGTACGAGCGCCAGCCGCGCACCGGCGGCCAGGTCGTCGCGGCCGCCTCGGTGCCGTCCCGCGCCGAGTTCCTCGATGTGGTCCGCAATCTGGCGGCGGAATGTCAGCGCAACGGCGTAGACGTCAGGACCGGCGTGGAGGCGACAGCCGAGTCGCTGCGCGCCGACGCGCCCGACGCCGTGGTCCTGGCCACCGGGGCACGGCCGCAGCCCCCGTACTGGGCTGCCGGCCATGCTCGCGTGGTGGACGTCCGCGACGTGCTCGAAGGCCGCGCCGAGCCGACTGGGCAGGTCGTGGTGGTGGATGACCTCGGCTTCCACCAGGCCACGAGCGTCGCCGAGCTGCTGGCCGACCGGGGCTGCACGGTGGAGATCATCACGGCCGGCATGGTCGTGGGCCAGGACCTCGGCATCACCCTCGACATGGAGACCTTCAACGTGCGCGCCTACGCCAAGGGGATCCGCCAGGCCACCGACCTGGTCGTGACCGGCGTGGCGGCCGACGGCGAGCAGGCCGACGGCGGCCGCGGCCAGGTGGTACTCGAGCTGCTGCACCACCCGACGGGCCAGCCAGCGCGCAGGCGCTGCGACTGGGTGGTCTGCGCGGTCCATCAGGCGCCGGACGACGCGCTGTGGCGGCAGCTGCGGGTCGCGCCGTTCGAGGTGCGCCGGGCCGGCGACTGCGTCACGCCGCGCCGCGCGCACGCCGCGGTGATCGAGGGGCACCGGGCGGCGGTGGCGCTGTGATCATCCCTGCCGACATCCAAGTCCTAGCCGTCGTGGTGGTCCGGGACGGCGAGTTGCCAGCCGGGGCGGAGGAGACGGTGGCCGAGGCGGGCGGGGCCGCGCTGGTGGCCGGTTCGGGAACCAGCGAGGCGGCCGGCCGGCTGGCCTCGGCGCGCCGGGCCTGGCTGCTCGAGCGGTCCGGCGTGGCCCCGGGCGCGCTGGCCGGTGCGCTCACGCACGTCGTGGCGGGCGTGGACATGGTGCTGCTGCCCGCATCGCCGGATGGCCGTGACCTCGCGCCCAGGCTGGCCGCGAGCCTGGACCGTGCGCTGCTG
>Ga0306922_10003769_pt1 | contig 14241 bp, 11 predicted proteins | sample sta12Cox44000082_FD_203758 | JGI IMG/M metagenome (GOLD analysis project Ga0306922, IMG submission 203758) | Lab enrichment of tropical soil microbial communities from Luquillo Experimental Forest, Puerto Rico - statoxic.12C.oxic.44.000.082 (v2)... | ecosystem: Environmental > Terrestrial >... | reverse complement strand
CGTTCAGCCGGTGCGTGCCGCGAGAACCCCTTCTGCGGCGAGCAGCACCGCCATCACCACCAACGCATACCGCCAGAGATGCTGCTGGTCTTCCTGCTCCTGCGCCTCGCCACGCGTCACGGCGGCGTTCAGGTCCTTCAGCCGCGTCACCGCCGACTGAAACTCGTCTGCCGACAGGCGCGCCGGATCCGACTCGCGCGGATCGACGTTCAAGGCGATGGTACGTGAAACGCCGCCGTTTGCGGCGACCGTTTGCGTCACGATCCCAGGCACGCGGCGCACGCCGGCCGGCGCGTCGGCAATCAGGTAGTCGACCGTGTGAACGCGTGCGCTCGCAAGATACCGGACAATCTCGTGCACGAACGGCACGAACGTCGCGTGGAGCGGAAAGTCATTCCATCGGTTGCTCAAGTCCGACGCCAGGATGAGCCCGCGTCCCTCTCCTGCGGGGCACTCGATGAACGCGGTGTCGCCCGTCGTGAATCGCGCGAGTGTCTGACACGCGGTTCCGCCGATCCGCGCGGCGTTCTGAAACGTGACGAGGCCAAGGCTCGCCGGATTCCCCGCGAACGCGAGGAACACCGGATGGCGGCCGTCAGCCGGCGCCAGTGTACGAGCCGCCGGCCTTGCTCCTTCGACCGCCGCAATCTTCAACGTCGATCCCGCGCCGAGCACGTCGCCCACGACATCGCCGTCGATGTCCGGTCCTGCTGCGATGAAGATGCCGCCGCCGTGCTGTGCGTAGGCGGCGAGTGCTTCGCGCCCGTGCCGTTCGAGGCCGCGCGTCGAGAGCAGGAACACCGCCGCATACGGCGTCAGCCGGTCCTCGGACCATCCGGCCAGATCCGCTCCTCCGGCCTGGACAACCTGAAACGCGGTTTCTCGCGCCGTCCCGGCCGCGAGGGCGTGCTGAACGTAGAACGAGTCGCGGCCTGCGTCTCCGGATCCGGTGACGACCAGCACCGACGGTTTGGTCGTGCCGCCAATCACCGCGTATCGAACGTTGTCCGCGGCGATCCCCTCCGCATCGTCGACGCTGACAGCGGCGGACGCGCCGTGAGGCGCGCCGGCAAACGTCGCCTCCGCCGACTGGTTCGCGCCCAGCGACACGGTGGCATCGCCCGACGGATGTCCATCGATCGCAAGATGCACGCGGGCATCCCGTGCACGCGGTGCTGCGTTGTGAACGGTGGCGACAATGCGGTCTGCAAGGGGCCGGACCGCGGTGACCGCCAGATTCGGCGGCATGACTCCGACGTCAGCGATTTGAATCGTCGTTCCCTCAGGCACGGCCGCACGGTCGCCGGCGTCCCAGCCGATCTCCTGCAGATCGGTGACGACAACCACCGTCCCATGACGGCCGGCGAGATGCTGGGATGCGGCCGACAGCGCGGCGCGATATCGCGTGGCGCCGAATCCCGCCGACGCCTGTTCAATCGCATCGTTGGCGAGCGTTCGGTCGGCGCCGGGCTTCGCCACGATCTCCGCTTCGTCGGCAAAGGTGATGACGCCGACCAGATCGCCAGATGGCGCCTTGGCCACAGCGTCCCTGGCCAGCTGCTTCGCGCGCTCGAATCGTCCTGGCGCGGAGAGGCTGTACGACGTGTCGAGCGCGACGACGGTGACGCCCGTTGTGCCGACTGCCGCGCCTGTCGCGAAGAACGGCCGCGCGAAGGCGATGGCGAGCAGCACGAGCGCGGCCACGCGGAGCGCCAGCAGCAGCAGCTCGCGCAGACGACGCTTGTCCGTTCTCTCGACCGGCGCTTCCTTGATCAGTTTGACCGCCGCGAACTTCACTCGCACTTCCGGCTCACGCTTCAGCAGGTGAAGCACGATCGGCACCGCGGCCGCCGCGGCACCGGCAAGAAACAGCGGTGACAGGAACGAGAGCACTAGAGCGACCTCGACCGCGTGGACAGATACGAGAGCAGGGCGATTTCGAGCGGCTGACTCGTGTCGATGAGCTGGTAGTCGATACCGCTGGCGCCGAGCTCGCGGCGATATCGTTCAATCAACCCGCCGATTTCCTTCAGATAGTGCGCCCGCACGGCACCCGGCACGGCCATGATCTCTTCGCTCGTCTCGAGATCCTCGAATCGCGTCGCGCGCTCGAACGGAAACTCGATCTCGTCGTGATCGAGCACCTGAAACACGATGACGTCGATGCCGCGGAACTGAAAGTGCTTCAGCCCGCGGATGATCTCCGCTGGATCGTCCAGCAGATCCGAAATCAGGACGACCATGCCGCGCTTGGTCAGCGTGTCCGCGAGCTGGTGCAGCGGCTTCGACACATCGGTGCGATGCGCGGTCTTCAGACGGTCCAGGGTCACCAGCAGCGCGAGCAAATGACCCGGCCGCGAACTCGCGGGAAGCATCGTGACGATGTTCTCGTCGAAGGCCGTGAGCCCGACGGCATCACGCTGCCGGTTCATCAGGTAACCGAGCGACGCGGCCAGGCACGCGCCGTATTCGAACTTCGACATCCCGTGATGCGCGCCGTAGCCCATCGATCCGCTCACGTCGAGCATCAAATGGCAATCGAGGTTCGTTTCCTCCTCGAACTTCTTGATGTAGTACCGGTCGCTCCTCGCGTAGACCTTCCAATCGATCGTCGCGATGTCGTCGCCGGGAATGTACTGACGGTACTCCGCGAACTCGACGCTGAATCCCTTGAACGGGCTGCGGTGAAGACCGGACAGCAGCCCTTCGACGACCGTGCGCGCTTTCAGCTCGAGTGTGCCGAGCCGCGAGACGACCGCGGGGTCGAGGAACGGGCGATCGTGCGCGGTCCACGGCATGGGACTACATTCCGCTCCTGGGTGGCGGCACGGTCTCGATCAGCTTCTCGATGATCGCATCGGCGTTGATCCGCTCGGACTCCGCGTAGAAGTTCGTCATGATGCGGTGCCGGAGAATGGGCTTCGCCAGAGCCTGAATGTCCTTGATCGACACGTGATAACGGCCGTGAATCAGCGCCCGCGCTTTCCCGCCGCGCACCAGCGCCTGCGATCCGCGCAGCCCGGCGCCCCATTTGACCCACTTGTCGATGAAGTCCGGCGCACCCGGTCCGCCAGGCCGCGACGCCGCCACCAGCCGCACCGTGTATCGAGCGATCTCCTCCGCGATGACGACCTGGCGCGCGAGCTCCTGGAACTGCAGGATGTCGGGGCCCGTCAGCACACGCTCCGGCGCCGGACGATCGACGCCCGTGGTCTGCGTCACAACGGTGACCTCGTCGTCCTCGTTCAGGTACTTGATGACCACGTTGAACATGAAGCGATCGAGCTGCGCTTCGGGCAGCGGATAAGTGCCTTCGAGCTCGATCGGATTCTGCGTCGCCAGCACGAAGAACGGACGGTCGAGCGGATACGTCCTGCCTGCGGCTGTGACGTGGTATTCCTGCATCGCCTCGAGGAGCGCGGCCTGCGTCTTCGGCGGCGTTCGGTTGATCTCGTCGGCGAGGATGATCTGCGCAAAGAGCGGTCCCTTCACGAACCGCAGCCGGCGCGTGCCCTGCTCCTCGTCGAGGATCTCGGTGCCGGTGATATCCGACGGCATGATGTCGGGCGTGAACTGGATCCGCTTGAACTCCAGATCGAGGATCTCGGCCAGCGTCTTGATGAGCAGCGTTTTCGCGAGGCCCGGCACGCCGGTGATCAGGCAGTGGCCGCCGGTGAAGAGCGCGATGAGCACCTGCTCCACCACATCGTCCTGGCCGACGATGACCTTGCGAAGCTCGGTGAGAATACGTTCGCGGCCGGCGGCGACTTTTTCGGCGCTGACCGTGGCAACCGACGAATCCATGCGGGTGTCCTTAATGCGTGAGGGCGTAGATGATTTCGTTGATCCCCATCCGATAGGCGAGCGCTGTGTACTTGATGTAGCCGGGATAGTCGATGGCGTTGGACCACTCCCACCCGTCGCCCATGTCGGTGTCGAAGTTGATGAAGATCATCGGCCGTCCGTCATCATCCTGAATCATGCGGAGGTGCTGGACAACGCCACCGCGCTCCCAGGTCCTTCCTGCGAGAAAGGATCCGAGACCTGGAACCTGCGGAAAGCCGTCCAGCTTGTAGAAACAGCTGAAGACAGGATGGTCCTTCGGCACCTCGACCCAGTTGCGATCGGGGAACAGCAGCTTCATCTGCTGCTCGAAATCGGCCCACTCGGCCGGGCCGTGAAAGTCGTCGACCATCGCGGATCCGCCGCGCGCGAAATACTCGCGCAGGATCGGGATCTCGTTCGGCTGCAGGCGCATGCTGCTCGGCTCGACGAAGTAGATCCAGGGGTATTGGAAGAGCCGTTTGTCATCGATCGTCAGGAGGATGGCATCCTCGACCTGAATCGCTGTCGCCGTCTTTACCCGACGCGAAAGATTCTGCTCGGCCGCGGGGGCGTCGATGCCCCACGGTTCCCCATAGAAATCCTGCTGAACGCGTCCGCTTTCGAACTTGTGGTGGTACTTCATCCGGACGAAGCGCCACTGGAGGCCGGCGAACCGATCGTCGGGCGCCGCAGGGAGCTGCGCGTCCAGTCGCGGCTGCAGTGGGGGGAGCATTGTGAACAGTCCCAGCAGCACCGCGATCATCGCCAGATGACGCGGCCGCACGCCGGCCGTTTCCTTCATTTGTCCACCAGTTTGAGCAGAAGGTCCTGAGCGCGTTCGTAGCCTGGGGCGATTTCGAGCGCCTTCACGATTTGCTTCTTCGCTTCGGCGCGCTTTCCACCCTTGAAATAACTCTCTCCGAGATCGGTGAACGCCGCCGCCTTGTCGACGGGGCCGAGCTCCAGCACCGCGCGGAACTCGCGCGACGCGGTGTCGGCGTCGCCGGCCGCCAGTGCAAAGCGCCCCAGCATCGTGTGCGCCTCCGGGTCGAACGGATCGATCGCGGCGATCCGCTGATACACCGGCTTCAGCTTCGTGGGATCCGAGACGCCGCTTTGCCGAAGCAGATCCACGAGCTGGCGCGCGGCCTCGACGTTGTTGAAATCCACCGCGACGAGGGCAGTCAATTCCTTGATGGCGCGCGGCTGATCCTTCTTCTCGATCGCCATTGCCGCAATCTGTTCGTGCGGGCTGCCTGGTCCGCCCGCGGCGGGAACCAGCTCCGCCGCCCGCTCGAACGCTTTCATCGCCTCGTCGGTCTGCCCTGCTTTTCGCAGCGCGGTGCCGAGCGCCATCTGGACGGGGAAGCTGCGCGGGTTGGCGTCGGCCATCGTCGCCAGGGCCGGCGCGGGCATCTTCATCAATTCATCCGCACCCTCGGGCACGGCCATCGCACGGCGCATGGATCCAAACATGCGCTCGATGGTCTGATCGAAGCCGGTCTGCATCTGATCGAGATCCGTGTCGAGGGCCGCCTTGAGCGCGCCGTCGGTGTCCACGCCGTTGGCGTACGTCCGCACGAGCTTCCGGAGTCCGGCATCCCCGTACGCGCCGACGATGTGCTCGACGAGGAGCGAGGCTTCGAAGTACGCCAGCGAGATCGTCTTCGGGTTCATGAACGCCGAGTTGAGATCGCGGAGCTTCAGCGTTTCGCCGCGGTTCAGCATGCCAGCGTACGTGACGTCCATCTCGCGCCCCCACTCAGCGCGAGCTTTCTTTTCCTCGTAGACCGAGATGCCTTCGGTCAGCCAGCGAGGAATGCGCTGGTTGGACATCTGCAGCGTGATGACGTGCGCGAGCTCGTGCCACAGCGTGGCCTCCCACTGGAACTCGCCGGGCGGCCGCGCCTTGGGCGAGTCCATCGTCACGACGCGGCCGAAACAGACGCCGAGGGCGTACGTCATGCCCGGCAGCCCCAGCGTGCGGACGGCAAAGTCGTCGTGCTTGGGAAAGATCTCGACCAGAATCGGACCGCGCGGCGTGAACTCGTACCGCTGCGCGAGCGTCGTGAGCGCCTGGTGCGCCAGCGGCATCGCGTACTCGCGCAGGACCGGCGCCTCGTCCTTGTCCAGCCGCATCACGACGTCGCCGTCGCGGATCGTGACGAACTTGTCCACCTTGTCCATCACCGCGAGCTGGTTGTAAGTGAGCTTGTTGAACGGATCCGCCTTGAAGGCGGCCTCGAGCGCCACGCGCGCGCCCGGCTCGTCGCCCGTCCGCAGCAGGTGCGAGCCGAGGTCGGCTTGCGCGCGGGCGTTGGCGGCGTCGAGCGCGAGACCGCGGCGCGTGAGCGCCACCGCCTCGTCGAAGCGGTAATTGCGAGCGGCCATATCGCCGGCGACGCGATACACCTCGCCGTAGCGCGGCGCGATCGCGAGCGCCTTGGCGGTCTCCGCTTCGAATTCCTGCGGTTTGTCCTGGACGTACGAGACCGCCGCGAGGAGCGCGATCGCGTCCAGGCTCGACGGATTCACCGCAAGCGCCTTGTCGATCGCCTGACGGGCCTCGTCGTATTTATTCGCGTCGGCGGCTTCACCGGCCAGGAAAATCTGTGCGTCGACTGACGAGGGATTGATCTCGAGCGCGCGCTTGGCGAAGACCGTCGCCTGCGGCGGGTTTTCGTCGGCGAGGACGCGCGCCGCGCCGATGAGCGCGGGCGTCCATCGCGCGTCGACCTGCAGCGCCATCTGATACGACTTCAGCGCTTCGACAGTGTCGAACTTCTCCAGGAACAAATCGCCGAAGGCGGTCTGGATGCCGGGGTCGTTGGGCGCCGCGTTCGCCGCGTCGCGGTACGCCGCATTGGACTCGTGGAAGCGGCCGAGCGCGCGGAACGCGCGGGCGCCGCGTGCGACCTCGACCGGATCGTTGCTGGCATCGCCGAGCGGCGCGACTTTCTCGAGCAGCGCGACGGCGTCGGGCCGGCCAAGCATCTGCTGAAGCAGGCCGAGCTCCAGCGCCGCTTCGCTCGACGGGATGCGCGCCGCAACGGGACGCAGCATCGCCTCGGCCTCGGCGTAGCGGCCGCGCGCGATGTCTGCGCGCGCCTTGGCAGTCACCACGTTGGGATCCTGCTTCTCGGCAATCGCATCCAGATCGGCGTACCGGCCTTCGTTGAGCGCGCGCGTCGCCGCACGGTACGGTGTGTCGGCCTGCGCGGGGCGGCGAGGTGCTTGCGCAGTTCCGTACGAGGGAAGGGCAAGGAACGCGAGCGCGGCGACCAGAAGGGAGTGAGAGACCCGGGAAGTCATCGCAAATCGCATTATAGGCCGCGAACTGAAGGTTTAGACGCCGCGCCGCCTCAGCGGGCCGCATCCCGAAGCGCACGCTCCTCAACCGCGATCCGACGGACGAGCAGCCAGCCAAACGTTGCGATTCCGGCCACTCCGGTCACCGGCGCGCCGATCATCAGGGCCGCCCCGGCCAGTTCGCCCAGCACACCCAGGTAGTTGGGATGACGCACCCAGCGATACGGTCCGCCCGCGACCAGGCGGGCGCCCGGCACCACGATCACGCGGAAGGTCCAGAACGGACCGAGCCAAAGAATGGCCCACCACTTCACCGCCTTGGCCGTCAGGAAGAGTCCCGCTCCTGCCAGCAGGGTTATCGGTGCAGGCGGAGTGCGCATGGATCCTTCCAGAAACATCGCGAGGAAGGCTCCCGGATACACAATCCGCATGACGTTGTACGCGTCCCCGGCCGGCTCGATGCCGCCGCGCGCGCGCTGCGCCCGCTCGTTCGCAGAGGCGCGACGAGCCTCCACGAGCATGGTGCCGAACACGATTGTGAAAAGCAGCAGCCGCTCAGCCAAATGAAAGGCGGCCCACGAAACATCGCCGGGCCGCCCGTTCAGGCTAACGTAAAAGTTAAAAGTTAAAAGTTAGAAGTGAGAAGTTTGAGACCCTACCGCTTGGAGAACGGGTAGTACGCCCCACCGTCGGTCGGGAACGGTATCAGCACGACGTTCGATCGCTCCGTCACGGCCCGCACGTCCTTCGCTCGCTGGTCTCCGGCCGTCACGAAGAAACCGACCTGTTCGCCGGGCGCCGGCTGATGCGTTGCGAGCTCGCCCCAGACGCCCGGGCTGTAGTACCAATTGCTCGCAAGCCGTGACGGCGGACCGCCCTGACGGGCAAGGCTCTTCCAGAATTCGACGCCGCCAGCGGTCACCCACTGGCCGTTAATCTGCTCGACGGCCCACAGCGTGTACTGAATCCCTCCGTCCCATCCCGGCGGCGTGACTTCAGGCCACGTGTTCTTTGCCGAGAAGTCCACGAACCAGCCGCCGGAGTTGGCGTCGATCACCTTAATCTGCGTCGTCACCGGCCAGTTGGCGACGTCGCCGCAGCAGCCGCCGCGCACGATCACGGAGCGCATGTCGATCTGATCGCCGCTGGTCGGAGCCGGAGCGGGAGCCGGCGCGGCGGGCACGCGCTGCAGGACGGCGTCGAGCGTCGAATTCTGAGTGAGGTTAATCGGCTTCGTTTGTGTGATGTATCCGGCCGCGGCGAATTGCACAGTCACGGCGCCGGTCGCCACACCGCTGAGTTGATAGTGACCCGCGCCATCGCTTCGAACCGCCTGACCGGCGGCGCTCACTTCAATCTGCGGCAGAACTCCGCCCGACGTGCCATCGGTGATATTGCCCGAAATCGTAAACGACGTGGGCGCCGAATGGGGGGCGAGACTCAACGTGTTCGTGCCCTGAAGCGGTCCAAGACAGGTGGTGCCGCTGTACGTGATCCGAAACGTGACGCTATCGATCTGCGTGCCCGTGCCGGTCAGCGAGAAGGGACAGGTATCCGAACCGCGCGCGAGCGAGCCGGTCACGGTAATCGGAATCGTGGCTCCGCCGAGATGCCCGCTGACCGTACCGCTGAACACCAGTCCGACGCCGCACTCGGCCGAGAATCGGCCCGACGCTTCAGTGGCGGTCTGAGTCGTCACCGACCATGTGAAATTCGAGCAGCTCGAGAAATCGGGCACCGTGAGTGTGGAGCTCGTCGAGTTGGCGGGTGGCGGCGACGTGCCTTGAACCACCCACGTACCAAGCATCGATGGCGTGGAAGAATTTCCGGCGGTGCCGGATGACGTACTCGTCGTCGGACCGAGTACGGTCGAGGTGCGCTCGACACCGCACGCCGCGACGCCGATTACGACGGCGAGTGAGCTCGACAGGAAGAGGAACCTTTTCTTCATGGCCGTTGTCATGGGTATCGGGCAACGCGCAGTCGGCCGATACCTGTCTACTTACACAATCGTCCCCGGTCCCACGCTTTCCGTGAGAGCCATGGACAAGCTCAAGAGTTTGCAAGCGAGCGCGGAGAGACTGCCGGGAAGCTTCACGAAGCTTGCCACGGTTGACGTCGAAAGTACAGCGTCTTTTTGCTCGTCGAGGACGAAAGTTGTGGCGCGCCTACGACAGTTCGTGTTGCGCCTACGACACTGTTGTTGAACAGTCGCCCGCCCGCGCGATGATCGCGTGCAGCACCGCCGGCGCAATGCGCGCGCCGATTGAAGCGGCGCCGACCGCACGCGGCGACGCAACCAGCGCGCGAAGCGCGCGGTTGAATCGCCACTTGCCGCCGAACGCGCGACGACGGTCGGCCGCCAATCCTGCATGCACGCCCGCCCATCCGCAGGCCAGCGATCGAAGCGCGGCGCCGGCCGCGAGCTCTCCGCCGCAGATCGCGAAGCGCAGTCCGTCGCCGGTCATCGGATCAATGAACCCGGCGGCATCACCGGCGAGCAGCAGGCCGTCGATCGCCGCGTCGCGGACGTCGACCGCCAGGGGTCCAAGAACGATGGGCAATCCGATCAATCGTGCGCCCGACGCGCGATCGCGGAGCATCGGATCGCCGGCCAGCGTGGTCTTCAGCAAGGTCGCCGGATCGCTCAGCGCTGTGTCACCAGCAAACGATGGTTTGACCAGGCACACGTTGGTCAGCGATCCCGGGATGGGCGCCACACCGATGTAGTGGCTGCGCCGCACATGCATCTCGCCGACCGTCAGCTGACTGACACCGCCCGGCAGGAAGTTCTCGAAGTAGGCGCCGATGGCCCATCGCCGGGGACGCGGCGGATGCTGCGCGAGACCGAGACCGAACGCGATCGTCGAGTGGCGACCATCTGCGGCGATCGTCACTCGCGCGGGAATCGGCAGCTCCCGGCGCCGACTACCTATCACCGCGCCCGCGACGGACTGCGAGCCCAGCCGTTCCGTGACGAGGGCACGGCGCACCGCGACGCCTGGTTCGAATTGACAGCCGGCATTCGTCGCCTGCTGCAGGAGCAGCCAGTCGAGCTCGCGCCGGGTCAACGCGCGCCCCGCTAACCCGCGTGGATAGCGGCCCTGAATCATCCTTCCATCGCCGCCGGTCACCTGCATGCCCTCGACACGGAGGCTTCGCTGATCGATGCCGGCCGCAAGGTCGAGCGCACGCAGCCGCGCCAGCGTGCCGGGATTGATCGTGTCGCCGCACAACTTGTCCCGCGGGAACGTCGCGCGATCGACGATGCGTACGCGAGCGCCCGCGCGGGCGAGGATCGTGCCGGCAACCGAGCCGGCTGGCCCCCCACCCACGATCAAGACATCAAGCACCTACGCGCGTCCTATCACCAGCGCGCTGTTCTTCGATCCGAAGCCGAGGCAGTTGCACAGCGCGGCTTCGACGCCGCTGACGCGTCCCTGATTGGGGATGACGTCGAGATCGCAGGCCGGATCGGCGTGGTGGAGGTTGATCGTCGGCGGCAGGAACCCCCGCGACAACGCGAGCGCGGCGCTCACCACGCCCGCGGCGCCGCTCGCGCCCTGCGGGTGGCCAATCATCGACTTGACCGAAGAGCCTGCCAGGCGATCGGCGTGCGCGCCGAACATCTGGCGGACGCACCGCGCTTCAACGGCGTCGTTCAGCACCGTGGAAGTCCCGTGAAAATTGACGTAGCCGATCTCTTCGCGGTGGCGGCCGGAGCGTTCGATCGCCAGCGTCATGGCCCGAACGATTTCGTCGCCCGCAGGCGCCATCTGCACGCGGTGGTACGCGTCACACGTGGAACCGTAGCCGTCGATCGACGCGTAAATCGTTGCGCCACGCGCGCGCGCGCGGTCCTCACGCTCGAGCACGATCATCCACGCGCCCTCGCCCAGCACGAACCCGTCACGCCCCCTGTCGAACGGACGCGAGGCTTCCGCGGGACGGTCGTTGTACGCCATCGACAACGCTTTCATGCGTGAGAAACCGAAAATCATGCCCGGTGTCACGCACGCGTCTGCGCCACCCGACAGGATGACGTCGGCGTCTCCGGCGCGCAGCAGCGCCGCGGCGTAGCCCATCGCGTCGGTCGAGCTCGTGCAACCGCATGACAGCACATGGCTCACGCCGTGCAACCGGAGCGAGATTGAAATCTCGCTGGATAACATCCCCACAATCGACACCGGGATCGCATAGGGCGTGACTTTCCTGCCGCGTTCGAGAAAGAAGTCGTGATAGTTCCGCTCGCCGACATCGATCCCGCCACCGCCGCTGCCGATCACGACGCCAGCGTTCGCCTCCGCAATCCCGAGTCCGGCGTCGGCCCACGCTTCGCGCGCGGCGATCACGCCGATGAGCGCGGTGCGCGAATACCGTTTCGGATCGGCGCGGTAGTTCTCGTCCCAGATGTCGTCGCCCGCCAACGCCGGCACATCGCCAGGAGTGACTCCAGTCACGGGAGCCGCGACCTGGCTGTCGAACCCGGAGGCGTCGAACTCGGTGATGGCACGCGTGCCGCTCTCGCCGCGGCTGATGTGATCCCAGAACCGTTCGCGGCCGACCCCGAACGGCGAGACGACGCCGATACCGGTGATCACGATGCGCGTCGAGTCGGGTGAAAACATAACGTTATAGTAGTCTGCGAATGGCAGGCCGGGCATTTGTCTGGATCGGCGGCGCGCTGTTCGTGATGTCGCTCAGCTGGTGTGTCTGGCTCTATGGCGTCGCGCTGAGCCGGTCGGCGCCGTTCGCGGGATGGGCGTCGCTCGTCGTCGATGCGGGACTCGTGGCGATGTTCGCGCTCCATCACAGCCTCTTTGCGCGAGAGGGGATGAAAGCATGGATGGGGCGCGTTGTTTCTCCGCCCTTGATGCGCTCGACGTACGTCTGGATCGCCAGCCTCCTGCTCACGCTCGTCTGCGTCGGATGGCAGACGATCGGCGGCGAGGTCTACAGATTCACGGGGCTTCTGGCGATTGCCCTGTTCGCGTGTCAGGCTGCAGGACTGTGGCTGACCGCACGAGGCGTGGCGAGGATCGATCCACTCGAGTTAGCCGGCATTCATTCCGCGGCGAACTCGCAGGGGCTTCAGGTGACCGGCCCCTATCGATGGGTGCGGCATCCCCTGTATCTGGGCTGGGCGTTGATGGTCTTCAGCGCCCCGCACATGACCGGCGATCGCCTGGCGTTCGCGATCATCACAACCGGGTATCTCGTCGCTGCGATCCCGTGGGAAGAGCAATCGCTTCGGCAGAGCTTCGGCGACAGTTACGATCGCTACGCGAGCGACGTGAGGTGGCGGATGATCCCGTTCATATATTGAAGCGCGTATCCTCGTCGTCGCCGCCGGTATACGTGCGGCCGGCGGGTGCGCCCTTCTCGATGAAGACCATCGAGTGCTGCGACGGGATGTCGAACTTCTTCCCGCATGTCTTGCACGTGACCGCGTCGTCGACACGAACCATGTAGTCGCGCAACTTGGCGTAGAGCGCGCGATCGCGCTCGTCCGCGCCGCCCGGCAGACGATCTTTCTTGATATTCACAACCCAGCGCATCTGATACTCGTTGACGCGCTTGCAGCGCGGGCAGCTCAGCCTGTCGGTGCGGGTTTCGTTCCTGCGGGTGAAGAAGTCACGTTCGTCGAGCGACATGGCCCGATCATAGCAGGTCAGGTATGCTCTGGAACCTCCATGGCGACTGAACCCGAACGCACCTATCCGAGTGAATTGCCGGTTCTCGCGCTGAGGCAGACCGTCGTTTTTCCTCTGACGATTCAGCCATTGGCGATCAACCGGCCGATGTCGGTCGACGCGGTGAATCATGCGCTTGCCGGAGACCGGCTCGTCTTCCTTACGCTCCAGAAGGACGAGGCGGACGAACCGAAGGAATCGGATCTCCACATGATCGGAACGGTCGCCGCCATTCGCCAAATGGCCAAGGTGCCTGGCGGCGGCATCCACGTGATCGTCGAAGGGCTGATGCGTGCGAAAGCCGATCAGTTCACCAGAAGCGGCGTCGCGCTTCGCGCCATGGTCTCTGCCGCTCCGGAGTCAGCTGACAAATCGCTGGAAATCGAGGCGTACGTTCGAAGGCTCCGCGAGCTGATCGATAGAGCCCTGTCGATTGCCACCGGCCTGTCGCAGGATCTGCGAGGCCTGGTCGCCGGCATCGACGACCCGCTGCGCCTCGCCTACTTGCTGTCGAGCCTGATCGATTTAAAAGCGGACGAGAAGCAGAAGATCCTCGAGCAGAACGTGCTCACGGCAAAGCTCGAGGCGGTCGCGAATGCGCTCGGGCGGGAAATCGCGCTGCTCGAGATGAAGAGCAAGATCGAGTCGGCCGCGCAGCAGGAAATGACCGATGCGCAGCGGCAATATTATCTGCGGCAGCAGCTCAAAGCGATTCAGGACGAGCTCGGCGAAGGCGAAAAGAACGAGCTCGGCGAGTTGCGTTCGCGCATCGCGGCGGCGAAGCTGCCGGATGCCGTCGGCGCGATCGCGTCGAAGGAAGTGGAGCGTCTCGAGCGGATGTCTCCCGCGTCGCCCGAGTATCAGATGATTCGCACCTACTTCGACTGGGTGCTCGACGTTCCGTGGTCGTCGACAACTGAGGATCGTCTCGATCCCGTAGCCGCGCGACAGGTCCTCGACCAGGATCACTACGATCTCGACAAGGTGAAGGAGCGCATCGTCGAATACCTCGCGGTGCAGAAGTTGAAGTCGAGGGGCGCCCCGAGCGGCGAGTCGAGGGGTACGCAAATCAAAGGCCCGATTCTGTGCTTCGTAGGGCCACCCGGCGTCGGCAAGACGTCGCTCGGACAGTCGATCGCGCGCGCGATGAACCGCAAGTTCGTGCGCATCTCGCTGGGCGGCGTCCGCGACGAAGCGGAAATCCGCGGACATCGCCGGACCTATATCGGCGCCATCCCCGGCCGCATCGTGCAGGCGCTGAAACAGGCTGGTGCGATGAACCCGGTGTTCATGCTGGATGAAATCGACAAGATCACCGCGGGCGGCTTCCAGGGAGACCCGGCGGCCGCGCTCCTGGAAGTGCTCGATCCATCGCAGAATCACTCGTTCCGCGATCACTACCTCGAGATCAACG
>Ga0306922_10003768_pt1 | contig 14241 bp, 10 predicted proteins | sample sta12Cox44000082_FD_203758 | JGI IMG/M metagenome (GOLD analysis project Ga0306922, IMG submission 203758) | Lab enrichment of tropical soil microbial communities from Luquillo Experimental Forest, Puerto Rico - statoxic.12C.oxic.44.000.082 (v2)... | ecosystem: Environmental > Terrestrial >... | reverse complement strand
AAGCGTCTGCCCTTTCCCGGCAATGTGATTCCGCCCAGTCTCATCGATCCCATCGCCCGCAAGTTCCTGGACACCTTCCAGCCGCTGCCCAACCGCAGTGATGCCGCCAACAACTACATAACGGCAACTGCCGACCAGCACCATGACGACACCGGCTCGGCGCGCATCGATCATGAGTTTCGCAATCGGAGCCGCCTGTTCGCCCGCTACACCATCAACGATGAGCGCGGCGTGCTGGCCGGATTCTTCCCCCAGTTGCCCACCGACGAGAGTTTGCGCGCGCAGCAGGCAGTCGTCGGTCACACGTGGACGGGCGCTAGCTGGCTGAATACAGCGCGGCTCAATTTCACGCGCCTCAAAGTTTTCGACACCCAGCAGAACGCTTTTCGCCGCGATGTCGCCGGCGACCTGGGCCTCACCGGCCTATCCGGCAACCCTGCCAATTTCGGCTTGCCGTATTTTCTGGTTCAGGATTTTTCGTTTGTCACCGATTCGCCGATCCTGCCGCAATTGCAGCGTGATAACCTGTGGCAGCTTTCCGACGGCTTCTCGGCGACGCGCGGCCGCCACACCCTAAAGACCGGTTTCCAGTGGATGCACTACGGGGTCAACTACCTGCAAAGCAGCAACGCGCGTGGCCAATATATTTTCACCGGCGCGTTGACAGCGAGCGACCCCAACACCACCGCCACCAGTGGCGACGCCCTCGCCGATTTTCTCCTCGGCGTGCCGCAGATTACCAACCGCACCGTGGGTTTTGCACAGGCCTATCTGCGGGAGAACACCTATGCCGGTTATTTCCAGGACGACTGGCGCGCGACAAGCAGTCTCACCCTGAATTTCGGCGTTCGTTATGAATACTTCGCGCCCTTCACCGATGCGCGCAACCAGCTGCTCAATCTGGATTACTCAACTTTGCCAAAGGCGCCACGCTTGATTACCGTCGGCTCCTCCCAGCCCGACCATACCAACTTCGCCCCGCGCGTCGGACTCGCCTGGACCCCGCCCATCAGCCCGTTGCCGGGCCACAAGATGGTGTTTCGCACCGGATACGGCATTTATTTGGCTCCGGAAATCGCCACCGAGGCCTACAACCTGGTGCTCAACAACCTCCGCACCGAAAACAACATCACTAGCGGCGCGGCCCCACAGCTCACCATTGCGAACGGTTTCCCCGAGACGGCGTCCACCGGCTTCGCCACGCTCCATGGGCTTGATCAGCGGTCGCCCACGCCGTACATGCAGCAGTGGAACGCCAGTATCCAGCAAGAACTGCCCGCCGGCATCCTGTTCGAGGTCGCCTACATAGGCTCCAAGGGGACGGATCTCGGCCTCTTCCGCCGCTTCAACACGCCGGCGCACGTCGAAACCGGCGAGAATCTGCCGCCGCGCCCCGGCGACCTCCAGTCGCTGCGAACCTTCCCGGGACTCGGCCCTATCATCCAGGTGCAGCACATCGGGAACTCATCTTACAACTCCCTCCAACTCAAAGCCGAGAAGCGCATGGGTAAGAGTCTTTCGTTTTTGACCAGTTTCGTGTGGTCGAAATCCATCGATGACGCCAATACCGTGCTGGCCGGATTTTACGATAGCGCCGGCGCGCAGGATGAACGGAACCTGCGCCTGGAACGCGGATTGTCATTTTTCAACGTGGGGCGGCGTCTCAGCAGCGGCTACGTCTACAACCTACCCGGCGCGTCCGGATTTCTCCGCCCCATGCTGCGCAACTGGCAAACCACTGGCATTGTCACCATCCAGGACGGGACGCCGGAGAATCCCTTCTATTTCGGACTCGACCTCGCCAACTCCGGCACGCTCAACCGGCCCAATATTGTCCCCGGCCAGAGCATCTCGTTACCGCGCGACAAGCGCACGCCGGAACACTGGTTCAACACCGCTGCCTTCAGCCAGCCGGCGCCCTTCACGTTCGGCAACGCCGGACGCGACATCATTCCCGGCCCTGGAAACATCGTTTTCGACCTGGCGCTATCGCGCCGCTTCCGACCGCGCGAAGGACATGCCATCGAGTTCCGTGGCGAGTTTTTTAATGCCTTTAACCATCCGAATTTCGGCATTCCCGGCGATAATCCCGATTTCGGCCCATTCTTCGGCAGGATCCTGACCACTGGCCAGCCGCGCCGCATCCAGCTCGCGCTGCGGTACGATTTCTAGAATGGTCTAGGCCTTCATGCCTATCGCCAGCACGCGCAACACCCGTTTGGCTTCTGCGCCGCCGCTGGCGTGGGAAATCAACCGCCGGCTTCCCCGCGGCGTCGCGGCTGTTCTTGGCGCGCTGCGATTCTCCGCACCCCCTCCCGAGCTGCTGCAGCAGATCTCCAACGCCGAGTGGAAAATCGCCCTTGCCTTTACCGACCGCTCCGGTCTCACGCTAATCCTCGGAGCGCAATGCCGCGATTATCTACCCACCTGGGTCCAGGAACGCATCGAGCACGACCTTGCAAATAACACCGAACGCGTCAGCCGCCTGCGCGCCGCGCTGGTCGAAATCATCGAACGTCTGAATGCCCGGGGTATCGAGCATCTGCTGATCAAAGGCCTCTCGCAGGAGATGGATTTCGTATCCGACCCGTACCTCCGCGTAGGCTACGACATAGACCTGTTTGTTCCGCCGGAATCGCTTGTGCCAGCACGTGAAACCCTTGAGTCGCTGGGTTATGAAGCCATCGCGGGTACGGAGCGCTTCCCGGCCGACCACATTCCGCCCATGATCCGCAAGACGGGCTGGCAGTGGAACGGGGATTACTTCGAACCCGGCATCCCGCCCTGTATCGATCTGCACTTCCGTCTCTGGGATCCGACCACCGAAGGCTTCTCCGCCCCTGGCGTTGAGAACTTCTGGGGGCGCCGCATCCAGCAGGAGGGCTTACCGGTCCTTAGCCACGCCGACCGCCTGGGGTACGCTGCATTGCACCTGCTGCGGCACCTTTTTCGCGGCAACCCGCGGCCTTATCACATCTACGAGATCGCTTACTTCCTCGACACGCATTCGGGAGATCATTCGTTCTGGGATTCGTGGCGTGAAACTCATCCGCCAGCGCTCCGCCGTCTGGAAGCGATTGCATTTCGGCTGGCGAGGGCATGGTTCGGCTGTCGTCTTGCAGCGGCTATGGCCGAAGCGATTGACGAGCTGGATGCCGGCATCCAGCTTTGGTTCGAGCATTACGCCGGCGCGCCGCTTGAGGCACAGTTCCACCCCAACAAACACGAGATCTGGCTGCAATTCGAGCTGCTGGATTCTCCGCGTGATCGCGCCCGCTTGTTTGTGCGCCGCTTGCTTCCGGCCACGCTGCCCGTCGCCGCCGCCAACGTGTACGTGCCGGAAGATCAGCTCACCTGGCGGATGCGGCTGCGCGGTGCGCTCAAATACGCGGGCCATGTCATCGATCGCACTTGGTTCCACATCCGCGCCTTGCCGCCGGTGATCGCTCATGGCCTCATCTGGAAATCCCGTAGCTCGCGCTTGCCGGCCCAGTTCTGGCGATTGCTCGGGTGCAGCCTGCTTTATTTCCTGGGGATGTACCAGTTTGCTCTGCTGTACAACTTGCATCTGCTGGACCTGGGCTATCGCGAGAATGTGCTTGGCTTAGTCGCGAGCGCGTTCACCGCTGGATGTTTCGCGGGCGTGCTGCCGGCGGCCGCCGTTTCCGATCGTTACGGGCTAAAACAAACGTTACTGTTTGGAATCGCCGGTAGCGCGGCCGCATTTGCGCTCCGTGCCGTTGTGCACGGCGAGCCAGCGCTGCTCGCCACAGCGTTCGCCGGTGGAGCGCTGTTTTCCCTGTGGAGTGTGGTGCTCACCCCGGCGATTGCTGCCGTGACCCCCGAGAGCGCCCGACCGGCCGCTTACAGCTTCAGCATTGGTTCCGGCATCGCTCTCGGCATGGCCGCCGCTGTTCTGGGCGGCCGGCTACCGGGTTGGTTTAACCATGCCGGTCTGGGATCCTCGGCCGCCCAATCCAAACAGTTCGTGCTGCTCGCCGGGAGCATCTCGACCGCCCTGGCGCTCTGGCCGCTGCGCCGCCTGCTAATCGAATCGCCCCCCTCTCCAGAAACACTCAGTTATCCGCGCGGCCCCTTCATCCGCCGCTTTCTTCTGGCAGTTGGTGTTTGGAACTTTGCAACCGGCGCGTTCAATCCGCTGTTCAACGCCTTCTTCGCGCGCTCATTTCGCATGCCCGTAGAACATATCGGGATGGTATTCTCATTCGCCCAAGCCGCGCAGGTGATTGCTATCTTTTTCGCACCTCTGGTGCTGCGGCGCCTGGGTTTGACGCGCGGAGTGGCAGTCATGCAGTTAGCCACGGCCCTCATCCTGGCCTTGCTCGCTCCCACTCAAGTCGCCCTCATCGCCGCCGTGCTTTACACCTCTTACATGAGCTTTCAATACATGAGCGAGCCCGGAATCTACAGCTCTCTGATGAACCGGGTCTTACCCGGCCAGCGCAGCGGTGCTTCCGCGCTAAACTATCTCGTGCTATTTGGCGGCCAGACACTCGCGGCAACGCTTTCGGGCACCGTAGTCGCCCGTTACGGCTACCCGTCAATGCTGACCGGCGCGGCCCTGCTGGCGGCCGTCGCAGCGTGGCTATTCTGGCGTTTGCCCCAAGAAAAGCAGTAGGATAGAAGGCAATTCTCGTGAAATACCTCCTCGCCAAGACAGACCCCGGAACCTACTCCATCGACCAGTTCGAGCGTGAAAAGAAAACCGTGTCGGATGGCGTACAGGACCCGCGAGCCTTGCGCGCCATCAGTGAAATGCGGCCCGGCGACCGCGTGTTTCTTTACCACAGCGGCGGCTCCGAACCGTTCGGATCCAAAAAAGTACCTGCGGGATACCCTTCGAGAATTTATGCCCCAGTGGGTTCGCGAACGCACGGATGAAAACGCGGCGCGAAACGTGCAGCGGCTGCGCAAACTAGAGCAGATCCATAGCACCGTAAGCCAACGTCTTACTTCGGCAGATATTGAGTTCGTGGTGCTCAAAAGGAAGCTGCCCGCGACCACTCAGGCGTGGTTCGCCGCCCCTCGGACATCGCCGGTGTGTTCCGAATTCGACTCCAACGAAGACGAGCTCTGGCTCCATAGGACCCTTCTCGATTCGCGCCGCGACTCCGGGAGCACCACCCGGCGCCGCCTGCTGCCGGCCTCCTACCTGCTTTCCCAGATCGTGCACCGTCTTCTCGCCCTGCCGCGAACCGCGGCCTCGGCCGCGCCCTGGCGGTGGTGCCTGCATGGCACCGGGCCTCAGGAAAGAGCCCAGCTGTCCGAGGAGGAGTGAGGGTGCATCTCGGAGTTCGAGGTTCTCGCTGGCAGGCCACGGCATTCTATCTGGGGTTCGCTTCCGCAGCGTCGATCCTGTTTTCCATCGCGGTGTCGCAGATTCTGCTGGCTTTGTCGCTGGCGGCCCTATTCCTCGGCGGCGAGAAGCTGGAGTTCCCCGCGATTCGCCTCCCTCTCGCGGTGTTCTTCACCCAGACCGCGGTCGCGGTCCTGGTTTCCGGCGATCCGCAAGGGGGAACGCCGCAGATCCGTAAATTCTTCGTCTTTGCGATCGTTTTGGTTATATCGAGCACCTTCAAAACCATTCCGCACATCCGGAATCTCGTGCTCGTCTGGGCGGGAATTGGATCGCTCTCCGCGCTGTGGGCGCTGGTCCAATTTCTGGACCGCCGGCGCGAAGCCTTCGAGCAGAATGCCGACAACTACGGCTTCTACCTTGATGGTCGCATCAAAGGATTGGCGAGCCACTGGATGACATTCGGCGGCGAAGAAATGATCGTGTTGCTCATGCTGGCTTCCTGGCTGTTCTTCTCCGGAAACCTCAGACGGAAGGCGTGGGCCTGGCCGTTACTCGCCCTGCTGTGGGCATCGATCACGCTCGGTATGACGCGCTCCATTTTCCTGCTGGGTGTGCCTGTCGGTATCCTTTATCTCTTGTGGCGGCGCCACTGGTCACTGGTGATGGCGGTTCCCGTTCTCGCAGCCGCTGGAGCCATCCTGGTTTCCACAACCTTGCGCGAGCGCGTCGTTTCCGTGATTCGGCCCCACGGCGACGATTCTAACCAGCAGCACGCCATCGCGCGCCGGGTCGGCTGGGAGATGGTGAAAGCTCACCCGTGGTTCGGTATCGGACCCGAGCAGGTCGGCAGGCAGTTCGACCGGTACCTTCCGATTACCGTACAGCGGCCGCTACCGAAGGGGTGGTACGGGCATCTCCACAACGTCTATCTGCAATACGCCGCGGAGCGTGGCATTCCGGGATTACTAGCCGTGTTGTGGCTGATCGGAAAAGCTCTCGTCGACTTCATACGTCAGCTGCGGCGCTCGCGAGCGCCCCCGGAGGCCCGCTTCGTTTTGCACGGCTCGATTGCGGTAATCCTCGCGATTTTGGCTCAAGGCTTGTTTGAATACAATCTCGGCGACAGTGAGGTCCTGACTATGTTTCTGTCGGTCGTCGCCTGCGGGTACGTGGCGTCCGGTTGCCGCGGCACGGAGGCCGTGCCCGCGCAATCAGCGGAGCTTCTATCTGCTTCCCCGATTAACCAGCGCCCGAATCCGTGACCCTGGCGCGATACAGAGCCGGCAATCCCACGCCACGGCTGCAATCACTGGCAAAAAACAATCGACTGAGAGTCCGGGTCCCGCGCCGGCCGATCGTTGTTGCAGAAACCGCTCCTTCAATGCGCAGGCGATTCCGAACAGTCCGCCTCCCCATCGCTCGCGGCCGCGCAGAACGCACGAAGCCCCGCAAGCGACGAGAAACAAGATCAGAATGTAGTTCTGTCCGAGCTGAGGGTTGCCGCCCAGCGCGCTATGCGCCAGCAACGCGAGGACCGCGACCTCCAAAATACCGAAACGCGGCCAGCGGGAGCACCGGGAGCATCGTCAGAGGTGTGTACGGCACATATCCGCCCAGTTGGCCTCGATGCCGGCGTAGTGGATCTGCCGCTGGAACCACACCCAGTCGGAGAACTAACGCAACGGCTCGTGTTTCAGGGTAACGAGCGCCGCCGTATAGTAGTTTGGAAAGTCCGTCCCCATCCGCGTCCAGCCTTGGCGGAAGGGCATCACGATGAGATGCGCGGCGAGGAGCGCTCCGAGAGCCGCCAGCGCCAGCTGCCTTCGTGTCACTGCGCGTTTCCCGCGCCGATCGCGGAGTATGACGCGACGCGCTCGATCTCGCAGAGCACCTCCCGCTGCCAGCGCTCGGCCGTAAAGCGCGTCGACCAGCTCTCGCGAGCTGCCGCCGCAATCGAACGCCGCCGCGCGGGATCACCCGTGAGGAGCGAAACCGCGGATTCGGCCATTTGCGCAACCGAATCCGCGAGAATCCCGGTACGGCCGTCGTCCACGATCTCCGGGATGCCTCCCGCCCGAAACGCAACCACGGGGACACCCGCGGCGAAGGCCTCCAGGATCGTGAGCGGCATGCCTTCCAGACCCCTCGACGGCACCAGTAAAACGTCGAGATCCGCCAGGGCGGCGTAGACATCCGCCGCCCAGCCCGCAAATTCCACAGGGAGGCCGCGCGCGGCCCCATTCACTTCGGCCGCGTAGCGCGCCGCCTCACGTGAAAACAGGGGTGCTCCGTATACCAAAAAACGGCATTCCGGCAGAGCGCGATGAATCATGGCGGCAGCGGCGAGGAATTCGAGCTGGCCCTTCTCTGGCGAAATGCGGCCGACGCAGCCGACCTTCGGCGGCCCGGCGTGACGCCTGTGAAGCGGCCTGTCGGGACCACAGACTCCGTTAAAGACTACTGAGGGGGAGCTTGGGGCGAGGTACGGCTTCCACGGTCCCGCTACAAAGTTGCAGCACGCCACCACGCCGGCCTCGAGACGACGAAGCGCCCAACCTGAAACTGCGCGCATTCTTCCCAACGGCAAGTAGCTGTGTGCATGGAACAGTGCAGGAGTCCGCAAACGGGCCAGAGCGGCGCCGGGCAGCACCCGCGGACCGTTTAGATAGATCGCATCCGGCCGGAAGGATCCGCCGCAGGTTCGGATGCGCCGCGCCAGCAGTGGCAACTGGCGCGCGAACCGTCCCAGGTCCAACGGCGACTTGGAGCCGAGTGAGAACGGGCCACAGGGGATGGAGAAGGTTTCGAATCCCAGATCCCGAACACGCTCGAAGAGTTGGCCCTCACCCGGCAACCCCACCATTGCTTCCCAGCTGCGCTCCCGCATAGCCCCCAGCAGCAGCAGCAGATTTCGCTGCGCTCCGCCCAGATCGCTGAACTGATCGAGAACCAGGACTCTCAAGCCCGCACCGCAAGCGCCAGGACCCACAAATAGACGGGAAGCACGCGCCAATAGGTAAGCAGATCCCCCGAGAGCATTTGCACCATCTGGCCTGCCCAGAAACAAAGAACCCAGGTCCCGCAAAACCCAACCCCCGGATCAGTGGCCCGCGACGCTCGGCCGGCCGACCGCAGAATCGCTAGATTCAGCCACATTAATGCCGTCAACCCCAGAACTCCGGTCTCCACCAGCAGACTCAGGTACATATTGTCCCCGATTACCGGGGCGCCGAGATAAGTCGTGTAGGGTAAAGTTTTGTATCCGATCCCGAGGAGCGTCTGCCATGGGTGGGCCGCCATCCAATCCGCTAGGATCTGCCAACTGGCGATGCGCCCGGAAAAGACGGCCGCATTCGCCGACGTCAAATACTGCGCGGAAGTCGAGAGCCGCGACGAATAGGCCTGGAGGAACTCCGGAAAGAGCTTCCAGGTGAGAATCGCGGCGGTTACTGCGATCAGGCCGAGAGTGCCCGCGAGTCGAGCCAGGCGGATCCGTTTCCGATTCAGCCAGGCCAGCACGGTGAGCGCCGTTAGAACATTCAACAGAGACGAACGCGAGTACGACAGCACGAGCGCCGTCGAGAACACCACACCTCCCGCCGCCAGCGCCTTGCGCGAAACGGGCGTTTCGGCGCGGGGCCGCGACGCGCAAACCGCAATCATGACCAGAAAGAACGCGCAGAAATTGCCGAGCGTGCTGGCCTCGTAAAAGACGCCCTGGGCCCGCCGGTAGACCCCGGAGCTCAGCCAGACAAACTGCGGACCGTATCCGGCCGGCGCGGGAAACTGGAAGTAAAAATCGACGCACGCCAACAAAGCCGACACCGCCGCTATCCAGTAAAGCGGCCGGATCGCGCCAAAGGGCTCGGAGACGGAGCCCGGTCCGTACGCCGTGAAAAAGAACACGTAGAGCGCGATCCCGAGCAGTGCCACGCGAACCAGGCTCCCTGCGGCGATCGCGCCGCCCGAGAGAACCGCAGCGGGTGCCACGCTGGCCATCAAAATCAGAAAAAAACCGGCGAGAGCGCCATTCAACGCAGAATGCGGAATCCGCCACTGCGGCAGCCAGAGCGCTCCCGCCAATAAACCTATCGCCGCAAAATACAGACACACGTGCGGCCCCGAGTCGCCTAGTACGATCGGCAGGGGGGGCAGCAGCAGCGCTGCCGCCAGAAAACACGGGATCCACCGGCCGGGCGATTTCAGCGTCCAAAACGCCACCGGCAGCAGCACCGCCGGAAGAGCCAGCATCAGCTTCAGCTGCGGTCCCGGCGCCACCGCAATCGCCGCCGCCCACGTTCCAAGCAGAAGCGGCATCAGCCAGAGCCGACGCTCGAGCGGATAAGTTGCACTACTCATCGCGTGTCAGGGCCACCGCCTTCAGCCCGGCGCGATGCGATGCCGCCCGCTGTGGCCGGAAATTCAGCTCAACTGCCAGGTAGACCAGGGGCAGGAGCAACCCGAGTAGCAAAGCGGCCGAAAGGTTCAGCGGAATATTGGGCGACGAGGGTTGTTCGGGTACCGCACCCGGATCGATGATGGTCAACCGCTCGCCGTGGTTGCCTGCTTCGGTACGTGCGTCCCGCAACTGAGCCTGAACCGCAGCCAGGGACTCTTGCGCGGCGTCGAGCTCGGCTTTCAGTCGTTCCCGCTTCGCCGAACGGCTGGCCACCAGACTCTCCTTCCGGGCGGTCTCGCTGTCCAGTGCGGCCAGTTGTTTCCCCAATTCGTCAAATCGAGCTTGCGCGGTGCTCTGCTGCTCGCGCAACTCGCCCTTGTCGTCGCCGGTAGCCTCTTTCTCGCGGCCGGCCGCGTCGGCGAGGTCCAGCCTCGCGCGGGCCATCTCTTCGCGGAGCATCAACCGTAACTTCGTCGCCTCCTCGATCCCCGCCTCGAGCTCGTTGATCGGTTCGCTCGAACTCACCTGGCTCCACTCTCTATCGGCCCTATCGAGCTGGGCCTGGGCTTCGCGCTCCTGCAGCTCGACCGCCGTCACCAGGTCGTGTCCGCTTTGCACGTTGAGCGATAGATTCAGGGCCACCACCTGCTCGGCAAGGAACTGCGCCAAGGCCTGCGACTTGGTGGGGCTTGGCAAAGTCGCGGCGATCTCCAAAATTCGCGTATTTTGTACAATCCCTACCTTCAACACGCTCTTTTTAAGCGATTCAATCGAATTCGCGCCGACCAGCGCGCGGAGACCAAAGCGGTCTACCGCCTTTTGGAAGAGACTGTCACTCGCTGCGAACTCTTCATACGTTTTGAGCGATTCCCGGTAGACCGAAATGAGCGCTACTGCAGACCGTGGATCGGCGATGGCCGGCGCGTCGATCACAATGCGGGCGGTCGCGGTGTACCTCCGCGGCAGCGTCGCGCTGGCAGCCGCCGCCAGCCCCACGGCTAGCGAGCAACTCGTCGCGACGAATCGCCACCGCCCGCCGATGTAACGAATGTAACGAAAGGGCTCAAACGCGTCTGCCATACGAGTATTCTGAGTGTAGCCGATATAGCTTCCCCTCCATCCTCAATCGGCACTCTCGACTCGTTAATTATGACTCCCGCCTGGGTACGCGGTGGCGGCCGCTTGCGCCTCCTCTTGGGTTTGCGACAGAAACTCTCTAGCGATCTGAGCATGGAGGGAGCACACGCCAGGCGGCTCAGATAGAACTGCTCGAAATAGGCCAGGGAGGTGTTCGCCTTAGTTAGCAATTTCTGTGCTTTCGCATCCTCAAGCCACGCCACTTATCCTTCGCGAGTGGGAAGCCTCCCGATCAGGAACCCAAGTTGAAATCGTGCCCAGGCAGGTACGTGGTCGTCTTAGCCCGAGCCCAATATTGGGATCACGACATCCGCCAACGCGTGACCGAGCGTCAGGTGTTGATCGGCATCCAGATGAACCCCATCGACCCGACTTGAGGAGGTGACGGCAGAGGAATCGTAGAAATGGCAGTCCAGCGCGAGGCTGACGGCACGGTAGGCTTCGGCAAGTCCCGAACACCTGTGGTCGGCTCCGTTAAACTTTGGGGCAATCGTGCCTTTGGGAGACTGGATCGGGGGCGGACAAACGACCAGAACCGGAGGCACCGGCATGCCAGACTCGATTGGCGCGTGACGGATTTCGTTGACCAGCGTGGCCATCCCCTGGGCCGCGGACCAGGCGTTGTTGTAAGGGTGGGAGAATTGAAAGTCGTTGGTCCCGAGCATCAGAATGACGAGCGACAGTGGCGAGTGGATCTCGATACACTGCGCCAAACCTCGCAAGCCATTCCGGCCTGGTTTGAACGGATCTTCCCAGACCGTGCGCCGCCCATTCAGACAGTCCTCGATCACCCGCACCCGCCGGCCAAGATCATGAAGGCGGTTTTCGAGTACCCCCGGCCACCGTTCGTCGAAAGGCAATCGCCGACGTGTGTTGGGAACAATCCCCCAAGCGAGCGAGTCAGAGTACACGAGAATGTGGCGCACAAACGTTGTCCGTCTTGGATGCCTCAGTCCGATGGTGCATAGTAGCCGAGACGCCAGTGCGCTCGCAGCTTGCCCAGCCCGCGCGGCGGAACCACCTTCACCTCGATCCGGTGATAGTGCCCGTCGCGCGCCACCTCGTGCGGCGCATACCCCAGCACGTAGCGGTTCCTCAGTTCGACTGAGATCTTCAGTGCCGTGTCCGCCAGTTCGTAGGACCCGGCTCCGTAGTTGTGCGCTCCAGTCATCTCGGCGAGCTGACTCATCAGGCCCAGTCCATACCGAGCTTCGACATCGTAGCGCGCGCCAATGGTGACGGTGTAAATCAAAACATCGCTCTCTCGAACCACGTTCTTGATCTCGTTCGGCGTGTAACGGCTGTGGTTTTCGCCGCCATCGGAGATGAGCACCAGGGCTTTTTTGGTCTTCTTGGATTTTTTCATCTCGTTCAACGCCAGATACAGCGCATCGATCAGTGCGGTCGAGCCGCCCGACTTCGACATCAGGACTTCGGTATGGATGCTGTTGATATCCGACGTTAGCGGGATGACAAGCCTGGGCGAGCTGCTGAATTCCACCAGGAAGAACTCGTCCTCCGGATTCGCGATTCGGAGGAACTGCGCGGCGGCTTGGCGGCCTTGGGGGAGCGTTTCGCTCATGCTACCGCTGGTGTCGAAAACCAGACCTAGGGCGATGGGTTCATCTTCGGTGGAAAACGTCGTGATCACTTCCTCCATCCTGTCGTCGTAGAGGCGGAAGTTTTCCTTCTCGAGTCCGGTGACCGGACGGTTGAGCTGGTCATCCACGATCACGGGGACCAACACGAGGTTCGTATCGACCCGCAGACTGGCAGTGGGAATGGCCGGTTCATTCGAAGCCGGCCGGGCGCGCGGCTCGATCGAGACCTGGCCGAAGACTCCGAAGGCCGCAAGCCCATACACCAGCGCCCCCGCGAAAATGCGCCGCCGACTGATCATAAACGTGCTGACCAACATTCTACGCTGGGCCGGCGCTACCGGGCGGCTACCACGTCAGGCTGACCGACAAACCCTGGTAACCGGCAACCCCTTCAAATCGCACCCGTAGGGTGTCCCCGGTAAGTTCGGCGCCGCGAATACGCACGTTCGGCCGATTCAGCCGGACCGGCAGCTCATACGTCGAATGAGCCAGCGCCTCGAACTCCAGCTCGAGTCCCTTCGCCGTCCATTGCTCCGAGACGACCTTTATCTGCGACGTTGCCGAGCCGGCGAGCGGCAGTTGGTGCGCCAATTCAAGCTCGACCGCCGGCAGCGGCAGCTCAATTTGCCGCTCGGAGACCTTCCGGGCAGGACGCACCCAAAGCATCGAAGTCATCGTTATCCCCCTTCTCTCGTCACGATCTACTGCGATCACGCGCGTAACTGGAGGCACTCGAGTTACCTCTCAGTAGGGAATCACTCAGACACTACAACGATGCCCTTACCTCTGATTTGACCCGGCTGGTAAATTCCGCAATCCAACTTACTAACTCAAGGCGGGAGAGCTGTTTTGCTTTGTGTGGTTCCGTACTCTGGGCGGCCCTGTTACACTTTGCGCAGCACGAGCGCAGAATTCTTGCTCCCGAAGGCAATGCAGTTGGCGACCGCGTACTCGATCTCAAGGCGACGGCCCGGGCTCGGCACGTAATCGAGGTCGCACTCCGGATCGGGTTCGTCCAGATTGATCGTCGGCGGTACCATCGAATCCCGCATGGCCAGCAGGGTGGCCGCCACGCCGGCCGCGCCACAAGCGCCTTGGGGATGACCGATGAGGCTTTTGATCGATGAGCCCGCCAGACGGTAGGCGTGGCCGTCGAACGCAAGCTTTATGGCGCGTGTCTCAATACGGTCGTTCAGCTCGGTTGAGGTGCCATGATAGTTGATATATTGCACCGCAGCCGGCGGGACCCCGGCCTCCTCAAGGGCCAGGCCGATGGCGCGGGCGGGCTCCTCTCCACACTCCTCCAGACGTACGCGGTGGTAGGCTTCGCAGGTGGAGCCATAACCGGCGATCTCGCCGTAAATGTGGGCGCCACGAGCTGCCGCGCGCTTCAGTTCTTCCAGAACGAAAAACCATGAGCCCTCGGCCAGGACAAATCCATCGCGGTCGCGCGAGAAAGGCCGGGAGGCCCGTTGAGGAGCGTGATTCCACCGCGTCGTCATGATGCGCATGAGCTGAAAGCCGCGCACGATCAGCGGGGCGATGGGCGCATCCACTCCCCCGGCGATCATGGTATCGAGAACCCCGGTCTTGATATGGCGAAACGCGTATCCGAGAGCGTCGGTCGAGGAGGTGCAGCCGGTCGAAACGATATGGCTCAGCCCCCGGAACCCGAACCGCATCGATACCTCGCTCGCCAGCGTCCCGATGGTACCGGTCGGGATCGTATAGACGCTGCACTGCTTCTGGAGGCCGGTGTAGTAGAGGCGATATTGCTCTTCGGT